>JAEEGK010000896.1_pt1 | contig 74816 bp, 62 predicted proteins | sample 8958771 | NCBI WGS metagenome assembly JAEEGK01 (sample SAMN16246547, study PRJNA631951) | gut metagenome | biome: gut microbiome; feature: rumen; material: SC-attached | host: Bos | place: Iran: Karaj | collected 2018-10
AGAAGGTCGGAATGACAAAGGAAAATATCAAAAAGAGCATTAACTCACAGATGCTGACTGTATTCCTTATTCCTATCATATTTGCGTGCGTCCACCTGGCTACCGTGCTTCCTATCATCCATAAGCTTTTAAAGCTCTTTGGCCACAACAATATGCCTTTGCTCCTCGTAAGTGCGGGAATCTGCGTGCTCGTATGCGGAATCTTCTATGCGGTGATCTACAAGCTCACATCAAACGCATACTATAAGATCGTATCGTAAGCTTACGGAACATATATTACATGACAGGGCTGTCCCGCAATCCGGGGCGGCCCTGTTGTTTGTGTTGTAAAATTAAATATGTTTGAGAAATGTCTCGCGTTGCGGTATCCTAACCCTTAAGGGAAAGATTATATCGGAGGAATACTCATATGAAGGAACGCATGAAAGCGAACGCTTCAACAGGATTTTTTAAGGCTCTTGTCGCAATAACCCTGTTGCTCGGAGCGGCCGCGGGGATTCTCGGCACCGTATCTTCCAGACCTGAGGGAAAATTTCTTATCCCGTCTTTTCTCGAGTCGTTAAGGTCCTACTATCTCTTTAATACGATCTCCCAGTGTTTGTCGGTCCTGTCGGTGCTTATGATCATTACCTGCATCATTACCCTGTTCATCGGGAACAAGGTAGTCTCTCTTTCTATCGTTGCCGGTGATCTCCTGCTCTTCGGGTTCTTTTTTACGGCTGCGATCCCTTATTTCAAAAAGCCGGAGGTCGTAAAGGCCAAGCTTGTCGATGCAAACTACAGATACGGACAGTACGGGACGGATAAATATGACCTGTATTTCGATAACGGGGCGGTCGTAACGATCCCCGAGGACGAATACGAGTATGGTTCAAAAGGCAAGTCCTACTACATCGTAATGTGCGGTGACAAGGGCATCGAAGTTTTTGATGCAAGCAAATACTCATATTCTCCCGGATCATGAATGAAGTAAACAAGACACTCTATATACCTTTATACGGAAAATCCTTTGTCAGCAGGCAGGGGATCATTCTCCATGATGCAAAAGCCGAAGAGATATGGGAGAAGGAAGGCTTCAGTCTGAAGGGCAGATCCGCATCCAAATGGCTTGCATATAATATGGCTATGCGTGCACGTGTCTTTGATGACTGGACTGATCACATGCTCGAAAAAGATCCGGACGCGATCGTTATCCACATCGGATGCGGCCTGGACAGCAGGTGCCTTAGAGTAAAGCAGCAATATAAGAATTGGATCGACTGTGATTTTCCTGATGTCCTTGCGGTACGCAGAATGTACTATGAGGAGACAGACTGCTATCATATGATGGAATTGGATGCCACGGATACTGAAAGGATAAAGGATCTTCCCGACGGTGATTCTGCAGTCATCGTGCTTGAAGGCATCAGCATGTATCTGACAAATTCTCAGCTGCGTGACCTCTTTTCGGCATTGAAGCAGAAATACATTAGGATCAATGTCCTCATGGATGTATATACCGTGCACGGTGCTGAAGCATCAGAGAAAAAGAATCCCATAAACGATGTCGGTGTCACCAAGACTTACGGAGTTGATGACATAGACGGCCTGCTTGCCGGTACCGGTGTAAAGAAGATCTCAGAGCGTTCATTTACTCCGGCTTATCTCATTGAAGAGCTCAGACCTATAGAAAAGGGCTTCTTTAAGATACTTTTCACCGGCAAGACTTACGGGAAGTTCTACCGTCTTTACGAACTTGCTTCCTGACAATTAAATACACTCTTGACGGACTGGGTAATATGTTACATAATATCGGTAACATATTACCTATCCGGGAGCGTGCCATGAAGATTAAAGAAGTAATTCAGAGTGATCTGGTTGATTTCAGCAATATACCGCCCAGTTATTATCTGCTGGGGCTTTTAAGTGCATTCGAGAACCGTTTCCAGGCGATGGCCGATAAAGAGATCGGAGAGATCAGCTGGAAGCAGTTTTTCGCGATAGTCTGCATCAACATGTGCAAGGAGCCGCCGACATTGAATGAACTGTCGGAGGTCCTGGGAAGCTCGCATCAGAACGTAAAGCAGATCCTTCTAAAGCTTGAGAAGAAGGGGTTCATCGTTTTCGAGCCCGATAAGAAAGATAAGCGCAAGCAGCGCATAATGCTCACGGAGCAGTGCAGGAAGTTCTGCGAGGAGAACGAGGAGATGAGCAGGGCGATCATGGGGAATATGTTCGCAGGTGTTACGGAGAAGGAACTCAATACGACTATCCAAACGATAATGAAGATAGAAAACAATATTAAGGAGTAAGGGAATGAAAGGAATTATCATTTATAAGTCCAAGTATGGTTCGACAAGGAAGTATGCCGGGTGGCTCAAGGAGGCCACGGGATTTGAGATGGTGGAAGCAGATAAGGCGAAGATCGACGAGGTTGCCCAATGTGACACCATAATCTTTGGAGGCGGCATCTATGCGGGCGGCATCGCCGGTGTTAATTTCCTTAAGAAGAACATCGCTAAGCTTAAGGGAAAGAAGATCGTGGCATTCTGCTGCGGCGCGTCACCTTTTGACGCAGGTTTCTTCAATGCATTAAAAGAACGCAACTTTTCAGGGGACCTTGCCGGCATTCCTCTTTATTACTGCAGGGGCGGATATGATCTCGCATCCATGCATTTCATGGATAAGACTCTTTGCAAACTGCTTGGCAAGTCTGTCGCAAAAAAGGATCCCGCAGAGCGCGAAGTGTGGGAGACAGCACTTGTGGACTCCGCCGGAGCAGCTCACGACTGGACTGACAGATCATTCATCGATCCTATCCTTAAAGAGTGCAAAACAGCCTGATTATAAGGCTTCCCGTTAAAATCAACTGCTGGTTGAGAGGCGCTTTTCAGGCTTCTCAACCGACGGTTCGTGGTAAAATTATCCAAGTAGCCTTATCGTCGGAGGTGAAAGGAGGATCCCTTAAAAATGGATCAGGTTAAGATCGGAAAGTTCATATCATCATGCAGGAAAGAGGCAGGCCTCACACAGGCAGCACTTGCTGACAGGCTCGGCATAACCGACAGGGCAGTATCAAAGTGGGAGACAGGCAAGAGCCTTCCCGATGCATCCATCATGATAGAGCTTTGCAAGATCTTGAATATCGATGTAAACGAACTCCTGACCGGGGAACATATCACCATGGAAAATTATAAGGATAAGGCAGAAGAGAACCTTCTGGAAATGACCGCGAAGGTCGAGAAAAGAGACAAGCTTCTTCTTCAGATCGAGATCGTCATGATCACTGTAGTGATTATCCTGCTTATTTTAATGACCTCTATAGGCTCATATATGTGCGAGAACGGGCAGGTCGTACCGGGCACTATACTGATCTTCTCTTCGCTTTTACTTCTCATTCCGTTCTTATACTTCGGATTGAAGATCGAACACGATGCCGGATACTATGAATGCCCGAACTGCGGTGAACGCTATGTGCCGACCATGAAAGCGATAATCTGGGCACCTCACATGGGTTGGAACAGAAAACTTACGTGCCCTTACTGCGGCAAGAAGGCATATCACAAGAAGGTTATCTCTAAAAATAGGGGAGAGAATTGATCTTTTAATATCCTGAAATATGGGAGAATGACATCTATGGATAATTATGATTTTGGTCATGTAAGCACAGGATCCTTTGTGCTGATGGGTATAGGAGCTTTTCTTGCGATCGTAATACCGGTAATCGTTGCGGTCATCTGGTGCAGGAAAAAGAAGGAACCGTTCACGACAGTCCTTATCGGTGCAGCAACTTTCATGCTGTTTGCGATAGTGCTCGAAAAGCCTCTCCAGAACATACTGATCTTTCCCGTTCAGATGGGTCTGCCCGAACATGCGGCAAGTGTGTTTATTAATGCAAGACCGGTCCTCTGGGGATTCCTTGTGGGCTTTTTCCCGGGGCTTTTCGAAGAGACCGGAAGATTTGTCGCATTCAAGACTTTGCTCCGCAAGAGAAAGCAGAGGGAGACTTCCATATCGCACGGCATAGGTCACGGCGGCTTTGAGGTAATGCTTATCATAGGACTTAACCTTGTCTCATATATCATGATGGGCCTGATGATCAACAACGGCTCTATAGCCGCAGAGATAAATAAAGCACTCGAGACTGCGCCGATGCCCGGAATGGCCGAGCAGATAACGGCTACATTAAACCAGGTCTCATCTTTTAACATTGCAACTCTGGGCGTCACGGTAATCGACCGAGTGATCGCTGTTTTATACCATACCGGTGCGTCGATACTCGTATTCTACGCATGCAAGGATAAGAAAAAGTTCTGGCTCTATCCTTTTGCAATCGTGATCCATACCTTGGCCGACGGCTTCCTCGGACTTCAGGTGGCGGGTTTGTTTACGTTCCCTAATTGGTCAAATGAAGTTATCTTCGGCACAGTATCGCTCACAACTTTCTTCGGAGGCTATATTTTACTGTATCGAAAAGACAAAAAGGAGATACAGAAGACTTCTAATTAATAGTCGGCTACAAAAATAGTTGATATAATAATCTTTAGTGATAGATTATTTTGAAGTTGTACAAGGAAGGGATTACGTATGATTTCTATCAACTTACCGAAGAATCTTACATTCGGAATGAAACTCCTTTACGGAATTCTTGCGGTTTGCATTGTCGTGGCAATTGTTTGTGTGATCATCTTCAGCCGTAATACTTATCTGGCTAAGAGCATGAAGCTCGTCAAGGCAGAGGGAACTGTTAAGATCGAACAGGAAGGCGGCAAACTCAGACAGCTCAAGAAAAATGCGAGATTCCAGTCAGGTGAAGCACTTGTTACCTATGCCGGAAGCCTTGCATCAGTAAGTCTTGATGACACCAAGATCATTACTCTGCAGGAAAACAGCAGAGCGGAATTCACGAAGATGAACAAGCAGATAGCACTTAAGCTTACCCAGGGCGCACTCTTCTTTAACGTGACCCAGAAGCTTAATGCTGACGAGATTTTCGAGATAAGGACATCCACGATTACAGCCGGCATCAAAGGCACTTCAGGCTATTTCTACGCTGACGAGAATGGCATGGATACTTTAACCGTAACTGACGGAAAGGTGCTTATCTCCGCAGTAAATCCTGAGACCGGAGAGAGAAAATATGCCGAGATAAACGGCGGCCAGAGGGTTGTCGTTAACCTTTATGCTGAATCTGACGACGAGCACGACACCATTGAGCTTGAGGTTACGGATCTTGTTGAAGACGATCTTGAAGACTTCATTCTTAAGAATCTCAGCGAGAATGAGCGTCTCCTTGACAGAGTCTGTGAATTTACTGGCTGGGACAGAGCGAAGCTCAGAGAACTGATAAACGCTTACATAGTATCTAATCTCAGTATTAGTGATACGACATCTTCTTCTGAAGAGTCTTCCGAACCGGAAACCTCTTCTGAAGAAACTCAGACACAGGGTGCCGGTGAAGATTCACCCACACCTACGCCTAAGGCTAAAGATACCGATAAGCCTGAAGCTACGCCTACACCTAAGCCGAAGGCAACAAATACTACAAAACCTAAGGCTACAGCTACAACTAAGCCTAAGGCAACAAATACTACAAAACCTAAGGCTACAAATACACCTGTGCCTACAGCAACTCAAGCGCCCACAAGCACACCTACAGAAGCGCCTGCAAGCACACCTACCAATACACCTGTGCCCACATCGACAGAAACGCCTGCAAACACGCCTACCAATACACCTGTACCGCCTGAGCCTTCTAAGACTCAACCGTCTGAATCAAATAATGGCGACGATAATGGTGATGGTTAAAACACTGGTAATGGTTTAAGTCGTATATAGTTTTATTGCTTAATAGGGCTGTCTCACACGAGGCAGCCTTTTATGTCTGCGGTAATCAATTTCAAAAATAATAAAAACAGAACCCTGGCTTTGTAGCAATATGCACAAAAAAGTCGCGCTAAATTTGGGTAGCGTGTTTTAGGCCTTTTCGATATTCTACTATGGTATGAATAATACCGCTCCAAAATAACCATTTCGGAAAGGCGGATTCATATGGGTTTAATAAATTCAATTAAATCCTTAACTCCCAGGGTCAAAGTCATATTATCTTGCGCTGCAGTTTTATTGATCGCTGCAATTGTATGCATTACTGTCTTTGCACGTAAGAGATATCTGGCTAATACCATGAGACTTCTCCGCTTTGAAGGAACAGTTAATATCGAAGACGGGAGAGGCACATCCAAGCCCGTTACGGGAAATATTCGTTTCCAATCAGGTGATTCATTAAATACCGGCGCAGACGGAATTGCGTCTGTCGGTCTTGATGATACAAAAATTGTTACACTCCAGAACGATAGTAGAGCTGAGTTCCAGAAATTAGGAAAGCGTCTGGAACTCAAGCTCACTAGGGGTGCAGTTTTCTTTAACGTTACAGAAAAACTCAAGGCAGATGAGACCTTTGAGATAAAGACCTCTACAATGACCGCCGGCATTCGCGGTACTTCAGGAATGATCTACTTCGATACTGCCGACGGCGGTAGGGAATCCATAGTTGTAACTGACGGTGTAGTGGAGATCTCTGCTACTAACCCTGTTACAGGCGAGACAAAGACCGCAAGGGTTGAAGGCGGCAATAAGATTAAAGTATTCCTTTATAACGACAGAACAGAAGACAGCGTCCGGTTCGAAACGGATCCTGTCACAGAAGATAATCTCGATAACTTTGTCCTCAAGAATATTTCAGGTAATGATGAACTCTTGAACAGAGTAGCTGCATATACCGGCTGGGACAAAGAAAAACTTAAAAAAGCCATCAAGGATCTTGAAGATGAGAATATTCAGGGTCCGTCCGAGACACCTACACCGGTGCCGGCCGAGGAGACGACCGAGGAAGTGATTACTCCAATGCCGACACCGGTACCCTCTCAGACAATTACGCCGACTCCGTCACCGGAGCCGTCGCCCACACCACATTATACTCCTACGCCGCCTCCTACGCCGACGGCTGCACCTAAGCCTACGGCTACACCGGTACCGCCGACTCCTACTTCGAGGCCGACTCCTACTTCGAGACCGACTCCTACTTCGGGACCGACATCTACAAGTACGCCTACATCGACGCCTACAAGTACGCCTACTTCGAGGCCGACTGTTACTCCGTCGCCGACTGCTACAAGCACTCCTACCAGCACACCTTCGCCGACGCCTACTTTCAAGCCTTACGGACCGGTATATGAAGGAACTCCTGAATATACAAAAGGATCTATGATGGAGATGCCGTCAGGCAATATTGATTATAGAGGCGTAGACCGTCAGGGACGCGAATGCTTATGCGGACTTAGAAAAACAACTGACAGAAGCGGAAACGAATGCTACAGGCAGTCTGATTATTGGCTGAATGATGGTCAAGGAAACTATACTACTCAGATGGAATGTGATAACGGGTATTTCTATTACAAGGCTGATGAAGGCGCCCTTTACCGCATACCAAGCGACCAGGTACCCTAATGAAATCAACAGACGGCTGATAGTGATGCTATTCAGCCGTTTGATATCTATCCGTCCGGATGCTTTTTTATCTATGATATAATTAGTTATGACCGCTTTGCGGGGAGGACGTGCTTATGAGTATTGTTGATAAGTTTAAGAATCTCACACGCGAAAAGAAGATCATTGTGGCTGCTCTTGCAGCTGTCGTGGTAGCAGCCATAGTTATTGTCTGCGTTATCATCTCGAACAACAAATATCTGGCCAAGACCATGAGGCTCCTTCGTGTTGAAGGAACCGTAAATATCGAAGATTCCAGAGGCGGGTCCAAATCCGTAACCAACAATCTGCGTTTCCAGTCCGGAGATGCTTTGAATACAGGCGCTGACGGTCTTGCATCCGTTGGCCTTGATGACACGAAGATCGTTACACTCCAGAACGACAGCCGTGCCGAATTCCTTAAGAACGGCAAGAAACTGGAGCTTAAGCTCACTAAGGGCGCGTTGTTCTTCAATGTTACCGAGAAGCTTAAGGCTGATGAGACTTTTGAAATCAAGACTTCAACAATGACTGCCGGCATCCGCGGTACATCAGGCATCGTTTATTTCGACGAGACTGATGAGAACAGGGAATCCCTGATCGTAACAGACGGCGTTGTTGAAATATCCGCCACTAATAAGAAGACAGGTGTTACGAAGACCGCCAGGGTTGAAGCAGGGCAGAAGCTAAAGGTCTATCTTTTCGATGACGAGACACCTGATAACAGCGTTCAGTTTGAACTGGACAAGGTCCCGCTTGATGAGCTCGGCAACTTTAATTTTGCAGGTCTTGCTGATGACGATGCTCTTATGCAGAGGATCAGCGAGCATACAGGTTGGGACAAAGAAAAGCTCAAGAAGGTATTAAGAGGACTTAAGGCCGCTGCAGATCCGACAGCCACACCGGAGCCTACACCTACGGAGACGTCTGAGGATCCCACACCTACGGTATCACCTACACCGGTACCGACGGATTCACCTACTCCGAGTCCGGAGCCTACTGCTACACCTAAGCCTACGGCAAAGCCTAAGCCGAAGGCTACGAGCAAGCCTAACCCTACTCCTACTGTAGAGCCTACAACGGATCCTTCATCCGATCCGTCTACAGATGACTCAACAGATCCTTCATCGAACCAGTCATCACAGTCTGATGGACCGTCTGTTCCTGAAGGATATGTGAAGGTTGTTTGGGGCGAAACGTATAACAACAATAAGGTCTATATCGTAGGAATCAATAACGAAGAATTCATGGGCTGGATCAATGGTGACTGGGTAACCCTTGACCAGGCAGTCGAAGAAGGTGCATCTTCATTGACGACAATCTATTACACCGATGATGGAACTGTTTACTTCAAAATAGCAGAAGCATGGCCCGCAAATAACCCGCCTGTAAATGACGGTGACGGTACAGGATATGTAGGCTAATAGCTGGATGTTATGCATTTAAATGATCGTACCAGACATCTTATCTACGGCGTATTGCTGGCGACGGCAATAACCTTGATATGCTTTGCTAAACTCACCAAGATCCCCGATCTGTGGCTTGATGATGCGCTTTATCAGCAGGACAGGGCAGTGCCCGGTGACATCATGATCATCGGCATAGATGACAGGGACATTGATGAATTCGGACCTTACGGCAACTGGGACAGAACGGTCATGGCAAGAGCTTTGGAAGTCCTGGGATCAGATCCGAAGAAGGCTCCTGCCGTTGTTGCGATCGATATCCAGTATTCAAGTCACGTAAATGAAGAAGGCGACTTAAGGCTTGCGAAGGCTGCAGAGAAACTCGGCAATGTCGTTACCGCGACTACTGCTGCCTATGGCTCGAAAACGACATTCGGCAGCGGATCATCAGCTGTGATCGATTACTTTACCGTTCTGTCTTATGAAGAGCCCTATGAAGAACTTAAAGCTGTAACTACGCAGGGCAGCATCAACACGATGTACGATGATGACGGCGTCTTAAGACATGCGCTCCTTTATGTTAAGCCTGATGACAGAAAAGTGTATTCGATGCAGTATCAGGCAGCAAAGCTCTATGCCGAGAGCAAGGGCTTTACGATAGAAGAGCCTCCGACGGATGCAAGGGGACATTATTATGTTTCCTATTCTGCGAAGCCCGGCGGATTTTACGACGGCTTCTCATTAAGTGATCTTATCAACGGAAGAATAGATCCGGGTTACTATGCCGGCAAGCTCGTGCTGATCGGACCTTACACGCCGGGACTTCAGGATTCGTTTGTTACGCCTATCGAGAAATCCAATATGATGTTCGGCGTCGAGTATCAGGCCAATGTTATCCAGATGATCTTAGACGGCGACTATAAGACCGAAGTATCTGACTATATTCAGCTCGGTGTTTTGTGGATCGTCTGCCTTGCTTATTTTGTATTCCTCAATGCAAAGAAGCTGCGTTATACGATACCGGCGTTCTTTATCGGTGTTCTCCTGTCTTTGGGAATCAGTCTGGGACTTAGTTCGCTTGGATATCTGACACATGCTTTCTGGATACCTTTCGGACTGTTCGTATTATTCTTGTTCAGCATCGGTGGCCATTACATCCGTGCAGCTTTGGAAAGACAGAACGTAACCAAGACATTCGAGCGTTATGTTGCACCTAATGTCGTAAACGAGATCTTAAAGGAAGGCACGGACAGCTTAAAGCTCGGCGGCAAGACGGTTGATATCGCGGTTCTTTTCGTAGACATCAGAGGCTTTACGACAATGTCTGAGAGATTATCTCCTGAAGAAGTAGTATTCATCTTAAACCAGTATCTTTCCATGACGAGCGCCTGCGTCGACAGATATCAGGGCACATTGGACAAGTTCATAGGCGATGCCACTATGGCATTCTGGGGCGCGCCGATCGCTGATGATGAGGCTGTCTATCATGCGTGCATGGCAGCGCTTGATATCGTTAAGGGCGCAGATGAACTGTCTGCAAAGCTCAAGGCTGAGATCAATGAGGAGATCCACGTCGGTGTCGGCGTCAACTTCGGACCTGCAGTCGTCGGCAACATGGGTTCCGAAAGACGTATGGACTATACGGCAATAGGCGATACCGTAAATACTTCTGCAAGACTTGAAGCAAATGCACCGGGCGGCATGGTATATGTAAGCCGTTCGGTAATCGATAAATTGAATGGCCGTATGAAGTACGAGCCTTTGGAAAAGCCAATCAAACTGAAAGGTAAGGCGGACGGATTTGAGATCCTGCGTCTTATCGGACCGGAGGAATAGAGATGCTTACTTTTTTGGGAAGAGGATCTGCATTTGCAGATGAGCATAACAGTGCCTTTTTCATCGACAACGGTAATCTGATCCTTATCGATTGTCCGATGAGTTCTTTTGAGAAGTTAAACGACATGAACCTGACGTTGTTCGACCACATCTATCTGCTGGTCACACATACGCACGGGGATCATATAAGCGGTATCGGGATGCTCGTTGATCTTCTCCAGTTCTCGGTAAAGACGCCGATCACGATCGTCGCACCTTCCAAGGAAGTCGAAGGCGATCTCTTCTATTTCCTCTCAAGGCTCGAAGGCTGCAATGATTCATGGTACGAACTTATCAATTCGGAAGAGCTTGATGCGGACTGGTTCGTTTGCCCGATCCAGACATCACACACCGAAGAGCTCTCAGGCAAGTGCTTCGGTTACTGTCTTACAGTTGACGGCAACAGAGTAGTTTATACAGGCGATTCGAATACGCTCGTTCCTTATGAGAAATATATTTCGGACGGTGCTTATCTGTATACGGAAGTGTCTGCGTACAAGTCACCCGTTCATCTTTACTGCGTTGATATTCACGATAAGATCAAGTCGTATGTCGAGCGCGGAGTTCACGTCTACCTCATGCACATGGATGATGAGAAGAGAATAGGTGAAGTCTTAAGCGATACCGGTGCCGAGTTCGCGCCTCTTGAAAAGAGGGCGTTCATGGTTCAGGACACGTCGAGACTTTTAGACGGTATCTTTACGATCTCCGACAGCCTCTATAAGGATATGTGCATGAACAACAACAAGGATCACCAGCTGTTGTTCTCATATCTTACAGATCTCGGCAAGACGATCGTTGATGCCGACAGGGCAAGCTTCTGGAAGTGGGATAAGAGAAAGAACCAGATCTGGACTATGTCGGCAACCGGCGTGGAAAAGATCGTGATCCCTGATGATTCCGGTCTTGTCGGAAAGGCCTTAAGAGAAAAGACGACGGTCATCACAAACGATCCTTATAACGATCCTGATTTCAATAATGAGGTCGATATCCAGACAGGCTATAAGACGAATTCCGTTCTCGTTATGCCTGTAGCCGATGTTAACGGAGATTTCATCGGCGCTCTTCAGCTCATCAACAAAAATGACGAGAATGGTTTTGACGAAGATGAGGATCCGAAAAGACTCTCTCTCGCAGCTCTCGTATGCGGCATCGCATTAGAGTCAGAAACGTTCCTGGAAGACTCCCATCATGACAGGCTGACTGGCCTTAAGAACAGAATGGGTTTCTACTATGATTTCGGTAAGCGTTTCAGGGAATATCTCATTCCTGAATCCGGAAAGATCATGTCCGTATTTATCTGCGATATCGATAAGTTCAAGCGCGTTAACGATACGTATGGTCACAATGCAGGTGATGATGTGCTGAAATTCACATCACAGATGCTCGAATCTTTCTGCAGCGAGAAGGACAGCGTATACAGATGGGGCGGTGAAGAGTTCGTTATGGTCATGCGTGATACTGATCTTGACGGTGTCGTAAAAAAGGCCGAAGAGATAAGGCTCAAGCTCCAGGGCTCAGAGATCATCGCTGACGGCAATAAGCTTAACTGCACGATGAGCTTCGGATGCAGTCTTTTCGAGCCTTCCAAGTCCATTGAAGAGAACATAAGCAATGCCGACGAGAGGCTCTATACAGCCAAAGAAACAGGAAGAAACAAAGTCTGTTGGGAATGATTATTGTCAAACGATTTTTATTACTGTATTATTTAAACATTAACGAGAACCTGTGCCTAAAAGCGCAGGTTTTTTCGGAAAAAATAAGGGTAGATCTATAAGGAGGCAAGTATGGATACTTGTAAAGTGTGCGGAACCATTCTTCCGTTCAGTGGTATGAAATGTCCCAAGTGCGGATATTCAAAAGACGGTGCAGGTGCACCTGCAGGCGCGGGAGCAGGTCCTGCAAAGATGTTTAATTCGGATAAGCATATCTTGATCATGAATCTTACCAAGTTCAGAGATCTTCTGGGTGAGAATGAGGAACTCAAGGGCATGATCAAGCCGCAGAGCGAATTTCCTATGAGTGACGATCAGATCTATAAGAAGAGATCGCTCTTTAAATTCTTCTGGCCGTTCTTGCTCGGAGGAATCGGTGCCGGTATCGTTATTTATATAATCTCGATGATCATTATGTTCTCCTCGGCTATGAGCATAGCCACGCAGCCCTCAGTATCAGATCAGCAGGTTCAGACATTTGCTAATCATGCTATGGCTGATATTTACGGCGGATATATCGTTGCCATAGCTGTTGCACTTGCGATCATCTTCATGGGATTATTTATCTCCAGAAGGAAGAGAGACGCCTTCAACAGCAATGCAGACATGATGAACCGCATTGCATCCGAGAGATATCAGATGGGCCTTAAGAACGAGAGAATGATCGATATCTATCAGGATAATCTCGCAAGCATGCGCAGGTATGAAGATCTTGTTCCTGCAGAGTACCAGACAAGCCAGAAGGTATCCCTGATCATCGAAGCTTTGAAGGAAGATCATGCTGATACGGTGGAAGAAGCTATAGCACTTCTCTGAGCCTGTCTTAAACAGTGAAATGATAAAGGGCTGTCTCTATGTATAGAGGCAGCCCTTTTGCTTTGCACTGTGGTGTGAGTTTTCTCGAGTTCTTGGGCTGTTTATACCCGGCTGTTCCGACAGTTATGAACTGTTGCTTCAAATGTTGCTCTTTCTGTCCGCCCGGAAGGCAACAAATCCTTAACTGAGGGTCAGGCGGTCCCGGCGTTGTTTGCAAGCCCCCATCATTATAGTTCCGCTGCGAAAAAGCGGCGCATTAAAAACTGCACAAAAAGAATTCAGGGAATTGTTGAAATGAATTAGCACTCTCGGGTTGACAGTGCTAACCAGCGGACTATAATCGGAGTTGGAACAAAGGAACGAAGATCGATAGATCAGACCTCCGCTCTAATGCTCGGATAACAACATTCAAAGGAGATGATTATTATGTTGATGTCCGGATTATTTGGAGAAGATTTGTTTGACGACTTTTGGGGATTCCCTACACACGAATTGGCTAACATCGATAAGCACCTGTACGGCAAGAATGCGCGCAACATGATGGCAACTGATGTTAACGAGACTGAGACCGATTACGAGCTCGAGATGAACCTTCCGGGTTTCAAGAAAGACCAGATCAACGTTAAGCTCGAAGACGGCTACATGACCATCAGTGCATCCAAGGGCCATGATCAGGAGAAGAAGGATAAGCACGGCAAGATCATCCGCCAGGAGCGTTATGCCGGTTCCTTACAGAGGAGCTTTTATGTCGGTGATGCCGTAAAGGTTGAAGATGTTAAGGCCAAGTACGAAGACGGTGTCTTAAAGCTCTTTATCCCGAAGAAAGAACTTAAGGCTCTGCCCGGCAACAACAACACCATAGCCATTGAGGGCTAAAGCTATAAGGGAACAATTACGTAAACAATGAAGAGGCTGTCCGTAACGGGCAGCCTCTTTTGAGTTTTTTCGAAAAAGTGCAACATTTCTGATATAACAACTGTATTAATGGCATAAAACAAAACGCAAACGGAGATGATAAAAAATGAAGAACATTACAGCAAAGCTCTTAACCCTTGGCGTTACAGCAGTACTTATTACCGGTTGTTTTACAGGATGTAAGGTTATAAACAACAGCAAGATAAATGCTAACGTTAAGGTTAACGGTGAAGAAGTTATCAATACTGAGATAGCTTTAGGCACAGGCTCATGGGAGGTTGCCGCATCAAATGCTATGACAGATGAACTTAAGAAATATTTCGAAGACGCGATAAGCAAGCTCGACGGATACAACCATACACCTGCAGCACTTCTTGCTAAGCAGGTAGTAGCAGGAACGAATTACTGTTTCCTTTGCACGTCTACCATCCAGGCAAACAGCGCAGCAAAAGAAATGAAACTTGCATATATCAACGTTGATCCTTCCGGCAACGCAACATTCTTGAAGGATGAAGTCCTCATGCTTCCTGGTGTCAGCGAGAGCGGCGACAAGGTCGGCGGCTGGTCATATGCTGAATCAGTCGAGATCACGGACGACATAAAGAAGGTCATGGAGAAGGCAACTGAGACTTTAACAGGCGCAACATATGAACCCGTAGCTTATATCGGTTCACAGGTCGTCGCAGGAACAAATCATGCTATTCTTTGCAAGAGCACTCCTTCTGTAGCTGAGTTAAACGGCGCGACAACATACGTCCTCGTATACGTCTACGCTGACCTCCAGGGCAACTGTGAGATCACAGAGACGAAGGACATTGAAATAAAAGCAGGTTAATTACTCCCTCATACAGACTCCTGAAAAGAAAGCCCCTGTACCATGATGGTGCAGGGGCTTTTGAATGATTAAAGTGTGAACGGCCGTGCGTCACATCAAGCTCATTTGAATTTTGGCTTGGTACCGAACTCTTCCTTGACGGAATCCTTGCTTACCTGAATGTACTGTATTCCGGTGTAATCGCCGTTTGATGCCTGGACAATGAAGCTTATTGATAAGTTGATGGTTTTGTTCGTCTTCTTATCGGCGAGGACACACCTGTAGCTTACTGCCATTACATCGTTGTGCCAGGATGTGCCGGATGCTGTGACGGATCTTAACTTGGTGTTGTCGATCAGCTCACAGATCTCATCAGCATCCTGCTGTGTTAATGCATCTCCGGAATAGCCTTCTTTGGCAAACATCTTGTAAAGTTCATCGCTGTCCTCGTCTTCAAGTACAGAACTGATCTCCTTTTCAAAGCCGGTCGCATTAGCATTTTTAGCTATTCCGGTGGCAACACCGCCGATCGCCAGAAGCATTCCGAAATAAAACATCAGAAGGAAACCAAGTACGGTCATGATACTGCCGGCGATGATCCCGCCGATCTTCTTTTTGCCTTTGGCGGTCTTAACGACCGAGACAATAAGAAGGACCAGTCCGATTATAAAGATTAAAGCGAAAACAATGACCGCAGCTATTCCGACGCCTGCGAGAAATTCCAGACCTTTCATATATTTATCCTCCTTTATTCCTAATAATCGAATTCTACCACATTGCGCATAAAACTGATTGACAAACGGAGAGAACGGGTATATTGTATAAACACATTTATATAAACGCATTTATATTATGAGGTGATATATGGCACGCAAAGTGACGATAAGCAGGGACATGATACTGGAAGCCGCATTAAAGATACTTATAAGGGACGGATATGCGGCCGTTAACATAAAGACGATCGCTTCTGAGATCGGATGTTCGACTCAGCCTGTTGTCTGGCATTTCGAGAACATGGACGGATTAAGACAGGCTCTGTCCGAATATGCCGGAGAGTATGCTGCCAAAAAGGCTTTCCTGGACAGCAGGAATAAAGTCGAGAGCTTCGAATTCATGGGACGGGCATACGTGAAGATGGCGCTTAAGGAGCCGAACCTTTTCAAATACTTGTATCTCGGCGAGAGTCCCATGGGCAGGCCCTACGACCTTAAGGGAATCGCAAGGGATAAGAAGAATAAGGAAATGATATCCAGGATCGCTGAGCAGACGGGCCTTAATGAAGAGCAGGTGATCCGCTTTGTGAGGAACACGCTTATATATTCCCACGGCGTTGCCACGATGGTCGCAACAGGCGTGTTCAAAGGCACCGAGAAAGAGATGATGGCGATGATAAACGACGCTGCAGACGCATTCATATTAAAAGAGGGGATCGACCCTGAGAAGCTGCAGGTAAAGGAGTAAAGATATGTTGGCAATATTGGGAACAGTATTACTGTTAATAGTCGCGGTGATGGAAGTGCTCCTTATATTAGGACTTCCTTTAGGTGAATTCACTATGGGCGGAAGGCATAAGGTGCTGCCGCCTCCGTACCGTATCGCTGCAGCTTCGTCGATAATCCTGCAGATCTTCGGTGCACTGATGCTCCTGCAGGGCGCAGGCTACATGAACATGTGGTTCGGATTAACGCCTACAAAGGTCATCTGCTTTGTCTTCGGCGGTTTCTTTGCGGTCAACACCGTGATGAATCTGATATCACCAAGCAAGAAGGAAAAGTATGTAATGACACCTCTTGCTGCAATTGAAGCGGTCTGCTTTATCGTCACTGCGGTAATGATGAAATGAATTCTGATCTATTCTCTTAAAAATCACAGCAAAAGCACAGCCGGTGTGGACTTTTGCTGTGACTTTTAAAATTCGAAGCAAAAAAATCCCTCCGGTCAGGAGGGATTAATAATTTCAATTCTCGAAAAAACTTATTCAGTAATGTATTCGCTGTAAGCCTTCTTGATGATGTCCCAATCCAAGTCGAATCTGGACATGTGCTTTGTGAATGCAGCTTCGACGGCTTCTTTGTCGTGATTAGCAATTGCGTCAGCTATTGCCATGTGGTCTGATACGAGCTTCTGGTCCTTGATGGTCTTAAGTGAGAGTGATCTTACACGGTCGAAATGAAGGCTCATGAGAGATACCATGTAGAAGCAGTTGAGTCTGTTGCAGGCAACGTAAATATCCTTGTGGAATTCGTTATCGAGATCCAGGAACTTCGGAGGATCGTTCTCGATATAGAACTGCTGAAGCTTGATGTTGGCATAGAGCTTCTGGATGTCTTCCTCAGTTGCGACATCGCATGCTTCCCTTAAAAGTGCGGACTCAACAGCGATACGAAGGAACCTGGACTCCTTAATGAGTTCATAGTCGATCAAAGATACGCTGCAGCCCTTCTGCGGAAGGATGTTTACGATCTTGGATTTGGATAACTCAAGGAATGCTTCGTGAACAGGTGTTCTTGAGATTCCGAGCTGTGTAGCGATCTCCTGCTCGCCGATAAGTGAACCGGGCTTGATCTCCATGTTGATGATGTTGTCTTTAACGATGCGGAGAGCATACTCACGGTTAGGTTCAAAAGTGTTCTTTGGAGTGATGATCATTATAGAAATCCCCTTGAAAATACGAATAACTATAAAGAAACTAACATAAAAATATTTTTATGTCTACCGCTTACATACTAATTTGCAACAGCTTTGTGCAGTACGTCTCTAACAGCACCGTTTCCTTTTAATAAATCATCCAAATAGTTCTCTATTACAGGCGTTAATCCGGTCTTGTTTATGTCGATTCCGAAGACCGTCTCGTTCGCAAGAATGCCGTTCAGTCTGCCCTTAACACTCTCTGTCATGCCGAAAGTGATGCCCTGGCTGCTGAGCTCATTCTGGAAGAATTCAGCCATAGGGTCGGAGCTGATCTCAAAAGCGTTTCCGTTATCGTCAAATGCGAGGAGATAGCGGAGCCATCCAGCGATTACGAGCGGGATGAGCTTCAGGGAAGAGAGCTTCTCAGGTGCATCGGAATAATAAGAATTCAAAGTAATGCCGAATCTGATGGGAAGCTTTTGGCTCGTATCCGTAGCGATCCTCTGAGGAGTGTCGGGAAGGAAGGGATTAGGGAATCTCTCTTCCAAAACTTCCTTTAAGAACTTCTTCGGATTCAGGATCTTGGGATCGCAGACTACAGGGAGACACTCGTTATAACCCATCCTGGTTACGAGCTTCTTTAAGTCTTCATCGTTCATCTCATCAGAGATCTTCGTAAAGCCTAAAAGGCATCCGTATATTGCAAGTGCAGTGTGGAGCGGGTTAAGACATGCCGTAACCTTCATTCTCTCGCACTTATCCACTGTGTCTCTGTCGGTAATTATGACGCCGCCTTTCTCGAGGTCGGGACGTCCGTTAGGGAAGAGGTCTTCGACAACAAGATATTCGGGAACTTCAGCATTTACGAAAGGTGCTGCGAAAACTCCCGTTGTAGTCTTAACGCTCTTAAGATTATCGATGCCAAGGTAGGTAAGTTTGTTCAGGATCTCGTCCGAAGGTCTTGGTGTAATCTTATCGATCATGCTCCAGGGGTATGCTATTCGGGATGGATCATCTACATAATGTCGAAAAGAATTATCCACAAACCCCTTAGCCACCCAGGCATCGATTATCTCCAAAATTGATGACTTGAGCTTATCGCCGTTGTGGCTGCAGTTATCCATGCTGACCAATGCCAGAGGATAGGCGCCGGCCTTAAATCTCTCGTAGAGGAGTGAAGCGATGAAACCCATACAAGTGAGAGGATGAGAAGGGCCGTTCTCCATGTCTTTGGATGCAGCGTCATATAACTTGCCGTCTGCATCTCTTAAAGCGTAGCCTTTCTCAGTGATCGTAAAAGATATTATCTGAAGTGAAGGATTGGATGCGATCTCATTGAGTCTTTCGATGTTCTCCGTGATATCGTAATTTGCTGCGACTGCTTCCGTAATGTTGCCGATGATCTCATAGCCTGTGTTGCCGTCGGGCTTAAGATCGCAGATGATGGAGAGGTTATCGAAGGGCTTATATACGCGCTCGAAATTCTCATAGTCCATCGTGCCGCAGACGATGATGCCGGTATCGGTAAGGCCCTGATTCAAAAGTCTCTGGTTGATCCTTGCGATAAAGGCTCTGAATATATTGCCGCCGCCTACATGAAGCCATGTGGGAGCTTTGGCAGTAGCCTCTTTTACTTTATCGATATCGTACTTGGGAAGAACAACATTTATGCTGTTCCAGAATTCGGTATTCTTAAGATTTTCTTTTGATAGATTCATAGATCTGAACGTCCTTTCATTTTCCGGTTACTCAGACAAAACCGATAACCTTATAAGAAATTATAAGATCATCGGTTTTGCGGGCAAGGGAGGAGGTTTTGCCAATGTTAAGATTTAACAAAGTTTGCTGACGGCTTCCCATAAACCGTTGATATATGCAGCACCCAAAGCTCTGTCATAAAGACCGTAACCGGGTCTTCCGACTTCGCCCCAGATCATGCGTCCGTGGTCGGGACGGATATAACCGTCGAAGCCGTTCTCATAAAGAGCCTTGACGATGGCGAACATATCGAGATCGCCGCATGAGGAGAGGTGTGCTGACTCATGGAAATCTGTCTCGGATTCGTGCTTAACATTCCTTAAGTGTACGAAATGCACCTTGCCCGTAGCAGTGAAAGTGTTGGCAATATCCACAACGTCATTGTGGATGCCTGCACCAAGACTGCCGGTGCAAAGCGTGAGACCGTTTCTCTTGGATTCATTGAGATTAAGATATGTGGCGATCGACTCCTTGCTGTTAACGACCTTGGGGAGGTTGAACAACGGCATCGGAGGATCATCCGGATGTACTGCAAAGTTGATGTCGATCTCTTCAGCTACAGGAATGACTGCATCGAGGAAATACTTGATATTCTTGAAGTACTGCTCAGAAGTCATGCTCTGGTAGAACTTGATGTCTTCAGCCATCTGGCCGAATCTCTCGGGCTCCCATCCGGGAAGGCTGAAGTTATTGGCTCCGCCGATCATGGAAGATGTGATCTTCTCTAATGTGAGCTTTACAGCTTCCTCATGGCTGTATGCCATAGCTGTGCTTCCGTCAGAAAGCTCTTTTGCAAGGTTGCTCCTGTACCAGTCCATAACAGGCATGAAGTTATAGCAGATGCACTTAACTCCTGCCTTAGCAAGGTTTCTCATCGAAACGATGTAGTTATCAATAAGCTGGTCTCTTGTGGAAAGGCCCTTCTTAATGTCTTCGTGGATATTAAGGCTCTCGATGACTTCCATCTCGAGACCGTAGGAATTGATCTGATCCTTGACCATGTTGATCTCATCCATAGTCCAGATATCGCCAACGGGGATCTTAGTAAGATGTGTAGCTACGCCGCTTACACCCGGAATCTGCTTAATCTGTTTCAGTGAGACGCTGTCATCACCGTACGGAAACCACCGTAAAACCAATTTCATATTATATTTCACCCCGAATATTTCCTGAAAAGAGAGTAGTGTGATAATACTCAAGTCTCATTCTGCTTACTAGCATACTAGTAGTCTTGATGTTTGTCAATAGAATATGACATGCGAAAATACTAAACCAACTTTGGTTTTCAAAATACCCTTCAAACTATTGCAAAATAGGGGATAAGTTATGGTTTTATAAGGCTTGGTTAAGCGCTTTTGAGCATTATTCTTTTCGAAATGCCCAAAAAAGGGATCAGTTCTCTTCTTTCTCTGCGGAAACTTCTTCTTCAGCCGGATTCTCCTTGCGGGACCTCGGCTTGAACAATCTGAAGAGAACAGGAATAAATACGATAAAGCCGAAGAGCTTGATAACTTCTTCCAGGGATGCGAAATAAAGGGCCCAGGGTTCGTAATGCTCCTCGGTTACTATATTCATGTTTGTGCACATCTTTGTGACTGCATAGCTTAAAAGACTAAGTATTATCAAGAGCGTTGAGATGACTGTAGTCTTAACGGGGATCACCTCATATTTCTCGGGATTGAGCTTCTTAGCACTCAGGAAGATGCCGATAAAGATAAGGATTGCCGCAAGAACACCGGTTATTATCTGTATGAGATTAAGATATTCACTCATCTTCTGTTACCTCTGATTCATCGTTTTTCTCTTCACGGGCCTTCTCGACGGCGATCGCCTTGCTGAATGCCTTCTCAGTGATCATCTGCGTAAGATACATGGCTCCCACAGGCGTTACCAGTGCTGAAGGCGGGAAGCATACGCTGATAACGAGCGCAACTAAGACTATAAGCCATATAAGCAGGAACTTAGGAAAGTTTATCATGCAGAGTGTGTAGCTGTTTGTAAAAGTTCCCTTGATACCGTTGCTGAACCTGGCAAGCAGAGGATATACAAAAGGCAGCGTGAAGATTATAGGGAGAACAGGGATGAATGATACGACGGTGTACCAGTCAGGAAGCTTTACTCCGCCAAGGCCGTTAAGGGCAAAATAGATGTTGAATCCGACAATGGCACTGTAAACTATATATATAATATGTATGATGACTGCATTCTTAAGGTTGTCCCTAAGCGCTCTCATGAAATCCTTGGTGACCACATCACTCTTTTTCTTATATTTACGGTAAACTGTATAATATAGCGCTGTAACGGAATCACCTATTGTAATCACCGGAAGACAAAACAGCAGGAAAAGGGCGGAGATGATAACCACATCTCCTATTACTTTACTTAATCTGTAGAGCCAGCTGTTCTGGATCTGGTCAAATGATCTCTTCATGTTTTGTCCTTCCTTTGAAGTCAGTATAAAAGTGTATCCGGTAAAAATCAATTACTTGCAGACTAGAATGGTAGACAAGGAACAGCACTAAAGTTACAATACCTTCAAAGGATGGTGATCAATATGGAATCAACAAAACTTTCCGGTATATATTCGAACGGAATGGTCCTTCAGAGGAATAAGGATATTGTAATAGAAGGCTTTGAGAGTCTTAAGTCTGAAGTGACATTAACACTTGCGGGACAGGCTGTTTCAGCACCGGTTATTGACGGCAGGTTCAAGGCCGTATTTCCGCCTATGGACGTTGTTTTCGATACCGAACTTACGGTGGAAGGAACGGACACTATAACGGTCAGGGATGTCTGCATCGGCGATGTCTTCCTTCTTGCCGGCCAGTCCAATATGGAACTGCCCGTAGGGAGAACCCTGGAGCTTAACAGGGAAGAAGTCGAAGCTAAAGATTATCCTTATGTAAGACAATATACACTGACACCGGACCTTGATATCCCGGCTGTAGGTGAGGAGAGTATCAACACGCTGCCGGAGTTTGACTGGATAAAGGCTTCCGGGACTTCGAAAAATGCTTTCAGCGCCATTGGCTTTTATGCTGCTAAGACTTTATTTGAAGAAAAGAATGTCCCGGTCGGACTGATCCTGACTGCACAGGGCGGATCGACGATCGAAGCCTGGATGTGTGATGAGGATCTCTACGCTTCAGGAATAAGCGAGGATGAGATCGCACCTTTAAGAGGAAAAGGCGCTCTTAAGAAATATATGGAACGCTGGCAGAATCTTTCTGCTGTCTGGCGTGCCGAAGCTGACGACAACGATTTTAAGATCGAGGAAGGCATTAAGGATGCAAGGCCCGTGACGCTTCCCGGAATCGTCGTTAAGGATTTCTCAGGCATCGTATGGTTCATCAGGGAATTTGATTATGACGGTATATGCGAAGGTGACTGTGTCTTAAGGCTCGGTGACCTGATCGATGCCGACATCACATATATCAACGGCATTGAAGTCGGCAGGACCGAATATCAGTATCCGCCGAGGATCTATCATTTCGACGGTACGATATTAAATAAAGGAAAGAACACGATAATGACCAGGCTCACCGTTGAACAGGAGTTCGGCGGCTTCGTCGAAGGCCATCCGTATTATCTGAGGACACCTTCCGGCGATACGGACATAATGGGTGAGTGGAAGACAGTGGTCGAGAAGAAGATGCCTAAGTTCAATCCCATTCCGATGGCACAGATGCTTCCCGCGTCTTTATACTACTCAAGTATTCTGACAATAAAGAATATAGCTGTCTCACAGATCTGGTGGTACCAGGGCGAATCCAATGCCGGCGATCCCGACGGATTGACGATGGCAGATTCTGAATTGGCCAAGAAGGTCCTTGAGCAGGGAGGTACCGGCAGCACCAATCCTTGTGCTTACGATCAGAAGATGATCAGGACTTTCAGTAAGATGAGGGAATTCTTCGGTGAGGTTCCTGTCGTTTTGGTGAAGATGGCTGATTACATCAATCCGCTGACATTTGAGAGCGAAGTGCCTGAAGGCTGGAGAAAGATCCAGGAGCTCCAGGAGAGGGCACCGGAATATATCAGTAATGTAAAAGTGGTTACGGCGCCTGCACCAGAACCCGTTTATGAGCTCCATCCGCAGAATAAGAGCGGACTGGGAAAAGATGTGGCCAAAGCATCAGTAGAATTAAGTAAATAAGCATATAACAGTTTATTTGTAACGCCCGGGGACATGACCCGGGCGTTATTCGTGTTGCACAAATTCCGGTATTCGATGTGATTAGAGTATTGACATATCGCCGATAGGGTGATAATCTCATACCAAGCTAACCAACTTCCATACAAGCATACAAGAGGGCAAATGAGTTAGCATTTTAACATTTGAGTAAACCTAGGGGTTTTAAAAATGAGTAAGAAAGAACAAATACAGCAAGAGCAGCTTGCAGAGTGGACTCCGACGCAGTTATCACTCGGCAGCAGAATGGATAAGGATTTCAGGGTCAACTGGCAGCTTTATGTCATGTTCCTTTTCCCTGTAATCTATTACATTATCTTCAGATATATTCCGATGTTCGGTAATATCCTCGCTTTCCGTAAGTATTATGCCGGCGGCAATATCTTCGGCGAGGGCCCTCTTACTTTCAAATACTTCAAGCAGTTCATTACAGCTAAGCCGTTCTGGGATGCGTTCAAGAACACGCTCATCCTTAACGGCCTTTATCTTCTTTTCAGATTCCCTTTAACACTTATCTTCGCTTTACTCTTGAACGAGATCAGGAATCTTCGCTGGAAGAAATTCGTTCAGACCGTATCTTATCTCCCGCACTTTATCTCAATGGTTATCGTCTGCGGTATGATCAAGGAACTCCTTTCCACGAGCGGTCCTGTCAATGATATAATCTCCCAGCTCGGAGGAGAGAAGATCAACTTCATCGCAATGGCCGAATGGTTCAGAACGATCTTCGTGGCATCCGGTGTATGGCAGAGCTTAGGATGGGGAACGATACTCTATCTTGCAGCTATGTCGGGAATCAATCCTTCACTTTATGAAGCAGCAACAGTTGACGGTGCTAATCACTTCCAGCAGGTATTGCACGTTACCATCCCCTGCATCCTTCCTACGATCGCAACTCTCCTTATCCTTGATATCGGCGGACTTGTAGGTTCAGGCGGAGCTTTCGAGAAGGTATACCTCCTTTACAGCCCTCTCACATATGAGACATCTGATATCGTATCTACTTACGTATTCCGTATGGGTATCGAATCAGGAAGCATCAACTTCGCTACGGCAGTTGGTCTTTTCGAAGGTCTCATCAACTTAGTCCTTCTTACATGTGCGAACTTTGTATCACGCAAAGTAGCAAACACGAGTCTTTGGTAAGGGGGTAAGAATATGAGTGACATTACTAATACAACACCTGAATTAAAGGGCGAGATCCATATTCATAATCCTAAGAATAAGATCAAGGAATCTGCAGCATACAAGACATTCACCGTATTCAATACTATATTGATGATAGTGATCTCACTGGTAACGCTTTTCCCGTTCCTGTTCCTTATCCTTCAGTCTTTTACGTCTGATCATGCGATCATCGCCGGAGATCTTTCCATTCAGGGATTCATTAACAAAGATCTTACTTTTGATGATTTCAGCATCAATACATATATCTATGTAATGACAAGAAACAATTATGAGTTCTTAAGATACTACGGCAACACGATCTTCTATACGCTCATCGGTACCGTTTTATCTTTGTTCTTCTCATCGATCCTTGCATATCCGCTCTCAAAGCCGAAGCTCAGAGTAAATAAGTTCCTTTCACCGTTCATCATCTTCACGATGTATTTCGGCGGCGGACTTATGGCAAACTACGTTTTGATGCTTAAGCTCGGTCTTAAGAACTCCATGTGGGGATTCATCCTTCCGATGCTCATTTCCACTTACTATGTAATCCTCATGAGATCATTCTTTATGAGTATCCCTAAGGATCTTGAGGAAGCAGGAGAGATCGACGGTCTTAATAAATTCGGCGTTTTCAGGCACATAGCAATGCCTTTGTCGACACCTATCATTGCAACGATGACATTGTTCTATGCGGTCATGTACTGGAACAACTGGTTCAATGCAAAACTCTACCTGCAGGATAAGACTAAGTGGCCGGTAGCATACTTCCTCCAGACGATCATCAGAGGTGCAGGTGCATCTGATCCTGATGCGCAGAACATGGCAGCGAATATCAAGTCATGTGCGATGGTACTTACGGTTATCCCGATCATTTGTATCTATCCGTTCATTCAGAAATATTACGTACAGGGCATGATGCTCGGCGGCGTAAAAGAGTAATCAGTTTGTGCTAAATGGGATTTCCCAACGGCAATAGAAAAATGTAAAGAAAGGAAACAGTTATGAAGACAACAAAACTTGCAAAAGTAATGTCCGTAGGTCTTGCAGTTTCAATGCTCTCCAGCTTGGCAGCTTGCACAGGCGCTAATGAGAGTTCTGAGACAACTACGATTCCCAGTCAGATCGAAACTCAGCCTACTGAGACTGAAGAAAACGTGCCCTACACATACGGCTTGGGAAAGACTTTTAAGGCTGACTCCCCCGTAACCTACACAATGTTCTTCAGTGATGCATCATGGTATCCGATGGTCGATACTTGGAAGACGGAGGGTGTTTTCAAGAAGATCGAAGAGATGACAAATGTTACTCTCGACATCAAGGCTTATGATAGCGGAGACTACATGGATCAGATCACACTCGACATCCAGGCAGGCAACGCAGCTTACATCATTCCTAAGATCTATGATGATTCAAAGTTCGTAGATGGTGGCGCTATCGTTCCTATCTCTGACTATGTTAAGTACATGCCTTACTACACAGATTTCTACAACAAGTATGATCTCTCTAAGGACATCCAGACGATCACAAGATCCAATGGTAAGTACTACAAGCTCCCTGGTATGAAGGAATCCAACCTCATCAACTATTCTTTCGTTATCAGAAAGGATATCTGGGACAAGGCAGGCGTTGACGTTGTTGCTCTCCAGAAGGATTGGACATGGGCAGACTTCCTCGAAGCTTTGAAGAAGGTTAAGTCCTACATGGTAGCTCAGGGTATGTGCAAAGAGTCCGACTACATCTGGTCTGACCTCTGGTGCGGTAACGAATCCGGTCAGGGTTCCGGCGGAAACCTCCTCGGTGTTATGGCAGCTACATACGATGTAAATGCCGGTTGGAACATCGGTAACGGTATGAGATACAACAAGGATCAGGATAAGTTCCTCTTCTCACCTGTATCTGATAATTATAAGGAATTCCTTAAGACAGCTAACAGCTTTGTTGCAGCAGGCATCCTCGATCCTGAAACATTCACACAGGACGACGCTACAGCTACATCTAAGTACTACAACGGCAAGACAGCTATCATGTCCATCAACCAGGGCCAGTGGGCTAACTATGAGCAGAACATGACAGCACAGCTCGGTGCAGGCAACTATGAGAACTATGTAATCACAATGCCTATCGGTTCTACAAGAAACTCCACAGTATCTCCTGAGAGACTTGAGAACGGCGTTATGATCTCCAAGAAGGCTCTTGATGAACTCGGTGAAGACGGATTCATCCAGATGCTCAGATTCGTTGACTGGCTCTTCTATTCTCACGAAGCTTATGAGCTCACAAAGTGGGGCGTTAAGGGCGAGCACTACACAGAAGAGAACGGCGTAAAGAAGCTTATGCCTGGTTTCTGCTGCTCTGGCTTAGGTTTCGGTAATGACGAAGCAGAGTCCATGACAGACATCAGACTCAAGTGGGGTTATGCAGGCGGTAACTTCTGGTACGGTGGTACTGTTGCAGAAATGTCTGACAACCTTACAGGACCTGTTGCTGATTATGTTGCACGTGACGCTCAGGACAGAGACGTTCCGCCTCTTGCACCTGGTCTCGCTCCTACACCTGATCAGAACGAAGAGATCAACCTCATCGCTACACCTCTCATCAGTAACGTTAATGCTTGGACACTCAAGTTCGTTACAGGACAGGCTAAGATCGACTCTCAGTGGGATGAGTATGTTAAGTCTTGCGAAGCACTTAACTATCAGGGTCTCGTAGACATCTACGCTCAGCTCTACAAATAAGCTATAGCTTAGATCACGTTAAGTTTAACAAGGAGTTGTCTCGCAAGAGGCAACTCCTTTTTTATGGTCGTTTGTATAGCGGCCGGAGAGCGTGCTTATTGATTGTTTGATTTTTAGTCACTCGATTTCCGCTTCTCATGACATAAATAGTGCAACAACGGTCAGTCAACATTTTGGTCACGTTTTTTTCGTTACCAAAATATAAAAAAGCTGTCAGGGAATAACCTGACAGCCAAAATATTGAGAATCATTGGAAAAACGACCGTTGTAACAATGTTACATTCGACGGTTTATGGCTTTTTAAGCCTCGAACATATTCCTTGAATTCCTGTAGCAGACCCTCTCGACTATGTCCTTAAGGATGCGTTTGTCGTGGGGGAACCTGCCGCGCTCGACTTCCGTTCCGAGATAGTTGCAGAAGATCCTTCTGAAGTATTCATGTCTCGTATAAGACAGGAAGCACCTGGAATCTGTGAGCATTCCCATGAAGCAGGGAAGAGAGCTCTGGGCACAAAGTGACTTCAGATGCTCTTCCATGCCTAGGAGATTGTCATTAAACCACCAGGCAGCTCCGTGTGAGATCTTGCCGGGCACACTGCCGTCGTTATATGCGCCGCACAATGTGTCAATAACGGTATTGTCCGTAGGATTCAATGAATAGATGATCATCTTAGGAAGAAGACCTTCGCTGTTAAGCTCATCCATATAACCAGTAAGAGGTGTCACGAAATCAAAAGAACCCGTGATGATGTCACATCCGCAGTTGATGCCAACCTTATTGAGCATGCCGGAATTGACATTTCTCTTGCAGCCGAAATGAAGCTGCATCGTCCATCCGCGCTTTGCATATTCGCGTGCAAAGAATAGCATGAGGTCGGTCTTATAAGCCGTAAGTTCTTCGAAGCTGAGACTTATGTCAGGAGAAGACAGCTTTTTGGAGAGCACATCATCTGAAGTAACACTTAAGTCTTTACCGTACCAGATGTATTCAGTGCCGTGATCAGAGAGCCTGCATCCCATGGCTTCGAAAAGATCGAGCCTTGAGATCAGGGCCTGCTTAAGATCATTTACCGTAGTTATCTTCATGCCTGATACAGATTCAAGTCTTGCAAGATATTCATTGAAGCTCTTCTTCTCGATATCAACGATATTGTCAGGCCTGAATGCCGGAAGAACCTTGGTCTCAAATCCTGAGTCTTTGATCTGCTTGTGATAGATAAGTGAATCACAGGGATCGTCGGTCGTGCAGATCAGCTCGACATTGGACTTTCTCATGATGCTCCTTGCGGATAACTGTCCTGAAGCGAGCATCTCATTTGCCTTATTCCAGATATTTTCCGCATTTAATACCGTAATCGGCTCTTCGATACCGAAGTATCTTGAGAGCTCAAGATTAGTCCAGTGGTATAAGGGATTTCCGAAGGCTGATTCAACGGCCTTGGCCCACATCATGAACTTCTCCTTATCTGTGGCATCGCCGGTGATGAAGCGTTCATCGATACCGGCTGTCCTCATAAGACGCCATTTATAGTGGTCGCCTCCGAGCCAGAGCTTTGTAATGTTCTCATAGTTGATATCTTCCGCGATCTCTTTTGACTCGATGTGACAGTGATAGTCGACTATCGGGAGATCTTTTGCATACTCGTTATAAAGTGTGAGGGCGGTGTTGTTTTCCAGAAGGAAGTTGTCGCCTGTTAAACTCTTCATAATTCACCTCGGTTTTATTGTATAACTCATATAAAATAACTTATTTTTGTTTTAATCGCAACCAAAAGTATGGTAGAATACCAGTTGTTTGAGAGGTGATTTTTATGACGTTTTTTGAAAAGGTTTACAGCACCGGAATAGTACCGGTAGTAGTATTGAATAATGCCGATGATGCGGTGCCGCTCGCAAAGGCGCTGCTCAAGGGCGGCATAGACTTCATGGAGATAACTTTCAGGACGGAATGTGCCGCTGATTCTATTGCCATGATCGCGAAAGAAGTACCCGAGATGACTGTCGGTGCAGGCACGGTTATCAATGTTGAACAGGCAGCTTTGGCAGTTAAGAACGGCGCTAAGTTCATCGTTTCTCCCGGCCTTGATGAGGGCGTCGTTATCTGGGCGAAGGAAAATAATATCCCTGTGATTCCGGGATGCGTTACTCCGTCTGAGATCATGAAGGCGATCGGTCTGGGGCTTAATGTCGTTAAGTTCTTCCCGGCTGATGTTTTCGGCGGGATCAAAGCTATAAAGGCTTTGTCAGCACCTTTCGGACAGGTTAAGTTCCTGCCGACAGGAGGCGTCTCCGAAGCAAATCTCAAGGACTTCATCGAGAACAAATCCATTGCTGCAATCGGCGGAAGCTGGGTATGCAAGAAGGATGACATAGCAAACCACGATTGGGATAAAATAACTGCATTATCAGCCAATGCGGTAAAGATCATTAAGGAGACTAGAGCATGAGCAAATATCTGACTTTCGGCGAATTGATGTTAAGACTTAAGAGCCCCGGCAGGGAGAGATTCCTGCAGTCTCCCTCACTGGAAGCGACTTTCGGCGGCGGTGAGGCTAATGTTGCTGTATCACTTGCAAATTACGGGCTCGAAGCAGAGTTCTTATCTGTAATTCCTGATAATGCTATAGGTGATGCTGCTATTGGCGAACTCAGAAGATTTAATGTCGATACATCCAAGGTCATCCGCACCGCAGGCAGAATGGGCATCTACTATCTCGAGACCGGTGCTAACCAGCGTGCGAGCAAGGTTATCTACGACAGGGCATATTCTGCGATCTCACTTTTCGCGCCTGAGGGATACGACTGGGATAAGGTCTATGAAGACGTAAAGTGGCTTCACATCTCAGGCATTACACCTGCTATTTCTGAGGAGACCAAGGATGCTTCGATCCTTGCTGTTAAGGAAGCAAAGAAGAGGGGTGTTACTGTCTCGATCGATCTTAACTACCGCAAGAACCTCTGGAAATACGGTGTTGATGCTAAGGAAGTCATGACCGAGATGACAAAGTATGCAGACATCATCATCGCTAATGAGGAAGACTGCCAGAAGTCTTTGGGTCTTAAGTGCGAGAGCAATGTCGAAGGCGGCAAGCTCAACCAGGAAGATTATAAGAAATTGAGCGATTCGCTCCTTGAGAAGTTCCCGAACGTTAAGAAGGTAGCTATCACATTAAGGGAGAGCAAGAGCGCAGATATCAATTTCTGGGCAGCAGCTCTTAATAACGGCACGGATTTCATCGTAAGCCGTAAATACGAGATGTATGACATCGTTGACAGAGTAGGCGGCGGAGACTCTTTTGCAGGCGGCCTCATCTATGGCCTTAATGAGCTGGCAGATGACAGGGAAGCGCTTGAATTTGCAGTTGCTGCAAGCTGCTTAAAGCACACCATCGACGGTGACTTCAACAGGGTTACGATCGATGAGGTCACAAAACTCGCAAAAGGTGACGGATCCGGCAGAGTCCAGAGATAAAGACTTCGGTTTAACAGTGTAAAAAAGTTAGGCAAAATTGTTGTAATAAATACTTTGACTATCAAAGCTATTTACAACAATCCTTTGTGAATGCTAATATCCCGGTATCAGAGCTTCTTGATAAAGGAGGATGATGATATGGATTTGTTAGGGTTTAGGCGTATTTTGGACTCAACACCTTTTGCTGTTCTTGCAGTTGCATTTGGTGTTTTGTTTGTTGTTTTCTTAGTCAAGTATATTCAGAGAGGCCGCAGAATAACTGAACTGGAGCGTATGATCAAGGAACGCGATCCGGAATTGTTTTCGCAGCTCTATCCTTTATATCGTGCTCCCGTTCAGCAGCCTGATCAGCAATCGGCTCAGCAGGTATATCAGCCTGTTCAAAAACCGGTCGTACAGCCTGTTCAGCAGCCGGTACAGCAAGCTCAACAGCCTATATATCAACCGGTTCAGCAAGTTCAACAGCCGGTATATCAACCGGTTCAGCAGCAAGTTCAGCAACCTGTTCAGCAGCCTGTAAAGCAGGCAGCTGCGGCCACATATGTTCATACACCTGCTGTTCAGACTCAGGTTGTTTCATCACCTGTAACTGCTCCGGTTTCTGCTCCCAAAGCAGCTCCAGCACCTGCTCCGGCAATTGCTGCGGCACCTGCTCCGGCAGCTGCGCCTGCAACAACTTATCAGTCAACGGCTGTTGCTGCTCAAAAGCCTAAGCGCGAGAAGTTCTTCAGCAGCATCAATATCACATTCGGTATCGGCGTACTGCTCCTTACGATGGTAGGCGCAACGTTCATGACGGGATCATGGGAATGGATGTCTGATGCGGTAAGAGTTATAGGCCTTATCGCAATAGTTGTCATGATCTACGGAATGTCTTTATTTGCAGGAAAAGGATTAAAGCTGCAGCAGACAGGTTTTGCTCTTTACACGCTCGCAAGTCTTTTGGGACCTATCGTTGTTATAGGCATGGGAGTCTATGAATTGTTCGGCTCATCTTTCTCGTTTAGTAACGGAAAGGGCTGGATAGTGGCGTCTGTTGCTTCATTTGTTCTTCTCTTATCTTCGATAGGAGGAAGATTCATTTTTAAAGAAAAAGGCAAAGTCAATGTTTACCGCACTACAACTTATATAGCGCTTACATGGCTTGTTGTTTTCCTGTCTGCTATGGCAGGGCAGGCAAGCCCGGAGGTCAGCGAATGGACAGCGATCTGTCTGGGTCTTGCGACGCTTGCCCTGATGCTGAGGATCGCTTCACTTATTCCTTTGTTCAGGGAAGAGATCTTCTTCAGAGTCTATGCAGAAGTAATGACTTATGTACCTGCTATATTACTGCTCTTTACTATAGCTTTTGCTGATGTTGCGATTGTTGCGGGTACTGTAGTTGAATTCATAGCTCTTGTTTTGTTTGCCAAGTTCGCGAAAGGCAGGGGCTGGGTAAAATACATAACTCCTGTGATGGGATTCCTGATAGAGATATCCTTGGTTATTTTCCTGGATTCGGACAATATGGTTCTCGTTACTTCGGTCATGATGGTGCTCACAGTTCTGCTCTTCGTGATCCACAAGATCCTTAAGATATCTTCATGGGCTTCGGATACGGTTCTTCCAATAGTCCTGAACACGATAGCAGCGATCATGTCGATAGAAGACTGCCCTATAATGGGCGTTATATCATGCTTCCTCCTGATTGTTCTCTTCGTTTTCAGGATGACAGCAGAACCGGTATTTGCAAGTAAAGAAAACAAGTTTGCGAAATTCTTCAGAAAAGAGGTTTCAGTTACGGAGCAGGTCTTCATGGCTGTTCTTACCACGATCTATTACTACATCGGAGTAATAATGCTTTACTTCGTTCCTGAGGATAATCCCGTCTCCGGAAATATATATTTCCCTGTAATGGCATTGATCCCTGCGGTCATCATTCTGATCTTCAGATTTGCAACAAAAGATGATCTGAGGCTCAAGCTGATTGGCTTTATAATGTCGGGATTATCTCTTGCTGTAAGCTTTTTCTCGCTCTTTGCTTATACAACGGACATGATACTCTGCAAAGACCTTTATGTATGTGCATGGCTCCTGGTTTTTGCTTTCATTCTTCTGGCTGTCAGCTGTAATGTTGATGCGATCAAGAGCCGTAGGATCGGTATTGGCCAGATAGCATGGATTTCCGCATGCATCAACTCTTTGTCTATCGGCATATTCCTCATGATCGAGTTCAATGCTCAGCAGGAGTGGGGATTGGAGTTTATCCCTGAAGATTATATCGATCTCACAAGACAGATAGCTGCGCTCATATTCCTCGTGATCAATGTGGCATTGGTGGCAGTGGCATTCTTCAAGAGAAAACTTGAAAATGAGAATTTCACGGCGTTAAAGTACTTCTCCCTGGCATTTTCGATGATCTGGTTCATCTGCGCGGGATTCCTTATCGGACCTAATTGGCAGTTATTTGCAATAGCGGTTGTTTTTGCGGTTATCCTGGCTCTGTTTAAGGCTGAATTCTTTACTATCGTTCCTATATTTGCAGCGGAGTTGGCTCTGATAAGCGAGGTTACGAAGATAGACAGTGATGATCTGAACAATGTCCTGATGATCGTCCTGGCGCTTGCGGTTGCAGGTTTGGGAAGGCTTCTGTTCAGAAAGACCATGTTCTCCGAAAAGGGAGTGGACTATCTTACGCTTACATCGTGGTTCTTCCTTTTCGGAACAAGATTTGAAGATTATATGCCTATGGCATTCTGCTTTACTATTGCGATCCTGATAATGAATATCGCAGGCAGGGTAAGGGTGCCGTTTAGAGTAATATTGACTTTTGCCACGGTATTCTGCTGCATAGGCATCCTCGCACAGCCCTATCTCGAATATCCTGAGGTTATCGCTTTCGAGATCAATCTCGCTTTGATACTCGGAACTCTGTTATTGATCTGCAAGGTGATAAAGCCATTCCCGGCAGAGAGTGCCAAGTATATCTGGTTTACGGGAGTATCTGTTGCACTGGTTGCAGAGGGCATCTCTGCGGCAGTCACCGGAGAAGGTACAGACCTCATAATCGTCGGAACTGCTGCTATCGGAATCTTTATCTTCTCATTCATCAGGCGTCTCAGACTGTGGTTTATCCTGGGCATCGTCGCCATGGTATCGATCGCGATCTACCTGTCTGTAGTTTTCTGGGCAACGCTTGTATGGCTTATCTATCTTCTGGTTTCCGGAAGCATCCTTATCGTTATGGCTTCTGTCAACGAGTGGGGCAAGAGGCATAACAAGGACGGCAAGAAGAGAAGATTTTTCGAAGAGTGGAAATGGTGATTTAAGAGCATTATCCAGCAACAAGAAAGCCCGCCAAAGCCTTTGAACTATGAGACCGGCGGGCTTTTTTCCTGTTCTTTGCGGCTGAGGTTTCCGTTATTGTTTTGTCACGAAACGGTCTTGTATAAAACCTTAAATCTAATTTACTTGTTACTTGTGCCTTGCTAAAATGACCGTGGGGAAAAAAGCGAGGTTTAATGGGCGTAATTAACATCAGGAAGATTGCCGTTAAGGTAATTGCTATACTTTCAATGGCTGCTGTTGTTGCGGGCATTGCAGAGTCATATATACCCCCTGTCAGTGTTTCGGCCGATGCCAAATATCAGACTCTCTATGACGTTTTCAGGGACAGAAGCGGAGATCCGGACTCATTTATGGGTCAGGAAGAATTCCGTAATACGATCCTCGCAAACTGCAAAAAGCTCAATACAGTTAATTATACATCCGGGGCGCAGGTGGATTCGCTGGCATGTGACGGCTTCGTAAGCATGGTGTTGAGAATGACATTCGGTACGGTTCATGAGGTCAAAGTCCGATACGACTACAAGAAAAAGAAGAGATTCATCTCGTATAAATTCAATAAAAACGAAGAACACAAAGTAGCTGACAGCTATGTTGACAAGTATGAGATCTACAGACCGGGCGGAACCTCGGTAACCTGGATCTACAATAACTATGTAGGCAAGCTCGTAAATGCCAGAGGATCCAGCAGAAAGAAAGTCGAGGGCTGGACAAATAAAGACTGGGTCAATTATTTGGAGAGCATAGGAGCCCAGCCCGGCGACCTGATCCTATGGGATAACGATTACAATAAGACTTACTGGACCCATATAGGTATTTATGCCGGTATAGAGAACGGCAAGGCTGTAATATGGCATGCATCTGCAGTTTGGGGAATCTGTATGAAGCAGATAATGGCGGAGATGACCGAAGAAACCAAGTATCTTAAGCTCGCCTGTGTTGTTCCTATGACGGATGCTCCTGCAAAAGTAGGAATCAGCGCCATGACAGGAAGCAGAGAGAGGGATTTCTCTTATTCCATCTACAAAGACGAGAATTGCAGAAGTTGTATCGGAAGGATCACCAGTAACTGCACGTTGAAAGATCAGGCATCATTGGAAGATCTGGCAATTTATTTTAACAGTGAGAAGACAGCATATGAAAAGACCGTTTATGTCAGGAGGGATATGTCTCCGTTTAAGTTTGCCAATGCCGAACTTGCGGGGGCGGACCAGACTGTCTACATGCTGAAGATCAAGATAATCCCTGACGATAATAATCAGGGAACTCTGAAATATTCTATATACGGAGCCAAGGACATCAGATGTTACGCCAGTAAAACAGTCTACGATTATGATTACCGGTCAGGCGGATTGTTTATTCTGATCTCAGATTACAGATAACAGACAAAAGAGCACTTCGGAGGACGGTTTCCGGGGTGTTCTTTCTAAAATATTAAATTTTGACCTTCTGGATTTTTATAATATAATTATCTAGTGCTTAGCTGAATAGTATAGTCGGCGTTTCTCGGCGGCTTTACGGAAGGGGTGTTATATGGATTTTCTCGCGAAGACTACTGATGCAGTCACCGAATCGGAAATCAGGCATGCGGAAACCGTAAGAGAACTTGCGAGTGAGTGCCTTGTCCTGCTTGAGAACAACGGGGCTTTGCCTATAACAACTCCCGGCAGAATAGCTGTCTACGGAAACGGCGCCAGACACACTGTAAGAGGCGGCGGCGGTTCCGGTGAGGTTAACACCAGATACAACATATCCATCTGCGAGGGTCTTGCCAATGCGGGATTTGAAATAGCATCCACCGGCTGGCTCGACAGATATGACGGAATCTACGATTCTTCCCTCAAGGCTTATATGGACAAGGTAGAGTCGACCGCAAGAGAGCGCGGGGTTCCTGCTACAAGCGTTTATTTCGAGATGGCATTTGAAGCGCCCGTTCAGCCACAGATCACCGAAGAGGATATTGCGGAAGCTTCATGCGACACGGCGATCTTCGTGATCTCCCGTGATTCCACCGAAGGCAGAGACAGAAAGCCTGAGAAGGGCGATTATTATCTGACCGACGAGGAGGAATACAATCTCAATTTCATTACTGACAATTTCGACAAGGTAATCGTTCTCCTTAACATCGGAGGCGTTATCGATATGTCCCGTCTCAAGCACCGTCCCGGCGTAAGTTCCATCCTCTTTGTAGGACAGATCGGTAACCAGACCGGCGACATCGTTGCTGATGCGATTACGGGCAGGACCAATCCTTCGGGAAAACTCGTTGATACATGGGCAAGCCATTATGAGGATTATCCCTGTGCGGGTGAATTCTCAAGCCTTGACGGCGATACCGATGACGAGTTCTATAAGGAAGGCATCTACGTAGGCTACAGATATTTCGATTCATTCGGCATCACACCTGCTTACTGCTTCGGATTCGGAAGATCCTATACGACATTTACCACTGAGGTATTGAGCGTAACCCAGGAAGGAAATGATGTCAGCATCTGGGTCAAGGTCTTTAATACAGGCAGTTTCCCGGGCAAGGAAGTCGTACAGGTCTATTTCTCTGCACCTGAAGGTCCCGTTGACAGGCCTTATCAGGAGCTCGCTGGATATGCCAAGACAGATATCATCAACCCCGGCGAAAGCAGGAATGTGGAGGTCACTTTCCCTATCGATAATTTCGCGTGCTTTGACGACAGGTATCCTGCAAGGGTAATCCCTGACGGTGACTATATCATCAGAGTCGGCACGAGCTCCCGCGACACAAGCATCGAAGCAGTTCTTAATATCCCTGAGTTTGTAGTTCAGGAGAAGTACGACAGGATATTGGAGGATGATGCAAGATATGTTTTCGAGGACATGAAGAATCCCGGAAAGGGCAAGGAAGCGCGTCAGGCGCTGGACCAGGCCCAGCTGGCAGCTTGCGAGAGAAAGTTCACGCTTAATCTGTTCCGCGTCAGAAGGAGCATCATCAGATACAGAGGTGTCTGCGAGACTCATATGGATGAGCGCAAGGATGAAGTCCTCACATTGGGCTCGGTTATCGGACGCAATGCGGGCGTTGCTGAATTCGTTGCGCAGTTCTCACTGGAAGAGCTCTCAGAGCTTATCGTCGGCAATTACATCAAGGACGGATTCGAGGATATAGTATTCTCTTCTGCGATGAATGTGCCCGGCGCTGCAGCTGAGACTACATCAAAGTTTGAAAGAAAGAGAAGGCTGCCTCCGCTCGTCATGGCTGACGGCCCTGCAGGCTTAAGGCTCCAGCCTCATTTCAAGGCAACTAGGAACGGAGACCTCTTAAGAGGCGGCGAGACATTCGGTCTTATCAACAATCCGTTCCCGGAAGATACACCCGAAGATGCGATCGATTATTACCAGTACTGCACCATGATCCCTACGGCTCTCTCCCTTGCTTCAACATGGAATCTCGGTCTTATCGAGACGCTCGGACGTCTTGTCGGCGAGGAGATGGAGGAATTCGGCGTGCATCTCTGGCTCGCGCCGGGAATGAATATCCACAGAAATCCCTTGTGCGGAAGAAACTTCGAGTATTACTCCGAAGATCCGCTCGTTACGGGACTTTGTGCAGCTTATGACACCTTGGGTGTCCAGTCTGTTGACGGCAAGGGCGTAACCATCAAGCACTTTGCCTGCAACAACCAGGAAAACAACAGAATGTTCAGCAACTCTCACGTATCGGTAAGAGCTCTGCGTGACATATACCTTAGAGGATTTGAGATCGCGGTCAAGCTCGCGCAGCCGTTCTGCGTAATGACCTCATATAATCTCCTCAACGGAATCCATACAGCAAACAATTACGAGCTGATCCAGAACGTACTCAGAGATGAGTGGGACTATGAAGGTGCAGTCATGACCGACTGGTTCTCTTCATTTGAAGATGTAGAGTTCTTAGGCTATGACGAGTCTAAGATCAAGTATCCGCCGGCATTCTCAAGATTATGCGTATACGCCGGTTGCGATATGCAGATGCCCGGCTGCGCCAAGAATGCAGAGGATATAGTTACGGCTGTAAATCACGGACGCCTTACATTGGCAGATGTGCAGTCCGCAGCCATGAATGTGGTGCGTCTTGTGATCAAATGCTTGTAAAACAGGAGTTAAATGAACGAAGTATTTGATTCAGAACAATTCAGTGTAGAGTACAAGAAGGACGATAACATCGTCCTTGTTGTATTGAAGGGCAAAGCTGTCAGAGATAATTACAGAACGCCCATGATGCATGCTGCTGATATGGTCATGCGTCATTCGTGCAAGGTAATGGCAGTAGACTTTAAAGCCAATCCGGATCTCTCGGAGAAAGATCTTTACTGGAGCAAGAAGGTCCTTTTCAACAATCTTAAGAAGAGCGGCCTTGAGACATTGGCTCTCATTGATGACAACAATCTTCCGATCATTCAGAGCATAAGGGTATTCTGCGGTAATAAGTTCAGGACGATAGTCTGCAAGAACTACGATGAGGTGAAGGCAAGAACCTCTGTCTCTGCTTCTGATGCTACAGGCAAATTTGCAGGCATGACCCGCGAGCAGGCTCTCGGGTACATGGGACTCGGAAGTGATGCCGACATCAAAGAGATCGACGACCGTTTCTGGCAGATGTCCAAAAAATACAGAGGCAAGGACGATCCCGAATCCGTGGCTATGGAAGAGGAGATATCTGCTGTCTATGACATCGCATCCGGAAGACGTGATGTAAGAGTCCGGGAGGAGAAGCAGAGGGAGAGCGAGCCCAAGTATTTCGGAAGATATAAGAGTGACTGGCAGACGATAATCCACTACAACTGGAAGAACTGGCTGCTCGGCGCCGTAGTCGGAATATCCATTATCGTAATATTGGTCGGGTATTTCATGAATGCGAAAAATGACTGCTCAGTGCTTGTTTTCGGACACATGTATCTTGATAACACATATATGAAACAGTCATTAGTGGAGCAGGGCCTCAAGAACCCTTACGTCGGTCTGGCCGATGTCGTCGTGCCGAACGACGAGAAGATCCCGATGGATGAGATCGGCAATGAGTCGTTCAATGCCCAGTTCTATACGAATCCTGATGTCCTTATATCTGACAACAGGGCTTATAAGTTCTATTTCAGCGTCTTTAAGGATCTGGGTCCGCTTTACGACCGGATAATGGCAGGGCTCTCCGATGAGGCAAAGGCAGGCGTAAAGCCCATATACATGTCAGAGCGTGAGTCCGTGAGATATAAGAATGATATGTTACAGGAATACGGTCTCGGCGAAGAGGATATCAGGAATCCTGCCGAGTTCCCTGATGATCCTGTCCTCATAGGATTCGAGATCACGGATCAGGATGTTGTAACCAATTTCGGTGTTGAAGCAAAGTGGAAGTCACGTCAGACGACGCTTATGCTTGGCCAGTGCAAGAACAGCACCGATGACGATATGACGGTAAAGATAATCACATCGATAATAAATTCTGCTTATGCTAAGGAGATGCCGGAATCTACTTAAGTCCGGTTGCTTCGAAAAGAAGATCCAATTCATCTTGGGTAAGAGGCCTGAAGGTTCCGCAGGAATCAAGGCCTTCTTCTATTTTTACGCCAGCAAGTTCGAGCCTTCTGAGTTCTAATACTTCCTTGTTGAAGTGCGCGAAGATCCTTCTGACCTCATGAGTCTTGCCTTCGTGAAGGGTCAGGAGAGCTCTGGCAAGGCCGTCTTGTGCCGGCTCGATGACTTTAAGCTCTGCAGGAGCTATCTGCTCGTTGTAGCCCTTGTCACGGATAGTAAAGCCTGATGCTACGGTATTTATCTCTTCTTCTGTCCAGGCAAGGCCTCTGAAGGTTGCCATATAGATTTTGGGAACTTCATACTTGGGCGACTGGAGTCGGTGTGAGAGCTCACCGTCGTTGGTAATTATCAGAAGTCCTGACGTATGGAAATCGAGTCTTCCGACAGGCGAGAGCTTCTTCGACTTAAGTTCTGACGGAATATAGTCAGCAACGCAGGGCAGACGCTTGTCCTCCATTGCCGTAAGGACGCCGTCGGGCTTATCCAGAAGAAAATAGAGTTTTGTCTGAAGGTTGATCTCCTGACCGTCTATGGTGATAGAATCAGTCTCTTTCACGTGGAAAGAGGCGTCAGTAACGACAGCGCCGTTAACCTGAACGCTGCCGTGGGATATTATGCTGCGGACGGCAGATCTTGTGCCTATTCCGCTGTTTGCGATTAACCTGTCCAGTCTCATGGGAATATTATAACTTATTAGCGTATAATTGTTTTCAAGAGGTTTTCTGATGGAAATAATCAATATCGAACAGGGACACCCGACGGTGCAGCAGGCCATGGTCAAGCTCCAGAACGGGATCTACAGAGCCAGGGCGACAGGCAAGCCCATGGCTAAGATTGTTCACGGCTACGGGTCTTCGGGCACGGGCGGTGCGATCAAGCAGGCGATAGGGTTAGAGCTCCGCAAGTATATTTCGCGCGGCATGATCAAGTCATATTGCCCGGGCGAGGATTTCGGACCGTTCTCTTCTGCAGGGCGCGAAATGAGCGCAAAGTATCCTGCCGTATCACGCGACAGGGACTGGGGCCTGCAAAATGACGGCATCACGGTGATAATGTTCAAGTAAGAGGTTTATATGGCAGACGAATTTGATAAGAAGTGGGAGGCATTCGAGGCAAGGTGCAAGGCTTGCCATAACTGCGGCTTAAGGGATGGCTGTACTAATGTGGTCATCTACAGAGGCAGCAGGAAAGCTCCTTTGATGATAATAGGCGAAGCTCCTGGCGAGAACGAGGATATCCAGGGACTGCCTTTTGTCGGCAGATCAGGCCAGCTCCTCCAGAACCTCCTGGGAAGCTACGGCTTTACCAATAACGACTACCATATCTGCAATATCGCGAAATGCAGGCCGCCCCAGAACAGGCGTCCCACGCCTGAAGAGATCCATTGCTGCAAGCCGCTCCTCGCTGAACAGTTCATGCTCGTAAGGCCCAAGGTGATCCTTCTCTGCGGTTCAACGGCTTATGAGGGATTCTTCGGCACAAAGCCCGTTATGCATGATGTCAGGGGACGTTTTATCGAGAAAAACGGCTACTATATCATGACGACCTATCACCCGGCCTATGCCCTCAGAAACCCCGCTAATAAGATGCCTATCTTTGAAGATATGGGCAAAGTCAGGGATAAATTGACCGAGATCGGAGCGATGCCTCCGTTAGAACCTGTAAAAGAGTAAATTTCCGTATTGATTTTCGGAAATGGCTTTGCTATAATTCGTGAGTTGAAAAACCGCATTGCCGAATTGTGTAACGGTAGCACACCGGTCTCTGACACCGTTTGTCAAGGTTCGAATCCTTGTTCGGCAGCCAAATGATAATTGAGCCGTCTCGTGATGAGACGGCTTTTTTGTGCTCTGTTTATGCCGGGATGAGCTGAAATCAACAATGACGACGTCACCTTTTCGAGGGCTGAACGAAGCGGCATTTGGCAAATGCGGATGGCGGGTACGGCCCCGGGGTTAATGCTGCCGCAAGCCGGCGGCCTCGGGAAATCTGACAGACCTTAATATGTTATAATGCGCCTATGGCAAATGAGGTCAGGAAACATAGCAAAACAGGAATTCTCATAGCGGCGTTGATCATTGTGATCTTGGGCGCTGCTCTTTATTTTGCATTTGCTGGTTTTGATCTCGGCCATAAGCTTGAGCTAATGACCTACAAGAGGATCTCGACTCCGGAAGAACTGATTTCGATCAAGGATGATCCCAATGGGAAATATATCCTGGCAAAAGACATTGATCTTGCAGGTATAGACTGGGTGCCTTTTACATTTAACGGAATACTCGAAGGAAACGGCCATACGGTATCAAATCTGAAGATCACGCAGACGGGGATGTCAGAGCGCAGGACTTACGACGGCAATATGAAGGAATACGATACCGTATTTGCCGGCATGTTCGATGTGATCGAAGGTGCGGAGGTAAGGAACCTTACCTTATCGGGTGTGAATATCGATATCGCTTCTGATGCGCCCTGTTTTATTGGGTCTGTCGCCGGATATATGGGAAATTCGAAGATACTTAACTGCAGTGTAGAGGGAACTCTGAAGCTCATGGCACACGACAGGATGTTCGGTGTCGGCGGTGTGGCCGGCTACGGCTTTGGCAGGATCGACAGTGTAAATGCCGATATCACGCTCATCTGCATCGATACTGACCGCGATACTAAGGATGAGCAGTTCATGGGCGGTGTCTGCGCGGCAGGTTACCCTGATATCGTTTGCTGTAATATAAAGATCGACGGTTATGATTCGGATCACGGTTATGTCCATAACGGCGGACTTGTGGGAATGTTCCAGTTCTATCCAAAGGGCACGGAACATGATGCCGAGATCGGCGGTAATCACGTAAGCGGTAAGATAACTTTCTTTGAAGATAATGAAGACAGAAGAGCATATTGTGACGCTTATATCGGCGAGCGGATGGAGCGTATAGAGTACTGGTGGAGCAACAGTGATGATTTCACGTCAAATGAGGTGTTCGAATATGATGTTGACCTGCTTCCGTGACAACAAGTGGAAGGCCATAGTCTTATCTTTAGCACTCATTCTGCCTGCTGCAGGATGCGCCGGCAAGGATGCGCCTTTATTTGATATAAGCTCCGGCACGATCGAAGCAGAAGCATGTCTTATCAAGTCTTCGAAAAAAGTAAGAAGCGGTGATATGAGCGGCGGCAAGGGCGTGGAGATACAGGCTAAAGAGGGCTCCATGGTAAGCTTTTCCTACGATATCTCCGCAGCATCACACTACGATATAAGCATCTCTTACGATAATCAGGGAGAAGACGGAACGCTCGGACTTTTCGTTGACGGCCACTTCTTTACAAAGGTCGGATTCCCCAAAGGAAGCGGCACCGTAGAAGAGACAATCACGCTTAAGGAAGGCACCGGAGAAATATCTTTCCGCTATCTTCCGGGAGACACCGGCATAACTTTAGACTGCTTTAAGCTCGACAAAAGCGATAAGAAGATATCGATGGTCGTAGCGCCTCATGAAGACGACGAGATCCTGGGCTTTGCGGGGTCTATCCAGAAGACTGTCGCAAACGGCGATATAGTCAAGGTCGTACTCCTTACTAACGGAGATTATTTCGATAAGGACTTAGGTCCGGTCCGTATCAGGGAGACCATGAAGGCCCTGGAAGTGCTGGGCGTAAATAAGAGCAACATTTATGTCATGGGTTATGGAGACATCATCCTGCAGAGCCTTTATGAGTGTTCTGATCCGGGGATAGTTTTCGATGCCCCGAGCGGATATGACTCGACATACGGGGACCCCTCATCCAATCTCTACGACTATCATACGCTCGATGCCGGAACTCCCGCAAAGTACTGCTATGCGGATTTCAGAAGTGATCTTAATAACATCATCGATACGGTAAGGCCTGACACTGTCTATACGACTTCTGAAGCCGAGTGGCATCCTGACCACAAGTTCGGTTTTAAGGCTGTAAGAGATGTCATTGAGTCGCTCAACAAAGACAAGGGATATCACACGACTTTGTGCGAGAGCGTCATCCACGGCGAGGAACTCACGTGGCCCGATAAGCTTGAGACCGATGACAAGGGCAATATAAAGATCGTCGAATTTACGAATCCTTTCCCTTCAGGCGGCGCCGGCCGTGACTGGGAGAAGGTTACGAAGATAACTTTGACGGACGAGGAAGTCTATAAAAAGCAGAAGGCGATCGGTCAGTTCGACACCCAGAATAATGGCGGTGCGAACTTTGATGGCAACAGTGAATTCAATTATGCTTTTTGTAAGCGGGATGAGTTTTACTGGGTTTACGAGTATTGATGTTCTCGTAAGCGAGCACCGCTGCAAAGATCAGTAATCCCAAAGCACTTGCCCAAAGACCGGTTTCCAGATAAGGCACTTTATAAGTCATCTCGATCTCGTTATGACCATTTTCCAGCGGTATGGAAATGAGGGCGTTTCCGATCATGTCAGGGGTTACGGACTTGCCGTTGCGCGTGATCTTCCAGCCTTTTTCTGCAGGAACGGAGATGAAGAGGCTCTCTCCTGCGCCGGCATTATCGACAGTGAACTTGCCGTAACCGTCTTTTAGCGTGTTCTCCTTGGCGGCGTTGTTATTTGCAGCTTCGGATGCTTCTTTCAAAACTGACAGATCAAGGAGATAGAACTGCGCATCATATACGAGGCTCATAGGGTCAGAGCCCTGCTTGAACCTGATGGCAACAGTTACGTTATTATCGTCTGATACTATCCTTACCATTGAAGGTGACAGGAACTGTGAATAGTTCATATAATCTTCGCCGTCAACCATGAGTACAGCACCGTCTTCCGTACCGGTCACGATATTTGCATAGAGGATGTATCTGTCAGGCGAATAATCTCCGCCAAGGTCTAACTCATAACTGACAGTGGAGTTTTCTGCAGCAGTGCTTTGTACGGCGGCAGGTACGAACAGATCTTTATCAACTCCCGTAAGTCTTTTGAACATATCATTGATATAAAGTGCAGGGCATGAGGAGAGGCTGTCGTAATCGCCGGAACCGCTGTAAACAAAGGCTGCCGGGAATGCATAAGGATTGGTATAGATATCCTTAAATCCGTCAATTCCCGTAAGCTTTACAAGGCCTGAACCGTCTTTGACATTGCTTGGAAGGAGAACATACTTAACGCCCAAAAGGCTGTCTGTTGCAAGGTTTTCCGAAGATGTAGCCGTAATCGTCGCACTGTGCGCAGCGTATCCTGACTTATCCATGAATACTATAGTGTTCTCGTCCGGATCAGATACGAACGATGTAACAGAGTTAAATCCGAATGCCATCGGCTCGTTATAGGAAGCGGGGAATCTTGACATATGAATGCTGTGATATGAGGTCTGGAGCACACGGCAGAAGGATTCATCCCTGATCGAAGAAAGAAGAGCTTCCTCGTTCTTTATATAGTCCGAGAGAGAGTCTGCGTTGGCTGTAGTATAGCTGTCTGCAAGGATCAGCTGCCCCATAGATATTTCCAGTACGATAAGAAGTCCCATGAATCCCGCGTAGATCTTCTTAAGTGTCAGGTGGGTATTTCCGTTTGTGATGATCATGCACATGATGAGCGATATAAGTATCGGGAATACTATCCTGGAGATGATGGGAACAAGCTTAAAGGACGCACCTGTCTTCGTAAGCTTGGCCATTGATAAAGCGAAGATCTGGTCATTTAATCTGTCAGGGAATACCAAGAAGAGCACAGTAACCAAAACGGAGAATACCAAAGCCGTGACCGGAGGCATCCATGATCTGATCTTTCCCTTATCCTGTGCAAGATAGAATGAGGATGCAAGGAAGATCAGCGCGAAGATACCGAGATAGGTGTATCTGTACCAGAATGATTCAACTACGCGGAGCATCGAGAACAGGGCAACCAGAGGCTGCCAGATAAACATGAGCAACGAGAACAGAAGGACTGCTCCGTATAAGATCTTCTCTTTCCAATGCTTTGACGAAGCGATGAACAGGAGGCACACGCCCAGAAGGGCAAAGCTTCCGGCAAAGAGGCTCACGCTGCCCTGGAGGCTTATCATTCCGAATGAATAATTCAAGAAGATCTCTTGAGGACCGCCGATAAAGCTCAGATCCGTGAGCATCGACAGACCGCCTTTGCCGTGGGTTCTTTCAGAGAGTTTAAGAAGCGTCGGAACAAGCACTGCCGAAGATATCAGGAGAGAAATGATGCATGAGACGATTAGGTGCGCGAACGAATTTATAAGATGGATCAGGAAAGGCTTCTTTCCTTCTTTTCCGGTTATCCTTACCCTTATGAATTCGAAAAGGAACCAGAAGCAGCAGAACATCAGATCGATTATCCCGCTGTACCAGTTAAAGCATAATGCGAGAGCGGTTGTTACCGGCAGGATATAACTTTTCCTGCCCTGTGCGATCTTCTCCGCGCCCATGATCATCAGCGGGAGCATATAAGCCCCGTCAAGCCACATGGTATTGCTGCTCTGCGTTATGAAGAACGGATTAAATGCATAGGAAACCGAGAGCATCACGGATACAAAGTATTTGGACTTTGTATCAGGTTCAAATCTGTATGTCAGATATATTCCCATGAAGAGGGCTGCAAGAGCCGCCTTCAGGATGAAGAGCACGTTTATAAAGAGCGGAACGTCTGACTTGTTAAAGAAGACTACGAGGAGCGATAAGGGGGATGCAAGGTAATAGGTAAAGACCGAGAAGTTGCTGCCACCCAGGGATTTGGTGAATGTATATCCGACAGAAGACTTCCCCGTAAGGACATCCTTATACCAGCAGAAGAGGTCCACCATCTGGATCTCTCCGTCTCTGTAAAGGAGTCCGTGGTTTCCGAACGGAGCCATTCCGAAGACCGCGAAAACAATGAGAATGATAACGATGACCGACAAAAAGGAAATGCCGGATATCAGCAGATAGGGCATTAATTCCTGTTTTCTCTTTATCGGATTCTTACTGATCATTTACCCGTTCCTTTTGGTCTTACAATTTATAAATCGCAAGGATTCTTTACCTGAATGATACTCGTAAATTGTAACACATGCATTATCTTAGAGAATAACGATACTTATATATATTTATCTGATAGGATTTGACATTTAGTGATGATATAATCGTCAATTGTAAAGAATCCGAACAGGGAGGCTTGTTATGAAGAAGAGGATTGTAAGTGCGATACTCGCAGGATCCATGCTCTTAAGCCTGGCAGCTTGCGATGGCGGCAATTCAGGTGTTTTAGAATCTCAGACAGAGACTGAGACTTCAGAAGTAACTGAACCCACTGAGACCGAACCGTCCATCATGGGTTTCAACATGATCAAAAACGGCGATTTTTCGAGCAAGGATCATGACTGGCATACTTACTTCGAAGGCGGCGACGGCCTTATGACCGTCAATGATAAAGGCGAACTGCAGTTCGACTGCAAGATGATCGGTATCAAGGAATGGTCAAACCAGTTCTATTACGATGGTTTTGCACTCTATAAGAATTGTAAGTATGAGATGCAGTTCGACTGCTATTCCAATGTTGAGCGTGACTTGGGATACAGGATCCAGATAAACGGCGGCGATTATCACGGATACAGCGAAGAGACTATTCACGTAGGTCCGGAAGTTAAGCATTTCGACATCGTCTTCACGATGGAGGAGCCTTCTGATCCGGCACCGAGACTTTGTTTCAACATGGGTAAATTTGCAAATAATTCAGGCTTCAAGGAGCATACTGTATGCTTCGATAATTTCGACTTAAGATGTATCGATGATACGGGCTACGTTGAAGGCGATACTTCAGACGGTCCTGCTGCAAGCCTTATCAATCTTAACCAGGTAGGATATCTTCCTAACGCAGTAAAGGTTGCCGTAATGAACGGTGATGCGATCACGGACAAGGCTTCCGTTGTTGACTGCGCTACAGGCAAGGCTGTTTATGAGGGCGATGTTGCATCAGCTTCCATGAACAAGTCTACAGGCAGAAATGAAGCAAGATTCGATTTCTCTTCCGTTACTGCTCCCGGTACTTATAAGATCGTGGCAGGCGATAAGGAATCGTTCGAATTCAAGATCGGTGCTGATGTTTACGATGAAGCATTTAAGGCTTCGCTCAGAATGTTCTATCTGCAGAGATGCGGCATGGAACTTACATCAGACCTTGCAGGTGACTATGCTCACCCTGCATGCCATACCGAGAAGGCAACGATCTTCGGTACAAGCGAGAAGATCGATGTATCAGGCGGCTGGCACGATGCAGGCGACTACGGCAGATATGTCGTATCCGGCGCTAAGGCGGCAGCAGACCTGATGCTCGCATATAAGCTTTATCCCCAGGCATTTGACGATGCTCTCAATATCCCTGAATCAGGCAACGGCGTTCCCGATGTCCTTGATGAAGTAAGATACGAGCTCGACTGGCTCTTCAAGATGCAGAATTCCGAAGGCGGCGTATACCACAAGGTTACATGCGCTAACTTCCCGGGCTTTGTAATGCCTGAAGAAGAGACAGAAGAACTCATCGTTACACCTGTATCAACAACTGCTACGGCAGATTTTGCAGCAGTCATGGCAATGGCATCAACCGTCTATGCGGAATTCGACATGCCGTACTCTCAGAGATGCCTTGATGCGGCTACAAGAGCTACGAACTATCTCGAGAAGCATAAGAGCGTTGAAGGCACTAAGAATCCTGACGGCATCGTAACCGGTGAGTATCCTGACGATAAGGATATCGACGAGAGGATCTGGGCTTACGCCGAGCTCTATAAGGCAACAGGCGAGACAGTCTACGATGAGGAATTCAGCAAGCTTATGCAGTCAGGCGCATCATGCGCAGCAGATCTCGGCTGGCAGGGTGTAAGTGCTTATGCAGGATATGCATATCTTTCCGCTCCTGTTAAGGGCAAGTTCTACGATGCAGTCCTTGCAAGCTTCATGAGCGGCATCGCGGAAGTTGAAGCAACAGCTTCCACCGACAGCTACAATTCTTCACTCAAGGAATACCCTTGGGGCAGCAACATGACCATCGCAAACAACGGTATGTATGTACTCCTGTACGACAAGATCGCAGGTTATCAGAAGGGTGATGAGATCGCAAGACAGCAGCTCAACTATCTCCTCGGAACCAACGGTACAGGCTACTGCTTCCTTACGGGCTTCGGTACGCTCTCACCTACGGCTCCTCACCACAGACCTTCACAGGCTAAGAAGGCTGCTGTTCCCGGAATGGTAGCTGGAGGCCCTAACCAGAACCTCGAAGATCCGTATGCACAGAATGTTCTTGCGAATACTGCACCGGCTCTGTGCTATGCAGACAGCGACCAGGCTTTCTCTTTGAACGAAGTAACGATCTACTGGAATTCACCTGTAGTATTCCTCTTCGCTTACGTTAAGAGCAAGGGCTGATAACTTGTAAGTTCAAACATTACAGGGCCTGCCGGGTTTAGCTCCGACAGGCCCTTTTCTCATTATGATAAAATAACGGTTAGTAAATCTGATTTTAAAGGGGGCTTTGCCGATGGACAGCTCATATTATGATCTGATCTTCAAGAGAAAATCCTTTCACAGATACGGTGAGCCGGACGGCAAGACAATTACGCAGGAGGAACTGAACGATATCTCTGAGATGTGGTATAAGTTCACGCCTCTTTTTGACGGGATAAAGACCAGGATCAAGATCGTCCCGGGCAGCCGGACCAGCTGCAACAGGGGAGAAGAATACTGCATCCTGATCTACAGCGAGAGAAAGCCCGGATATCTTCAGAATATCGGTTATATCGGTGAGCAATTAGACCTCTACCTCACAGGCAGGGGAATAGGTCCTCTCTGGTTCGGTGTAGGAAGGACGAAGGAAAGAAAGTTCGAAGGCCTGGAATACGTCATCATGATGGCGATAAGAAAGATCGACGACGATTCCAAATTCAGAAAGCCCGGCGACCTTTCATCTTTTATCCGTGTTCCCGTGGAAGAATTCTGGGAAGGGCCTGTTATCGAAGGCATTACGGAGAATGTCAGACTTACTCCCACGGCATGCAATATCCAGCCCTGGAAGGTCGTAAATAAAGGTGACGGAAATCTTGAGGTATACCGTTACAGAAGACCCGGCAAGCACGGCATCATCCCGCCGTTCAGGCTCGCTTATTTCGGATCGATCGATATCGGAATCTTCATGCTCTTTATGGACATCTGTCTGGATCACAAGGGCATAAAGTTCGAAAGAGACCTCACGCCGGATGACGGCAACTTCCAAAGGCTTAATCTCAATGCAGTATACAAATTGAAAGGTGAATAAAGGCAAATAAAATGAAGACAGCAGTCGTTTATTATTCAATGCACGGAAATGTGCGTTATGTCGCAGAAAAAGTCGCGAAAGGATTAGGTGCCGACCTGATCGAGATCAAGCCCGTAAAGGCTTATCCCGACAAGGGCGCAATGCAGTTCATATGGGGCGGTTCTGCCGTAACGTTCAAGAAGAAGCCTGATCTGGAACCATACAGTTTCAATGCGTCTGATTATGATCTTGTCATCATCGGAACACCCGTATGGGCAAGCAATTTCACGCCTCCGCTCCGTACGTTTTTCGAGAACAATGATCTGACAGGAAAAAAGATCGCAGCGATCGCAACAAGCGCAGGCGGTGATTCTGCAAAATGCCTTCAGGCGGTGAAGGAAGCAGCGCATGCGGATTCTCTTGCTGCTGCATTAAGCCTTATCGACCCCAAGGAGAAGCCTTCTGAAGAAGTCGAAAAGAAGATCAGCAGCTTTATCGAAGAATGCAAAGCATTGTAATCCTGATGTTTTAGATTAATATAAACATAGCCTGCTGCTATGTTTTGAAAGGTTGCTGATGAGAAAGATACTGATCACAAACGACGACGGAATAGATTCCGACGGAATAAGAAGACTTGCGGAAACAGCCGTGAAATTCGGCGAGGTATGGGTGGTAGCTCCATGCAGGCAGCACAGTGCGATGTCCCACTCCGCAACATTCTGGACACCGATCGATGTCTGGCCTGTTGATTTCCCGGTCGAAGGCGTACATGCATTTGCAACTTCAGGAACCCCGTCTGACTGCGTCTGCGTTGCTTTGAACGCGGTTCTTCCTTTCCGGCCCGACAATGTATTCTGCGGCATCAACGAAGGCTATAACATCGCATCTTCGATACAGTATTCCGGCACATGCGGAGCTGCCTTCGAGGCATCTAATCAGGGCTGTCACACGATAGCATTCTCGGAATATCACGAAGGAACACATGAAGTCACGGGAAAATATATAGAAGAGATCACTTCAGTGCTTATAGATAAGCCTCTCGGCACAAACGAGATATGGAATATCAATTTCCCGGGATGCACTTTGGAAGAGTGCAGGGGCGTTAAATACGACTGCTCCGTATCCCAGGACCAGTTCTTTACGGGCGGCTATAAAGTCGTGAAGAAGGACGGAGATAAGGTCACATACATGATCGATTATGTGCCCGAATGGAATGCCGCGGAAGGCACTGACTTAAGGGCAGTGATCGACAACTATGTCGCTGTCGGCAAAGTAAAGAATTACAGCTGATGAATATGGATTCTCTCAAAAAAAGCAAACCTATAGGAATTCTCCTGATCGCATGCATTTACATAATGGCTGCAGCTCTTGGATTAGGCGTTTATATGCTGCTGCGGTTTACGTTTTGGGCAAGGCTTCTTGTTTCCGATATCGTCTGTACGGTATTTGTATTCATATTCAGCCTGATATTCAAAAATGCATCTGTATACGATCCTTACTGGAGCGTTCAGCCCATAGTGATCGTTTTGTTTTTTGCAACCAGATATATACTTACACCTGCAGCGATTCTGCTTATCGTTTCGATAGTATATTGGGGCATAAGGCTTACAGGAAACTGGGCTTATACATTCGGAGGCCTGAAACATCAGGACTGGCGTTATACCAAGTTCGAAAATGAGACTGGGATATTTTACCCGTTCATAAACTTTACCGGAATCCATCTGATGCCCACACTCATCGTTTATCTTTGTACGCTTCCGGCGGTCTTTGTGATAAGGCTGCAGCTGAAAGCAAACATCGGAAGCTATATCGGAGCCTTGATCTGTATTGGTGCTGCAACGCTTCAGCTTATTTCCGATCTGCAGATGCAGAAATACAGAAAGAGCGGCAGGCATGGACTCATTCGTACGGGCCTTTGGAAATACGCAAGACACCCGAATTATCTTGGAGAGATCCTGATGTGGTGGGGAATAGGTATTCAGGCTGTATCAGTATTGCCTCAGCACTGGTGGCTTCTTGCAGGCGCAGCTGCCAATACCATAATGTTCTTTACAGTAAGCATTCCTCTGGCAGACAAGAGACAGTCACAAAAGTCCGGATATGCCGGATATAAGGCTTCCACAAGAAGCCTTCTTCCGATACCAAAAAAGCAGGTATCTTAAGAGATCTGGATACCCTTCTTGGTATTGAATTTCTTGAAATCGTCCCTGTAGGCCGTGCAGTCATCAGGATTGACGGAGAAGAACCATAAGCCGTAAGCGATTATGATGGCATCTTCTCTCGAACATACGCAGTGCTGGCCGCTTACAAGATAGCAGAGCTTATCGTAGTGCTTCTTGAAGCCGAATAAGACTTTGCCGTGGCCGTAATTGCTGCCCGAATCTTCAAAGTAGGGCATGCCCATGTCATTTCTCAAGTATTCGAAAGAGATCCATGAGACCTGGCGGGAATCGAATTTCTTAATATCTTCGATATATTCGCTTATGGTAAATACCGTTCTGTGGTCACCGTACTTATACTCAAACCAGTTTGAATGACCGATCTTGGTCTGATCGGGATTGGCTTCCATGGCTGCCACGTAATCGTCGTATGTATAAGCGCCCTTCTCAAGCCAGCCGAGGTCAGATGCGAGACGGTATAATTCGAAGACCTCTTTGTCGCCGTCGGTCGTAATGTAATCATCGATGTTGACATTCATGTTGATCGTCATGGCGTTGTTGGTGTCGGGGAAGAGACTGTAGGCAATACTCTTCGAGAAATCAGGACCGGTGGGTTCGGGTTCTGTCGTCTCCGTTGTTGTCTCTGATGTGGTTGTGGCTGTAGTCGTCTCAGATGTTGTCGTGGCGGTAGTGCTCTCGGTTGTGGTTACCGCAGGTTCGGTCCCGCAGGATGCCGCTGATGCGCATAAGCAGACTGTAAGCAATAAGCTTACGGCTTTCTTGAATGCGAGGTTCCTGTAATCTGTCTTTTTCATAAGAGCAATAATATCACGATTTGATAAGAGCGGTCATATCTTAATGAACGAATGACGGGAAAAGGGCGTCTTATAATTATGGTAAAATAACAGAAAATCCGATAAGGACAAAGGGAGGCATGAAATGGATACTGCAGATACCGGATCTTTAGATAAGAAGCGGCTGATAATATTCATCGCTGTCGCTTATTGCATTTCATTTTTGATGATGATCCCGATGTATATCGGAAAGCAGAAGGGCGCAGATCTTACCCAGATCGTAAATGCCCAGATGTGCTCGCCTGCCGCCGGAGTGGCTTTGGGATTCCTTCTTTGCTGTAAGGGTGAGAAGCGCGTTCCGAAGTTTTTCATGATTGTCCTTGTTATCAATTACGTGATCCAGCTGCTGCTTGGCATCGCAAGCGTTTTCTTTATGCCTTTCCGGGCTTCGGATGTGATCGATCTTGCCGAACTCCTCGGTTCATCAGGCACGGGTTCTGAGATTACAGGAGTCTCAACAAAGCTTCCTGCAGGCCAGATATATAACCTGATCGGCCAGTCCGTTCTTATTGAGACCTCGATCCTCTTATGGATAGCTTATTTTGTCGCCGGCAGGGAGAGGCGTAAGTTTGCCGGGCTTGCGAGAAACAAAGAAGGTGCAGGTATCCTTCTTGTCTTATTGTTCGTTGTGCTCTACCTGGTAAAAAATATCGGACCGCTTCTTCTTGACGGTGTTATCAACGGCACGCTGCCGATATATATGTCAGAATATAAGGCCATTGCAGAGAACAAACTGTTCGGGCTTTCCATTTTAGGACTTTTTATAAATTATCCTCTGACCATAATCGCTTTCCTGGGCGAAGAATACGGCTGGAGATTTTTCCTGCAGCCCGTCATGCAGAAGAAGTTCGGCATGAAGCTTGGCGTTATCCTTCTCGGTATAGTATGGGGCTTATGGCATATACCTGTTGATACGTTCTTCTATACAGAAGATTCCGTTCCCCAGATGATAACAGGCCAGATAATCACATGCGTCACCTTAGGAATCTTCTTCGGATATGCATATCTCAAGACGAATAATATCTGGGTTCCCGTGGCAATGCATTTCCTCAATAACAACCTTATCCCGATCATTACCGGTGAGTTCTCGGCAGATGTCATGACGAACCAGCATGTCGAATGGCTGTATCTTGTTGAGGTATTAGTGATAGACTTTATCTTCTTCGGTCTCTTCATCTTCGCGAAAGAATACCGGAGCAGAAAAAAAGTAAAAGGGGCAGCAGATGCGTGATTTTACAGTAAACGGGTCCCAGGACGGCCTTCATGTCGTAAAGGCATCCTTAGAGGCCTTCCCACAGCTTAAGTCCGCCGATCTTTTTCACGCCCTTAAACGGCGCGACATAAGGATCGACGGAAAGAAGATCAATAAGGATATAGCGGTAAAGGCGGGAAGCATTGTCGAGATATGGCTTCCTGATGAACTTTTCGAGGCCTCGAAAAAAGCTCCAGCCAAAACGCAGGAGAAGATGTATGAGATCGTCGCAGAGACAAAGGGACTTCTCATCGTCAACAAATTCCAGGGCATCGCGGTTCATTCAGGCAAGAGTGACATCGACGACACCCTTATAGATCAGATCAGAAAGAATACCAAGTTCAAGGATGCGGAGCTCTGCCACCGGATCGACATGAATACCGGAGGGCTCGTTCTGATCGCCAAGAACAAGCAGGCGCTGGCAGACTGCGTGGCTCTCTTTAAGAATGACCTTGTGACCAAGAGATACAGGGCGCTTGTGCTCGGTGAGCCTGATGAAGGCGAGCCTGCGGTAGGCGAGGACGGAACTCTCTATAAGGAAGTTAAGGGGTATCTTGAGAAGACCAAGGCCGGCAAGGTCTATATCCATGACGACAAGCAGCCCGGTGACCTGGACATCGCTACCAAATACCGCATTTTAAAGACTTTTAAGGACGCAGGACCTGACGGTGAGAGCGTGTCGGACCTTGAGTTAGAGCTCGTAACCGGCAGAACCCACCAGATCAGGGCGCAGTTTGCGCACTTGGGTCACCCGGTCTTAGGTGACGGCAATTACGGCCGCAATAAGGTCAATATGCATTTCGAGACATCTGACGGAAAGAAGGTCAGATACCAGCAGCTCTTCTCATGCCAGATAATGTTCGGCAGGATCCCGAAGAACAACATGCACGTTGACGTGTCGGGCAAAACCTTTAAAATAGGACCAGATTATAATGTTCGCCTTAATAAGGGGAAGAAGGATATAAATGACTGATAACAGACCGATCGGAGTTTTCGATTCAGGTATAGGAGGACTTACGGTCCTGAGAGAGATCTGGGAAGCGGTGCCCGAAGAGAGCACCATCTATTTCGGTGACAATTCGAGATCTCCTTACGGCACCAAGTCCAGAAGCACGATAATCCGCTATTCACTGCAGAATATGAAGTTCCTTGAGAGCAAAGACGTTAAGATGATCGTCGTTGCCTGCAATACTGCGAGCGCTTACGCATATGAAGAGCTCAAGGCAAGGGCGAAGGTGCCTGTCGTTGAGGTGGTGACTCCGGGTGCGGATGTTGCATGCCGTGCTACAAAGAACGGAAAGATCGGCATTATCGCCACCAAGGGAACCATATCCACGGGCGTTTACAAGGCTGCCGTCGAGAAGAGGGCAGAAGAGCTCGGTCTTAAGGATATCGAGATATTCCAGCAGGCATGCCCGCTGTTCGTATCCCTTGCTGAAGAAGGCTGGTGGGATACCGAGGTCACGAGACTTACGGCAGAAGAATATTTAAAGCCCTTGAAGGAAGCGGGCGTAGATACCCTTGTAATGGCCTGCACGCACTATCCTCTGCTTTCAAAGGTTATTAAAGAAGTAATGGGCGACGGGGTCGTCCTCGTTAATACGGGCGAAGCTACGGCCAAGGTCGTAAAAGAGCTCCTGGGAAGCGAAGGAACGGCTTCAGAAGGAAATAAGAGCCCTGTAAGGGAGTTTTATACGAGCGATGAGCCTGAGCTCTTTGAGCAGGTTGCAGCGCCTTTCCTGGGTGAGGGTCTGCCTTCAGGCACCAGGCATTTTACGACAGATAAATATGAGGTGACTGTCTGATGGGTATAAGATCTGAAGAGCAGTGCCTGTTCGTGATCAGGTCCGGAATGTACTCTGAGCCCTTAACGACAAAGGGTACGATGACCGTTGAAGGCGCAAGGACGGTTTATAACTGGACGGAAAAACATAATGAGCAGGAAAAAGAAACTCATTTTGTAATGACTCTTATTAAAGAAGAATCAAAAGCTATTGTCGTAAGAAACGGCGACGTTACTTCGAGAATGGTCTTTGAGGCGGGAAATAAGACAAAAAGCACTATGAATACGGCTTTCGGGCCTATTGAAGTCGTTATAGATACTGATTATATCAACTTTCCGGGAGGCTTAATTGACGGCGCTGAGATCAGTTATACGCTCGATCCGGACAGCGGTGATCCGATCAGGAATATCTTTTCGATAAAAAGGCTCTTGCAAAACGAAGAAATATAAGGTATTATCTTCAAGCATTTGTGTAAAGAAAGAGGTGAAGATGAATGGCACATCCGAAGCGTAAATGGTCGAAGGCAAGGACAGCTCGTCACAGAAGCGCATGGAAACTTAACATGCCGGGTCTCGTTGAATGTCCCCAGTGTCATGCTAAGATGCTTCGCCGCACGGTCTGCAAGAACTGCGGTTACCTGGATGGAAAACAGGTTATCAAAGTCGACGAAGACATTTGATCAAATTAAGAAGTATTACTTAACGAGGCAGTGTTATGGAATTAAGGCACTGCCTCTTATTTTTGCAAAGAAAGGAGTTAAGGCATGAGTAAACCGGTCGTGGCAATAGTAGGAAGACCTAATGTAGGTAAATCCTCTCTGTTCAACACAATCTACGGCGAACGCATTTCCATCGTTCATGACACCCCCGGTGTCACCAGAGACCGTATCTATGCCGAGACTTCCTGGTGCGGCAGAGACTTCATTATGATCGATACGGGCGGTATTGAGCCCGATACGGGAGATGACATTATCCTGCAGCAGATGCGCGTCCAGGCTGAGATCGCGATCGAGACTGCTGATGTCATCCTTTTTATGTGCGACCTCAAGAGCGGCCTTACGGCAGCTGATGAGGAGATCGCCGTCATGCTCAGGAAAGCAGGACGTCCCGTTGTTGTCTGCGTCAATAAATCAGACTATGTAGGCGATCCGCCGCCGGAATTCTATGAATTCTACAATCTGGGATTAGAGGATGTATGCGCCATCTCGGCAGCTCACAAGCTGGGGCTTGGCGAGATGCTCGACATGGTCGTATCCAAGTTCCCTCCTGCAGAAGACGGCGAAGGAAAAGACGATACCATAAGAGTTGCGATCATCGGCAGGCCTAATGCCGGAAAGTCATCGTTATCCAACAGACTTACCGGTACCGAGCGCAGTATCGTATCTGATATTGCGGGTACCACAAGAGATACGATCGACTCCCTGATCGAGAACGAATATGGTTCATTTACAATCGTAGACACTGCCGGAATGCGTAAGAAGGGCAAGATCGAAGACGTCATTGAGCGTTATTCGATGGTAAGGGCCCTTGCTGCGGTAGACAGGGCAGATGTCTGCGTCATCCTGATCGACGCCGAGGCAGGCGTAACAGAGCAGGATGCAAGGATCGCGGGTCTTGCACATGATAACGGCAAGGCTTCCGTGATCGTAATCAACAAGTGGGATCTTATAGAGAAGCAGACCGGAACTCTTGAGACCATGGAGAAGATCGTAAAAGACCGTCTTCCTTTCATGGATTATGCTCCGGTGCTCTTTATTTCCGCCAAGACAGGTCAGCGCACGGATAAGCTTTTCGCGCTGATAAACACAGTATATGAGAATTCCAGGAAACGCCTTACCACAAGCGTTCTTAACAAGATGATATCCGAGGCCGTAACACAGGTTCCGACGCCTCAGGACAAGGGCAGACATTTAAGGATCTATTACGGCACACAGGTTTCCGTGCAGCCGCCTACGTTCGTGCTCTTCGTCAACGACAAGGAATTGTCGCATTTCTCCTATGAGAGATACCTCGAGAACCAGCTTCGAAGAAACTTCGGATTTGAAGGCGTTCCAATACGTCTCCTTTTGCGTAATAAGAGCGGCGATGAAGACTGATATTTTGTGAAATATCACAGTCACAAAACCTGCTTATTCAGTAGCAAAATATTACTCGGTTTAAATTAATAATTATTAGAAGTATCGGCTTTGGGCATGATGCCCGATCTATTAACTTGGGAGAAATCATTTATGGCAGAAACAACTATCGAGAACTTAAGAAATATCGCGATCATCGCTCACGTTGACCACGGCAAGACAACGATCGTCGACTCCATGCTCAAGCAGGCAGGCGTTTACCGTGAGAACGAGACAGTAGTAGAGCAGGTTATGGACTCTAACGACTTGGAGCGTGAGAGAGGTATTACGATCCTTGCAAAGAATACGGCCATTGATTACAAGGGCATCAGGATCAACGTAGTAGACACTCCCGGCCACGCTGACTTCGGCGGTGAGGTAGAGCGTGTTCTTAAGATGGTTGACTCCGTTCTCCTCGTTGTAGACGCATTCGACGGACCTATGCCCCAGACAAGATTCGTTCTCCATAAGGCTCTTGAGTTAGGACTTAAGCCTATCGTCTGCATCAACAAGATCGACCGTCCTGATGCAAGACCTCTCGAAGTTGTTGACATGGTACTCGATCTCTTCATCGAACTCGGTGCAGATGACGACCAGCTTGAATTCCCCGTTGTATATACATCCGGTAAGACATGTGTTGCCACACTTGATCTCAAGGAATATGAAGCAGGCAAGGAACTGGATTTCACACCTCTCCTTGATACTGTTGTTAAGTACACACCCTGCCCTGTAGGCGATCCTGAGGGCCCCATGCAGCTCCTCGTATCCAACATCGATTCAGACCCTTACATCGGAAGGATCGGCGTAGGAAGAGTCGAGAGAGGCACGATCAAGCAGGGCGAGAACGTCGCACTCGTTACATATGGTGAGGACGGCAAGCGTAACGCAAGAGTCGTTAAGCTCATGAGATTCCACAATCTCGGCCGTGAGGAAGTAGCTTCCGCATCAATCGGTGAGATTGTATGCGTTGCCGGTATCGCTGACATCAACATCGGCGACACTCTCTGCGATGCACTCAATCCCGAGCCGCTCCCGTTCGTTAAGATCGACGAGCCTACGATCGCAATGACATTCTCCGTCAACGACAGCCCTTTCGCAGGCCAGGAAGGCAAGTACGTAACATCACGTCACTTAAGAGACAGACTCTTTAAGGAAATCGAGACAAACGTTTCCATGAGAGTCGAAGAGACAGATACAACAGAAGCATTCATCGTAAAGGGAAGAGGAGAGCTCCATCTCTCAGTCCTCATCGAGACAATGCGCCGTGAAGGATATGAGTTCCAGGTAAGCAAGCCGAAGGTCATCATGAAGGAGATCGACGGTGTGCTCTCTGAGCCTGTCGAGGAGCTCGTAATAGACGTTCCTGAGGAATTCGTCGGCCCTGTCATGGAGAAGATCGGAAAGCGTAAGGGAGAGCTCTTAAACATGCTTCCTCCTACCAAGGGATATACACGTCTTGAGTTCAAGATCCCGTCCAGAGGCCTTCTCGGATACCGTACCGAGTTTTTGACCGACACTAAGGGCAATGGTATAATGAACAGCATTATCTCGGGCTTTGAACCCTTCGCAGGTGAGATCGAGACCAGAAGTCAGGGCGTTCTCGTAGCATTCGAGACCGGCACGGCTGTAACCTACGGATTGTACAATGCTCAGGATAGAGGTGCACTCTTCATCGGAGCAGGCACACCGGTATACGAAGGCATGATCGTTGGTATCAACCCTAAGCCTGATGATATTACCGTTAATGTCTGCAAGAAGAAGCATGTAACCAACATGCGTTCTGCAGGTGCGGACGATGCGATGCGTCTTACTCCGCCCCTTGTTTACTCCCTTGAACAGTGCCTGGAATTTGTCGAAGATGATGAGCTTTGCGAGGTAACTCCCCAGAGCATCAGACTTCGCAAGAAGATCTTGAATAACGACCTGCGTGCCAAGACACTTGCAAAGGCAAAGAGGGACGCATAAAACTTAGAAATTAACGGGGGTAGCCTTTAACTTATGTTATCTAACAAAGTCAGAGTCGCTCTCAGAGTATTGATAGTAATAGTTCTTTTATTCGGATTCGCGGTATCAGGCGTATACGTCGGATATAACTATGTCATCTCCCAGGACAAGCGTTTCAACACCTTAAAAGAAGATATCAAAGAGGGAAAATACGACATCAAGGCCGATACCGAAGGTGCCGTAACAATAGTCATCAAGAGCGGTGATTCCACATCGGATATTGCCGACAAGTTATATGATGCCGGTCTTATCACGAATAAGACCCTTTTCTCGATCATAAGCAAGCTCAACGGTTTTGACGGCGCATATGTTGCCGGCACTCATTACCTTTTGAAGGGCTTTACTTATGACGAGCTCATGTATTTTCTTACACTTGCACCTGATGCCGTCAAGGTAACCATTCCCGAGGGATCCACATATTACGAGATCAAGAAGATCCTTCACGATGCGGGTCTTAACTTTGACGATGCCGAATTCGACAAGTGCATGAATTCGCCCAACCTTTTCGTTGACTACGAATTCGTATCACAGATCGAGATCAAGGAGGGAAGAGACTTTATCCTTGCAGGTTACCTCTATCCCGATACTTATTATTTCGACATCAATGCAAGCCCTGAGTCCATCATCAGAAGGTTCCTCAACAACATGCAGAACAATCTCCATGACGAGTATTACGTAAGAGCCAAGAAGCTCGGCATGACGATGGATGAGGTCATTACTCTTGCTTCCGTTATCCAGATGGAGACAGGTAAGGTCCATGACATGATGCTCGTTTCGGCTGTTTTCCACAACAGACTGAAGCACAAGGATGAATCAATGCATTTCCTCGGTTCATCTGCCACGATCAACTATCTCATCGAGATGCGCGGCGGCAAGGCTTCGATCCTTCATACTGACGATGAGCTTGGCATAGACAGCCCCTACAATACATATACGAATCCCGGACTTCCGCCCGGACCTGTGTGCATGCCGGGAAGCTGGGCCATTGCTGCAGCTCTTTATCCTGAGCCGAACTGCAATTATCTTTATTTCTGCGCTACCGGTATCGACGGCGGCACGGCATTTGCTACGAATCTCAAGGATCACCAGAAGAATATCGACAAGTATAAGGATAACTGGACCAAGGTCAACGAGCCTGAAGAAACGACAGAGACTACAGAGCCCACAGAGAGCTCAGGTCTTGTTGTGCTCGATAACTAGCGTTCTTTCAGGGTATCTGAGATGGGTTACGACCGTTCACGTTTTGAGATATTAAGCCCTGCCGGCAATCCGGACAAGCTCCGTGCCGCAGTAGCTTACGGCGCTGATGCCGTATACCTCTCAGGCCAGAGCTACGGTCTTCGTGCTTTCTCCGATAATTTCAGCGAAGATGAGATGAAGGCAGGAATTGCCTATGCTCACGATCATGGCGTCAAGTGCTATGTAACTTTGAACGTAATGCCCACGGAAGAGGACCTGGGCGGCTTAGAGCACGCTATTAAGTTCGTAGGGCTTGAGAGCGGCGCTGACGCAGTTCTTATCTCCGATCCGGGTGTCTTTACCATGGCGCGCACACTGTGCCCGGATCTTGAGATCCATATCTCGACCCAGGCAAGTGTCACGAACAGCGCTGCATGCAATTTCTGGGCCTCCCAGGGCGCGAAAAGAATAGTCCTCGCACGTGAGGTTTCTCTTGAGCAGATCAAGAAGATCCGTGCGGCCATTCCGTCCGACGTCGAACTCGAGTGCTTTGTCCACGGCGCAATGTGCGTCTCATATTCCGGAAGATGCCTTCTGTCCAACTATTTCACCGGCCGCCGTTCCAATGGCGGCGCGTGCGCACAGCCCTGCAGATGGGGTTATTACGTTGTTGAAGAAAAGCGCCCCGACATCCCGCTTCCCGTCGAGGAAGACAGCCGCGGAACATATATCTTCGGCAGCCGCGATATCTGCATGATAGACCACATCCCGGAGCTCCTGGATGCAGGCATCAACTCATTCAAGATCGAAGGAAGGATCAAGGGCGCATACTATGCCGCAGCCGTTACGAAGGTCTACAGGGAAGCTGTTGATCTGTGCTGCAAGGATCCTGATAACTATAAAGTCGACCCGCGCTGGAAGGTCATCCTCGATAAGGTCGTCCACAGGGATTATGACACGGGGTTCTTTTTCGACAGCCCCGCAGACGATGCAAAGATCGATCCGGACAAGTCCTATAACAAGCCAGCCTTTGTCGTCGGCGTTACCGAAGGCTTCGACAGCGGGTCCGGACTTATTAAAGTAACCCAGAAGAACAAGCTCTATAAGGGCGACACTCTTAACGTGCTCATGCCTGAAGGCTATGTGGCACCTGTCGTTGTAGCCGAGCTTTACGATGCGAAGATGAATCCTGTCGATTCCTGCCCGCATCCTGAGATGACCTTCTTCATGAAGGCCGTATCGTCTGAAGACGGTGCTGTAGTTGAACTGCCGCCCATGACATTCCTGTCCCGTGACGGTGATAAGGACTTCGGTATTCCGGCTCCGAATTGAATTAAATAAGAACTCACGGCTTCATAGAGTGAAGCGGCGAAAACTCCAAGCGCGCCCGTAGACGAGTCTGTGAGATCAGATTTGTTTTCCTTTTTTCCGGCGCGAAAAGACGGTCTCAGACAGTCTTTCCGGAAAGTGCCCAAATGTCAGATAACGTTAACTTTTTTGTAACAATTCCTGACATTGGTTGTGCTATACTCAAGCCATCAAGGAAATGGAACGAATTAGTTCTAGGGAGGTGAGACCAATGGGAAGTGAAACACAAACAAGCAGACGGTTGGTCTTGCTTGATTCAGTAGTTTCCTCCAAGTAAGTCTTTACTTAATATTGAGTTATTCTCAAAAGATGAATCAAGAGATCAATCGGAACTTGGAATTACAGCTGAATATTTTTAGTAACAGTTAACCCACTCCCGCACCAATCTGCGGGAGTTTTTCTTTGCCTGTTGATCGAAAATAACGTTAGCCGTTTTTTGTCTTTGATTTTGCGGCCAAAATACTGTCTAAAAAGCTGACTTTTCACAAAAGTCAGCTTTTTGGCTATGTTTTTGTCCCCATATTAAAAGACAAAAAACGATTTTCCGGATCACGGGAAGAAGCCTGCTTGACAATTACAGACTATCGCAGTAGTATGGACTATAGGAATAGTCTGGAGGATCTAACATGAGTGAGAAACTGTTTGACAGCGAAGCAAAGGTCATGGAGATCATTTGGGAGAAGTGGCCGCTTTCTGCCAAGGAGATAAGCCTGATCGCCGCTGACACCATCGGATGGAATAAGAACACGACCTATACGGTCATCAAAAAGCTCGAAGCCAAGGGCTTCATCAGACGTGATGAGCCGGGCTTCATCTGCACACCGCTTGTAAGCCGTGAACAGATGCAGAAGCAGGAGACGGAATCACTGATAAACAGGTTTTTCGGAGGCTCCAAAAAGGCTTTGTTCTCTGCACTGATCGATAAGGAAGATCTCACGGAAGAGCAGGCGGAGGAGCTTCAGAGGATCATTGATAAGTGGTGAGATAAGATGCTGGGTGAGATTTGTTACTGGATCGTTAATATGAGCATTACCGCCTCTGTAATGGGGCTGATAATACTGCTCATAAGAAGGATAAAGTTCATTCCTCACAGAGTGACTGTCTTTTTGTGGCTGATCCCGTTCATCAGAATGACTGTTCCTTTCGGGATCAACAGTCCGTACAGCCTTATGTCACTGATATCAAAGTTCACGACAAGAACAGTTACGGTATTTAAGCCTGCTGATGATATCGCATTCTCCTATACCAATTCCATTATGGCTGCGAAAAGCTATGACCCGATTACGTATAAGGTCAATATCCTGGAGAATGTCTTTAATATCGCAGGGATCGTTTGGGCCGTTACAGCCCTTGCGATACTTATCACACTTACGGTCCTTTATGTCACTACGATAAGGGAGATAAAGGATGCAAAGATACTTAAAGATAATATATGTCTGTCGGAGAAGGTCACAAGTCCGGCAACATACGGTATCTTAAGGCCTAAGATCGTGCTGCCTGTATCTTATGCGGATAAGGATCTGAGATTTATCATCAGGCACGAGGAAACGCATATCAGAAGGCTCGATAATCTTTGGAGGATATTGGGATTTGCAGCTGCCGCGGTCCACTGGTTCAATCCGCTTTCGTGGCTGTTCCTTAAGGTATTCCTGTCAGATCTGGAACTTGCATGCGACGAGATGGCAGTTGCGGGATACGGTACCGGAGAACGCAAAGACTATGCAAGGACGCTCCTTTTGTGCACGGGGAGCAAGAGCTTGCTGGTCTCGGCATTCGGCGGGGCAAAGATAAGAACAAGGATCGAGAATGTATTGTCTTATAAGCGTATGACGGTGTTCTCGGCTATAGGATTTTCGATACTCATTATCGCAGTTATTTTTACATTACTGACTAACGCAGGTTAGAAAGGGGATCAATATGAGAAGGTTTTTAAGTGTCATTCTGGTGATGACATTAGTCTTGTTATGCGTTTCGTGTGGAAGCGCCGGAAAAAAGGAAGTTAACGATACGTCACTCTTTGATGCTGTATTAACGGCTGATGAGGCTTTGGAAAAAGCAAAGGCTTCAGATACCGTTGTGATCGAATTCGAAGGGTGCACATCGGGAGCCAAAGTCTGGAACGATTTCTATGGGAGAGTAGAGAAGGGCAAGCCTGCTTCAGTCCTTTGCGCGCATTACTACACTTTGGATAAAGAACATGTAAGTGAAGAACTTTACGAGGCTGATAAGGACAAATTTCCGCAGCTGTATTTCTTCCTGCTCGAATATGACGGCAGCACATTTAACCTGAAGATCAGAAAGAGTGACGAAGCTTCAATCGAAAGGCAGGAGACTTATAAGTGCCTGCTCCGTATGACGGGCAATGCTCCGGAGACGGCAATTTACGAATCTTACGAGAGATACGTCCTTTGCGATGATCCTAAGCTGACATGGGAAGACATCGAGAAGAGCATGATAAGTTCCGTATCTCCGGAATTCATTAAGCATTGTTCCGTTTATGAGGAATTCAAAGGCTGGAAGGGAGCCTGACCATGAACAACAAAACATATATTAAGTACTATCTGCTTTCATTGGCAGGTCTTGCGGCAGTCTGCGCTTATCCCATCTATATGGGCATAAAGGTTATCCTGCTGATGGCAGCAAAAGGTGCGGTGCCTTATAAGGAATATCCGAAATACATCATTCCATACACGCCTATAGCGGTATCTCTTATAGCCGGTCTGCTGATAATGCCGCTCATTCAGAAGATCTTCAAAAGGTTCGACATTATTGCGGGATCAGTGGCTTCACTTGCGGTGTTCTTTGTGACAGAGAACTTCATGGAAACAAAGATCCTTGTAATGGCCGAGCGTACCGTTGTGCTCGGCAGCTGGCAGATGTCTTTGTGCTATGTACCGCCGGATCAGTTCAAGAGCAGGCCCTGGAAAGCCGTTGACGTGCTTCTGGGAGGCTACAGCCCGTCTTTTAAGATCCATTTCTATCTGATCTCGGTAGTCATCATAATCGCGCTTTTAAACAGCTTATACGGCTTTGCCAGGATGATCAAAAACGGCGATTACAGGAAGAAAAAGGCCCTGGCCGTTCAGACCGTAACCGGAGTGATGTTCCTCGGAATGTGCATCTGGGCTTGTTTTACGTCGTTTTACCGCACGGGAGAACTCATAGTAAGGCCGATATCCGCGGTCCTGATGGCGGTCTTTTTCGCGCTCCTGGGAGTTACAGCCGGAATATTCTCAGCTTCTCTTACGATCGGGAAAAAGAAGATCCTTTCGACAGGCGTTCCCGTCATAACTGCTGTCCTCGTCACGACGCTGATGTATATAGGTGAGATGGCGTTGCTGAACGGGCATCTCTACAGATTCGGTACGTGGATCCTGTACAGGCCAATACCTAAGATCGTGCTCGCGCCGGCCGATATCCTCATCATCGTATCAGCGGGAGCGATAACCGCAGTGACCTGTCTGTTAATAAATAAGAAAGCAAAAGATTAAGAATTCTTAATTACTTTTAAAGTGATTTATCAAAGCTATGTTGTTATAATAAACGCATGGTCAATTATAAAGAGCGTTTCAACAAGACAGAGAAGAACAGATGGTCAGGCCTTACGATATCACTTTGTATCGTTGTGGTCTTCTATATGGTGGTGTCGCATATCGGCAGCATCAAGGGATTTTTCAATTCATTCCTTGCAATTACATCCACGGTAATAATCGGTGCGGTTATCGCATATACGGTAAATCCGCTGGCGGTCTTCATTTACAAGAGACTGAAGAAAGTCATAAAGAAGAATGAGAATGCCGCATGGATACTCTCAGCCGTAGTCTCTCTTATCTTTATCCTGGCGTTTGTGGTCGCTCTTCTGGTTGTAATTACTCCTATGCTCGTCGAGAATATCACGAATTTCGCGATGGGACTTTCAGGGTATATGAACAGTCTTAAGTCGCTGGTGCTCGGTTCAGAACTCGATGAAGACTTTAAGCTGGCAGTGCTTGATTTCATCAGAGAGCAGTCCAACGTTACCGCTTTAATAAGGAAGTTTGTCCTCGGCAATGATATTTCGGCTTCCGGCGTGATCAAGTTCTCTGCAAGTCTTGGTTCCGGTGCTTTTAATTTCCTCATCGGCATCATCCTCGCTTTCTATTTCCTGATCGGAAAGAAGAGCCTTGTAGAACTCCTCTCCGAATTCTTCGTTCTCGTTATCCCTTCAAAGCATTACGAGAACTGCAGGAACGTCTGGAACAGATTCAATGCCATATTCTCCAGATTCATAGTCTGTGAGATCGTTGATTCTCTCATAGTCGGTATCGTTAACGGAGTCTTCATGTTCGCTATGGGCATGCCTTATGCGGTCTTCTGCTCGGTAGTCGTAGCGCTTACAAATCTCGCACCCACATTCGGACCTTTTGTCGGTGCATTCATATGTGCTGTCATCTTATTGCTTGCCCAGCCGGAATTCGTTATTCCGTTCCTGATCTTCACACTTGCACTGCAGCTTATTGACGGTTATGTCATCAAGCCGAGGCTCTTCGGTTCGGCTCTCAAGGTTCCGGCATTCCTTATACTTGTCTTCCTCGTTGTCGGAGGAAAGATCTGGGGTGTACCGGGTGTCCTTCTTGCCATACCTCTTGCAGCTATCCTGTCATATATTTACAGGGAGATTGCCGTACCGTGGCTTACGGCCAGGAAGAAGACTAAGGACGAGGAAGAGGCCAGGGAACAGGCCAAGGCAAAGTCTAAGCTCAAAGCCAAAGAACAAAATAAAACTGATGGTGAATAAAGCGATCCGCCTTATGGCGGGTCGTTTAGAATATAAGAATAAGGAGATTTAGAAAAATGGCAGTATGTCCTAATTGCGGAGCTCTCAATAACGACGGCTCGAAGTTCTGTACCAGCTGCGGAGGTCCTCTCCCGGCAGCACAGCCCGTACAGCAGCCTGCACAACAGGCGGCACCTCAGGCGTCAGTTGAGATCCCGAATCCGCAGAGTCAGTACTGGCAGCAGCCTTCGCAGGCACAGACGATGCCTGAACAGCAGCCGCAGGCAATCCCGATCGTTCCGGCTCAGCCTGTATATGCACAGCCGATAACACAGCCTGTCCAGAACAGGGTAAAGGTTAAGAGCAACGGTTTCTGCACGGCAGGTCTTGTCTTATCAATTATCGGTCTTTGCACGATCGGTTCCACGAGCATTTTCGGACTTATTTTCTCGATCATCGGATTGATATCAGCTTCCAAGAAGAATGAGCCCGGCAAGGGCAAAGCTATTGCGGGCCTCATCATATCAGGTCTCATCATTCTCGGTCTGGGCTTAACATATGCTATGGCCTGGAATGATATCAAGGATGGCTTCGAGTCAGGCCGTATCAGCAGTCCTATGGATTTTATTGACGTTGTTGATGAATCCTCAGACAGGAATTCTTCTGACTACCAGAAGGTGGTCAAGAGCATAACTGATGAGAGCTGGATAGAAACGAACAGCGGTTCTTATCTTGTTTTCGAGAAGGGCAAATCATTTAAGTATTATCAGTCTTTTGCTGACACATCAGACTATTACTATACTGGAAAATATAAGCTCTACATCGGTCAGGATGCAGTCAATCAGATAACCAAGAACTATAAGGAATATGGAGTAACCGAGTCTGAGATAAAGGATACTATTTCCAGAAGCAGCAAGTATAAGCTCAGCAACTTCGTCTTCCTGGTACTCGAGAATGACGGCCAGTGGATCGGCGGAAAGAATGTTAAGGATGAGGAATGGGATACACCTTACTTCGGCTTCCTGGTAAAGTCATCCGGACAGACAGTTCTTGATATCGCAAATATGAATACTGCTGAGTATTATACATTCGTACCCGAAGACGATTATGACACGAGCAATACTCCCGTAACTACAGCTGCTACGACCGAAGATGAGCCTGATCTTACAACAGAAGCAACTACGGAAGCTACGACAGAGGCAACAACTGCAGGAACTACGGCAGATCCTAATGCGGAGACTTTCGGAGACAGCGTAACAGGTACAGTTACACTGACACAGGGCTCCTGGGGCGTATGGAATGATGCCGACCTCTCCGGAGATAAGTACGACGGTACTGCAGGAAGGATCAATCTTAAGACCGGAACGATCATCAATCTCTGCGTTTTCAAGCAGACATATAATGATTCTTCCGTAAAGGCTGTCGCTAATGCTCTTAAGAACAGTGCCGAGTCCCAGAATTCGAATGCCGAGCTGAAGAACACAACTCTCGGAGGATACGATGCATATGAGATGTCCACCAGATACGCTGACGGAACAAATCTCAGCATCTTCCTCTTCCTTGACGGCAACAGCAAGCTCCATTACATCACTATCGAGTATAAGGATTCAGATGTTGCTTCTTATGAGATGTTAAAGAGCACATACAAGTTCTGATAAAGTTTAAAACAGAGTAAAACTCATGATAACAGGCGGTGTCACTTTTGAAGTGACGCCGCTTTTTTATCCCTTTTTTTGCCGCGTTGATCACTTTACCTTACGATAACCTTAAAAATGCCGGAATTTGTTCTATTGGCAAATTCATTCTGATATAATCCTGTAAATGATCGCGGCTTTAAATCGCGGCCGCTGATCCGGGGAAAAATATTAGGAGTAGAAAAAATTATGATTACGGCTAAGAAGATCTCGGCCGCTGTTTTGGCGGCCATGCTTTTCGTAGCTTCTGCTGCATTATGCGGATGTGAAGCCGGAGGCAGGAACAAGAAAGTATCCAAAGACGAGAAATGGTATTCAGTAAACAGGGCAACTGTGGGCAGTCAGTTTATTGACCGGCCTGATGTCAGCTATTTTAATACCAGATATGTCGGTAATGCTGACGGGATCTCTGTATTTTATCTGCAGATCGAAAAGCGTGTCCCTGAAGGCGAGAATCCTAATGATTATTCAATCAGCCAGCTTCAGCAAAACCGCTTCGAATTATATGGAGAAGACGGTGCTTTGGTTGAGTCTGTTGATTTCCGGGACCTTATCGACAGATCAGGGCTCTTTAAACTCGATCCCAAGGATTATGCAGAAGTCGTAAAGAAGCTGAGGACCGGTGATGACAAGGATAAGACCGATGAGCAGATAATGAAGGAACACGGATATTACGCTGAATGCTTTCCGGATCAGAACTTCATGATCAAGGATAACTGCCTGAACTTTTCTGTCAGAGTGCTGCTTCCTTCAAAGGACGGAAGCGGATGGGAAGATAAGATCGAGAACGTTGCTTATGATGTAAAAAACGGCGTGTTAAAAGATCTTGGTGAAGCACGGGACATCGGCGGATCTGTACTGGCAGTATATGATCTTGAAGATTACCGGCTTACTCTCGTCAGTTCATCTGCAGGTGGTGTGGATTTGTTCAAAGTCACTCTTCCTGACGGAAAGAATGTTGAATATAAGCTCAGTTCCGTTATGCCGGATACGGATATCCAATATATCAGCACTGTGTTCTATTCAGGTGACGGAAGGATCATTTTCCATGGTGATGTATTGGGAGAACAGAGATTCTTTGAGATGGATCTGAATACAGGCAAGTGCTTGGATTACATGGACAAAGTTTCGTGGCTTAGAAAAGATATTTCCCAAGCCGGGTATATATCCGGTGCCGGAAATGTGGTGATCGATCAGAATGGTATCTGGAAGCTTGATTTTGAGAATAAACGCAGGACAGAATATTTCTCTTTCTCATCCTGCAATATCAACCGTAATGACACATATAACATGTCTGTCCTGGATATTAGAGATGACCATATCTATCTGTCTTCAAAATCTGTCCTCAATGATGATCTGTCAGGCAGCGTCAATGATGTCACATATCTTTATACCCTGTCTCTTGAGAAGGAAAATCCGAATGCAGGGAAAACAGTCTTAAGAGCTACAAGCTTAGGTTATTTCAGTTATGCGTTTTGTGAAGCTGTCTGCAGATTCAATGAAACGAACGGTAATTACTATATAAAGCTTGATGATGATTACACCATTACGAGCAAGATGAATAGCGGTGAGATCAGCTTTTGGGATGAAGATTACAGCAAGAAGAGAAGCAAATTCATTGCCGAACTCTCATACAAGTTAGCTCTGGATCTTGCGAACGGAGACGGTCCGGACATCGTATTCGGAGAATATGATTATTCCAATCTTAACAGCAGCAGGTATCTTCTTGATCTGAATGACGAGATCGGATCAAATGATGTTTTCGACAACGTGGTAAATGCCTGTAAGACAGACGGTAAGCTTTATCAGTATCCGGTTGCTTTTTCCGTATCAGGCTTGGTCGTTCCGGCATCTTCTGCAGGTGACGGCCAGTACGGATTTACTTATGACCGGTATAAAGAACTTGTCAAAGGTCCCTGTAATGGAAAAGATCCTGTCAGTGTATTTCATGATCAGATGGGGTATTTCAATGCCTGCATGAACGTAATGCCGGATACTTATCTTAAGGACGGAAAAATAGATTTTGATAATAAGGATTTTCGCGAACTGGCAGGATATATTAAAGACAATGCAGGAAGAATGATCGAACCGGAAGAAGACATATATACTCCTGTTGAAAAGGGCAGCCGCGGCATCGTATATGATGACAACATCACGATCTCACGCTTGATCAGATTCTACGGTGACAGCACTAAAGATATCAGGGTAATGGGACTTCCTTCAGGTGACGGAAGAGGACCGGCAGTATATGTGTCTGTATCAGTCGGTATATCTGCAAATACCAAAGAGAAGACGGCATGCGTGGAGTTTGTCAGATCATTATTATCGGAAGATATTCAGGAAATGTTTGCTGAATTTGACGATGCCACACCCGTAAATGCCGGTGCGTTCAGAAAGACCGGTATCAAGGCGGTCGAAAAGTATAATGCGAAGTACCTGCAAAACAGTAAGAAGTATAGCGGGCAGCAGCTCAGGCTGTCCGGACTTCCCTGGTGCGAAGTTGATAAGAGTGCGGTTGATGAGTATGAGAAAGCGATCCGTTCGTGCTCTTGTGCTATTTCTGTGGATCCTTCTGTCTCAATGATAGTAAAGGAAGAGCTGCCGGCATATCTGACCGGCCAGAAGTCTTTGGATGATGTTATCGGCATTATAAATGACCGTGTAAAGACAGTCGCAAGTGAAAGAACATGAAGAATGCAGATTCAACTAAACAAAGGTAGAAAATTTAGTTAATCTCACCCCCGGCAGAGAATAGCACCGGGGGTGTTTTTTGCTTATAATCACGGCAAGTACATCAAATTGGGGATTGTACTTATTGGGGAAGAAAACAATTAAATAGGAGTAGAAGACTATGATTACGGCAAAGAAAACTCTTGCCGCTGTTATGGCGGCCTCCCTTTTGTTTTCAACCCTGATTTTCACCGGTTGTAATAAAAAGGGCAATGAAGAAAAGATCCCGGAAGATGAAACGTGGTATTCAGTTAAGAAGGTGCAAGTCGGGGAGCAGTTCTTACTGGAGAAAGATATTGAGAGTTATGTGGTTCAGTTTATCGGTGCGACTGATAACCGTGCTGTATATTTAATCGAGCTGCAGAAGACTGTTCCCATGTGGGAAACGTCTGACACGTATGATTATTCTGACCTGAATCAATCCTATCTGGAGATCTACGGGAAAGACGGAAGTCTTGAAAGAACGATCAATGTTACCCAGAAGATCGAGAATTCAGACATGTTCAAATTAGATCCTGATGATTACCCCAGGATAATCGAAAGGCTCAGAAAAGATGAGGAAGAAAAGGGAGTTCCCGGAACGGAAAAGACGGACAAGGAACTCTTTAAGGAGAGCGGAATAAGCGTTTCCTGGCACATCATGGGAGATTATGCTGTCAGTGACGGTTTTATCTCGCTTTCAGTTTCAGCGGTATATCCTTCTAACGCAGGCAATATTGACAGCCGTATCGTTGATGTTGTTTTTGATGCCGGCAGCGGTGAGATTACCAGGCACAAAGAACGGAAAGAAAAAGATGCGACGCTTACTGAGAAAAGATTCGTATTCGATGATTATGAAATAACATATGTAGAGAAAGACAGGACCGGCGGCGCAAAGCACTATTTTGATGTTAAAACAACTGACGGACGGTCCGTGACTTTTGAAAGTGCCGGCTTTTTTGCCGGTGCTGATGATGCGAAGATCGTAGACTCAATGATCTATTTGGGCGGAGGAAAAGTCTTATTTGTCAGAGGCAATCCCGCATTCGGTAAAATGATGTTCTATGAAATGAATCTTAATACAGGTGATCTGATCGAGTCTGCAAAAGACTATTCCTGGATACAGTATGAACTTGATAAAACTAAATATGTTGACGGTATCGGTTATGTGATATGTGATGAGGAAGGACTCAAAAAGATAGATTTTGTGAATAAGTCAAAAGTCGGGGTGTTCTCATTCGATTCATGCAATATTAACCGCAGTGAAGCTTTGAACATGAAGCTGCTGGCAATGACAGATGAATGCGTGTTTTTGTCGGCTTTGACCACAGATGCCCTTGATACTATCTTTTCGCCGAATGAAGGCGGAGAAAACCTTTATATCCTGACGAAAGAAAAGGAAAATCCTCATGCGGGAAAAACAGTTCTTCATGCAACGGCAATGAGCTTCTATTCTTATTCCATGTGTGAAGCCGTGATGGCATTTAATGAAAGCAATGCCGATTACTACATTAAACTTGATAATGACTATTCCGTTATCAAAAAAGTAAACAGTGGTGAAATCAGTTTCTTTGATGATGATTATGAAGAGAAATACTACAAATTATCATCAGAGCTTTCTTATCAGCTGGCAATAGATCTGATGAACGGCGACGGCCCGGATATTGTATTGGACGGAGCGGGTATCGTTCATCTTAACAACAGTAATTACCTGATGGATCTGAAGAAGGAGATAAAGACTGACGGTCTTTTCGAGAACATGATCAAAGCCAGTGAATATGACGGAAAACTGTATCAGGTTCCGCTCGGAGTTACATTGACCGGTATTCTGGTTTCGAAAAAGGATGTTGCAGAAGATCAGTACGGATTTACCTTTGACCAATATAAGGAGTTAGTCGCAGGCCCTTGTAATGGTGCCGATCCGATAAGCATATATGCTGACCAGACAGAATACTTTGTCAGATGCCTGAATAATATGAAGGATTCGTATATGGAAAACGGAAAGGTCAATTTCGACACGCCGGCTTTCCGTGCGTTCGCGGAATATACCAAGGATAATGTATCGCCTGAAATAATACCCGGATCTGATGAATTATTCCTGCAGGCAGTAGAGAACAGCAAGAGAACTGTCAGATATGAAGTCGGTCTGACCATACCTACGCTTGTAACTTATCTGCCTGACAGCATAACTGAGATCAAAGTGCTGGGCCTTCCGTCTTATGACGGCAGGGGTCCTTCCATGACGATCAGCTCATCGGTCGCCATATCCGCCACTACAAAAGAGAAAAAAGCTTGTCTGGAATTTGTAAATGTTCTTCTCTCAGAAGAGATGCAAAAATCTTTTGGCTTGTATGAGGAAATAACGCCGGTAAGGGAAACCGCTTACGAAGCAACTGCGTTGGAAGCGATCGGGAAATACAACTCGGTATATAAAAGATACAAGAGCCAGTATACAAGAGACATGCTTTTGGAAATGGGATATCCGTTCTGCGAGGTTGACAAAAAAGCTGTCAGTGATTATGAACAGATGCTTCGATCCTGTTCTGTTATTGGCGAAGAAGATGCTGCGATAACAATAATAGTTAAAGAAGAGATGCCTGCATATTTCACCGGGCAGAAATCATTGGATGATGTAATAAAGATAATCAATGACCGTTCAAAGACCGTTGTCAGTGAAAAAGGATAAAGAACAGGAAACAATAAGGGGAAAATTAAAACAATAGGAGGTATTTATGGGCACGTTAAAGAAAATCTCAGCCGTATTGATGGCGGCTGCCTTACTTGCATCTTCGGTAATGATAACCGGATGCGGTAAGAAAAAAGGAAACGA
>JAEEGK010000899.1_pt1 | contig 74522 bp, 54 predicted proteins | sample 8958771 | NCBI WGS metagenome assembly JAEEGK01 (sample SAMN16246547, study PRJNA631951) | gut metagenome | biome: gut microbiome; feature: rumen; material: SC-attached | host: Bos | place: Iran: Karaj | collected 2018-10
TAGGCTGGTTGGAGGCACTAACTAGCCTTGTTGTGGAGAAAACGGTGGCAAGATCTAACCCAAAATGCTTGAAACATCGATGTGCAAAGGGTTTGAGGCGGGTTAGATGATGCTCAAACATCTAACCAACATCTAACCATCATCTAACCCACATATCCCGTTCATTTCCCGTTTCATTTCCCGTTCAACCAACTTCTCTCATAACCAAATTACTACGAACTGTATTTAGTGGTAATCTCTTGCCTCTTGCTTCTTATCTTCTTTCCCCTCGGGAAATGAAAGAAACTATGGCAGTTTCTGGTTAAAAGTGCCTCAAACGCTGATAGCGGGAACGTCAAACGCTGGGAGCGTTTGCCTTGATCACTGATAGCGTTTACGGCGTTCAGTGTTTTTTAACAGAAAAGGGGTGGTTCGTTAACGGATTTTTGCACGCTATGAGGGGTCGTTTTTTGGTGGTTTCGGAAAATCGTTGTAACTTTACAGGCGCAAAGCATAATAGGGTAACCATGTGGGAAATGGGGTTTAACATGTGTTACGCAAAAACATCTCGTATTACAAGATTGCACACCAAAAGGTTGCATAAGGTATATCTGGGTTAGATGTTGGTTAGATCTGGGTTAGATGTTTAGCCATCATCTAACCCTCATCAAACCCTTTGCAGCAGGACATTTCAGGCACATTGGGTTAGATGTTGGGGTAAAATTAGTGGGTTTATTAATCAGCACGCGCTGAACGCGGATGGCCATAGGCGAGAAAAAGTCTAACGAAGTGAACTTTTGTGAACTTTTTCCTCGCGTATTATTTGGAACTTTCATTCGTAGTATCTATATTTGCACAGGATTCGTGGGGACGTTTCAAAAGTGTCCTTTCCGATTCACTAAAGAAGTCAACTAAATATGTAGGCAATGATGAAAAAGTTTATGTGTTTATGGTGTGTTTTCGCATTTGTAACAATCACTTTGGATGCTCAAACAGACAATGAGATGAAAACACAGGGTTTGTCGTTTTCCGACAATAGAACCGATAGCGTTTCGTCTCGACATTCCAATGTTTTTGATACCGGACATATCATTCTTGCATATATCATGAGAGAACGCCCAGATACCCCCAGACTGTTTGATCCTCAAATGCCTGCATTTTGGTTAGGTAATATGACGTTGTGCGATGGCTTTATGGGGCACAAACCTGATGGAGTACCATTTAAAGATGGTTTCTTTCGGCAAAATGAAGCTGGCTTTACTTTGATACAATTGTCAAAAGGACTTAGCCATGACGTTTTTGGTGTTACAACGGCTCTACAGGTGACTCTGGGAACCATCGGATTGGATAGAAACTATGAAGCGATAAGAGAGAATGGTAAAATCTGTTTTGTTGACACAAAGGAAGCATTAAAATCAAGTGTTATCAATTATACTTCCATAAGAGTTCCTGTTCTTTTGGGTATTCAAGACAGAAGGCACAGATTCTCTTTGCTCTCTGGTGTGGCACTCGACTTTTGTATACCAGGTCGTGATCTATACTATTATTGTCATCAGGATGAAGATAAAAGCCACCATAGGCGAATCCATGCTAATTGCTTTTCTGCTAACTGGCAGGTTATGGCAGGCATTGGTCCTTTGACGATTGGTTACACTCAAAGTATATTTCCTTTGTTCAAACTGAGTGATGGTAGTGGTATTTATACTAACTCTTTGTCCATTGGTCTAGACCTTTGGTACTTGATTAGATAATTAGTGGAAAGAAAAGTAAACTTTCCTTTTGCATTTTGCTCGTTTATCCGTACCTTTGACTTCGTCGAAGGTACTCACGCTCGACAATACAAAATAAATGCGCACTTTTATTTTGTATTGTTCTCACTTATTCGTACCTTTGCACCTAAATTATAATAATAAGGTATAACAATGATTCTTTTCTTTAAAACTCCGTCAGAGAGTGTGATAGCAACCGAGGTTGATCATCAGCTGGATCAACAGGAAATCAATGAGTTATGTTGGCTTTATGGAGATGCGAAACTGCTTGAGGGCAGTGAGCTGCCAGGTTTCTTTGTGGGACCGCGCCGTGAGATGATCACCCCGTGGAGCACCAATGCTGTGGAGATTACACAGAACATGAACCTGAAGGGCATCTCGCGCATTGAGGAATATTTCCCTGTGGAGAGCAAGGATGCCGACCATGATCCGATGCTGCAACGTATGTATGAGGGTCTGAACCAGCGCATCTTCACCGTGAACATCGAGCCACAGCCGATCAAACACGTGGAGAACCTGGAGGAATACAACGAAACGGAAGGTCTGGCACTTAGTCCTGAGGAGATTGAATACCTGCATAAGATCGAGAAGGAGCTGAAGCGCCCGCTTACCGACAGCGAGATCTTCGGTTTCGCACAGATCAACTCTGAGCACTGTCGCCATAAGATCTTCGGCGGTACCTTCATCATCGACGGAGAAGAGAAGGAATCGAGTCTCTTCGCCATGATCAAAAAGACCACGGCCGAGAATCCGCATAAGATCCTGTCAGCCTATAAGGACAATGTGGCCTTCTCAGAAGGTCCGGTGGTAGAGCAGTTTGCCCCAGCCGACCAAAGTACGGCCGACTGGTTCCGCATCAAGGATATAGAGAGTGTGATCTCCCTGAAAGCCGAGACCCATAACTTCCCCACCACCGTGGAGCCATTCAACGGAGCCTCAACAGGAACGGGCGGTGAGATACGCGACCGTATGGGCGGTGGTGTAGGATCATGGCCGATTGCCGGTACAGCCGTTTATATGACAGCCTACCCTCGTCTTGACGACTCGGAGATTAAAGATGAAGCATTAAAAATTAAAAGGGATTGGGAGAACATCCTGCCGGTACGCGAATGGTTGTATCAGACTCCCGAGCAGATCCTGATCAAGGCTTCGAACGGTGCCTCCGACTTCGGTAACAAGTTCGGTCAGCCACTGATCTGCGGATCTGTACTCACTTTCGAGCATCAAGAGAAACCTCTCACCTCTGACCTCTCACCTCTCACTTCTACGAAGTACGCCTACGACAAGGTGATCATGCTTGCCGGTGGCGTAGGTTACGGCACCAAGCGCGACTGTCTGAAAAAGGAGCCGCAGAAAGGTAATAAAGTAGTAGTGGTTGGTGGTGATAACTACCGCATCGGACTGGGTGGCGGTAGCGTGTCATCAGTAGATACGGGTCGTTACAGCAACGGTATTGAGCTGAATGCCGTACAGCGTGCCAACCCCGAGATGCAGAAACGTGCCTATAACCTGGTGCGTGCCTTGGTGGAAGAGGATAACAACCCGGTAGTGAGTATTCACGACCATGGCTCAGCCGGTCATCTGAACTGTCTCTCTGAGCTGGTTGAAGAGTGCGGCGGACGTATCGACATGACCAAGCTGCCCATCGGCGACAAGACACTATCGGCCAAGGAAATCATTGCCAATGAGAGTCAGGAGCGTATGGGACTGCTCATCGACGAGCAGCATATCGACCATGTGCGCCGTATTGCCGAGCGTGAACGTGCTCCGCTGTATGTGGTTGGCGAGACCACTGGCGACGCCCACTTCTCGTTCGTTCAGGGCGATGGCGTAAAACCCTTCGATCTGGATGTGGCACAGATGTTCGGTCATTCACCCAAGACAGTGATGGTTGACAAGACCGTGGAGCGCAAATATAATGATGTGGAATACACTCAAGATAAAGTGAATGAGTATCTTGAGCGGGTGCTGCAGCTGGAGGCTGTGGCCTGTAAGGACTGGCTCACCAACAAGGTTGACCGCTCGGTAACGGGTAAGATTGCCCGTCAGCAGTGTCAGGGTGAGATTCAGCTTCCCCTCTCCGACTGTGGTGTGGTGGCTCTCGACTACCGTGGTAAGAAAGGTATTGCCACAGCGTTGGGACATGCTCCGCAGGTGGGTCTTGCTTCGCCCGAGGCTGGTAGTGTACTCTCTGTGGCCGAGGCTTTGACGAACATTGTTTGGGCACCCTTAGACGAGGGATTGGAGAGTATCTCACTGAGTGCTAACTGGATGTGGCCCTGTCGTTCGCAGGAAGGTGAAGATGCCCGACTGTATGCTGCCGTGGAGGCATTGAGTGATTTCTGTTGTGCCCTGCATGTGAATGTGCCTACAGGTAAGGACTCCCTGTCGTTGAGTCAGCAGTATCCCAACGGCGAGAAAATCATCTCTCCGGGAACAGTCATCGTCAGTGCTGGCGGTGAGGTAAGCGATATCCGCAAGGTGGTGTCGCCCGTAGCTGTTAACGACAAGAACAGTTCTTTCTATCATATCGACTTCTCCTTCGACGAACAGCGACTAGGCGGTAGTGCCTTCGCACAGAGTTTAGGTAAGGTAGGCAGTGATGTACCTACCGTGAAGAACCCCGAGTATTTCGCCGACTGCTTCGAAGCTGTTCAGGAAATGATTCGTCGCGGCTGGATTCTGGCTGGTCATGACATCTCTGCAGGCGGTATGATCACCACCTTGTTGGAGATGTGTTTCGCCAATACCCGCGGAGGTATGCATATCAACCTTCACAACCTGGCTGGCGGCGACATCATCAAGAACCTGTTTGCCGAGAATCCTGGTATCATCATCCAGGTATCGGATGAGCATAAGTTCGAACTGAAGGAGTTCCTGGAAGATGCCGGTGTTGGTTTCGCCAAGATTGGCTACCCCACTCCCGACAGTCGTACACTCGTAGTGAAGAAAGATGAGCAGGAGTTCACCTTCGACATCGACAAACTGCGCGATGTGTGGTACAAGACCTCCTATCTGCTCGACCGCAAGCAGAGTTTCAACGGCTGTGCTGCCGAGCGTTTCAAGAACTACAAGCACCAGCCGATAGAGATGAAGTTCAACAAGGACTTCACCGGTAAGCTCTCTCAATATGGTCTTGATCCTGACAACAGGAAAGACGTGTCTCTCCGTCCCAAGGCTGCCATTATCCGCGAGAAAGGTACCAATGGTGAACGCGAGATGGCCTACAGTCTGTATCTGGCCGGCTTCGACGTGAAGGACGTGATGATGACCGACTTGATCAGCGGTCGTGAGACCTTGGAAGAGATCAGTATGATTGTGTTCTGCGGTGGTTTCTCCAACAGCGACGTACTTGGTTCCGCCAAGGGATGGGCAGGCGCCTTCCTGTTCAACCCGAAGGCCAAGGAAGCCCTGGATAAGTTCTATGCCCGTAAGGACACCCTTTCTTTAGGTATCTGCAACGGCTGTCAGCTGATGGTGGAACTGGGATTGACAGGAAATACGGGAGTGAAGATGTTACACAACAATTCGCATAAGTTCGAGAGTGCCTTCCTCAGTCTGGAGATTCCACAGAACAACAGTGTGATGTTCGGCAGTCTGAGCGGCAACAAACTGGGCTTGTGGGTGGCTCACGGAGAAGGAAAGTTCCATCTGCCCGAAGCTGAGAGTCAGTACAACATCATCGCGAAGTACAACTACCCCGACTACCCCGCCAACCCCAACGGGTCTGACTATAACGTAGCAGGTATCTGCTCTGCCGACGGTCGTCATCTGGCCATGATGCCGCACCTGGAGCGTGCTATCTTCCCCTGGCAGAATGCCTGGTATCCTGCAAACCGTCGTCAGGATGAGGTAACCCCATGGATCGAGGCCTTCGTCAATGCAAGACGGTGGATAGAGCAGCAGAGATGAGAGATGAGAGATGAAAGATGAGAGATAGGATGAATATCTTAGTAGATCTTTTCAAGACATTCTTTAAGATTGGCATGGTCACCTTCGGCGGCGGCTATGCCATGATTCCTATTATCGAGACCGAGGTGACAGAGAAACACCAATGGATGAAGAAGGAGGAGTTGCTCGACCTGATTGCCATTGCCCAAAGCTGTCCCGGTGTCTTCGCCATCAACATCAGCACTTTCGTCGGCTATAAGCTGCATAAAAGAAAAGGAGCGGCGTGTGCGGCTTTGGCCACTGCCCTGCCCTCGTTCTTCATCATCCTGATCATTGCCATGTTCTTCCACCAGTTTGAAGACAACAAGGTGGTGGCAGCCATCTTCCGCGGGATACGTCCTGCCGTAGTGGCCTTGATTGCCGTTCCTACCTTCAACCTCGCCAAGAGCGCGAAGATCAACCTTTCCAACTGCTGGATTCCCATTGTGGGTGCCCTGGCCATCTGGGCCTTGGGGGTATCACCCATCATCATCATCCTGGTGGCCGGACTGGGTGGTTATGTCTATGGTCAATATGTTCAACCCACAGAATAAAAGCAGACTGCCATGATTTACCTGTATCTGTTCATCACGTTCTTTGAGATCGGTCTCTTTGGATTCGGCGGCGGCTATGGTATGCTCTCGCTGATTCAAAACGAGGTGGTCTATCATTGGCACTGGATGAACACGGCGGAATTTACCGATATCGTTGCTATCAGTCAGATGACACCGGGTCCGGTAGGCATCAACTCGGCCACCTACTGCGGCTATACAGCGGTGGTGAATGCAGGATACAGTACGCCTATGGCCATTCTGGGCAGTTTTACTGCAACGTTTGCATTGGTACTGCCCTCGCTGATTCTCATGATCCTGATCAGTAAGATGTTCATGAAATACATGAAGACGCCGTTAGTAAACAGCGTCTTCACGGGATTACGTCCTGCCGTAGTAGGTTTGCTGGCAGCAGCCACGCTGATGTTGATGACTCCCGAGAACTTCTCTACTCCCAGCATCAACCCGTGGCAGTTCTGGATCAGTTGCTTCCTTTTCCTTGCCACGTTTGTTGGTACCAAGTTCTTCAAGATCAATCCTATCAGAATGATTGTTTACTGCGCGGTTGCAGGACTTGTTCTACTATATTAATTTTTTGTGGAATGTGGCTTAATAGCCGTTACGAAAAGGGCACCGATGATCAGCAGCACACCCGAGACAATCATCATCGTACTCTGATGACCGCCAACCAGCTTGAATACCATTCCGCCACATAGGGCTGCAATGATCTGCGGCAGACAGATAGTACCATTGAACAAGCCCAGATAGGCACCCATATGACCGTAGCCTTGGAGGGCATTCGTGACAAAGGTGAACGGCATGGCCAGCATGGCAGCCCAAGCGCAACCGATGAGCAGGAACGGAATGATTTGTCCGTACTGATTCGGCACGAATGGAATGAGTGCGAAGCCGATACCACCGATGAGCAGACTCAACGCATAAGCCACCTTCGTATTCTTGAATCGCGGCAGCATGGTAGCCCATACTACACTACCCATGGCCTGAATGGCATAGAGCACACCGGTCCAGTTACCAGCTTCCTGATAGGCTTCCGAAGCCGAGTCGGTGGTTCCCCACACGGTTTCAGATACAGCATCCACCACATAGGTCCACATGTACAGCAAGGCTGCCCAGCAGAAGAACTGTACCAATCCCACTCTCCAGAAGGTGGCGGGAGCATTCTTCAACAGTTTGAACCAATTACCGCTTCCCTCTTCTTTCTTGTTCTCTCCGTTATACATCGCATATTCCTGCGGCGGCCACTCTTTTACCTTGATAGTGGTATAGATTACACAAAGGATGAGGATGGCTGCACCTACATAGAACGACCAGATGACGGAATCAGGTACAACACCTTCCGGGGCTACGTTCTTCAATCCAAGCCATGTGAACACAAACGGGAAGAGGAATCCTACTACCGAACCGGCGTTGCACAGGAACGACTGGATGGAATAGGCCTTCGCCTTCTGTTTCTCATTCACCATGTCGCCTACCAGCATCTTGAACGGCTGCATAGCCATGTTGATACTCGTGTCTAACAGCATCAGCATCAGCAAACCGAAGATCATCACAGCCGAGATGCTCAGTCCTAACGACCCGGAATTGGGCAGCAGACACATCACAGCCACTGCCACGGCGGCTCCTATAAATAAATAAGGTATACGACGACCCCAGCGGCACCAGGTCTTGTCAGACAAGGTTCCGACAATCGGTTGCACAAGGATACCCATCAGCGGCGGGAGAATCCAAAAGAAACTCAGTGAATGGGGATCAGCCCCCAACGTTCTGAAGATACGCGAAATGTTCGCACTTTGCAGGGCATACGCAATTTGCACGCCAAAGAAACCGAAGCTCAGGTTCCACAGTGGCCAAAAGCCTAAATCAGGTTTTACTTTCATACTATCTTGTTTTTAGTTTCAAATAATCATTCCACATTCCTCATTCCACATTCCTCATTCCACATTCCACATTCCACATTCCACATTCCACATTCCACATTTACTTCGTGGTTCCTCGCACAACAAGTCGGGTGCGAACCACCTTCTTCACTACCTTGTCCATCGGTGTAATGCCCTCGACAAGGTTCACCAGGATATCCACAGCTTCCTCGCCAACCATGTGTCCCCGCTGTTCCACGGTGGTAAGCATCGGTTCGCAGGCAATGGCTCGCTCACCATTGGTAAAGCCACAGATGCTGATGTCGGCAGGAACATTGAATCCCATACGTTTCGCCGTATAGAGAATACCGATGGCCGTATCGTCGTTCACGGCGAAGAAAGCATCAGGACGGTCCTCCCGAGATAGAATCTCGGGTGTGATCTTCTCTGCTTCCATACGGTTGTCGCAGAAAAGGCGCAGACTGTCGTCCGGTCTTAATCCGTTCTTCAGTAACGCATCAACGTAGCCATTGTAACGGTTCTTCGAAATCTCCAACTGCATGGGCGACCCATAGAAAGCAATGCGTTTGCAGCCTGTCTGGATGAGATGGGTGACAGCCGTAAAGGCACCCATGTAATCATCCACCACCACACGGTTGGTGTTGATGGCCGTACAGATACGGTCGTAGAAGACAAGGGGTACATGACTGTTGATGAGTTTCTTGAAATGGTCGTAAGCCACCGTATCCTTTGCCTGTGAGACAATGATGCCGCAAACACGGTTCTCCATGAACGACTCGCAGATGCGTACCTCACGGTCGTAGCGTTCTTCACTCTGGGCCACCATGATACGATAGCCACGCACCCGTGCCTGCTCCTCGATTCCTGAAAGGATCGTAGAGAAATAGTAATGGGCTATCTGCGGTACGATTACACCGATGATCTTCGGGGAAGATACCCGACTATGTCGGAGCGACTCTGCCAGGTAGTTAGGATAAAAATTATGTTCGCGCGCATACGACTTGATACGTTCACGCTGCTGGATACTGATACGAGGACTGTCTTTCAAGGCTCGCGAAACAGTTGCAACGGAAACACCCAGTTCCCGTGCAATATCTTTCATCGTTATGTTCGAGTTCTCGTTCATAGGCTATTTTCTTTTTGCAAAGTTATGCAAAAGATTGTTTCGGTAGTTCGCTTGCAAATATAATAATAATGTATGAAACGCGCAAACGTTTGCGCAATGTATTTACTTGATTTATATCATTTTTTCATACACCTTAACGAAAGTAATACTAAATTTGCAATCGAAAAGTCTATACTACTTGTCGATTTTGGAACTAACGAGATTTTATATTTTATATACTAACTTTAAACAATAGAATGATGAAGCAGGTAAAATTCAGAATGCCTTTAAGGATGCTCGCACTCATATGTGGGCTGATCCTTTCTGCTACGGCCTTCGCACAGCAAATCACTGTGAATGGCCATGTGAAAGATGCTACCGGCGAAGATGTCATCGGCGCTACTGTCCGCGTTGTCGGAACACAGACGGGTACGGTGACTGACTTTGATGGTAACTTTACGATCAAAGCTAATCAAGGCGACCAGATTTCCGTTTCCTTCATTGGCTATCAAGATGCCGTTGTGGCCGCAGCGCCGCAAGTGGAAGTCTTGCTACAAGACGATGCCGCCCTGTCATTGAACGAAGTGGTGGTCATCGGTTATGGTGTAGCCAAGAAAAACGACTTAACCGGTTCGGTAACAGCTATCAAGCCCGATGAGAAGAACCACGGTTTGATTACCAATGCACAGGAAATGATGCAGGGTAAGATTGCCGGTGTAAACATCACCTCTGGTGGTGGTACCCCTGGTGGCGGTGCTACCATCCGTATTCGTGGTGGTTCGTCACTGAATGCATCTAACGACCCGTTGATCGTGATCGACGGTCTGGCCATGGACAACCAGGGTATCAAAGGTGCAGCCAACCCGCTGACGATGGTGAACCCGAACGACATTGAGAGTTTCACGGTGCTGAAGGATGCTTCAGCTACTGCCATCTATGGTAGTCGTGGTTCTAACGGTGTCATCATCATCACCACCAAGAAGGGTCGTAAGGGAATGGCTCCCAAGGTGAGCTACAACGGAAATGTTTCTTACTCCGTGAAGAAAAAGACCCTTGACGTGCTGGACGGCGATGAGTATCGCAGCTTTATCAAGTCGTACTACGGTGCCGACTCAGAAGCAGCCTCTCTCTTGGGCAATGCCAACACCAACTGGCAGGACGAGATCTTCCACGCCGCTGTATCCAGCGACCATAACGTAACCGTACAGGGTGGTATCAGTAATATGCCCTACCGCATCAGCGTGGGCTACACCGACCAGAACGGTATCTTGAAGACCTCTAACTTCCAGCGTACAACGGCCAGTGTGACCTTGAACCCCTCGTTGCTGCAGGACCACCTGACATTCAACATCAACGGTAAGTTCATGTACGCTCATAACCGTTATGCTAACGGTGATGCCATCGGTGATGCTACCCGCATGGATCCCACACAACCTATCTACTCTTCAGATCCGAAGTACAAGAACTACCACGGCTACTGGCAGTGGCTCGACAGTGGTGCTTCTCTGAAGGATGAGAACTATGCTACTATGTGGAACCGCAACACCGTTGCCAACCCGCTGTCTCGTCTGTATGAGAAGAACGACCGCGCCAACTCATACGACTATATGGGTAATATAGAGGCCGACTATAAGATTCACGGCTTTGAGGATCTGCGTCTGCATGCTAATGCCAGTGGCGACTGGGCCAACGGTACGCAGGATACCGACTATGCTAACTGGGGTCCGTCGAACTTCTACTATGGCAACAGCGGTTACACCTACGAGAGGAAATATAACCTGACCTTCTCAGCCTATGCTCAGTACTATAAGGATTTCCTTAAGACACAGCACTTCGACATCATGGGAGGTTATGAATGGAGCCACACCAAGTACTGGGGTGATTCATTCTATGCTGGAGTCTATCCCAGAACCACCAACCAGGTGATTACCCATGATGATGGTACTACCGAGCCTGCTGCAGGCAAGCCCTATAACGGAAGCACCAGCATCTGGAAGTCTGAGAACTACCTCGTCAGCTTCTTCGGTCGTGCCAATTACATTGCCTTCGACCGCTATATGATCACTGCTACAGTACGTCGCGACGGCTCCAGTCGCTTCAAGGAGCACTGGGCAACCTTCCCCTCTGTGGCTCTCGGTTGGAAGATCAACGAAGAAGCCTTCCTGAAGAACGTGAAGTGGATGGATGAGTTAAAACTCCGTCTGGGATGGGGAAAGACCGGTCAGCAGGATGGTATCGGCGACTATAACTACTTCGCCACCTATAATGTGAACACAACCAACGTCAACGGACGTTATCCGCTTATCGGTGTCAACGACAGCGGTTTGCTCTACCGTCCCGATGCTTACAACCCCGACCTGAAGTGGGAGACCACCACAACATGGAATGCAGGTCTTGACTGGAGCTTGTTCAACAACCGTGTCAGCGGTAGCGTGGATTACTACTACCGTAAGACCACCGACCTGATTAACGATGCTTCTGTATCGGCAGGTTCGAACTTCCGTAACATGGTACGCTCGAACATCGGTTCTTTGGAGAACAGAGGTATCGAGGCTTCTTTGACCGTACGTCCTGTACAGACCGAGGACTGGCAGTGGGAGGTTACAGCTAACTTCACCTATAACAAGAATAAGATTACGGAGCTGACCGGTGAGTCTTCACTCGTAATGACGGGTGGTATCTCATCAGGAACTGGTAACCAGTGCCAAGCACACTCCGTGGGCTATCCGCACAACTCCTTCTATGTGTTCCAGCAGGTTTACGACCAGAACGGTCTGCCACTCGAAGGTGTCTATGTAGATCGTAATGCCGACGGTGTCATCAACGACTCCGACCGTTACTTCTACAAGAGTCCAGATGCTCCTTACACCGCAGGTCTGAGCTCACGTCTGCAGTTCAAGGACTGGGACTTCGGCTTCGGTCTGCGTGCAAGTTTCGACAACTACGTATTCTGGGACAAAGAGGCAGGATACTCCAATGTATCTAAGCGCTACGATTCTTCTTTCGGCTACCTGCAGAATGTTATCCCAGGTGCCATCCAGCGCAACTGGTCAACCTACGACCACGCCTTGTCCGACTACTTTGTACACAATGCTTCATTCCTGAAGTGCGACAACATCACACTGGGTTACTCCTTCGATAACCTCTTCAAGGGCGGTAACTACAGTGGACTCTCCGGACGAATCTATGCATCAGCTACAAACGTGTTCACCATCACCAAGTACGAGGGTATCGACCCAGAGGTGTTCCCAAGTAAGGATCAGTGGGGTATCGACAACAACATGTACCCCCGTCCATTTACCGTACAGGTGGGACTGAATCTCAATTTCTAATAATGCAAGGATTGAAAAATTGTAGTTCTTGAAACAATATAAACAATGAAGATTATGAACTTAAGATATTTCAAAAACATGATTCCCGCTGCAGCGATTCTCTTTGCTGCCGTAGGACTGAGTTCTTGCACGGGCGACCTCGACGTCACACCGATTGATCCCAGTAAGACCATGGTTCCCGATGAGGCATCTCTCTTTACCAAATGCTATTCGAACATGGCACTGCAGGGTCAGACAGGTGCTAATGGCGACTGCGACATCGACGGTCTCGATGGTGGTACCGCAGGATTTGTCCGTCAGCTTTGGAACAGTAATGAACTCACAACCGATGAGGCTATCTGCGCATGGGGAGACCCCGGTATTCCCGCATTTAACTATAACCAGTATGATGCTTCACATCCCATGCTCAAAGGTTTCTACTATCGTCTTTATACAGGTATTGCATTCTGCAACCATTATCTGGAAGTATGTGCCGGCATGGACGCTACCCACGAAGCTGAGGTTCGCTTCCTCCGTGCCCTCTACTACTATCATCTGATGGATGCGTTCGGTAATGTGCCGTTTGCTACCGCACTGATGTCAACACCTCCTCCCCAGATCCAGCGTGCCGACCTCTTCAAGTGGATTGAAGAAGAACTGCTGGCTGTGAAGGATCAGCTGATGGCACCTGCTGCTCGCAAGGATTCCGACAATGGCTATGGACGTGCCGACCAGGATGCAGCAAACTTGCTGCTGGCCCGTATGTACCTGAATGCAGAGGTCTATACAGGCACCGCCCGCTGGGCAGAAGCCAAGGAGTATGCCGAGAAGGTGATCAACGGTCCGCACAAACTCTGGACTACTGGCACGAACGGATTCAGCGCCTACCAGATGCTCTTCATGGGCGACAATGGTAGTAACGGTGCTTCTCAGGAGGCTATCCTCCCGCTGTTGCAGGATGGTGTGAAGACAACTGCATGGTGTACTTCTCTGTTCCTGATGGCTTCCACATGGAAGGCAGACATGGACACTGAGGGCAACTACAACACCAGTGAGCTTTGGGCTGGTAACCGCGCCCGCATCCAGTTGGTGGCAAAGTTCTTCCCCAACAACGATGCACCGCAGGTGAGCATCAAGGACATGGCAGTGGCTGCCGGTGATGACCGTGCATTGTTCTTCGGTATCGACCGTGAGCTTTCCATCTCTACACCTACAGAGTTCACCTCTGGCTATTCAGTAGGAAAGTTCCGTAACACATACGCAGGAGGCGGCAGTCCTCATAACTCACAGTTCATCGACACCGACTTCTTCCTGATGCGCTCCGCCGAGGCATACCTGATTGCCGCTGAGGCTGATGCACGATTGAATGGTGGTACGACAAGCAGCACTGGTGCCAACTACATCAACGCACTGCGCGAACGTGCCCATACCTCTACCTTTAACAGCTATACCACAGAGCAGATTCTCGACGAGCGCTCTCGCGAGCTCTATTTCGAGGGCTTCCGCCGCACCGACTTGATCCGTTACGGATACTTCGGTGGCTCAAACAGCGGCAGATATCTCTGGGAGTGGAAAGGTGGCTCACAGAACGGTGCAGCCTTCTCGGCCGACCTGAACCTCTTTGCGATTCCTGCTGAGGACATCAACGCCAATCCGAACCTCACGCAGAATCCTGGCTATTAATGTGAATCGTCTGTAAGAAACAAAGCATTAAGATTATAAAGTATGAAAAAGATATATCAATTGTCAATGCTGCTGCTTGCCGGCGCATTTGCACTGACTGCCTGTACCGACGACAACGAGTCGAACCCCACGCTGACACAGCCTACACAGTTCGTGCTCAATGAATTTGCCGTCAATGGAAATATCGATCTGGAGAGGACTGCTTCCTTGGCGCTCTCTTGGTCACAACCTACAGCCTATAATGATTTCAATGCCCCCGTGGTACCTACCTACACGGTAGAGGTGTCACCGACAGGCTCTTTCAACAAGGCTTTCGACGTCAACGCCGAGGATAATACCGGAGCTGACTTCTTCACCATGGATGAGACTTACACTAGTGGTAAGAATGTGGAACTGAATGCAGAGACCATCGACCGTATGCTGATCCAGCTCAATGGCTGGAACGAGGCAGGTAAGGTTCCTTCTATCGTTGATCTCGCCTTCCGCGTGAAGGCTGCGATCAGGGATGCTTCGTTCCGCGAGTACTACCCCATCTACTCGAATGTGGTGACCATGAAGGCTGTTCCTTATTATATTGAGCTTAAACCGGCCGCACCGATCATCTGGTACATGGTGGGTAACTGCATCGGTAGTGCTTCCTGGAGCAATGATGCCAACGGCGTCGGCAAGGGTCTCGTTCCGATGTTCCTTGTACCGAATGGAGAATATGACAAGGCCACAGGTGGTGGTATGACCTCTTTCACAGGTTACTTCCCCGAGGACGGTCAGTTCAAGTTCGTGCTCACACCGGGTGACTGGAACACACAGATGAACTTCACCAACGTGAAGAATCCGGGTAGCTTCCTCATTGACGCCGACGGTGACAACCACAACATCGGCATTGGCGAGAAGGGCTACTACACCATCAATGTGGATACCCGTACCAACGAGATCATCATCGAGAAGTACGAGAAGGATGTGAAGGTCTTTGACCAGCTCAGCATTGCAGGTACCTTCAATGATTGGTCTGACTCTGACATGACACCTGTCTTTACCCTCGACGGCGCAGAGAACCACCTCTGGTCATTTGAGGTAAACGGTGGAGACCATCTGAAGATCAAGACTCCGGGCAGCTGGGAAACCAACTGGGGTTATAAGAACGGTTTGGCTGGAGAAGCCGACGGTGACGGCAACCTTGTCATTCCCGACGGCAAATACCTCCTGCTGTTCAACGATATCACCGGTGACTACATGTTAATCGAACAATAACAGAATAAAGAGATTACGATTATGACTAAGAAAATATTATTCGCAATAGCATTTGTAGCGTCGATGATTTCCTGCACCGACGACTACAAAGACTGGGCCGATCCGCAGAAAGTTGACCAGCCGGAAATCGTATCCTTCGGCGACGGCAGCATCTCTACCGTTGGAGTCATCGACTTCAACAGTGTTAAAGACGAGCTGGTGAAGGTGTGTAACATCACCCCACCAACGTCTACCGATGCTTCCTACACCCCGATATATACCATCTCGCTGGGTGAGAATACCTATAACATCAATGCCGACGGTACTATGTCAGCAGCTGATCTGGAGAACTACATCATCAGTCAGTACGGTCGTCGCCCTGTAGAGCGTGAGGTGGCTGCTACTGTCAGTATGTGGCTGAGCAATGGCAAGACTGCTGTGAAGTCGGCTACATCTGGTGAGTTCCATATCAAAGCCATCCCGCAGGCTCCGCAGATCTCTGAGAACTATTACATCGTAGGTGGTCCGAACGACTGGTATGAGTCGGCTGCCAACAAGATGTTGAAGTTCACACACAGTGGCAAGGACGTTTATGAAGATCCTATCTTCACCGTCGTATTCAATGCTTCTGAGGGTGACACCTGGTTTGCCATCGGTGATGACGAGGCTTGTGAGGCTATCGGTAACGACAATGACTGGTCGAAGTTGTTCGGTACCACCAAGGGTAACGGTAACACCGACCTGACAGGTAATCTCGATCGCCGCTACAACCTCTCTGATGATGGTTCATTCTGTGTTCCCGCAGGTAACAGACTCATCAAGGTTACCATCAACATGATGGACTATACCTACCAGATTGAGCCGCTGAACATCGCCGACAACTACTACCTCATTGGTGGTCCTGGCGAGTGGAACAGTTCAAAAGACATGAAGTTCTCACACAGCGACAAGAGTGTGTTCGATGATCCTGTATTCACCTATACATTTGCCAGCACGGGTGGTGAGATGTGGTTCGCCTTTGGTGACGACGAGGCCATGGATGCTGTCGGCGAGGGCAACTGGACAAAACTGTTCGGTACAACAGGAGCCAGTGAAGACCTGAGCGGTACCTTCGACCGTCGTTACAACCTCGACGGTGACCACTCCTTCCATGTTGACGGTGCAGCGAAGTTCTACAAGATCTCCATCAACATGATGACCTACACCTATGAGATCACTGCGTTGAACTTCGAAGAGTATATCTATGTGCCCGGAAATGCACAGAAGTACAACACCTCTGCCGCAGGTATGCCCGACTACGGTTGGACTCCTGAACTGGCACCAGCCTTGTACTCTGCAAACTCCGACGGAAAGTATGAGGGCTATGCCTACATGGATGGTGATTTCAAGTTCACCAAGCAGCGTAACTGGAATGCTGAATACAACTATGAGAGCTTCTCCTCTTATGATCCGATCTTCTCTGTTGGTGAAGGCACGAACATTAACTGTTCAGAGCCAGGTTACTACCGACTCGTTGCTGACGTAGCCAATGGTTCACTCACTGCCACCAAGCTCACTTGGGGTCTTGTAGGTCCTGCTACAGCTGGTGGATGGGACGCAGCAGCTTACACTGTCATGAGCTACAACATGGCTGACGACTGCTGGGAAATCACCACAGACCTCAATGCCGATGAGTTCAAGTTCACCACCAATGGCAGTTGGGACATCAACCTGGGTGGCAACTCTATTGATGACTTGACAGAAGGTGGTCCGAACCTCCGAATCAACGAGGCCGGCACCTACACCATCAAGTTGTATCCCAGTCGTACCCAGAGCAACAAGATGTATGCTACCATTGAGAAAAAGTAATAACGATAATTTAGGTGATTATGAAAAAGATCAATTATATCCTTGCCGCGGTGGCACTCCTTCTCGGAGTGTCCACTGCTCAGGCACAGAGTGTAGAGGACAACTACCCCTATAACTTCATCACGATACAAGGTGGAGCACAAGGAACGTTCACCAACTACGACTTCACCAAGCTCATCACCCCACAGGCTGCCGTTTCCTTCGGTCGTTACTTTAACTCGAAGGTTGGTGCACGCGCCCATTTCCAGGGCTGGCAGAAAAAGGGTGCCATCAATGATACGTACAAGTTCAATGCGGTTACTGGCGACCTTGACCTGTTGATGAACATGAGCAATATCATCAACCCGAACCGCACCAACGACAAGCTCGACTGGGTGCTGCTGGCTGGTTTCGGTGTGAACTACGGATGGGATTTTGATGAGTTCAACGCACAGAACCGTGCTACCTACTTTGTTCAGAATCCTGAGCTCTGCGGCACGAAACACTCCACCTATAACGGACGGTTTGGTACGCAGTTCAACCTGAACCTCTCGGAGAAGATGGCCATCGGTCTTGAAATAGATGCGAACTACAAGAACGACGAGTTCAACTTGAAGCGCAACTACAACCCCGACTGGCAGCTGACCGCCTTGATCGGTCTGACCTTCAAGCTTGGTAAGAAGAAGGCAGCACCTGCTCCTATCGTCTATGAGGAGCCGGCTCCTGCTCCCGCTCCTGCACCACAGCCCGTGGTGAAGCCAGAGCCTAAGCCAGAGCCTAAGCCTGTGGTGAAGCCCGAACCGCTCGAGGAGACCTTCTTCTACAACATCCGTCTCTCAGATCCTGATCCCGAGGCTAAGCTCAACAGGATTGTGGCATGGTGTAACAAGTATCCTGAGAAGGGTATCACCATCAAGGGTTATGCCGATCGTGGTACAGGTAATCCGCAGATCAACGTAGGCTATGCCAAGGCACGTGCCGAGAAGGTGGCTAAGGCATTGCAGGAGAAAGGACTCTCTGCCGACCGCATGACTGTCAGCTCTTACGGTGACACAGTACAGCCGTTCACGGAGAACGACCTGAACCGCTGCGTTATCGTTGTGGGTGAATAAATCCAAAACTGCAGGAGTCTGAATTCTTCGAACTCCTTATACAAAAACAAGCTCCCAGTCTGTAATGTTCAGACTGGGAGCTTGCATAATCTCTCCTCTCTCCTCTTTCATCTCTCATCTTTCCTCTTTCATCTTCTACGCTGATCGCGGTTACCCCACTTCTTGTCATAGCGTCCTTCTGTATCCACCTTACCACCGAACATATTCAAGCGGTAGCGCACATGCAGCATGGCGTACGAGTTGATGCTGTTATACCGTGTATCACTACGACCGGTAGCACCTACCCAACGTTCATAGTTGCTCTGCTGAGCCAGCAGGTCGTAGAAGTTCAGCGCCACAATCAACGACTTGCTCTTCAAGAAGGTCTTGGATATCTGACCGTTCCATATCAACTCGTTGGTGTTCGACGACGGATCGTTATAACCCCGTCGGCTACGCTCATGCAGATCACTGCTCACCTCGATATCAAGCGGGAGTCGTAACAGGAATCGTCCTCCGTAGTTAAACTGCCAGGTGTCAAGATTTGCAGTAGGCTGTAGCTCATTGCGTGAATGCTGGTAGTTACACCATCCATCGAGTGTAATTTCCAGCCAGTCGTTGCGGTAACTTACATTCAGCCGCTCAGAGATATTCGTCGAGCGCGTCGTATTCTTCTGTGCATCCGCTTTCTGCTGTGCCACATAGCTCACATAGTTATTGTATCGCACCCTCGTATCGGTACCCACATTCCAATGAGCGGTTGTGTCGATGGCTGTATTGAAGGTGATACCACTGTTCACATTCCAGTTACCATTGATATTCTCCGGTCGTGAGATGCTTCCACCCGTCTCAGCATTGTAGCGCACCAAGTTCGAGATGCTGTTGCGCGTATTGCGGTAGTTGGCATATATCACGATGGAACGCTTGTACTTACTGATATAGTTGTTATAATACAGATTCAGCGAGTTGGTGAACTGCGGTTTCAATCCCGGATTACCCTGTGTGATGTAGAGCGGGTTCGAGTCATCGGTGATATCCAGCAGTTGGGTGATATCCGGCTGTCGGGTGTCGCCACGATACTGGATACGGAAACTGCTCTGGTCGGTGAACTTATAGCGGAAATCGAGCGTAGGTGTCAGGTTCGTTACGTTCCTAACTGTATCCACATAGATTCCGCGGTAGTCCTGAATATAGTTCGAGTGCTGCGGCTGAATCAAGAATCCCAAGTTATAGTCGTATTTCTCCTGATAATAGCGCAGCATCATCCTGATGTTATGCGTGTAGTTCTTATATTCCGAGTAACGACTCAAGTTCCTGTCGAGGAAGCCATCCAGCGATCCATATACCGGTGAGAGCCATGTATCCCAGTCGCGGTAATGAGGAACGATACCCGCGAAGATGTTCTGTGGCTCATGACTGAAATCATAGGTCTGACGGTCGCTTTTGTTCTGGTTGTACCGCAGTTCGTAGCTCGTCTGCAGGTGCGCCCCCTTCCAAAGCGGTTCGCTGTAGTTCACATTGAGCACATAACCACTATTGTCGCTGGGTGTACTGTTATATCGGGCCGTGTAGTAAGTAGAGTCCTCGCCGGCGATATTCTTGATACGGAACAGATGCACCTCGTTGTTCGAAGCGCTCTCATTCTGGTTATCGCCTGCGCTGCCCTCCACGCGGAAGGTGATATTCCTGCCTTTGGCATTCAACCGGCGGAACAACTGCAACATTCCCCAGGCATTCTTGTTCTCCCCGTACGAGAGACTGGCCTGACGGTTATAGTTTACCAGGTAGGGATCTAATGCGCTTGATGAAGCTGACGTACCCAACACCCCCAGCGGATCATCTACATACAGATAGGGATCATCCGAGAACGTGGCAGCCACGGACGTCTGAGTTCCATCGTTTTTTCCCGTACTGCCGTTGGCGCGTACCAAGATGGTGGTCAGCGTATCCGGTTTCCACTCCACGCGGAAGTTCCCGTTCCAATTATCGCTGCGCGACATACTCTTCGAGTTGTTGTTCGAGAAGGTACGGTAGTCCTGACTGTAGAAGTTCTCACTCGTATTCTCGTTCTCGTTGTCACCATCGCGATGGTTCCAACGGATACTCAGATCCACCTTCAGTTTCGTTCCGTCGTCATAGTTCAGGTTGGTACCTAACATTTTCCGTGCGTTCAGACCGCGGCGGTTCCACCAGCCCGCATTATCCTCCTTGTTGTTCAGGTTCCCCATCAGCACGAAACGCGTCTTGTCGGTAAAGCTGCTACCCATGGCACGAGAAGCATAGCGGTGCTTGGTACCACCGGCCAAGTCGAGGTTAGTCATGTACCCGCGGTTCATACCCTTCTTGATGGTGAAGTCGAGCACCGTCTCCTTCTCCCCGTCCTCAATACCTGTGATACGAGCTTGGTCGCTTTGCTGATCGTAGAACTTCACGTTCTGGATGATGGAGACAGGCAGGTTCTTCAGCGCCGTCTCCACATCACCGAGCATGAACTCCTTACCGTCGAGCAGGATCTTCTTCACCTCCTTGCCATTCACGGTGATATTACCGTCCTCATCCACCTCAGCACCAGGCATACGTTTGATGAGCTCCTCAATGGCAGAGCCTTCAGGTGTACGGAAGGCATCAGGGTTATATACCAGCGTGTCTTTCTTCACTACCACCTGTGGAGCCTGTGCTGTGACAATGGTCTCTTTCAGCATCACGCTCTCAGGCGACATCCGCAGACTGCCCAGTTCCTGGTTCTGGTCACGCCTCAGGGTCACCTCACGCTCGATGGTTTGGTAACCTATGGAGGAAATCTTCAGACGGTAGGTACCGTTCGATGGTGCCTCGATAGAGAAATTTCCCTTGTTGTCACTCACCGTTCCACCCACGAAGGTACTGTCGTTGGCAGTAAACAGCTGAACCGTGGCCTGCAAGACCGGTTCCTTCTCATCAGCATCCAGTAACTGACCGCTAATGGTCAACCGCTGGTATTCCGTCTGCCCATGCATTACGCAGGGCATAAGCACCCCCAACAGTATAATCAATAAAGCTCTGTATTTCATCTCTTATCTCCTTTCACAGCATCCTTCAATGCGGAACCAAAGATCACATATTGTGTATTACCGGCAATGGTACCCTCATTCTGTCCCCAGAGGAATGGCCAGTCGTCGAAGTTCTCGAAATGGTCGGGCTGACGGAACAGCAGTCCTGGCGCCACATTACCTGGGATGAACGAGAAGTCGGCACGGTTGTTTCCATAGAACACCTGCTTCGGACGGGTGGCACCCACTACAGCCACAAACGAGTAGTTGTGGTAGGGATGGCAGCCATAGAGCCAGTTAGCCACGCGATACACCTCCTTCTCAGGAACGATTTCGGGGAAATAGAGATGGGCAAAGCACACCGTTGTTCCAAAGCTGAGTACAGCATTACCGCCAGCCCAGTTACCCAATCCGATAGGTACCCCATAAGGATTCTGCGTGTCGAAGTTCTTAATGTATTCCTCGTACTTCTCCACATAGGGGCGCAACTGCTTCCGATAAGCCTCATCCATATAAGGAACAGCATCCAAGGCAGTCTGCATGGTATTGGAAACATTCCTATCGAGCGCCTGCCAGATCTGCTGCTGGAAGTTGTCCAGATACTGCTTCTCCTTCGTAGCCGCATAGAGCTGCAGGTTAGTAGCCAGGTCACCACGGTTGTTACGACCACGGTTCTGACGGCGGTTCTCATTATTACCATTATTGGCGTTGTTATTGCCGTTCCAGTTCCCCTGACCCTCGAACGCTTGATTTCTACGCTGATTCATCAGGTCGGTAGCCTCCTGCATCAGTCGTTTCGACTGTTTCAAGGCACGGGCGGCCAGATCGTCGTTGTAGCCTGTGAGTGCACGACTGGCAGCTGCGAACATCGTGGCAGCCTGGAAGTCAAGACTCGGATTACGGGTGGTAAAGGCCCACATGTCATCCGGTGTACCGCTGCGCTTACCGTCGGCCGACACCTCGTAAGGCTTCAGACTCGGATCGTAATGCAATCCGTCGGTGATGCTGGCAGCGTCGCCCAGATGATGGTAGTTATCGAGAATGGAGTTAGAAAGCGTCGAGGCCATGTGTCCGATCTGCTCAGCCTGTGCCACGAGGTTCAGTGTACCATGCTCAATGAACTGCAGGATATCAGGTTTACCATCAGGTCGGTGCAAGTCAACATAGCGCTGCTGCTGACTCACGAAGGTCTCATCGCGCTGCGGCTTGAACAGTTCCCATGTACGGATGAAGTTCTGTACCACATTGATATTCGAACCCGTCTCGATGTCAAAGTCACCTGCATCAAAGAAGCCACCGATATTCAGTCCTGGAATCAGTTCATAAGGCTTATACTTGGTATCTGTGGTCTGACCCTGTCTGTGCAGGTCGAAGTGATCGCTGGGCGGTGCCTGCAGGTAACCCTCCTTGAACGGTTCACCATGCCAGGTACGATAACCCTCGGTCACATACATGTGGTTCATATGGATGGGTACCCACACATCAGTGGTAGCATCCGTAATCTTGTCATATACATGCTCATCAATCAGGAAATCATTGGTACGTGTCTTACCATACTGGATATAATAGACACCCGGCTGCTTGACTGCAGAGAAGTCGAACTTCACATAATTATATTTGAAGTAAGGACCCCAGTCCTGGATATTCCCAATGAAGGCCTGCTCCGTTGTGCCATCCGGCTTGATACGTATCAGTGAGGCTGTAGCCTGCGGCTGATCATTCTTGTCGAGCTCAATCACGGCCACCTTCGGCTGATCAGGAGTATAACCCACTTGTGAGAAGCCAATATTCGGCTCACGTATCCAGTTAGGAATAGCATGAGGTTCCACAGTCCATGTGATGACCTTACCCGTCTTTCCCTTCGGCAGCACACTGCGCAACACGAACCAGCCGTTCTGGGCCAGCATTCTTCCATCGAAGAGTTTCAGTTCTGCATCATCGCAACTGATCGTGATCATGTGTTCAGGATCATCAGTAGCCATCACGATGCGATGACCCGTCTCAAGAGGGATGGGATCCACAAAGCGATCCGTACCACGGTCATCGTAGGTCTTGAAGCCCTTGAACTGACGAGGCTTCTCACTGTTGGGGCGGGTAATGGTCTGACTCGTTGCATAACGTGGGAAACGGTTCAGACGACCGTCCATGATGAAGGTCTTCAGCCAATATTTCGAAGGCAGGAACTCCAGATTAAAACCAGCTTCACCAGCCAGTTTTTCCGGTACGGGCTTATCGAGCCATACGGCAATCTCCACTGCCTTACCCTTGGCGGTTACCACCACCCTACTGTCAAAGTCGTAGTCGTCATAACGCATGGCCACCTCAATACTACCATCCTCACGGTTCACCTTCCTGCTGGTCATCTTCGGCACGAGGTCCCACTGTTCAGGCGTATTGTTCAGTCGTACGGCACCACCTTGAACAGACCGTACGCCGTGTTGTATAATCTCAATACCCGAGTTCTTCTCGTCATTGAAACCACCGTTGAAACTGTTGCTGAATACCAGAATATTCACTCCCTGACGTTCGAAGTACTCGCGGTCGTTCAACTTCAAATCCTGTGCATGACCAACAGTAACCCCTGTCAGTAACATGGCAAATAGCGATAACAAGTATCTCATATCCTATCCTTTATTATATTAATTCTTTTGCTTTTTCTTGTGCCTCAATCACACGGTCGCACCACGCATCAAACTCCGGATCTTCCACCTGCAACTCAGGATGCTCCATCAGATAGGCCACGCAGCGGCGAACACCCTCATCAAAGCGGGTAGTGGCCTTGAAGCCAGGAACGGCGCGTTTCAGCTTACTGCAGTCAAAAACTACCGTCACCGTCTTGTCACCTATGAGATTACCAGTCAGGTCGTACCCCTCCGGAGCCACCTCAGCCAGGAAGTCAGAGGCCACATAGTAGGGATGGAACGCCACGCCCAAGGCATTAGCGGTACACTGGTAGATCTGAGTCCACGACAACGACTCATCGCTCATGATCTGGAAAGCCTCGCCGATGGCTTTCGGATTACCTAACAGTCCGATGAAACCGCGGGCAAAGTCCTCGTTCCACGTCAGTGTCCATAACGAACTGCCATCCCCATGCACCAGCACACGCTTTCCTTCCATCATGCGCTTCAGCACTGGCCAGCTACCCTTCGGTCCATGCACGCTCAGGGGAACAGCACGTTCGCAGTAGGTATGACTGGGTCGGATAATGGTGACCGGGAAGCCATTCTCACGGTATTCGTGCATCAGCAGTTCCTCGCAGGCAATCTTGTTGCGCGAGTACTCCCAGTAAGGATTGGCCAATGATGTGCCTTCCGTAATCATATGACTGGCTGCTGGCTTGTTATAGGCTGAGGCCGAACTGATATACACATACTGTCGGGTGCGCCCCTTGAAGAGTCGGATATCCCGTTCCACCTGAGCGGTCACAAAGCCGATGAACTCACATACGGCATCAAACTGTTCATTACCTATCTGACGAAGCACCTCAGCTTCATCGTCGATATCCGTAATCACTTGTCTTACATTTGCCGGCACCTCGTCTTTACGGGTTCCTCGGTTCAGCAGCCAAAGATCATGTCCGCTGGCTGCCAGCTGACGGGTAATTGCACTACTGATGGTACCCGTTCCACCTATTATTAATATCTTCATAATCGTGTATTATTGAATTATTGTATGATGTTTCAACGGAAGATTATCGGAAGAACCTCCAACGGAAATGACAAGTTGCCCAGGCTCCATCATCCACGACTGTGCCGACTCATCCCAATGACAGAGATCGGATCGGCGCAGGGGAATGGTAACGGTCTTGCTTTCACCTCTCTTCAGCGCCACACGACTGAAACCTTTGAGTTCCTTCACGGGGCGTTCAATATGTGAGGTGGGACGCGACACATACACCTGTGCCACCTCCTCGCCTTCGAATTGGGTATTGTTGGCTAACGTGAAGCTGACATCAAAGCCATCGAGGGTAGGTGTCACTTTCAGATTACTGTATTGGAACGTGGCGTAAGAGAGTCCATGTCCGAAAGGATAGGCCACCTCAACATTCTTACAGTCGTACCAACGGTAACCAACAAGTAATTCCTCTGCATATTTAGCCACAGGTTGGAATGAATTACGAGCGGTGCGGGCGTTTTGTCCCTGATTCACCAGACCGACGAAGATGTCGCCCTGACTATTGTCAGCTTTCTGCGGATAGGTGCCTGTAGCATAGGCTGGCACATCTTCCAGTTTCTTCGGCCATGACATGGGCAGTTTGCCAGAGGGTGAGATGGTGCCCGCCAGCACTTCTGCGAGAGCCAGACCGCCCATAGAGCCATTGAACCACGACATCACGAGAGCAGGCGAAATCTCATTCACCGTACTGATGTCAACCGGACCGCCCGCTACAATAACCGTAACAAGGCGCGGATTTGCCTTGACGAGTTCTCTGACCAGTTCATCCTGTCCTGAAGGCAGGGTGATACTCTTGCGGTCGGATCCTTCCGTCTCCACCTCTCGGTTATCACCAGCGAAGAAGATCACCAGGTCGGCTCCCTTTGCCACCTTCACGGCCTCAGCCATTAATTCCTTATCGGCAGACTGCTGCGGACTCTGTCGTTTATTACGACTATCCCTGTCGAAACTCTTGTAGCCCGGTGCATAGGTTATCTTTGTTCCACCACCAAGAACGGTCTGTAAGCCTTCAAGGGGTGTAATCTCCTTGCGTGTCTTCACACCAGCACCAACACCGCCAAGAGCCATCTTTGTCACAGCATTCTCGCCGATAACAGCAATTCTTTTCACTGATGTCAGATTGATGGGCAGCAAGGGCCAAGGTTGTTTCATTGCAGCCTTCAGCGCATGCTTACCGATGATGGGTTCGTTCTTCAGTAGTACGATAGAGCGCCGTGCCACCTGTAGGGCTGTCAGCATCTCTTCGTCATTACCTACAGGCTTACTGTTCGCTACAGCCTTGTCGATAGGTTTCACCGTCATTCTTACGCGCAGAATCTCCCTTACACGCTGGTTAATAATCTCCTCGCTTACCTTACCCGTCTTCACCGAATCGAGAAGTGCCTGACCGAAGAACCGGTTGCCGGGCATTTCCACATTCATGCCAGCCGTCACCGCATCAACGGTAGAATGTACGCCACCCCAGTCGCTGATGACCATACCGGGGAATCCCCACTGCTCACGGAGAATGATATTGAGCAGGATGTTGTTTTCAGAGCACCATCGACCGTTCACCTTATTGTATGCAGCCATCACACCCCAGGCATCAGCCTCGCGGACAGCCATTTCAAACGGTCTCAGATAGATCTCATGCATCGCCCTGTCAGAGATCTGCACATCCACAGAACCGCGGTAGTCCTCTTGGTTGTTCAATGCATAATGCTTCAGGCAGACCGCCGTCCCATCGTCCTGCGAACCTTTCGTGTAAGCCACGGCAAGCATTCCGCTCAGCAGCGGGTCTTCACTTAAATACTCGTAGGTTCGTCCGCCTGTAGGGATGCGCTGAATATTGATGGCAGGTCCGAGAATCATATCCTTTCCGCGCATCCGGGCCTCACGGCTCATTCCTCGTCCGTAGGCATAAGCCCAGTCGGTGCTCCATGTAGCAGCCAATGCCGAGCCTGTGGGGAAGAACGTGGCAGAGTCGGTTGTCAGGTGGGCTGAGTTCCATGAGTGTGGCTCCATCTCCTCCCGAATACCAAACGGACCGTCGGCATATTCCACATCAGCAATACCCAATCGTGGGATACCTGCCGAGGAGAACATGTTCTTACCATGCAGCATGGCAACCTTCTCTTCAAGCGTCATACTCTTGATGATCGACTCAATCTGCTGTTCGTTTCCCAACAGGCGCGTGGAATATTTCCCCACATTTGAGGGTTGGGCTACAACCTGTATGGCGACAGTGAGCGCAACGACTGTCGTCAATAGGATCTTCTGATGATTCTTCTTAGTCATATATGTTATTTTTCAATCCTTCAATTCTATTATTTGCGTTTCCTCAGATAATCCGACGGCGTACTACCATACATCATCTTGAAATAATGAGCGAACATCTTGGCCGAGAAGCCCACCATGTCGGCCACCTCCGAGATATTCGTCTTACCCTGGTCGAGCAGACTCTTCCCTCGTTTCATCTTGATGATGCGGATAAACTCCACTGGCGACTTACCTGTGATGGCCATGAGTTTCTTGTATAGATGACCGCGTGTCATTCCCACAGCGCTACTCAGCTGCGATACCGAATACTCCGTATCCCGCATATTCTCCTCGATCAAGGCAATGATATGACTGATCAGTTCCTCGTCGAGCGAGCTCACGGTAATCTCACTGGGTTTGATTTCTATTCCTGTAGCCACCTTGTTATGCACATTCTGCGACCACTCTAGTATCTTCCGGATGCGTAATCGTAATACCGCTAAACTGAAAGGCTTGGTAATATAATCTGCCACACCCTCTTCCAGTCCGGCAACAATATTCTCCTCCCCGCTCTTGGCAGTCAGCAGCACTACCGGGATATGCGAATAGCGGATATCGTTCTTGACGTTTCTGAAGAAGGTGATACCATCCATCACAGGCATCATCACGTCACAGATCACAATACTCACATCGTCGTTCTTGGCTAACTGATCGAGAGCCTCCTTGCCGTTTGCCGCAACGAGCACATGGTACTCATCATCCAGACTCCTTTGCAGGAACAACCGGGCATCCTCATTGTCATCAACCACCAGAACAACAGGCTTCGTAGAAGTCTTTTCCGTTGTGGACTGCTCTGTCAGGAATGTAGCATCATTGTCAGTAATATCTTCAATCAACGCATCATTGGATTCTGTGATAGGCAATGTCACTGTGAAGATGGTTCCCCTCGGATTGTTGTCAGTCACATCGATACTACCTCCCATCATATCCACGTACTGCTTGACGATATGCAGACCCAGTCCGCTACCCTCTTGCTCCTGTCCATGTGTTTCCTGAATGAAGCGGTCGAAGATATGACGCTTGTCGTTCACGCCGATTCCCGTATCTGCCACACTGAGAACCAGCGAAGCGTTTGGAGAGGTTGTCGTTGTGAGGGAAACAGTTACAGAACCATTATCAATGTTGTATTTGTAGGCATTAGACAGCAAGTTGGTAACAATCCGTCGCATCTTGTTCTCGTCGAAGTCAATCTCCACGGCTTCCTGCGGCAGTTGCATCTGCAACTTGATCTGCTTACGTACGGTATAGAAGGTGAAACCCTGAACGGTCTGCCGTACAAAGCTCACAATATCGCCGTGCTTGAGATTCAGTTTCTCCTTTCCCACATCCAGTCTGCGGAAATCCAACAGCTCCAAGACAAGGTCATAGAGCTGACGGGCATTCCGCCAAGCCACATCCACCTCTGTCCGAATAGGTGCCGGCAGACTGGCCTCGCGTATCTTCTCCAAGGGAGCAACCACGAGTGTAAGCGGTGTCTTGAGGTCGTGACTGATATTGGTAAAGAACTGTATCTTCTGTTCTTCCATCTCATACTTCTTCAAGTTGATTTCCATCTGCTTCATGGCAATCTCTCGTCTTTGTCTGTACGACAAAGCCCTATATACCAGATAGACGGCTCCCAATAGCAACAATAGGTAGAAGAGTAGTGCGGGTTTCGACTGCCACAGAGGTGGTGACACCTTGATAGAAAGCTCGGCAATCTCGCTCTCCATCACACCAGGAAGCTCTGCTTTCACCTGCAGTACATACTTTCCTGGCGTCAACGACGCAAAGTAGAGTGAACTGCTGGGTGCTCGCGACCATTCCTCCTCGCCCTTCAGACGGTACAGGTATTTGATCTTCTTGCTGAGCGCAGGTGCCATAGCCGATACCGAGATCCTGAAGCGGTCGTTGTAATCCACGCTGATTCCTTTATCAGTTGGGTACACCTCTTTTCCGTTGACGCGTATTTCCGAAAACTGCATCATCATTCGGGGATATTGAATGGCAATGCTCTCCTGCGGGATGCTCACACAGCCTGTGAAGCCGCCCAGCAATACCGTACCGTCGGCTGTGGTCAAGGCAGCATTGTTCGAGAACGCCACGTTTTGCAGTCCGTCGGATTCAAGGAACGGATAGCACTTATAGCTCGTTTCCCTTTTCTCATTCACCTGCATGGTGATGCAAGTCAGTCCGTTGTCAGTGCTAACCCATACGCACGTCCCTTCTCTGTCTGGATTACTGATTCTGTCGGCTGCCATGGTCATGGCTCTCACAGCGTTGTGCGACATTCCGTTCTCGGTTGTGAAATGATCCAACGCACCATCTTTGGGATGATAGATCCACAGTCCGTTCCTGGTGCCGATCCATAAGTTACTGCGGTTGTCAACCAGCAGTGACGAGACAAAAGAATTCTTCAGCTCATTGATTGGCTCCAGTTGCAAGAACTGTCCTTTTGTGCAATCATAAGCGGCAACTCCCATGGAGGTACCTATATATAATACACCGCGAAGGGCGTCGCTGACTATACAGAGCGTTCCGTTCGACGGCAGTGGCGAATTCTCTGCAGTATAGTTCACAGCCTTCCCTTGCGGATTGATTCGCACCACGCCCCTGTCAACCGTGGCCACCCATAAATTATCGTGGATATCTACAGCCATCGACTTCACATATTGCAGGGTGGGATTATCGGCATAGACGGGTGTGAATCCTGATCCGTTAAATTTGGCGATGCCGCCACCATAGGTACCAGTCAGGAGCGATCCGTCAGCACGCAGCACAAGCGAGGTCACAATGTTCGAAGGCAGCTGTCCGCGCAATGCAGTGTAATGCACCTCGCCCCCTGCAGCGGTCTTCTGCATGATTCCCTCACCGTCGAAACCGATCCACAGATTACCCATCTTGTCCTGCACCAATGCACTCACATCCTCGTATTCGCCTGTTGAAACAAGACTGAAAGTAGGACTGCTCATGTCGGCAAAGGCGGCACCCAACTTGGCAGAGCCTACCCACATGGTATTATTGTTGTCAAGGTAGAAACAGTATATATGACTGCTTCGCATCAAGAAGGCCTTAATGCTTGTTACCTTGTTCAAGGTCTGTGAACCATTCTGATAGGCAAGCACCTGTATGCCTGCGTTCTCTGTTCCCACCCACAGGTTTCCTTCGTTATCCTCTGCCACGGCATTCATAAAGACGTTTCCCATCTGAGCCAGTTCCGACAGCTGCTGCCAACGTCTGGTCTTCAGCGAGAAGAGCCATTGGGTTCCTGCCTGCGAGTGTGAGTTGTATATCCACAGGTTCATCTGGTTATCGAGATACACACGGTTGTCACGACTGTATGTCATGTTGGGAACCTGAGTAACAGGAATCAGCCGGTTCTTTCCCTCTGCCACCTCATAGACCTTGTAGTCGGCTGTGACCACCACCACGGTGCCGTCCTTTGAAACGATATGACGGACGGGTGACTTATTATAGCTCGAAACCACATGGAGTTTCTGAACGGAATAGTCGTAATAGAAGAGTCCGGCATCGGTGGCTACCCATAGGTTGTGTTTTTCATCCACATAGAACACCTTCATGCCCCCCTTTATTCCGAGTGCTGCCAGTTGAGCTGTACCATCATTCTGCCAGGTATCGGTTACACGTGTATAGGTATACAATTCTCCGAAACTCACCATCCACAGTGTCTTGTCGGCCGTTTCCCTCACCATGGAGACATCATTGCTGCTTCCTCCAAACTGCTGAGGCATATAGTTTCTGAACAAGTAACCGTCGTAACGACTGAATCCGTTGATGGTGGAGAACCACACATATCCATAGCTGTCGCACACTATGTCTCTCACAAAATTATCTGCCAAACCGTCTTTCACGTCAACGGTACGGAAATAGAATCCAAAAGCGGAGCTTGTTAAAAGGGGTGAGAAGACCACCCAGATGAGCATGGTAAGTAACTTCTTCATATTACTTGGGTTTACCATACAAAAGTAATGAAAAAAGCCATGACTTCCTTTTACATCTCTTTTTATTTGGTGCCCCTATAATTATTTTTAACTTTTACCATCCATGATGTATCAAATACCTTCCTGAATGTATTGACACCTCCCAAAACGTTGTGGCATTTCCAAAGATTGCAAAGTTTCAGTGTACTGATTCGTAAATATTCCCATGTTGGGAATAAAACGTTCCCATGTTGGGAATAAAATGTTCCCACGTTGGGAAAATGCAACCGTTTGCATGATTTACACAAAGAAAAATAGTGACAAGGCATACAACCCATGCAAAAAATGCTTATCTTTGCACAAAAGTAACCTAAACATTTTTCTTTCATGAAAAAACTATTGTACCTATTTAGCATCATTGCTATCCTAGTGGCGTGTAAGCCTTCAACTGATTCGAAGCAGGAATCTTTCAAGATGCCGGCAGTAAGCGATGTGGCCATGTACCAGGTGAACCCTCGGGTGTTTGCTCCGGAGAACTCACTGAATGCAGTGGCCGACCGTATTGATTCCATCCGTAATCTGGGTGTGAACATCATGTGGGTGATGCCCATCTACCCTATCGGTATAGAGAAAGGCAAGAACTCTCCCTACTGTATCAGCGATTATAAAGCCGTTGCTCCTGAATTCGGTACCATTGATGATTTCAAACATCTGGCACAAGTTTGTCATGAGCACGGTATGGGTATCATTCTCGACTGGGTGGCCAACCACACAGCATGGGATCATCCTTGGGTGAAAGAACATCCTGACTGGTACACCCATGATGAGAAAGCCGATACGATTATTCATCCACGTCCTTGGGACTGGTATGACGTGGCCGATCTGAACTACGACAACCAGGATATGCGGGCTGCGATGATTGATGCGATGAAGTTCTGGATTACAGAGGTGGGCATCGACGGCTTCCGCTGCGATGTGGCTGACGGTGTTCCAGCCGACTTCTGGAAAGATGCCATCGACCAGTTGCGTTCTGCTGCTAAGGGTCGTGACATCCTCATGCTTGCAGAGGGAAAGCGTAGCGATAACTTCACGGCTGGATTTGACATGAACTACGGTTGGGACTTCAAAGACTCGCTCGTACAGGTGTTCTGCAAGGAGAAGCCCGCATCTATGCTATTCGAGGCTGATAAGAAGGAATATGACAGTATTCCCGACGGTAAACGGAAGATGCGCTTCACCACCAATCACGACCATAGCACGGAGGTGACACCACCCGTTCAGTTCACCAACCTGCGGGGATCCATGGCTGCCTATGTGGCTACTGTTTTCCTCCATGGCTGTCCTTTGGTTTACGGTTCGCAGGAAGTGGGTTATCCAGAACCCATCAACTTCTTCAAATATGTGGCTGTTGACTGGAATGCGAATCCGGCACTCTATCAGGAATATGCCACGCTAATCAAGGTGATCAACGACCAGGAGGCTATTCGCAACGGGAGTGTTGTTCCCTTCCCCGATGATGACATCCTGCTCTTTGAACGTAACACCGACAAGGAACGAATCCTTGTAGCGGTAAATGTACGAAACGCTGAGAAGAAAATGACTACTCCTGCCGATTGGAACGGATATAAGGGTGTGAGTCTGACCAACGGAAAGAAGATCACTCTCGGCGAGGAAATCATTCTTCAACCTTTTGAATACATCATCTTAAAATAATAAGCAATGAAAACGAAGATCAGATACACACTCGCCTTATTGGCGATTTGGCTGGGTACCAATTGTGCCATGGCTCAGGGATGGCCGCAGAACTACGGCGGCGTGATGTTGCAAGGGTTCTACTGGGACTCGTTCGACGATACGCAGTGGGCATTGTTAGAGAGGCAGGCTGATGAGCTGGCCAGCACGTTCAGTCTGATATGGATTCCGCAAAGCGCTAAGGCTGCCAATTCCACCTCGATGGGTTATGATCCCCTTTACTGGTTTTCCAACTACAATTCCTCGTTTGGAACAAAGGAACAGCTCGTTTCGATGATAAAGACCTTCAAAGAGAAAGGATTGGGAACCATTGCGGATATCGTCATCAACCATCGTAGCAATGTCAGCAACTGGGTGGACTTCCCCAAAGAAACCTATAATGGAGTGACCTACGAACTGAAATCCACCGACATCGTGGCTGACGATGATGACGGAAAGACAAAAGAGTGGGCCGACAAGAACGGCTATAGCCTTAGTTCCAACACCGAAGGAATTAGTGAGGTGTATGGCGGTAAGTGTGAGGGCTGGGGTGGCATGCGCGACCTTGACCATGCCAGCGAGAACGTACAGAACAACGTCAAGGCTTACCTAGGTATGCTTCTCAGTGATGAGTTCGGCTATGCAGGTTTCCGTTACGATGTGGCAAAGGGTTTCCCCGCTAAGTATTTCGGCATATACAACAACGCCAGTAACCCCACCTATTCTGTGGGAGAGTTCTGGGATGGTAATGCCACCAACTGTAAGAAATGGGTAGATGCCACCAAATACGACGGTAAGATACAGAGTGCGGTCTTCGACTTCCCCTTCCGTTATACCGTGCGTGATGCTATCAACAGCAACGACTGGAGGAAACTGGCAAACACCAGTGTCATGGCTGATGCTTCCTACCGTCAGTATGCCGTGACCTTCATAGAGAACCACGATACGGAGAAGCGTTCCAATGCCGAACAGGATCCTATCAGGAGGGATACGCTGGCCGGCAATGCTTTCCTGCTGGCCATGCCGGGCACACCCTGTGTGTTCCTCAAACACTGGCAGGCATACAAGTCTGAGATCAAGGCAATGGTAGAGGCTCGTAAGGTGGCGGGCATTACCAATACCAGTACATATACCAATATGCGCAGTGCGAACGATTATTATGCCAACCTGATCAAGACGAACGATGATAACCGGCTTATTGTGGTTGTGGGAAGCAATACTAATGGTTACCAGCCCAACAGTCAGTGGCAGGAGATTCTCTCGGGCCATCATTACAAATACTACCTTACCAAGAAGGCTGAGGTGGCTTGGACAGATAAGATGTCGGGCACTTACAAGGAGGCTTTCAACGTACGTCTTATTGCTGTATCCGAGAACAACAATGCGCAGCTGGTTTATACACTCGATGGCTCGGAGCCAACGGCAGCAAGCACAAAAGCCGACAACGGCACCACGCTTTCTTTCTCTGAAGAAGGTACTTATACCTTAAAGGTAGGATTGTTGGTTGACGGCAATGTGAAGAGCATCATCACACGTTCGTATACCATAAACCATCCTGGGCAATTCGTCATTCCTGCGTTCTGCACCGTGGGTGAGAATGAGGTATGCGCCTTCTTCGAGGCTCCTGTCAACTGGACATCTACTATTGCCTGCTGGGCATGGTGCGATACGCCTTCTGAGAATTTCACTTTCTCACAACGCGGTGGCTGGCCAGGTGTTGACTGTGTAAAGATCGGTACAGCCGACAATGGCAACGATGTATGGAAATGGTCATGGGACGGCAAAAAGGAGAAGAACTCATCGGCTACCCAACCTGCCAAGATCATCTTCAGCAATGCAGGTTCACCACAAACAGGCGACCTTCCCTTCCAGAATGGCGGCTACTATGATAAGGACGGACTGAAGGGCGTGGTGACAACAGACATCGAAGATATCAACATCAACCGCAACTCATCTGCACTTATCTATACCATCCAGGGCGTACGTCTGCCAAAGGGTGTTTCACTTAAGAATCTGCCGAAGGGTGTTTATATCGTAAATGGTAAGAAGGTTGTCAATTAGTACGTACAGAATGGATGTAAAGAAACTGTTTACTACGATTGCAGCCCTGATGTTCTCCATGCTAAGCATGGCTCAGGATAAGGGCTGCTGGCCTGAGAACTACGGCGGCGTGATGCTGCAGGGGTTCTACTGGGATTCGTTCTCGGATACGAAGTGGACCAAACTGGAACAGCAGGCTGATGAGCTGGCGCAGATATTCGACCTGATATGGGTGCCCAACTCGGGTAACTGCGGAGAAGGCAAGGGTATGGGCTACATGCCTATCTGGTGGTTCGACCACAACGGCACATTCGGCACAGAGGCCGAGTTGCGCAGCATGATCAACACGTTCAAGAGCAAGAACGTAGGCATCATCGAGGATGTGGTGATCAACCACAAAGCAGGTGTAGAAAGCTGGTGCGACTTTGCTGAAGAAACTAGGAACGGTCATACGCTCGTCTGGTCGTTGGCTGATATCTGCAGAAACGACGAGGCTAAAGACAATGGCTACGAGCCAACAGGTGCTGAAGACACGGGCGACAATTTCGATGGAACTCGCGACTTGGATCATACCAGTGAGAACGTGCAGCAGAACGTGAATTGGTATCTCGACTTCCTGCTCAACGACTTAGGCTATGCGGGCTTCCGCTACGACATGGTGAAAGGCTACAGCGGCTGGTACACAGGAATGTATAACGCCACGGCAAAACCGCAGTTCTCTGTAGGTGAATACTGGGACAACTACGATAATACCAGTGCATGGATTAACAAGACAGCAGAATACGACTATGGTAATGGTAAGTCGGCTGCCTTCGACTTCCCCCTGAAATTCAGCATCAACAATGTATTCGGCAATAGCAATTGGAACGGGTTGTCCGACAAAGGACTCGTTGGCGTGGAAGATTATCGTCGCTGGTCGGTAACCTTCGTTGACAACCATGACACCTATCGTGATCACAACCGCCTCAGCAGTAATGTATTGGCGGCCAATGCGCTCATTCTAGGCTTACCAGGCACTCCCTGCATTTTCCTCACCCACTGGAAGCACTACAAACCCCAACTGAAGAAAATGATTCTGGCTCGCAAGGCTGCTGGCATTACCAACCAGAGTAACACATGGGATTGGGAGAATGTGACTGGTGGAAGAGTCATTGAGACAGAAGGAACCAACGGACGTATACTCGTTATATGTGGATATGTAGTTGGCAATGAGTATCTGGACAAGCACATCAACGACTACTATAAGCTGGTGGTGAGTGGTGATGCGGCCAATCCCAACTTCGCTTTCTATATGAGCAAGGATCTCACCATACCCGATGAGTTTATTGAGACAGAGGTTACTGACGGTATAACCATCTATGTGGATACCGACCCTGATGAGACTAATGCCCATCTCTACACTTGGAAAGGAAGCGAACCGTTGACCACTGCATGGCCAGGCGACAAGGTAAGCAGTTTCAAAACCAAGACGGTGAAGGGCAAGACCTGGTACTACCGCACCTACGACGCCATTACGCTCAATGCCATTCTGAACAACGGCAATAATGGAGATGGTAATCAGACGGTAGATATAAAGGACCTTGTGGGCGACCAGTTCTTTACCTATACTGGCGGAGGAAACTATCAGAATGTGACTGACCAGTATATCGATTACATCTACCAGGACCTGCCCGAATGTGCTGTCAGACAAGAAGGTACTTATGCCTACTTTGAGAACACTGGTGATTGGGACAACGTGTATGCATACGCTTTCTACAAAAACGGTGAGGAATTCGTCGGCTTTACAGGCGATTGGCCTGGTGAAGCGATGGAAAAGGTGGGTCAGTCGGCTAACGGCCATGATGTTTACCTTTGGACTGCCACTGCTGGTTCAACCACTCCTACAACCATCATTTTCAACAATGGTAACAATGGTAAACAGACTGAAGACTTAGAGTTTGTGAACGCAGCTTATTACAATGTCAACGGACCCGTGGAGACCATTACTGTGAGCACCAAGAATGCACGCTATGCTCAGCTATTCAACCGCGAGTATACAGCAGGAGGACGCTACACGGTGTGTCTGCCGTTCAGCCTCAACGAGGAAGAAACGGAGTCGCTCACTGGAAAGATGTACGAAATGAGCGGATACATGAATGGATTCTTGCTCTTCAGCTCAGTTGACCACGTGGAAGCCTTCAAGCCGTATATCTTCATTGCCGATGAAACAGGCAGACCGTTCTACAAGTTTGCCAAGAAGGGAATGGAGAAAGGTGAGGCGCAGACTGTTACAGTTGGCGACTTCTCGTTCATTGGATCTGACGACAACCAGACCGTTATGAGCAACAATGCGACCACCTGCTATGACTACAACAATAACGCATTCGCGGAGATTGGAACCGAAACAGGTATGGGTATTCTACCTTATCGTGCCTACTTCACCAAGAATGCCAGTTCGAGTGCCACACTCAAAGGCATATTGTTCGACTATGAAGGCGTAGCCACAAGCATCAATCCCTTAAAAGAGGGATACGGGCAGATGTCAAAGGTAGAAGGTCAAAAGGATGGTTGGTACATGCTTGATGGCAGGAAGCTGCAAGGGAATCCAAATGCCAAGGGAGTGTATATTTACAACGGCAGAAAGGCCGTGATTAAGTGAGTAAAGTGGAAGCTTGCTTTCACTTTCGAGCGTGAACGGGCTCGAGCGTAGCTCAAGGCCATTGTAAGATGAGAGATGAGAGTTTCTTGGAAATTCGTCTAATTCGTCTAATTCGTAGAGAAAATATGAAGTTGAGAGATTTATTATTAGGTAGTTTACTGACCTGCAGCATTGGATTGCAGGCGCAGAAGTATGTGGGAGGAGACATTTCCCTGCTGCCGAAATATGAGGAAGCGGGAGTGGTGTATAGGAATGCAGACGGTCAGGCGGTAAGCGATGTGCTCACCTTCTTCAGCGAGGAAGGACTGAACGCCATGCGGGTACGACTGTTCGTGGATCCGTCGCACGACTACGACAAGGCGGTGTGCCAGGATCTGGACTTCGTGAAGAAGCTTGGTAAGCGCATCAAGGAGGCGGGTATGCAGCTGATGCTCGACTTCCACTACAGCGACACCTGGGCTGATCCCGCCAAGCAGTGGACACCAGCTGCGTGGAAGTCGCTCTCCAACGAGGAACTCTACCAGAAAATCTACGAATACACCAAGGACTGTCTGCAGCAGATGAAGGCTGCAGGAGCCACTCCCGACATGATTCAGACGGGGAATGAAATCTCGTACGGGATGCTGTGGGGAACGGAAGCAGAGGCCAAGAACAACCAGAACAACCGCTGCTACACCAATTCTCCCGAGGCTAACTGGAACCGTTTCATCAATCTGTTGAAACAAGCAGGTAAGGCTTGTCGTGAGGAATGCCCGCAGGCAAAGATCATCCTGCATAATGAGCGCACGCCCAAACCTGCAGTCATGACAGATTTCTTCGACCGTATGAAGGCGGCTGATGTGGATTATGACATCATCGGTCTGAGCTACTACCCCGACTACCATGGTGATCTGAACTCACTGGAAACAGCACTGAACACCTTGGAAAACAAACAGTACGGTAAGGACATCATGATTGTGGAGACAGGCTACAGCTATGCCTGGGCCATAGGCAGCGACTTCAACTACTCATCTACCTATCCTTATACAGAAGAAGGACAAAGACGATTCACGGCTGATCTCATCGCACTGCTGAATAAACATACATCAGTGAACGGACTCTTCTGGTGGTGGCCCGAGGACAATGGGAACAAGGATGTGACACAGCGTTGGTGGAATGCTGCCCTATATAACCATGATACAGGAAAGCCATACGCTGCTTTCTACGAACTGAAGAAGTTCGTAGGTGCAGGAACGGGAATAGAAACCCTTTATATTCCAAAGGAGGGTAAAGTTCAAATTTCAAAGTTCTTTGCGGAGCAAAGCGGCAAAGCCGAGCGCAAAGTTCAAAGAAATGGTAGGTTCACCGTTGATGGAAGGAAACTGCAAGGAGAGCCAAACGTAAAGGGTATATATATTATGAACGGTAGAAAGGCGGTGAATTAAACATCCGTCTCATTTGTTTTATTCGTGGAGGAAAAGGAAAGGCACGCCTCACGGCGTGCCTCCATGATAAACAATCTATCTTAACCTTAATAACTAAAAAGAGAGTAATTACTTAAAAAGAGAGATCCTTTCCGCGATAGAAATCTATCAGTGCATTCTGATAGAGGTATTCGTACTTGGCTCTTACAAGATCGCTTTCCGCCTTCATGAGGTTGTTCTTGGCCTCGTTGAACTCCGTGATGTTCGCCTTGCCGTACTCATACTTCGCAGACATCAGACGGAAGGCTTCCTCCTGACTGCGTTTTGCCTGCTCACTACTGTGGTATTTCGCCTCAGAGGTTACCGCATTGTAGTAAGCCTGCTGAATCTCTTTATACAAGTTCTTCTTCACATTATCGAGCTGCAGCTGCTGGTTATACTGATTCAGCTGCGCATTCTTGATATTGTTTCTTGTCTCAAAACGGTTGAAGATGGGAACGTTCAGACTCAGACCTAAGAACTGACTGAAGTTGTTGTTCAGCTGCTTGAAGAACTTGTCACCAGGTAAACCACTGGTCTTGTAATAGTTCGTCCCGAGACCACCTGATAATGACAAACTCGGCAGCTTGGCACTCTTGGCAATATCGATGTTCTTGGCAGAGCTGGCCAGACGTGACTGCTCGGCCTGTATCTCCGGCTTGATGATCAGCGCCTCCTGATAGATCACATCAGGAGAAGGAAGAGTATGGACCTCATTCCACAGCTCCTGGTTTACCTCTCTTGAGATGGTAAAGCCCTCAGGTGACGGCAGTTCCAGCAGTTGTGTAAGCGACAGTAACGATAAACGATAGTCGTTGTCAGCCTGTGTGGCAGTCAGTCTGCTCTGTGCCAGCGAAGCCTCCTGCTGGGCCACCTCCGTACCACTCGCCTTTCCGTTCTTCATCATCTCCGTCAGACGGTGCACATGCATCGAGTCGATTTCAATCTGACGGTTCGCCACTTCGCACAGTTCCAGGTTATAGAGAATCTGCACGTAAGCCTGCGCCACCTGCATACGTATATCATTCTTCGCCTTCTCCAAGTCGGCTGTAGCCGCCTCAAGGTTCAGCTTCTGCATCTCCAGCGTGCGGGGTATGCGGTAGCCCGTGAACAGAGGAACACTGGATGAAAGGTTGAACGATGTACTACTCGTGTTCGTATTCGAATAAGTATTCTGTGCCGTCAGTCCACGTCCAAACGAGAAGCTCTCGGAAGCCGAGGCCGACAGGTCGGGCAGACGACTGTTCTTTGCCGTGTTCACATCCAGTTCTCGCTGCATGCGACTCACTTCCCGCTGTTTCACCTGGATATTATGCTCCACCGCATAGTCGATGCACTGTCTCAGCGACCACTGCTGCTGGGCCAAGACACTGGCGGGCATCAATAGCAACGCCACCGTGGCTGTTATAAATATCTTCATATATATATTTGACAATTTGACCATTTCACAATTTCACGATTTGACAATTTCACGATTTGACAATGGGCAATGGTTAATTCTCCACCTCATCAGCCACCACCATCGGTCCACGCACCTTATCCTTCAGGGTAAGACCCGATTTGATCTCGATGTTCACACCATCGCTCAAACCCGTCACCACCTGCTTGCGTTCATAGGTCTTCTCCTTTCCGTTCTCCTTGATGAGATAAACGAAGGTAGAGTCGCCGCTGAACTCAATAGCACTCTCGGGCACGGAGAGAGCCTTGGTGGCATGAGCCAGCTCAATCTCTGCCGTTGCACTATAGCCCGAGCGAATCTTACTACCCTTGAGCACCTGAACAGCAGCCTTGATCTCAAACTGATTGGCACCATTGTTCTCTACCGCCTTAGGCGAAACATACTCCAGCATAGCGCCGAACGACAAGTCCTGCAAGGCACCGATGGTTATCTTCATCGGCATTCCCGACACCAGCTGACCCACCTCCGTTTCATCAATGTTTCCACGGAAAATCAGGTCGTTCATGTTCGCCACGCTGGCAATGGTAGTACCGTCGTTGAACGTATTACTCAAAATGACGCTGTTACCCACCTTCACCGGAATATCGAGAATCACACCCGAGACGGTGGAACGCACCAATGTCGAGCTCGCCTTGGCATTACTCTTCGAGACACCATCGCGCACAACAGCCAAAGCATCATCAGCCGCCAGCTTCTCCTGTTTAGCCTGACTCAATGCCAGCTTAGCCTTGTCATACTCATCCGCCGACACCAGCTTCTGGTCATAGAGGTTCTTCTCACGGTCGAAATCAGTCTGAGCCTGCTTCAGGTTAATCACGGCCAACCGCACGCGCATCTCGGCGCTGCTCAGCTGACTCATGTCTGGAATCACCTTCACCTTGGCAATCACCTCACCCGCCGACACATAGTCGCCAGCCTCTTTCAGCAGTTCGGTGATGATACCCGAGATCTGCGGTTTCACGTTCACCTCATTACGTGGTTCAATCTTGCCAGTAATGATAGTCGTTTTGACGATATCAGCAGTCGTGGGTGTAAACTCGTTATACACTACAGGTTTCGGCTGCGATTTCTGCCAAAGGAACACAAAGGTTCCGATAAAGATCAGCGCCACAATGGCGGCAATAATCAGTTTACTGTACTTCTTCATATGTCTATTTTACAATTTTACCATTTGACAATTTTACCATAGGCTCTTTACTCATCCCTCATCGCATCCACAGGTTTGATGCTCATGGCGCGGGCAGCAGGAGCCAAGCCTGCCAGCACACCCACCGTACATACCACAACGGCAGCGAGGATAGCTGTCCAGAATCCAACCTGGAAGTGGGTGTTCACTATTCCGTCCTCAGTATTCGCCACCTCCAGCATCTGGAGGATCATCACGCCGAAGAGGATACCACTCATTCCCGCCACCAATGTCAGAAGGATACTCTCAGAGATAATCTGACTAAGAATCATCTTGGGTGTGGCGCCTATGGCCCTGCGGATACCAATCTCAGTGGTTCGTTCCCGCACGGTAACCATCATGATGTTCGACACGCCGATGGCACCTGCCAATAAGGTTCCCAAGCCCACCAGCCATATCAGGAAGTTAACCCCTTTGAACATGTTATCCATCAACTGGAACAGCAGTTCGGTATTGAATATCATCGCTCCCTGCTCATCAGTAGGATCTACATAATGCGCTCTGGCTATGGTCTCACGGACACGATCAGTAATCTTACTCATCACTACGCCCTCACGACCAACAGCTGCAATCAGATCAACCTCATTACCACGATTAAACAACGCCTGCATCAGTGTAATCGGCATGGTAATCTGCTCTTCAGCCCGTCCGTTAAATGACGCATTACTCGTACTATAATTCACGCCTACCACCTCGAAGTAGGTGGAGTCAACGCGAATCTTCTTCCCGCAGGGGTCGCCCCCCTCCTTGAAGAGGTCTTTGTAGATCTTCTTCCCTATCACGCACACTTTACGATGCTCTCGCACATCCATCTCGTTGAGATAGCGCCCATAGTACATCTTGGGTTCCATCACCTTGGCCAAATCAGGCACCGTACCCTGTATTCGGGGACTCGTCTTCTGGTCACCATAGTAAGCCGTATTACTACCACCCCAACGCGAGAAAATCATAGGCACGGCCACTTTCAGCTCAGGCACCCTTTGCTTCAAACGCTCAATATCTTTATAGTCCATGCTCCACCAGCGCCCTTTGCGGAATCCCTTGTAAGGCTTAGTGGTCTGATTGGCTCCTATAATGATTGTATTCTGTGCAAAACCCTCGAACGTGTTGTCGAGCTGTTCCCTCATTGCCTTTCCGCCTCCCATCAGACCAATGAGCATGAACACCCCCCAGAACACGCCGAATCCCGTAAGAAACGAACGCGCCTTGTTACGTGTCAGCGTATCGAGGATTTCTCTGTATGAATCTAAATCTATTCTCATATGATATATTATTTCTAGCCGAGCTAGTAGTACTAGTATTACTAGGATTGTTAATCAGCGCGCAGTGCTTCTATCGGACGAATCCTACTGGCCTTGAAGGCAGGTATCAAGCCAGCGATGGTTCCTGCGATTATCATTACCATGGTAGCCTCGAAACACACATCGAGTCCTACTGTAGGATTCACAAAGAGCGTCAGCTTCGCCACACCCAGGTCGGTTACTTTATGCCCCAGCGTAGCATCCATATACTCATTGGCTGCAATACCCAGTAGCATACCGATATAACCGAAGAAGGTAGTAATGATTACACTCTCTATGATGATAAGTTTCAGTATTGACCATGGCTTGGCGCCAATAGCCTTGCGAATGCCGAACTCATGCGTACGTTCCTTCACGGTAATGAGCATGATGTTCGAAACGCCCACGATTCCGCTCAGCAGCGTAAAGAGTCCTACAATCCAAAGGAAAGTGCGTATAATGCCCAGACCCTGTTGCATCTGGATATTCTGCGTATAACCGTTCCATATCCATATACTCCGCTCATCTTCGGGATGAGCCTGATGGTTAGCATTCAGTCTGCGACGGTAAACGTTCTCAAAGTCCTCGTTCTCTTGCATAGTTGCCAAGCCGTGGAAGGTAAACTCGATATTTCCCAGAGCATCGGTGTTCGCACCGAAGATGCTCTTGATGGTAGAGTACGCAGAGAAAGCGTTCGATTCGCCATCGCCACGACTCTTATAGATTCCCACCACCTTAAAGGCGAAGTTACCCACCTTCACATACTTGCCAATCAGCGTCTTGTAATCCTTGGGGTCCAGTTCCTTGGCCTGAGTGTCACTCAGCACCAGCACCTTTCGTTTCTCGCGAAGGTCAATATCGTTGATGAACCTGCCATAGAGCAGATCTTGTTTCAAAATCGCAGTATGAACGGGATAGACACCTGCAATCTGCATGCTCATATACTCCTCACCATGAGTAACCATTGAACTCACGTAGTAAACAGCTCCTACGTCATCAATGGTATTCTTGAATTCCGAATCGGTAATGGTATAGTCCTTCTCGTTGATGCTGATATAGCGCCCCTCACTCAGTCCGTTAAAGGGTTTCGAGGTCTGCCCTCCAAACACCTCCATCGAGTTGGTAAGGACGTCGCCCGCCTGCTTCATCGTGGCGTTGATCAAACCGTTACCTGCCCCCAGCAGCACGATCAGCATGAAGATTCCCCATGCCACGGCAAAGCCTGTCAGGGTGGTACGCAGCTTGTTACGCTGTGCTGTTGACCATATTTCTGTGATGATATCTCTCATATATTTCTAGTTTTACTAGTATTCCTAGTCTTACTAGTTATTTCATGATGCCTCCCATGCCGAAGGGCGAGGCGTTGTGTTCAAGATTCACTTCGATATTTCCAATGATTCCATCTTTGATGTGCACGATCTTGTTCGTTTCATTGGCCACACCACTCTCATGCGTCACCACCACGATGGTCATCCCCTCTTCGGCGTTCAGTTGCTTCAGCAGCTGCATCACCTCCACAGAGGTCTTGGAGTCGAGCGCACCCGTCGGCTCGTCGGCCAGAATAATCTGCGGATGGGTAATCAAGGCGCGGGCAATGGCCACACGCTGTTTTTGTCCACCCGACAGCTCATTAGGATAATGGTCGGCCCAGTCTAATAACCCGAGCCGATCCAAATAATCCATAGCCAGCGTATGACGTTTCTTTCTGGATACCCCCTGGTAGAACAGTGGCAGTTCCACATTCTCCACAGCGGTCTTGAACGAGATGAGGTTAAAGCTCTGGAAGATAAAACCAATCATATGGTTTCGGTACTCCGCCGCCTTCCGCTCACTCAGGTCCTTGATTAACGTCCCTGCGAGGGTGTATTCACCTGAGTCGTAGTTATCGAGGATTCCCAGAATATTCAATAAAGTTGACTTGCCCGAGCCGCTGGCTCCCATGATGCTCACGAACTCACCCTTATCAATGTCGAGGTTGATGCCCTTGAGCACATGGAGCGGCTGCGCACCGAAGTAGGTCTTGTTAATGTCTTTTAGATGTATCACTTGCTAATACTTATTTTTTATCGTCTTTTTGACGAATTAGACGGTTGCAAGGTTGCAATTATTACAAACCCTGCATGTCTTTTAACTTTTCTTTTCACTGAACCGGTTCCATTCCTCCCCGATCTCAGAGATGTCGATACCTAACAGCTGCATGTGTCGGAACATCTCGGGCAGCTTCTCTTTCATGAACAACTGCTTGCGTTCCTTCAGGATCTTCTTCTTCGCTCCTTTTGTAACGAAGTAACCCAGTCCGCGCTTGTTGTAGATGATCTCACTGCGGGCAAGCTCATCATACGCCTTCACAGCCGTGTTGGTATTCACCTGTAACAGTACGGCATATTCCCTTACACTGGGGATGCGTTCATCATCCTGATAAGTCCCCGCCAGGATCTCGTCGCACAGGCGGTCGGCTATCTGAATGTATATGGCTTTGTCGTTATTGAAATTCATAGATTCGTTCTTTTATTATTGATTACTTGATAATTCTTGAACATGCGGTAGCTCAGACGGTAGTTGTAGATAATCCATGCCAGCAGCACGAGCTCCACTACCCAAACCATGTGGTTCACGCTTAGCGTATTGTCTTGTACACTAATCAGAGCACCGAAGTTTTTTATCCATACATCTTCAAAGAGAGCCCCAATGAGCAGTAATCCTGCACTGGCAATGACGAACCCGTTCTTGCGGAACACCGATCCTGCTGCGATATAGCAGGAATGTACCCATACGATGGTTGTCAAGGAATAGATAAATACTTCGATCTTTAGTGCGATGCTCCCATTGGAAGGGATGAAAAAGAGGTGCAGACTTGTCAGGCTTGACACATACGGCAGGTCTTTGAACATCGGAACAATCACCATGCGCAGCACATCAGCCACCACATAACCTAAGAAGATGCACAAGGTCCAAACCACTGTCACGTAAACGAGCAGCACCCAGTATTTTTCCTTGTTCGTTGCCGGCAACATCAGGAACGAGATGGCCTTCTGTTTCTTGTACAACTGACGGAACACTCCCGACAGGACAAACAGCGTGGCGATACTCATACCCACCAACAAAATCGATCTTACCACGAGAAGTGCGTGCTTATAGTATTCAGGAGTAAAGCCCATGGTATTGGTATTTCCACCAGACGTCTTGACCACTACTCCCGTCAAGGTGACTATCATCTGCAGCAGGAACACACTGGTAGCCGCACCGGCGAACCACATCAGCAGCTGTTTGCTGTTGGTACGAAGGTACCAGTTCAGCACCCTGAAGAACCTTTTGAAACTGAATTTTTCCATATCTTAATGATTGATATATTTAGCAATGAGCTGACGGCGGCAGAACAGTCGGAACGACAGCCAATAACATATAATGATGATTGCGATGTTCATCAAGGTTCCCGGCCATGAGGTAACTTTGAAACCAGCGCCCGTAACATTAAATCCATCGGTACGCCAATAGATCACTCCTGCAATAATGGCACTCAGTAACCAGAGTACTATACTGGTGAACACCCATGAGTACTTGCGTGTGCGGAAGAAGTTGGCCCCCAGCAGATACATGCTGTGTATGGCAAGGAACGATAGGATGATACTGGACCAATGCTCAAATTTCGTCATGGACGAAAAAGCAGTAGTGTTATACACATAGGCTATTACCGATTGTGCGTTCGGCGCATCGTAGATCAATGATGTCAAATACTGCACTGCATCGCCCACAGGAATGGTCAGCAATATACCCAATGCTATTGTTATAGCTGAGAAATAGCGTGCAAGGAATTTCTCCAGGTTGCTGGCAGGCAGCATCGTCAAACTGCGCCAATCGTCGGTTGTCTTCATGGCATAGTGCATACCACTGGCAGTGATAACACCATCAATGATGAGGAACATGGCGATGATTGGAGGGAAGATATCTAAGCGGGCTCCGTTCGAATCCGCAACCCCCAGTCGAATGAAGGCGAAGCAAAGCGATGTACCCAAGATAGCCGACAGCACCTGATGCATCCATTCATGCTTGTCGTGCCTGTAGGTCCAAATCAGCAGTCGCTTAAACCTTTGTATATTGAAACATTTCATAACCAATAGTCTATTATCATTACCACTTAACAGATCTTCCCTGTGGTCACTGCGTCGAACAGCAGTTCCAGGTTCACCTGCGTTTCCTCATCACCCTCCTTACGGGGAACAATCACGGCGTTGCCTTGCAGTGAAGGCTCAGCATAGATCACGTCGTCGCCCATCTGTCCTGGCTGGCGGTATTCAAACACATACTTGTCGCAGATATCGGCCACGCTGGCGTCCAAGAGCATCTTGTCTTGGTCGAGAATCAGGATATGATCCAGCAGCTGCTCCACATCATGCACCTGGTGCGTACTGATAATCAACGTACGATCATCGGTCATGTGGTTGGCCACTACCCTGCGGAACTGCGCCTTCGAAGGAATGTCAAGACCGTTGGTAGGCTCGTCCATCAACAGCAGTCTTGTACCGGCTGCCAAGGCGAAGCTCATGTACACCTTCTTCTTCTGACCCATCGAGAGGGCGTCTAACTGTAGTGAGGTAGAGAGCTCGAAGTCGTTCAGACAGTTCTCCAGCACCTCTCTGTCGAATCGCGGGTAGAACGGTCTGTTGATCTCGATATATTCGTCGAGCGACATGGCCGGCAGGTCGAACTCCTCGGGAACGATAAACATCTCTTCAAGCATCTCGGGACGGCGCTTACGACTCTCAATCCCGTCGAAGCTCACAGTTCCGCCTTGCGGACGAAGCAGTCCGCTAATCAGGTAAAGCAAAGTACTCTTACCCGTTCCGTTCTTGCCCAGCAGACCGTAGATATTGCTCTCTGGCAGGTTCAGACTGAAATCCGAGAACACCGGAGTCTTACCCCCTGCATACTTATAACTGATATTCTTAATTTCGATCATGGCTTATATTTTTTGTGGAATGAGGAGTGTGGAATGTGGAGTGAGAATTGCTTCAATTACATTTCTCTTGCCTCTTGCTTCTTGCCTCTTGCTTCCGATTAATATTTCAACTGTCCAATCTTTATTACCTTGTTGCTAACAACAGTCCATCAGTAGGATTCATCACCAACATACTGTCAACCCACTCAAACTGCTCCTGGCTCTCATGGCGGCGCAAGTAGTTCACAGCCACCACCTGATCGGTTACATACTGGTAAACAGCCTTCTCCATGGTGGGGAGGTAAGCCTGCGTACGCTTGTCCCATACACTTCTTGACAACTCATAACCATCCTCATTGTAGATCAGATCCAGACTATAGTCATTCTCCCATTTACCCGACACGCTGTTCCAGCGCATCACCTCTTTCTTCACCAGACGGTCCTGCTCGTCGTAAGTATAGTTATACGCCAACTTCGATGTGAGCACCTCGCTGTCTGATTCATAAACATACATCGTTGTCACCTTACCGTTCTCCATGTCGGCATTGTAATAATACGATGAGTTGCTGTTCTCTGCTGCACTCAGATACATACTGAGAATTGTAGCTGCTGTAATGATTGTCTGCATAACTGTATATTTTTAATGATTACTTATTCCTTTTTTATTACCATCTCACCCCTGTTTTGTTGAGTGTAATGGTGTACTACTTTAATAGTACACTGCAAAAGTAGTGCTTTTAGGAATACGCTCCAAATATTTCGGCAACTTTTTTTCGTGGAAACGTAATATTTAACTTTCGTTTACATTTACACCTTATTATATAAATAAAATACCCCTCGTCCATTGGAGAGGGGTATATATAAGAGAGAGGGTTGGGGTAATACTTACTTCTTCGTAGCGCGTACCAGATAGACAATCAGGAGGATGTAGGCGATGAGGGAGCAGAGCTCGGAAAGAGGATTGGCCAGCCACGTCTCGTTGATGGGGTTGAAGCCCACGAAACGGAGAAGGGCAGAGACAACACCCATGAGCGCACCACCGGCAATAAAGCCGCTGGCAAGGAGAGTACCTTTCTCGCCACGTTCCTTGTTTACTTTCTCATCCTTGCTGCGCGAGGTGACGTACCAGTTCACGGCTCCACCTACCAACAACGGGATATTCAGTTCCAAGGGGATGAACATTCCCAAGGCGAAGGGTAAGGCAGGAACCTTGATGAAGGTAAGGATAAGGGCAATGGCTGCACCAATGGCATATAGCAACCACGGGGCCTGCACACCACTCATGAGGGGTTCGATGACGGCCGCCATGGCGTTTGCCTGAGGAGCAGCGAGCTCACCGCTGGCAAAATCGTAGGTCTTGTTCAGCAGAAGCATCACGCCGCCCACAGTGGCCGCACTGACGAGTACGCCTAAGAACTTCCACTGCTCCTGTTTCTTCGGCGTGGTTCCGAGCCAATAGCCGATTTTCAGGTCGGTGATGAACGAACCAGCCACAGACAAAGCCGTACATACCACACCACCCATGATCAAGGCAGCCAGCATACCGCCAGAACCTTTCAAGCCCACAGCCACCATGACGACAGAGGCAAGAATCAAGGTCATCAGCGTCATTCCGCTCACAGGGTTGCTACCCACGATGGCAATGGCGTTGGCCGCCACGGTGGTGAAGAGAAAGGCAATGACGGTAACGAGTAGGATTCCCACAACGGCAAACAGTAGGTTATCCATCACGCCGAACCAGAAGAAGAGGAAGGTGATGAGGATGGTGACAATAGAGCCGATAGCGATAATCTTAAAGGCAATATCGCGCTGCGTCCTGAGCAGGTTCTTACTCTCGCTACTGCCGCCCTTCATCTCCTTGGTGGCCAGACTCACTGCGCTCTTGATGATGCCCCAACTTTTCACAATACCGATGATTCCAGCCATGGCAATACCGCCAATACCTATCGACTTAGCGTAAAACTTGAAGATCTGCTCGGGAGTCATATCACCCACTGCCGTGGTAATACTGGGATCCCAGGTGTTGAGAATATCATGAGGGAACAAAAGGGCCATGCCCGGCACGATGATCCACCATACAGCCAGCGAGCCCAGACAGATGATAAACGCATATTTCAGTCCGATGATATACCCCAGACCTAACACGGCAGCACCTGTATTCACCTTCAGCACCAGCTTGGCACGGTCGGCCAGATCGGCTCCCCACCCTATCATGCGCGTGGTGACATTCTCGTTCCACCAACCGAAGGTAGCCACGAAGAAATCGTATAAACCACCTATGATACCTGCGATGAGCAGCGGTTTGGCCTGCGAGCCTCCTTTCTCACCGCTTACCAGCACCTGTGTGGTGGCTGTCGCTTCGGGAAAAGGATACTTACCGTGCATGTCGCTCACGAAATACTTACGGAACGGAATCATGAACAGGATACCCAGGATACCGCCAAGCAGCGAGCTCAGGAAGATATTGATGAACGAGGCGGTCATCTCAGGATACTTCGCCTGCAGGATATAGATGGCAGGCAGGGTGAAGATAGCACCAGCCACCACGGAACCCGAGCAGGCACCGATGCTCTGGATAATGACATTCTCACCCAGTCCTTGCTTACGGTGTGCCGCTGTTGACACACCCACGGCGATGATGGCAATGGGAATGGCTGCCTCGAACACCTGTCCCACCTTCAGTCCGAGGTAGGCGGCAGCGGCCGAGAAGAGCACGGCCATCAGAATGCCCCATGTTACCGACCAGCCGTTCACCTCAGCATACTGCTTCATGGGCGACATTACCGGCTCATACTGTTCTCCTTCTTTCAGCTCTGTGAACGCATTCTCAGGCAGCTGAATGTTGTTTTTTTCTTGCATATTGTTTATTTAATTTTATTATCGAGGAGGGAGGAAGGAGGAGGGAGGAAGGAGAATAGCACAGAGATATAGGCATCATATACAGTATTCATTATCAAACCACTTGTACTCGAAGCATATCTCTTACTTCTTGCCTCTTGCTTCTTGCCTCCTGCTTCTTGCTTCACTATCCTTGAAGCATATCTCCTTCCTCCTTCGTCCTTCCTCCTTCCTCGAAAGTCCGCCATCACGTAGTGGCGGGCTTAGAATGCTTATGACTCACCTTAAACCGGTCGAAGCCCTCGCCATAGACGCCGATGACGGCACTCTGACTGACGAACGCGTTGGGGTCAATCTCATCGATGAGTTGGAAGATCTTTGCACTCTCGCTCTTCTTGGCCAGCACGAACAGCATCTTCACCTCACGTCCGCTATAGAAACCCTGTCCGTTGATGACGGTACAGCCGCGGTGCGGGTCGAAGTTGATGCGATGACCAATCTCCTCATACCGCTCGGAGATGATGAAGAACTGCACGCTTCGGCGCATGGAGTTCACCACCTGGTCGATACAGAAGGCCGTGACATACAGCACCACGTAACCATAGATCACCTTCTCCCAGTCGCGCAACACAATATAGCTGCACGAGATAATCACCACATCGCAGATCAGGATCACCCTTCCCAAGGAGATATCGCGGTATTTGTTGATGATGGCGGCAATGATATCAGTACCACCCGTACTACCATTCACGCCTAAGCCCAGTCCTACACCACTTCCGCAGAACACAGCACCCAGAATGGCCGCCATGAAAGGCTGGTCGTGCAGCAGATGCAGGTTTGCCGTGAACTCACGCGTCAGCGTAAGCGCCACAGTAAGCACCATCACCGCATAGACCGTCTTCACGCAGAATTTCCACCCCAGGATGCGCAGGGCGATAATCAACAAGGTGGCATTGATGGCGAAGTAGGATACCTGTGCAGGAATATGCAGCGCACTCCATTCAAGGATAGACGAGACACCTGCCACGCCTCCCGCAGGAATGCCGTTAGGTAACAGGAATATCGACCAGCCCACACAGTAGGAAAGCATGGCCACAGCGATAAAAAGATAGTCGCGCACCTCTTTCCACACCTTCTTTTTCTCCAGTTGAGGTGTATTCATCATTTCTTTTCCAATAAGCGTTCAACCAGTTCCTTCATACCCTCAGAAGCCCCTTTCTGGATATGCTCGATATGGCGGTAGCCGGTCTTCATCACTGGGTTGGGATCAATGAGATAGACAGGCACGTCGGGTGAGACATATTGTACAAGTCCTGCTGCCGGATAGACCACCAACGAGGTACCGATGATGATGAAGATATCAGCCTTGGAAGCCTCCTCGGCGGCAATGCTGATGTTGGGCACACCTTCGCCGAAGAACACGATGAAGGGGCGCAGCAAAGAGCCGTCGCCAGCTTTCTCGCCCGGTTTCACTTCGAGGTCGTCGCCGCCTAACGTCTTCTGATAACGGGGGTTGTCCACATCCCTGCTGGAACATACCTTCATCAGTTCCCCGTGCAGATGGATGACATGCGTCGAGCCTGCCATCTCGTGCAGGTTGTCCACATTCTGCGTGATGACCGTCACCTCGTACTGCTCTTCGAGCTTGGCCACCAGCTTATGACCTTCGTTGGGCTTGGCAGCCAACAGTTTCTTACGCAGCATGTTATAGAAATTATTCACATATTCAGGATCATCTTCCCATGCCTCATGCGTTGCCACACGACTCACTGGATAGTTCTCCCAAAGACCGTCAGCATCACGGAAGGTGCTCAGTCCGCTTTCCACAGACATTCCCGCACCTGTCAACACAACAATTTTCTTCATGTTCCTTTTCCTTTCTATTAGGTTCCCGCAAGCTCCGAAATACGGAAAAACGGGTTGATGAATCTTAACAATGCACAAAATTACACATTTTTCTTCAATAAAGGCGATGAAATTCAAGAAAATGTGTAACTTTGCACGTTATTAATAATATTTATAATTGAAGATGAACAAACTGAGTTATTCGTTAGGTCTCGGCATCGGTCAGCAATTGCTGCAGATGGGCATCGACGAGTTCGATGTGAACGACTTCGCAGCAGCTGTCAAGGACGTGCTGGAAGGAAAGGATCCGCAGATAGGACACCGTGAGGCACAGACCATTGTACAGACCTATTTCCAACAGCAGGAAGAGAAACTGAACCGCGAAAAAGAAGCGAAAGGCAAGATTGCCAAGGAAGAAGGCGAGAAATATCTGGCAGCCAATGCCAAGAAAGAAGGTGTGGTAACCCGCGAGAGCGGTCTGCAATACCTGGTTTTGAAGGAAGGAACGGGCAAGAGTCCGAAGGCCACCGATAAGGTAAAGTGCCACTACGAAGGTTTCCTGATTGACGGAACAGTGTTCGACAGCAGTGTGCAGCGTGGTGAGCCGGCTGTATTCCCCCTCGACGGTGTGATTGCCGGTTGGACAGAAGGTCTGCAGCTGATGAAAGAGGGTGGTAAGACCCGCTTCTTCATCCCCTACCTCCTGGCTTACGGTCCGAGTGGCGCTGGCAACAGTATTCCTCCGTATGCCGCACTGATCTTCGATGTGGAACTTATTGAAGTTCTTTGAACATTGAACTTTGAACTTTGAACTTTATGATTTGAACTTAGTTCAATTGTAAAATGGTGAAATTGTAAAATTGTAAAATCGTAATTTAAATAGATAAGAAAAGCAATGAAAAAAGTAACAATCGTAGCCGCTATGGCTATCGTAGCCGCCGCTTTCACATCATGCGGCAACCCCACTCCCAAGGCTAACCTGAAGAGTGATCTCGACAGTATGAGCTATGCCATGGGTATGGCACAGACACAGGGTCTGAAGGACTATCTGGTACAGCGCCTCGGTGTTGATACAGCTTACTTGGACGACTTTATCAAAGGTCTGAACGAAGGTGCTAATGCTGGTGACGACAAGAAGAAGAACGCTTACTATGCAGGTATCGAGATCGGTAAGCAGGTGGGCAACCAGATGATCAAGGGTATCAACCTCGAGATCTTCGGTGAGGACTCAACCAAGACCATCTCCAAGAAGAACTTCATGGCTGGTTTCATCAGCGGTACAACAGGTACTAAGGGTCTGATGACTATGGAGCAGGCTGGTGAGCTGGCACAGAAGCTGATGACTGACTACAAGAAGGATCAGACCGAGAAGCAGTTCAGTGAAAACAAGGCTGAAGGCGAGAAGTATGTTGCCAACTATGCCAAGGGTAAGGACGTGAAGACACTCAAGGGTGGCGTTCTGTACAAGGTAATCAAGGCTGGTACAGGTGCTCTCCCCACCGACACCTCTATGGTAAAGGTACATTATGAGGGTAAGACCATTGACGGTAATGTGTTCGACAGCTCTTACAAGCGTGGCGAGCCTGTTACTCTGGCTGCTAACCAGGTTATTCCCGGTTGGACCACAGCGCTTACCAACATGCCCGTTGGTTCTGTTTGGGAGATCGTTATTCCGCAGGAGCAGGCTTACGGCGACCGTGCTCAGAGAGGTATCAAGCCTTTCTCTGCACTGATCTTCAAGCTTGAGCTGCTGGGTATTGAGAAATAATCTTTTCCATCATGAAGAGAATCATCCTTATAGCACTCACCGTCATGGTGAGTGCTTCTTTCTATACAGCATCTGCTCAGAAAGTAACACTAACCACCCCTTCCGACTCCCTTAGCTATGCTGCGGGAGCATCCATGACCGATGGTTTGATGACCTTCCTGAAACAGCAGTACGATATGGATGAAGCCTACCTCGATGATTTCCTGAGTAGCTTTGAGGAGGCCATGAAAAGCGGTGTTGACGGCAAGAAGAAAGCCTACAGTGCCGGTATCCAGATTGCAGGCATGGTGAAAGAGCGCATGCTGCCGTCTATCTCTAATGATTTGCAGGGTTCCGACTACACCATACAGGAGGAGTTGTTCACGAAAGGCTTCATGGCCTCACTGAAGAAAGACTCCACCGTCTTTGGTCAGGATCCCAAACCTTACTTCAACACCCGCATGGGAGCTGTTGTCAATGCCAAGAAAGAGGCTGTGCGCAAAGCTGGCGAGCAGTTCCTGAGCGAGAACAGTAAGAAGGCTGGTGTGCAGGTAACCCCCAGCGGACTGCAGTACAAGATCCTGACAAAGGGTAAGGGAAAGGTGCCCACCAAAGACGATCAGGTGATTGTGAAATACGAGGGCCGACTGATTGACGGAACGGTGTTCGACAGCAGTTACAAACGCGCAGAACAAACCAATAAGTTCCGTCCTACGGATGTCATCAAGGGTTGGACCGAGGCGCTCACCATGATGCCTGTAGGAAGCAAGTGGGAGCTTTATATCCCACAGGAACTGGCTTACGGCGCCCGTGAAACTGGTGATATTCCTGCCTACAGCGCACTGATCTTTATCGTGGAGCTGGTGGGCATTGAAAAATAGTATCAGGTCCGTTTTCCTGACATATATGCAGCATTTTGACTGAATTTGCACAATTTTCATGTCAAAATGTTGCATATTTCATTTTAAATACCTATTTTTGCTAACAGATTTCATTACTTAACAAGAATTAGGCAATCAAATGGACAAGATTGACAGTCTGGACAAGAAAATCCTGAACATCCTCTCGAAAAACGCGAGGATTCCTTTCAAAGACGTAGCAGCAGAATGCAACGTCTCCCGTGCAGCCATCCACCAGCGCGTGCAGCGTCTCACCGACGAGGGCGTGATTACTGGTAGTGGTTTCGATGTGAACCCCAAATCGTTGGGCTACAGTACTTGTACCTATGTAGGCATTAACCTTGAACGTGGTAGTATGTATAAGCAAGTGGTGGAACGACTCGTGCACATCCCCGAAATTGTGGAATGTCACTTCACAACCGGTCCGTACACCATGCTCGTCAAACTCTATGCACGCGACAATGAACAGCTCATGGACCTGCTCAACAACCAGCTGCAGGACATCCCCGGCGTGGTGGCCACCGAGACGCTCATCTCGCTGGAGCAAAGCGTGAAGAGAGAGATACCCATTGCATTGGATTAATAAAATGGAGAACTTTAATCTGCAGTCGCACCTCAGTAAGATCTATGCGACATTCCCCGAGGCCGACCATCGACCTCTTATAGGTATTACCAGTAACTTCACCGATGGGGATGCTTCCCTGCGTGACAGGTATTACAAACAGGTGATCCAGGCAGGTGGAACGCCTGTGATTATTCCTCCTGTGGCCGATAAGAACGTACTGGTGAACACCCTGGATCACCTCGACGGTCTGCTGCTCAGCGGCGGTGCAGATTATAACCCTCTGTGGTGCGGCGAGGAACCCTCACCCAAGCTGCACGGCATCAATGCCGAACGCGACCTCCCCGAGATGCTTATCACCCGACTGGCGTACAACCGTCAGATTCCTATCTTGGGTATCTGCCGGGGAATACAGACTATCGTGATGGCCCTCGACGGTCATGTGGCACAGGACATCAGCGCCACTACCATCAAGCATTCGCAGGATGCGAATCGCAACGAGCTCACCCATAGCGTGACCATTCATAAGGACAGTATCTTATACGATCTGTACAAAACGCAGAACATCTATGTGAACTCCTTCCACCACCAGGCCGTTTCCGACCCCGGTTCGCGCTTCCATGTGGTGGCTACGGCTCCCGACGGTACCATCGAGGCCATCGAGAGCAGTGAATTCAAACCTATCTTAGGTGTGCAGTGGCATCCCGAATGGCTGGAAAGCGGACTCCCCTTGTTCAGCTGGCTGGTGAAACAGGCTACGAATTTCCAGGTGGCCAAACGTCTGCATCATAGGATTCTCACCTTGGATACGCACTGTGATACGCCGATGTTCTTCCCGCAGGGTATTCATTTCGAGCAGCGCGACCCGCGTATCCTCGTCGACCTGCATAAGATGACCGAAGGTCGGCAGGATGCTGTCATCATGGCGGCTTATCTGCCACAGCCCAAGATCGGTGAGCAGTTCTCGCAGATCGTACCCTTCGACGTGAACAGTCCGATGGCCTATGCCGACCTGATCTTCGACAAGATCGAGGAGATTGTGCGCAACAACAGTCGGTATATCAGTATTGCCCGCACGCCCAGCGACCTGTACGAAGACAAGCGGAAGGGGCGCAAGAGCATTATGTTCGGCATTGAGAACGGATTGGCCCTGAACCACGACGTAGCAAACGTCAAGCATTTCGCCCAGCGAGGGGTGGTATATATCACACTTTGTCATAACGGGGATAATGATATCTGCGACTCGGCCAAGGGATGCAACACACACAATGGTGTGAGTGCCTTCGGCGAGAAAGTGATTCAGGCCATGAACGCCAATGGAATGATGGTGGATCTGAGTCATGCCAACGAGAAGAGCTTCTACGACGCCCTGGAAATCAGTCGTACACCCATTGTATGCAGTCATAGCAGCAGTCGTACCCTGTGTGACCACCCCCGCAACCTCACCGACGACCAGATGCGGGCATTGGCGGCCAAGGGCGGTGTGGCCCATACCACCCTCTACCACGGTTTCCTGCGCAAAGAGGGAGAGGCAACCATCCTTGATGCGTTGGCTCATCTGGAGCATGCCATTGCCGTCATGGGCATAGACCATGTGGGCTTGGGTACGGATTTCGACGGCGACGGCGGTGTGGTGGGTATGGCCAACAGCAGCGAGGCCATTAACTTCACCCTGCACCTGCTCAGGCGCAAATATAGTGAACGCGATATTGAGAAGATCTGGGGCGGCAACTGGCTGCGGGTGATGGCTCAGGTGCAGCGCATAGACAGATAAACAAAAAAAACGAATACACGATGATGATCATCAAGAACCTGAAACGATTCCTTCCTTTACTTCTACTCCTGCTCGTGGCTTGTAAGAGCAGCAAAACCCATCAGGAGGTGCTGGTGCTGAGTTCTCCGGCAGGTCCTGCCTTCAATGCCGACAGTGCTTTCAGCTATTGTCAGGCACAATGCGACTTCGGTCCGAGAACGATGAACAGTGCTGCGCACGACCAGTGTGAGGCGTGGATCATCAAGCAGTTCCAGCAGTTCGGCTGTCAGACCGTCACCCAGAAGACCGTTCTCCAAGGCTATGACGGAACGGCACTGAACAGTACGAACATCATTGCTTCCACTCAGCCCGACAACACCACGAGGGTGATGCTCTGTGCCCATTGGGACAGTCGGCCGTGGGCTGATAACGACCCGGACGAGAGGAACTGGAAGACGCCCGTGATGGCTGCGAACGATGGAGCCAGCGGCGTGGCCGTGATGCTGGAGCTGGCGCGGTTGATACAGACTGCCGACTCGCTGAAGGTGGGGGTTGACTTCATCTGCTTTGATGCAGAAGACTGGGGTACGCCGCAATGGGACACCAACACGTATAACACCACAGGCGATGTGTGGGCATTGGGAGCAGCCTATTGGGCCAGTAACCCGCATGTAGCAGACTACAGACCACGCTACGGAATCCTCCTCGACATGGTGGGTGGCCAGGGGGCGCAGTTCTATCAGGAGCGTTTCTCCAAGCAATATGCGCAGCCTATATTAAATAAGGTGTGGGCAGCCGCCAAGGTGGTGGGCTTCGGCAGCTATTTCCCCGACAGCAGCGGGGAGTATATCACCGACGACCATACGCCCATCAATACACAGGCACGTATCCCAACCATTGATATCATTCCCTTCTATCCCGATTGTCAGCAGAGCGGGTTCGGTCCTACCTGGCACACCATCAACGACGATATGGAGCATATCGACAAGAACACTCTCCAAGCTGTAGGACAGACATTGGTGCAAGTGCTGTATTCGGAAGGGAAAACAGATTAAGCCAGTTTCTCAATCTTTAAGGTCTGATCACAATAATCAACCACTGCCGGACGGTGGGTGATGAAGATGACGGTCTTGTCGCGCTTCTGCAGGATATTCTGCAGCAGCTGCCGTTCCGTGTCGGGATCAAGGGCGCTGGTAGCTTCATCGAACAGCATGATGCCACGGTTGCGCAACAAGGCACGGGCAATGGCAATGCGCTGCGCCTGACCCTCACTCAAGCCGCCACCGGATTCGGCACAAGAGGTGTCCAAGCCCTTGGGCAGATCAAACACGAAGCCTGCACAAGCCTGCATCAGCACCTCCTTCATCTCCTCGTCCGTGGCGTTCAGCTTTCCTAAACGCAGGTTCTCACGTATGGTACCGCTCATCAAGGTGTTTCCCTGCGGTACATAGACAAAGTTACAACGCATGCGGGGAGAGAGGGTTTTCTTCATCTTCTCATTATAGATGGACACCTCTCCACTCTGCGGGCGCAGCAAGGCCAGAATCAATCGTACAAGGGTGGTCTTACCTGCTCCCGTCTCGCCCAAGATAGCCGTACAGCTACCCGGGTAGAAATCAAACGACAGGTTGTCAATCACCTTCCCGTCGGTAGGTTCATACTCATAGGAAACCGCTTCCAGCTGCACCCCACACGGTCCTTCCAGCTCTATGGGCTCTCCCTGCTCCTCCATGGGATCCTCCTCCAGCTCCATCAAACGCTCTGCGGCCGTGAACACGCTCACGAAGGCAGGCACCAGCTTGGTCAGTCCACGTGCCGGTCCCTGAATCCTGTTCACCAGCTGCAGGAAGGCGGTCATACCACCGAAGGTAAGCGTACCGGCCGACATGCGCAGGGCCGACCACAGGAAAGCAACCAGGTAACCCAAGGCGAAGCCGAAGTTCAGGATCAGGTTACTGAACACCGAGAACATCGTACGTTTCACCACGTTCTGCCGCAGCTCACTCTGCGTGTTCTCCAGTCGGTCAACCATCATCGTGTCACTCTCCAGCGTCTTGATGAGCATTCGGTTCTGCACCGTTTCCTGTAATACGCTCTGCACCTTCGAGTCACTGTCGCGCACCTGTCGGGTAAAGTGCCGCATCTGGTTCACATAAATCTTACTCACTGCCAGGAACAGCGGTAACATCACTATGATGATGACTGCCAGCCACTTGTCCATGGAGAACAGATAGAAGAACGCACCGAGGAACATGGCCAAGGTGGAGAGGGCGCCGGGCAAGGTCTCAGTAAGGAAACTCACCACATTACCCACATCGCCTTCCAGTCGGTTAATCACATCACCGCTGTGCATACGTTCCTTTCCGCGCCATTCAGAGCGCAGGATTCTGTCGAGCATTCGTTGCTGCATACGGTTCTGTGCGCGTATTCCCAAGATGTTCCGCACCCAGATACTACTGATGCTGATGGCGAAATTAGCCAGTATCAGCAGTCCCATATACGCCACAGCCCAATAGAGGGAGCCTTCAGCTGTATGAGAGGCCACGTCGATAGCGTGCTGAATAGCCCATACCTGAGCCAGACTCACCACCACGCTCAGCAGTCCTAACGAGGCATTCAGCACTGCTTGTAGCTGATTGCCCCGCCAAGCTCGCCACAGCCATTTCATAATAACCTTCGCGCTGTACTTGCTTTCCTTCCTACTAAAATACTCCCTTATATTCAACTTTGAACTTTGAGCTTTGAACTTTGCGCTCGGCTCTGCCGCTTTGCTCTGCAAAGAACTTTATGATATGCTTTGTGAGACAGAAGTTTTGACTTGATGGTAACTTCGAGCGCTCCCTCCCTTTTGGGGAGGGTTGGGGAGAGGCTCCTTCTATCGTTGATCCAACCCCCACATCATCTTCTCCCTCAGGGTGGAGAAATACTTCTGTCCGCGCCGTTTCACGATATGAATGCCGTACGGCGCCTTACGGATGGTGAGTCGTGTACCCTCCTCACAACGCTCCGACCTGCCGTCGATGGCAATCAGGAAGTTATGCGAACGACTCTCCACGGTGATGGTAATCTCACTGTCGTCCTTCACCACGATGGGACGGATGTTCAGACTATGTGGAGCAACAGGTGTCAGACAAAAGATTCCTGCCTGCGGCACAATGATCGGTCCGCCGTTCGAGAGCGAATAGGCTGTACTACCCGTGGGTGTACTCACTATCAGACCGTCAGCCTGATAGGTTACCAGGTATTCACCGTTGATACATGTGCGGATAGAGATCATCGAGGCATTGTCGCGTTTCAGCACAGCAATATCGTTCAGCGCCCGCGGACAGGTCTGCAGCTGCTGTCCCTCCAACTCCACCTGAATCACCGCATGGTCCTCTAAATCATACTCCCCACGATACAGCGCGTCAATGGCACTCTCTATCTCCTGCGGACTCACATCCGCGAGGAATCCCAGGCGCCCCATGTTCACACCCATAATGGGAATACCCTTACCACCCACAAAATGAGCCGACTTCAATAACGTTCCGTCACCTCCCATGGAGATCACGAAGTCTGCATCGAAGTCATTCCCTTCGAACACCCTCGTCACCTGCACCTCCAGATGCTGTCCCTTCGTGACGAAGTCGTAGAACTCCCGCTCCATAAACACATCTGCCTCCCGCTCAGAGAGATACGAGAGTATTTTCTGGATGCTGGCCGACTTCTTCGCCTGATACACATTACCGAAGATGGCGAACCGTAGTTTCTTCTTTCCTTCCTTCTCCATGCGCATTCCTTTTGACTGCAAAGATACGATTAAGCGAGGACAATACAAAATAAATAGGAATTTATTTTTATTGTCGAGCGTAAGTATCTTCGGCGAAGCCAAAGTACGATTAAGCGAGGACAATACAAAATAAATAGGAATTTATTTTTATTTTCGAACGAAAGTATCTTCGGCGAAGCCAAAGATACGATTAAGCGAGGACAAAACAAAGAATAATATTGTTTTTCTTTAATTTTGTCGAGCGGAATTTGAACAACATCTAACCCTAATCTCTTGAGACATCGATGTACAAAGGGTTTAAGACAGGTTAGATGATGCTCAAACATCTAACCATCATCTAACCCACATATCCCGTACATATCCTGTTCATTTTGTTATTCAGGTGAAACATGGGTTAAATGTAGGTTAGATGTACGGGATATGTTTAAGAAACATCTAACCCACGCCAAGGCCTTTATGACAGGGCATTTCAGAGATGTTGGGTTAGATGTTGGCATATTTTCGCAGATTCATCATGATTATTAATTATTCCCAACGTGGGAACTTTTTATTCCCAGTGTGGGAACAACTTGTTTCTATGCAGGGAACTGAGAATCCCTTATTCTGCATAAATATTCAGGCATACCAAACACCGAGAGAGAAAACGTCAAACGCTGGGAGCGTTTACGCCATTCTCTCCCTCAAAGTGCCATACTTTCTAAATAGCTTATTATGAATATGCATAAGTATGCATTCCCATAGTCCCACAACCCTCACCTGTCGCTATAAGATGCCAAATTGGAGTATCAGTTGGAGATCGTAACTATATAGTGAAATGGAATAGGTGTTTGTGTTGTAAGATACCGATAGACACAGCATTTCAAAGCAGTAACAATTAGCAAAAGGCTAAAATTTTCGGGTTGAAAAAATGGCAAAAAAATGACGCCCTATAGAGCGTCAACTTTTTATTCTTAAAAGTTTACAAAATTTCGACATCAGTTTCAAATCGTAACCACTTTATGTTTTCCAAGGGAGAATTGTCCAAAATCTTACAATCCACACAAGAAATCTACTTGGAAACTAATGTGAATAATGTGCATAATTCTCCCACTAATATGGATATTTTTTCCCGCATCCTACATTTTATTCTTGAAGTCATCTTTTCTGGCAATATTGCCCCTGATGTAAAAAACAACACATTAATATAAGAATGCCATCTATACAGCAAGAAAAACGCTATCATTTGCCAATGAAACTTAATTTCAACACTTAAAGTATTGTCGTGTGAAAGAAATTTTGTATCTTTGCGGTCGGAAATATTTGTTATTATTCCGACCATAATTTATATACAAAATCAATGGAGAATGCAGTAGTACAACAGATTAGGAAAAGGATTGCTCGCAGTAAGTTCGGCGAGATATTCTTTGTTTCTTCTTTCCCCCAGTATGATGTCGAGTACGTCACCAAGCTGCTCGCCATCTTTGAGAAAGAAGGATTGATTACACGAATAGCCAAAGGTGTGTATGTCAAGGCACGTAAAACACGTTTTGGCATCCTTTATCCTTCGGCTTACGAATTGGTGAAAGAAATTGCCAAACGAGACAAGGCAAAAGTTATACCAACTGGAGCCACTGCCGCTAATCGCTTAGGATTCTCAACGCAAGTACCCATGAATACTATTTTTCTGACTACTGGGTCTGGGCGAAAATTGAAATTAGGGAATCGAACAGTGACTCTGAAGCATGGGGCACCTAAGAACTTTGCATTCCGTGGACGTTTGATGCCAGAATTGGTACAGGCATTACGTAGCATTGGTGAGCATAACATCACTCAGGATGTTGAAGCGAGGATTGGACAACTGTTCACGGAAACTCCTGAGACTGACACCATAGAATATGATTTATTGTTGGCTCCTGTATGGATGCGACAAGTTATAAAGAAAGGAATAAAGCAATGAGCAAATGGATTGATTTCTCGCTCGATGAGCGAAAGGCGATGATACAAGGTGTGACCGAGGCACGGCAAATTGATGAAGCTGCTGCAGAGAAGGACTGGTGGGTAACGGCAGTGTTGTATACCCTTTTTCACACCAGTGTAACAGAATACCTGTTGTTTAAAGGTGGTACGAGTCTCAGTAAAGGCTGGGATATCATCAACCGATTCAGTGAAGATATAGATTTAGCATTGAGCCGTGACTTTTTTCTGAACGTCAAGCAACTCTCTTGTGCAAGCTGTACCAGTAATACGCAAATACATAATCTTCGAGAGAAAGGACAAGACTTTCTTTTTGGAGAGTTCAAGGACGAGTTATCGGCAAAACTTGTCGAGATGGGGCTTGAAGTAACTGTTCTCACAGACAATGACATAACCAATGAAAATGGTGAGCCAAGAAAAGTGCCACACGACAAAGACCCTTCTGTGCTATACGTGCAATACCCTTCACTCTACAATAGCCAAGCGGCATACGCTATCCCTACGGTAAAAGTGGAGATCAGTGTATTGTCGATGTCTGAGCCCTACGAAATGAGAAGAATTTCATCACTTATAGAGCAAGCGTATAAAGATAAAGATGAAGATGTTGATTCCGACCTCGTTCAAACAATTCGTACCGTCAGCCCTGCCAGGACTTTCTTGGAAAAAGCCTTCCTTTTATGCGAGGAGTTCCAGAAGGACGAACCGAGGACGCATAGAATGACACGCCACTTTTACGATTTGGAAAAACTGATGCATACCCCATACGCAGAAATAGCTCTTAATGATTTGGTGCTCTATCATGAGATTGTGGAACATCGTCGCAAGTTCTATCATGTTGGTTATGTGGATTACGACAAGGAGCTACCTGCCAATATTCAGATTGTGCCAAGTGATGAACTGATGTCTGCTTATGAGGCTGACTACAACGAGATGAAAGAAAGTTTCATATATGGGCAGTCATTAGATTTCGAAGAGTTAATGGACAAGTTAAAGCTTCTTCAAGAACGTTTTCGGTTTTTAAAGAACATATAAATGAACATTTCCTGAAAAATGGTTGAACATAACAACTAACATCAATAAATAAATATTTAACGGCGCGTTTGGGGGAAGAGTTTTAATCATTAAGTAAGATTAACGAGACTTATTTGTATAAATAATGGCTATATATAATCAAGGAACATTAGTAGGAATAGTGGGGTATAAACAACTTTATCCCAAAGGAGAAATGTACCCCCTTGAAAAACTCCTTGCAGGATTACCACGAATCTGGGCTATAAGGCTGTGCTCTAATATGTACAACAAACTTGTAGGTAAGCCATTTTACAACCCCGATTTTCGAGATGAAGAAACGACCCAAATAGATGTTCCACGATTCTTCTTCGGTCCTAACAACCTGGACCAGTTACTTGATGTGATTCATCGGTATAAGCAATATTATGCTATGGAGGTAGCGAACCAGAAACAGCCCATGAAATATGCGACTGGTTGCGAAACACCGCTACTATTGCTGAAATATATCATGGCGATGCCTGAAAGCGATGGCACGGATGACATAGGAATTTTAGAGAGGGAACTTTATAAGGCGTTTATGACTGCCAATGAATTAACTTTTAACCGTAGTCAAGGCGAACCACCGTATAAGAAAGAAGAGGATTTGGAGCTATATATCGCTAGCCTCTTGATGTCAAGATATTCATATCAGGATTTCTTCAATGAGAAATCAGAATTGGATGAATTGGTTAGAAATCAAGCAAGCAGAACAGTCAAGTTTTTCAGATTCGTAGCAAATCATCCACAACTGAAAGACCTACTTGAGGTTTTTCTAGATAAATACCAACTGTCAACATGGAATGACTATGTAACTACATATTTTAGCATTCAAGCTTTGGCTAGGGATAAAACGGGTGTGATAGACTTTGAAAAACTGGAGGATGTCGATGGACTATTATCAGAAGAGATAGTCAATAAGGACTCCATTGATATCCATGAAGTAATACCACTGACGGACAATATAGATTATGAGGCTTTTCGGAAAAGACCATTCGTCAAGATAGCACCTCACGAATATGCTGTCATAGACGTTTCATTTATGATAAAGAGGATGTTCGATGGGTTGTATTTTGATTTTAATGAATTGTGGCAAAGTAAGCATGGAAATGACCTCCAGGGTTTTAATAGGATATTTACCACTGAATTCTCTGAGGAAACCGTTCTTGTTAATTGTTTAAAAGAGGTGGCTGCTTCGTTCGGCTGGCTATCTCTCACTGACAAAGAATGTAAGTCACTGATTCCTGAAAAGAAATTGAGTTCACCACCAGACTTCTATATCCGTGATGGAAAAGATGTTATACTCTTTGAATGCAAGGATATCAGAATACCAAAAGAAATAAAGGCAGATGGAACGACAAAGCAACTTATAGATGAGATCGATAAGGATTTTGTTGGGTATCTAGATACAGAGAAAAACAAATGGCGTTATAAGGGTGTTGGTCAGCTGGTAAGGAATGCTAAAAGGATACAAGACGGCCTGTTTGATTGGGATAAAAATGCTGATGAAGACAGTAGAATATACCTTGTGCTTGTTCTGGCAGACACCAGGCATGTGGATGGTGGATGGAAGAACTACTTGAACAAAAGGATGTTTGAGGAGTGCGCGCGCCAAAATGTGGAAGTTAGTAGAGTTTGCCCATTGGTGTTAACTGATTTAGGCATACTCATTACCTACAAGCACAACTTCAAGAAATATGGTTTCCTACATTATTTCGTGCAATATTTCCAGAAGACAAGTTTTAATCCTAAGACTCTCTTTGTGGGTGACTATACAACGAATATCATGAACCAGACAATGTCATTTGGTGTGTTTATGAAAGGTGAGAAGATGATAGGCGGAGAGGAACTAAGTAATGAAGTTCTGGCCACTGTTACTAAACATCCCAAGAAGTTGGGATATCATTCGTATGTGACAAAGACTGTGGAATATTCAGATTTCTATAATGACAGAGAGAGAAACACACAAGCACATCTAAAGGGAATAAACAAACGGTGGTTGATAGAAGGCGTGATTCACATGATTAGTGTGGATTGCTTTGACAGTTTCTCGATGGATGCAAAACGGAGCTTGCAGATGATGTTTCAAAATTATAACGAGAAGAGCGAGGTAAAAGAACACTTCCGTAAGTTGAAACAAGTAGAGGATAACTATCAGGGAACATGGCTAACGCTGATAAATCATCAGGCTTTGTACAGATTGTTGAAGAAAGTATTGATGTTGCCCAATGAGTATGCTGGTATTGGAGAGACTTTTGAAGCTTACGAGGCTCTGCTGAAAGCTATACTGACAGAAAACAGTAATGAAATGAGGCGTGAGAAGGGCGTTCTGGAAAAGATAGACGGAGAAATAGAAATACGCGATGCCAAAATCATCATGCAACAAGATGTGTTAAATCTGGATCAGTTCGGTGAAAACAAAAAGGAACTGGAGAAAGCTCAAATGTTGAAATATATTGCATTATGTGAATTTGGAAAAGAACATAAACAAGTTGGGGAAGCAATAAAACGAGTGGTTAATAGATATGGATTCCAAAATGAGTTCAGCTATATGCTATTGGCCCAGATGCCCCTTGCAGTTTATCATGAAAAAGAAAACTTCAAAGAAGGATTATACTATGTTCGTAAACAGGACTATGTGGAAACCGATGCGATAAGGCTGTGGAACGAATTTGTAAACTATATATCAGATAAATGTATTGACATCTGGGACACAGAAAAGATGATATCCATTTTTACAGAGCAAGAAATGTTGGATAATACCTGTTTCAGAAAGTATCCTGTCTTGAAGATGTCGGAAGATGAGTATTTGATAGCTTCACAACCATATTATTCACATCTTATATATGATGGATTTTGGTGGAGTGTAAAAGAAGATTTGAAAAAAGTTCTTTCAGACAATGCTATCATGAATTTGCTAACTAAAGAGTTCGCCGAGAAAAAATTGTTCTATGGATTGGTTAGGCAGATGATAGGAGACAAACGTATCAGAATATATAATGATTTATGCTTTGGAGCTCAGCAATCGGCACCTGATGCCGCTATCAAAACCAGACATCATTTGTTCTTGTTTGAATTTAAGGATATGAGGGTGCAAAGGGAAGCTGCAGATGGTGGGAATATGGACATGCTGATGAATTTCATAGATGACAGACTAAATAAAGAAAAGAAGACTAGAGGTAGGAATAAAGGACTGCCACAACTTGTGAACAATATGGAGGATTTCTTTACAGGGAAACACCCTTGGAAGGAATTCTATGGTAAGGGGAAGGTCGTCGTTCATCCTATTATAGTTGTCAACAGTCGTTTGTTTGGCGTGCGAGGAATTAATTATCTCATGAATCAAAAGTTAAAGCTGAGAATTTTAGGGAACGAGATTCTTAAAGCACATGAGAAGCAAATAGGTGATTTGCTGGTCATAGATTACGATATGCTGATATTAGTTGCATCGTGGTCGTATAAAGATTTCGGACAATTCCATAATCTCTTATATAGTTATCAAACTCATGTAAGAAACGGACGAGACATGGTAACACGGTGTACTTCCTATCGGCATTTTGTGATGAATAAGTGGGAAATGGGGATGAAAGAGAAAGATAAAAAGAAGTTTGAATGTGGTTATAAAAAAGTCATTAGAAATATAATGGGGATAAAAATGTAAAGAGAATAGAATGAATTCGAGAAGATACGTAGAAAACTATTATCTTCTGGATAGCAACATTTTATTACATATAAAAATCATTAGATAATGAAAAAATCAGATATTTATTGGCAAACATATATAAACCTTGAGAAAGAGGTTATTGAGATGTCAAAGTACATTTTTATAACAGACGAAAAAATCATAAACAGAAACGGTCTAGAGGTGGTAGAGACATGTTCTACTCAATTGCTGACATTTTCACCACATATAGCAGATCTGTTGGTACGCTGTTGCGTTCAAATAGAAGCAATTTCAAAGGAGTTGTATTTTGATCTCAATGGTGAGAAACAGAGAGGCGACAATACAATTAAGTTTGATGAAGACTGCTTGAAGTTGATAGATATAAAATGGGAAACTCACAATAAACGTGTGCTTGTGGTGGCTCCTTTTTTTAATCTGACAAAAGATGAGAATCGGGTGTTGAGACCACTTAAGGAAGCCCATAAGCGGCAAGGGACATACTGGGAAAAAGCTTATCAAGCGGTGAAACATGACAGGTATGCTTGTTTGTGTGTTGGTAATGTTAAGGCTCTTATTCAGGCACTGGCAGCTCTCTATCTATTAAATGTATATTATCGCAGGGAAACTTGGATTATTAAGTATCAGGATTTAGGTAAGCAAGATTATAGTTTGGGATCTGCGCTATTTTCGGTATTAAAACCGGTAGTAAATCAATTGTGGGAAGGCAATAATCCCCAAAAGAGTGAAAGCCCTTTTGTTGTAAGTTATCAGGATGATGTTTACAAACAGATTGATGATATTAGACGTAAAGAGTTTGATAACTTAAACAACTATTGGAGACAACAACCCGAATTACAAGAACCTGCATTCTTAGCTCAACTACAAGAGGCTTTTAAAAGAGGGGAAAGGGTTATGCAAATTTGGGAACTGGCAAAATATAGACTCAATAAATCAATTCCACCAACATTGCCCTTCGATGTGCGAAAAGAGCGTCTTATCAAAAGCGAAGCATGGAATTGTTGGATAAACCAACATAACCAACATCTTGCGCCTGAGGAATTAACGGAAGAAAACATTCAAGACGAGATAAATGAAGTAGGTGTGAGATGGGGCATGGAGATTATGAAGCGGTATCAGAGATTGGAATGGGTACACATTGCGACGAATAGTGGCCTTTGTAGGGTATATATCCCCTAATTATTTATTGTGGAGTATGGGATTTTTAGGAAATATCATTCAAAAACATTTGACACACCAAGCAAACAAACACTTCAACACCTACAAGGAGGGACTGGATCTGGAGGTTCTGCGGCGGTACTGCGAGGAGCATGGAGAGAAGAGGACGTTTCTGCGAGGTGAAGTATTGGAATGCGAGGGTGAACCTTCGCAGTGGTTAGGCCATGTCGAAAAGGGATGCTTCAAGTATAGCGTAAGAAATCTTTCTGAGCAGAAGGGCTATATAACAGGCTTCGCCTTTACGGATGAGTTTGTCGCCGACTTTCCAAATTGCATGGAACATCTATGTGCAAACGTTTCGATTATTGCACAAACGACAAGTAAGGTCTATCTGATTGACGGTAAAGAACTGAAACGCCTCTTCGAGATGAACAAATATCTGAAGGAAAAGACGAGTGAGATATACAAGCACTTGTTTCTTCAGATTTATTCGCAGCATCTCGACTCCTACCGTCTGACCGTGAAAGAGCGCTATATCCAGTTGCTCAATCGCTGTCCTCAGATTGTTCAGCAAATCAACTTGAAGGACATAGCATCTTTCTTGAAGGTTACGCCGACAACTATCAGCAAAATCAGGAAAGAAATCACCTTTTCTGTATGAAACTCTCAAACCATTTTGAGAGTTTACTATTATAGCCCCATTTCTTGGCATTGTTCTTTGGTGATGTTTGAGCAAAGTGATTAACTTTGCATTCTGTTAAACATCATAATAGGACAAAATATGAACATTATCATCATTGGAGCCACATCTGGCATAGGCAAAGCCCTTTTTAAAAAATATGTGACTGAAGGTAATCTTCTCGGTATCGTTGGACGAAGGACGAATCTATTGGAAGAATTGCGCCAACAGCATCCCGACAGTACTTTCACCACCACAGCAGACATCACCAAACAGATTGAAATCGAACAGGCCATTCATGAACTCTTTGGAAAACTTGGAAGCATTGACTTAGCCATTGTCTGCTCTGGCACGGGCGAGATCAATCCCTCTCTCAACTACGACGTGGAACGCCCGACGATTGACACCAACGTCACAGGCTGGACTTTCGTCATTGATACACTCTACCACATCTTCGAACAGCAAGGTCACGGTCACCTCGTAGCCATTACCTCGGCTGGTGGGCTGCGTGGTGAACCGATGGCACCTGCCTACAGTGCGACGAAAGCCTACCAAATCAACTACATGGAAGCCCTGCACAAGAAGGCTTTCAAGTCAGGCAGTAACATAATCATTACCGATGTCCGTCCCGGTCTCGTTGATACTGCTATGGCAAAAGGCGAAGGTCTCTTCTGGGTGATGCCCATTGATAAGGTTGCCCGTCAGATATACGCAGCCATCCATCGTAGAAAGTCGAAAGCCTATGTCACCAAGCGATGGCATCTCCTTGCAATCATCAATAAGAACCTGCCATTCGGTCTATATAAGCGATTGTAAACTCTATCATTAATAATCCGTAAAAGTCGCGGTGAGATATCATCACTTACTTTCTCACATTCTGCTGATTGCATACCACACTTCGAAACTTAATGGCGAAGAATCCTATACCTTGTTGAGCGGATGGTTTCTTGGATGATGGCCATGATGCCGCGCCGACCTTACCCATTATTCGCCTCCAAAATATACCCTCGTTTCTTTAGTGACACGATGGAGATGGAAGTGTCAGCTTCGAGCATCTTGCGGAGATATGTAATCTGCACGTTAAGAGCGAGAGAATTGGCGTAGCTATCATTACCCCAAACGGTTTGGAGAATGGTGTCACGCTTTACGGTCTGGCCTATGTTCTGTGCAAGGATGGTGAGGATTTCCGACTGGCGAGCTGAGAGATGTTGCACCACTCCGTCAATCTCTATGGTTGAGAGATTGCTGTCAAAAACTGTCTGACCGATAGTCATGCGAGTGGAAGGTGCGGACTGGCGATGCTCAAACCTTTCCTTAATCTTAGCTATAAGTTCTTCAGGATAGAACGGCTTGGGGATATAGTCATTGCCTTTCAAGTCGAATCCCTTCAGCCGGTCTGCCTTTTCTGTACGGTCAGTGAGAAAGAAGATAAGAACGTCACGGTCTTGCTCGCGGATGAGCCGTGCCAACTCAAAACCATTCATCACAGGCATGTTGACGTCGAGCAGCACCAAATCGGGCCGAATAGCAGAAAACGCCTCCCAACCCTTGCGCCCATTCTCGGCGTAAGTTACTTCGTAGCCCTCCACCTCCAGGAACTTCCGCAGGAACTCGGAGTTCTGGCGGTCATCGTCAACGAGCAGAATCCTAATCTTTTCCATCCGTCTGCGGTATTATAATAGTGAATGTTGTACCCTGACCCTCGGTGCTCTCAAACGTAATCGTACCTCCGTGTGCTTCCACCAGCAACTTCACATAACTCAGTCCAAGCCCGATACCGGGGATAGCCTTGTCCTTCGCTGTCTCGCTGCGGTAGAACTTGTCGAACACATACCGCTGATCTGCTTTTGCAATGCCGATGCCATTGTCTGCAACAGTAATTTGTAGCAGCCCGTCCGTGCGTTGTTGATAGTCAATTCTGATAGTCACGGCCTCATGGGAGTATTTGATGGCATTCTCCAGCAGGTTGCAGATAATGTTAGCCAGATGAATACGGTCTGCCCTTATCTTCAAATCATCATCACCTACGATTTCCATCTTCAACTCCTTGCCTGTAGGACTGTTCTGCTTGCCGATACATTCCTCTATCAGTCCGCGCAGAGAGAAGTCTGACTTTACCAATGGTATTTCAGTAGCGTCGCTCAGTGTGATGTCACGTAGTTTCGAGAAATACGAAGTCAGGTTATCCAGTTCATGATACGAACTGGCCAGTATGCGCTGTTTACTCTCTTCGTCCTGCATCATCCTTTCGTTGCCCATAAACGACACGCACATCTTCAGCGTCGATATGGGTCGCTTAAGTTCATGAATCATCGTGTGCAGAAACTCCTGCCTAATGGCCTCGATGTGCCGTTGCTTGCGGATAGTCAGTATCTGATAGACCAGACAGAAGATGAGGAACACCGATAGTAGCACAGTCATTAGTAATGTATAGGCCATCCGACAGATGACTGGCGAAATACTGATGGCCGTTGTCACCACAACCTCCTGTCCCTCGAAGATGTCGTATGGATAAGACACTTGCATGACGGGGTGCCAAATGGAGCCATCTGCTTGCATGGACGGTTGCCAAATCATCGTGTCGGCTTTCGTGGTTGTAATGCTTTGAGCCGCTATGCTTCTTGACCGCAGGATGCTGTCGAGCCGTTCCTTTTGGAATGGATGCTGATGGTCAACGGTGAAGCGGTTGAGGGCTTCAACCAACTGGCTTGTTCCCATGTCTTCGTGGCCCTTGCTGTCACAAGTAAACACAAAGTATTCCAAGCCTTTGGGCAGTTTCGTAGGAAGGCTGTCATGGAGGTTGGCTATATAATCCAATAGATATGCATTGGCATCTGATCCTTTGGGAATATAATGTAGCGTATCAAGTGCAAAGACTTCATACCTCCATGTCTCAACAGCATCGTCCCCCTTTATTTCGTATGTTTTCCTAAAACGGTTACCGTAGAACCTTGGAGAATGTGGCAATGATTTCCTGATTGCTAATTCTTCTTCAGCACAGGCAATAATCATACTGTACAGTTCACTTTTGTATTCTTCAAGCGACATTCGGTAACGGCTGTAAAGCCAGTAGCCCTGCACGATGCTGTAGACTATGATGGCACAGATGGTCAGACCATATATGAACTTGAATCTTCTTTCCATGCTGCAAAAGTACATATTTATTATGAACCCGCTCCAGAAAGAATCCTAAAAATACCAAACAGTAATAATTCAGTAATAATTATTTTCTTTTTACGGGGTATAATAGCCCTATCTTTGCACCCAATTTCACATCAAAACGTAAATAAAATGAAGAAAAGAGTATTATCTATCGTTCTCGCCTCTGCCCTTGTCAGCACAATGATGGCACAAGAAGTAGAGCACAGGAAGGAAGTGTATGTAATCAAGGCTGGCAAAGCCTCAGCCATTAACACTGCCACACCCGTTGAGCAGAAAGAAATCGGCAAGGCAGTGATGGAGTTTATGTATGACTACAAGTACTTGACTGACACAACCGATGTGAGTCAGACTGAGACCGACCGAATGACACTGCAAGTGACTTATGGTATGTCGAAGTTTACGAGTTTCCGGGCTATGCAGATTGATTCACTTATTCGCGTCTCAACGGCTGAACAGATTCAGGCGAATCCCGACAGGTACATAGGTGGCGAGACCTTCAGCATCTACAAGAACTATCCGCAGGGGTGCTTCACCGTCATCGACAAGGTTTCCACAGACTGGTTCCTTTATGAAGAGGACATACCCACGCAGGAATGGACGCTCACCGACGAGACATGTGAGATATTGGGCTATGAATGCAAGAGTGCTGTGTGTGACTTCCGTGGCCGACGGTGGACGGCATTCTATACAGACTCTGTGCCTGTAGCCGATGGACCGTGGAAGTTTGGTGGTCTGCCGGGGTTCATCATGCAGGTCTATGACGAGGGGCGTCAGTATGAGTTTACCTGTGTGGGCATCAACTCAAAGGCCGACCGAGCCATCACCATACCCGAAGTACCGTTCAACAAGACCACTCGCACCAAATTCTATGCTACCAAGTTAAGGTTTGACACCGATCCCTTCGCATATATGATGAATGTAAATGGTGTCAACGTGCAAGTGAAGGGTGCCGACGGACAACCTCGCACTGACATCACTCAACAACGAACTTTGCAATACGACTACATCGAACGCGATTGGAAGTAATATCTGATGAAACGACTCGCCATCCTTTTATTATACGTGTACCTTCACCTGCCCCTCTGCTACGGACAGGTGAAGGCTCTTGTTGGCTCCGTGACCGACGAGGAAAGTGGCGAGCCTGTGACTGGTGCCATCGTGCAGGCTGTCGGCGGGAAAAATTACACTTTCACCACCAATGACGGGCGTTTCTCCTTAAAGGGCGAGGCACGACAAATTCGTGTACAGTCAATGGGCTATCGTAGTATCGTGGTAGATGTTACTGAAAGCCCTATGCACATCAAGATGAAGCCGGAGGCCACACAACTGAAAGACGTTATCATCAAGGCTCCCGACATTATCCAGAAAAGCGACACACTGGTCTATTCCATGAGCAAGTGGGCGCAAAAACAAGACCGCA
>JAEEGK010000901.1_pt1 | contig 74421 bp, 58 predicted proteins | sample 8958771 | NCBI WGS metagenome assembly JAEEGK01 (sample SAMN16246547, study PRJNA631951) | gut metagenome | biome: gut microbiome; feature: rumen; material: SC-attached | host: Bos | place: Iran: Karaj | collected 2018-10
ACAGCCTACGGCGTGTTTACTCCGCTAATCCGGAAAAAAGGGCAGTGGAGCAAAGTGTAGATTGAGCGGATGTAACCTGTTTAGCAACTTAACCTTATAAGGCAGATAATATGATAAAAAAACTATCACTTGCTGTTGGATTTTTATGTACTGCAAATATCGCAAATGCAGCAATTGACATTATCCCTGAAAACGCGGAAATAATTACCGAAAATTTTAAAGTAGTAGATGAAGCTCCGGCCGATTCAACATATCAGATAAATTCAGTGAAGTCGGCACATGACAACAGTGAAAAACTGGGAACTCTGGGAAACATGAGTGTTGTTTCCGGTGAAAAAGATCCCGATTCCATTGCCTATATCAAAACTGACAGTGGAAACAATTTTGTAATTAATGACACCTTTATGGTCAAGTGCAGAACAAACGCTGACTGCATACCGCAGATTTATGAACATATACAGATCGGCAGCGGCAGATATTTTGCTGTTACTGTAAAAGATATTGAGGAATGGAAGCAGGTTTATGAATATCTGAAAAATGAACCGCAGGTGGCATCGTTCGCACCAAGCCTTGATCACGGGCTTCGACTGGACCACAAGAAATAACACAGTAGGAAATATTTTAGGATAAAGGCTGATATCTCATGAATTGGTTTAAATTTAAACGTTCTTCATTAAGTAAAATAATTTTTCTCAGTATTTTTTCAGCAGCATCTGCATCATTGACAGCATGCGGCGGCGGCGGTGGCGGCGGTGGCGATGACGGCGTTTCAATCGACATCAGAAAAACCGGTGATATCTTCACCGGAGAACAGTTTGAAATCACCTCAAACAAGGGCGCCGAAGTTGACACTATAACCTCAAAGTACGGAACAGTTACCCCGGCAGATGATCAGAAATCATACTGGAACTATACCTTCAATATTGATCTTTTTAAAAACCGGGATCTAAAATTTCCGATAACAGAAACTTTCACTGTAACAACATCAGATGGAACAACTCATTCCAGAGATTATGAAATTCCGCTGCTCGATCCGCTGATTAAGTACCAGTGGTATATCTATAACAACGGCGACAACGGTTATCAGAACCTTGGGCTGGCACTTGCACCGAAAAAAGGCATCGATTTAAACCTGATTGAAGCCTGGAACCAGACCGACAGTGACGGAAACAAAATCACCGGCAAAGGCGTTACCGCTATGGTTGTGGATGAGGCTGTTGATCTAACCCATGAAAATATCAAAGACAATATCAAAAATATCAGCATTCCTCTGTCAAAATACCAGAAAGTTATAAATTCTGGTCTATCTCTGGTAAAAGTTATAATGAATTCAGATTCTCTGCACGGTTCGGCCGTTACAGGTATTTTTGCCGGAACCGGTAAAAATAACAAAGGAATGAGAGGAGAAGCATACGGAGCAGCCGTAGTCTCCTACGACTATTTTGCAAATGCAGATTACTTTCCAGCTGTTGCAGCTGCTGTTAAAGATCTGAATCTTATTAATTTAAGCATAGGAGCAAATCACCAATACAGTTTCTCTGAAAATAGCCAGATGGTAATGGACATTCTTTATGAAAACAGTGTTCCTATAATTACCTCAGCAGGGAACAAATTCGAAGAAAATGATTTTGATACAAAATGCGAAGAATATGGTACTACGTGCGCATATAACCAGAACTTTGATGAGAAATATCACAGAAACGGAATAAAAGTATCATCTGTAAACTCACTTGGAGAACGCTCTTTCTACAGCAGTGTCGGAACAAACGTATGGATCTCAGGACTGGGCGGTGATCAGGGATATGACAATTCATCCAGCAGTTCACATGCATTGGTAAGCAATCTGTCCTCCTACCAATGCTTAGATTATGCTTGGTACATTCCAGCCTATGATTACTACGCTAATTTGTGGGATTTATACGGTTCACCGTGGTATGAACATGAAGATCCAAATTACACCTGTCTTTATACATCAAAAATGAATGCAACGTCAGCTGCAACTCCAACAATAAGCGGTATTGTTTCGCTTATGAAACAGATGAATAAAAAACTGACCGTTCCTCAAATAAAGTATATTCTTGCCAAAACCGCAAGGAACGATAAGACATTTTCAACAATGTCCGTCGGAAGAGTTACCGGCAAGGATGTTGACAACAACAACATAGTTCTGAACAATGGATGGATAGATAAAAACAACGGTCTCAGATATTCAGAATGGTACGGTTTCGGTTTGGCAGATGCAGGGGAGGCAGTCAAGCTGGCCCAAAACTGCGACAGCGATGAATACTGCAAGAAAAGAGAAAAAACTGAAAGCGGTTTTATCCAGTCAGAGACAACATCCTGCGTTGCAACTGCCGGTTCGAAATATGAATGTACCCTCAGTAATTTCTACAGCTATGCAGAAAATGAAGATGCAGATGATCTAGCGAATGGAACTCCTTTTAACGGTACGATGGAAATTGAGAGCGTGTCTCTTATAAATGATGAATTTAAATTTACGAGCGGTTCATCATCAAAAGATTACTGCACATTCAATACCGCAGAACAACTTAATCAGGATAATGTCAACAAAACCAGCATAAAAGATTTGAGTAAATATTTTATGCCGTTAAACAATTTGCAACTGGAACTTCAAAGTCCGGCTCAGGTCAGAAGCATAGTAAAACCGTATTATTCTCACTGGGCTCCATACACATCAAACAAGAATAATACTTTCAGCAATAAGATAATGCTGGAAACAAACAGTTTCTACCTTGATGAAATATCAGGAGGTGAATGGAAGCTCACTGTGACATCAGCATGCAAAATTGACAGCAAAGCGATGAACAGATTCAAGGTCAGAATCTACGGTTATACAAATTAACAGTAAATTAAGAAAACTTAGTAGACAGAAAGATCTGCATATTTGTGCAGATCTTTTTTATTTGCGTACGAAAGAATTAAATGATTATCTGGCAACAGCAGGGAATTATGGTCATCATCAGATTTTCCGGATAATTATTTTTTTATATTCCTCATTTAACATAATGTGTATTATCGGAAGTATAGTACAATAAATATACTCATATAGTGGCGAATGCGAAAAAAATAATCAAATTCAACTTATGTATGGATACAAAAATGAAAACGATAACAATTACTAATCAGAAAGGCGGCGTTGGTAAAACAACCCTGGTAATCAATCTTGCACAGTTCGCAACTATCGAACACAAGTATAAAGTTGCAGTTATAGATTTAGATACTCAAGGTAATGCATCATGGACTTTAGCTTCAGATGTAATTGCCAATACAGGCAATATCTTCTTTGATCACAAGATTGATAGCTTGAATGCTTCCCGTGATTTAAATGTAATTTCCTCAGACTACCGACTTGCCAATATTGAGAAAATTGACGTTGAACAAATTGCAGATAACCTGAAGGCAATTCAGAAAAAACTTCAAGAACAGAACGTTGACCTTTTTATTATTGATACACCGCCTAGTATGGGAAATGCTCTGGTAAGTTCATTACTGGTTGCTAATTATGTGCTTTGTCCTATTGAGCTTGAAGCGTTCTCATTACAAGGTGTTCAAAAAATGCGAAACGTCATAAACAACATCAAGACACTGAACTCTGATTTAACTGAATTGGGATTACTCCCATCCCGTGTAGAAAACCGTAATGCTACACACAGACGACAGCTACATGAGATCCAGCAATCCTTTCCTCAGTTAATTTGCCCTTATTCAATCTTTAACCGTTCAAGCATTGCTGACGCTGTTTCTGAACGCTCCTGGATCGGCAATAACAAAAAAACCTGTGCCAGAAAAGCTGCTCACGAATTGTCTGATGTAACAAACTGGATCTTACAAAGAATTGAGTTGGCATAAATAAGGAGGAATAAATATATGAGTATTGATTTACGTGATTTAGGTAGTTTATCCATTGATAACACAAAATCTTCTGGTGCAATGATGATCGATATCAACTTAATTGATGAAGATCCTAACCAGCCAAGAACAGAGTTCGACAAGGAAACACTTCAAGAACTTGCCGATACCATTGCCGAGCGAGGCGTTAAATCTCCAATTTCTGTACATAGAACAGAAGGCGGTCGCTTTATGATCAATCACGGTGCAAGGAGATACAGGGCAAGTATTCTTGCTGGTAAAACCACTATACCGGCTTTTATTGATGATGATTATACGCAGGCAGATCAGATAATTGAGAACATCCAGCGTGACAACCTTAAACCTATAGAAATTGCTAAATACATTGAAGCAGAGAAGGCAAAGGGCTTGTCACAGAAGGAAATTGCAACACAGTTGGGTAAAGGTCAGAAATATATCAGTGATATGCTTTCCCTGTTATCCCTCTACCCTCCTATTCAGGAACTGTTCGATGCTAACAGATTTGATGGTGTAGCTCCCGTTACTGAGTTGAACAGACTCTATAAACAGGATCAAACCAAAGTGGATTTATGGCTTCAGGAAATCACACCTGATGAAACCATAACTCTAAAGGACGTTAGGAAGCTGGCGCAAATCATTAAAAATAGTGATGCATTCAGTGAAGTAACTGCTTTACCGAATACCAAGAAAACTGATGAAACTACTGCTTTGACAGATGCTGAACTTGAAGATCTTGAGTTGCTTGAAGAGGATGATTTACCGGATGAATCAGATAATACGCCATCAGATAATACGCCGGAAGCAAATCAAACAAAACCTGAAAAGATTTTCAAAACTGTAAAGGAAATTCAATGCAGTTCAGAAAAATATGGAACCGTAACTATAGTATTTAAGGAGGCTGAAGAAGGGAAAATATATGTATTAACAGATGATGGAGTAAAAGATATAGCTATCAACGAACTCCGGTTAAAAAGGGTTATTTTTTAATTACTAGTAATATTTTTTAAGACAATAATTATGTTAGCAATACAAAAATTCAGTGAATACATTCCATTCACAAACTATCTTAAAGGCAATCAGGCAAAATCATGCCTGATTAAAGGTTGGAACCGCATCGACTGCAAGGAGGCAAGGGATACTATAGCAGACTGTCCTTCTGATACATGGATTCAGAGGCGTCTACGTGTTCGGGATGAAAATGATAACTATGTATATTCAGGATTAATCATTGTTGATGTTGATGATCCTACCTGGGCTGATAAAGTCCTAGAAAGAATTATGAAAGAAGACATCAAGTGCCAGGCTCGTAAAACCAAACATGGCTATCACTTTATCTTTCGCATTGTTCCATCTCGATTCAATGCCTCAACAAATGACTATCTGAATGCTTTGGAACTGTCAGAATTATCAGAAGCAACACACATGAAAACAGAATTTGTTTCAGATCCTGTTGTTGACTTCAAATTCACAGAAATAGTGAGGCATATAGTAGATGTTAAGGGGGCTTATGTAGGTAGAACATCAGAACGGTTCGACAGAGTTATAGACCGAAACATCAGCTACGATAATCAGTATTCTGGAGCTGAATTATCAGCACGTAATTCTGCAGAAGAACTACCGGACTGGTATCCTGCTTTTGACGATATTCCTGACTGGCTAATTCCTCAAAAAACTTTTAAAGGTTCAAAAATTCCGGAGTCTATTATGTTCTATCGAGAAATTGAAGAAATGATCAGTATGTCCGACTCATATATATTCGATCAGAAGAATATTAACATTCCTCAGTTCCTGCGCTGCATCAACAATGTATTCGACTATCGACTTGTTGAGAACTCAAACCAGGAACGAGATTTATTTATATACAGTAACGGTTATTACCAGCTAGTAGCAGATGATATTTTCATCGGGATAATAGACTCTATCCTATCTTTTCAGGATATAGGTGAAACTAAAAACTGTTCAGATATAACCAGGAGCATCTATAGTCAGTTTAAACGACATATAAATCTTGATTACATCTGTTCGGATACAGAGTTAGATTCCGATGAAAGCATAGTAAATTTCAAAAATGGAATATTGAATTTAGAAACAGGTGAGTTACTACCCCACTCCCCTAAATATCTAAGTTCAATCCAGATTCCATGCAACTGGGATACCAACAAAGACAGTCCAGAACCAACCGTATTCATAAACTATTTAAAACGACTTACTGCAGGACTTCAGGATCAGGAACAAATAATCAGCATGATTCTGCAATACTGCGGTTGTTGTTTAACAAATGTTCCGGTCTGCAGAACGAAAGGGGCTTTGATATTTCAGGGAAAATCAAATGCAGGAAAATCTCAGATCTTTAACATGATGTTTGACTTGATCGGTAAGAAGTATAGCATTCCTATAGATCTGCAAAATCTTTCATCAAACAGGTTCGCAACAGCAGCACTTTACCGTAAGCGATTAACAGGTCATGCTGACTTACAGCATTCAGCTATTATTCGTTCTGCAGATATATTCCGACAGATAACAACCGGTGACATTATCTATGGTGAAGCAAAATATAGAGATAGTTTCAGTTTCATCTATAAAGGAGGTCTTATATACTGCTGCAACTCAACTCCTAACTTTGGTGACCAGGATGAAGCTCTCTATAATAGACTTTATATAGTACCTTGCGAAAATGAAATACCTGCCAGCGAGCGAGATCCGGATTTACTCAACAAATTTAGAAAAGAATATCCTCAAATCATAAAACTCATGCTCAGAGAATTTCTGAAACTGAAGAAAAATAACTGGCACTTATACGTTGGTGGAACTGTAACCAAAGGTAGAAAAGATTACGAAGATGGTTCTGATAACGTAAAAGATTTCTGTGAATTGGTTGTTACAGATGATACCAAATACAGTTTTCAAACCGTCCAGTTCTGGTATGATGCCTATGTTTCCTATTGCAGACTATACGATTCCAAAGGAACGATGTTAAAGAAGCAAGCGTTTATGAAAAGGTTTGAAGCAGTTACGGGATGCAAACGTAATAGAATTAAGGATTTAAGAGCCTACAATGTTCATCCAACAATAGATGCACTAAAACTTAGAGATAAACTAGTTAACTAAAAAACTAACTTACCCACAAAAAAGAAGGACTCAGCCCAATACACAAACTGAGTCCTTTATTTTTTAAGACTAGTCTCATTATATCAAAAAAAGAGCATAAAACAATCAAAATGTTAGTTTTTTAGTATATTATTATTGCTAAAACGATCATTTTGTATATTTTTTTCCTAATTTTCTTAGGAAAGAGAATCTAAAAATAATCAGATATACTCAATATATATGGCTGTTTTAGCCATATAAATGGCGTATTTTAATGTAAAAAATGGCAATTAACCCTTTGAATTGGCGGTGATGGCAGTGCTTTTTTATTATAAATCAAATACTTATACATTAAGTGCCATTTCTGTAATATACTCTATAGGGAAATTAATAAATTAATATAAAAAAAGAATAAAAAATAATTTGGCATTATGGCGTTTTTGACAGATATCTATTTGATTTATAACGATTTTATACCGTCATTCTACTAATTATGACTTTGGCAAAATTTGTTAACTATTTGATTTTACGTACTTTTTAAAAAGAAAGATGGCGGTCAGAAATGGCGAAACTGGATATAAACGCTACTAAACATAAGAATCTCTAATCCATTATGAAAAGAAGTTAAAAGGGACAACAACTCCAATAAAAACCAACATATTTATTTTAAAAGAGTTTTCCTAATTTTTTTAGGAAAAAATTAAACTATTCTTTTGTAGAGTCTTTCAAGTTTGGCACAAACATCATCAAGTTTGGCACAAATAACATATAATCGTTGTTTTATCGAATATTTTTCGACATACAAAAAGCCAAATTTCTGTATTTTAATGAATTAATCTGAAGAATCTCTGATCCAGATTGGATAGAAACGAAAAAGGACCCGGCAACGATAACAAAAACCGAGTCCTTTATTTTTTAAGACGAGTACATTATAACAATAACCATTCAGTTCGCAAATTATTATGCAAAATTTGAATCAAGTTACTTTTAATAGTTGGTAAGTTCAAAATCGTTTGGCTCAATAGGGCTCTATAACATATCTTTAAACGCAAAATATTTCCTAATTTATTTAGGAAATTATCTTCCACGACCTCGGCGTTTATTTACTTGTGAAGGATATTCCTGGGTATTATTCTGAACTTGAGTATTCTTCGGCTGTTGTACAGATTGTTCCTGACTGTCTACAGTCTGTGTATTGATTGTTGGTTTATCGTTAGGACCATAGATAGAACCATATTTTATGATATTTATATTTATTTTGCGCCATTCCTGCAGATATGAAGATTGTTCAAATTGCTCAAATAAAGCAACAGTTGATTTCTTGCAAACATCATTGTGAAAATTTAGTAGAATATTCTTTGTACTTTTGTCCATTAACTTTATTGTTTCATAAAGTTCAGTATGCATTTGATTCTCAAGAATAATATCAGGTTTAATCTTAGGATCAGTCAAACAGCTAACTATATTAGTCGTCAAACTTGTTAAAGCAGAATCAACCAATTTATTAATATTTTTAGCTTGTTCATTTTTTTGTTGATTACTCAATTTTCTCAAATATTTCGCACATTTCCTTGTATAATCAGCAAGTCCCTTTAAGAAGGTATATTCTATTTCTGCCTTAACTTTACAGCCTGCTTGTAAATTATCTTTACCGACAACTGTAGCAGCACAATCTGCAAATAATAACGTATTGGATATAGTTCTTCTGAGTGATTGTTTATCCTGGATAAATATGCTGACGAGCTCAATTTTTTCGAGTCTTTTTAAATTATGTTTCTTAGAATTTTCCAAAAAAGCTTTAACTTTACCGGAAGCAAAATAGTCATGATTTTTTGAAATTAAATTGTTTTCCAAACCTAATTTTAGCTGTTCATTAGAATCTATCTTCTTTATTTCATTAAATTCTTCTATCAACGATTTTGTAAATATTGGGCATAACCTTTGAGTAAATACACCTTTATTAAAAGATGTAACATCCTTAACATCCATTTCTTTTGACAATTCAAGCAAATTAGTTATCTTATCGACAGAGTGTTCTTTCAAAGATGAAAAAACTGAGTCAGACTGTTCAATATTTTTCATACATTTTTTTTGCTCAGAAAGTCCTTGAAACAAAAACTTCTTATTATTGGTAGTTAGATCAAATACCTTTAAGTTGTAGTGTTCAAATATAGTAAGCATATTTGTGTATCGATTTGCTACTAACCACCAAGTTAACCTGTTATCAATATCCTGATTTCTAACTGCGACATCTTTATTTTCACCGTTTTTACCGTATAACCTTCCTTTTATTTCATTTGTAAAGGTTTGATTATTTTCTACAAACGGATGCTCTTTCAACCCTAATGGCATAGTATCAGTCTTATCTTTACATTGGGAAAGAAACTTTACGTAAAGAGCCATTCTAGCTAACAAAGCTTTATAATCACTACTGAAACATGCTGCCAATGAAATAATATTAAGCTGATTCAAGCAAGTCGGAGATAAAAGCAAAAAATCCTTATTCACGAGAAACACCTTGTTATTATCGAGTGAATTATCTACTTTTCCTGATCTTTATCTTTTGGAATAGTTCCGGAATTCAATCCGTAATTCAACCAGTATTCCATTGGATGTTCTTCAATGAATGGCTTCATTTTTGTCATAATAAGTCTACTCAATTCCTTCGAATTTTCGAGTCTTTTTGCCATTTCTTCAGGATGCTCTCTTTCGTATTTGAGAATTTCAGCAACTCTTTCATCACTGTATTTTTGATCTATCGTATAGTAAATATCTTTAATGTAATCACCTGTTATTTCATGCTCACAATCATCTAAAATGCTAATATGATTTTCATATCTATATGCAAGAAGATTTGCAAGCACTTCATCGCCTTCTTTATCATAGCAGCATAACATAAAATTCCGCATATCATCAGTAGCTGATAACTCATGTACTATTTTCCTTAGTTCATCAATGTGTGGCAACAAAAATGCAACTTTTTCATCATGAGATTTATCTTTAACCTGGTCTAGCAGTTTGGTGTAAGCCGCCTCGTATTCCAGTGCATTCCGTTCAGCAGCACCACTCATGATGTAATCAGGCAAACCAACTAATAAAGAAAGAACTGAAGCTTTTTTTCTTGCTACATTATCTGCCCATTCTTTAAATTCACGATCATCCATGATAATCCCCTTTCTCAATACATCAAAAAAATTCTTTTAACTTAAAGATACTAAACATCTATTTCCTAATTTATTTAGGAAAATACCCACTTACTATTTTTTCAAATCTGCTGGCATAAACATCATAAGGAATAGTCCAGATATAGTTATAGACAATATTTTTAAAATCAGTCAGATGCCCTATATCTGTCAATTCAATATTTCGGTTTTCTGGGAAGATGTAATTATTGTAATCAACAAAAAATACAAGTTTTCCAGTTTTACCTTTCTTTCCTTTAATATTCAATTCAAGTCTTGATAAGACTGGATGAATTTTTTCATTGGTGTTTTTTAAAATACTTTGGAATTTAATCCGTAATTCAACCAATATTCCATTGGTCGCTGGTCTTTAGCTGTTTTTTTACTGATATTTTGGAGCCACTCCATTGAATTTTTATGCCGCCTCGCCATTTCTTCTGGATGTTCTCTTTCGTATTTGAGAATTTCAGCAGCTCTTTCTTTACTATATTTTTGATCTACCGAATCAAAAACATTTTGAATATAATTCCCTGTTATTTCATGCTCACAATCATCTAAAATGCTGATATGATTTTCATATCTATATGCAAGAAGATTTGCAAGCACTTCATCGCCTTCTTTATCATAGCAGCATAACAAAGAATTCCGCATATCATCAGTAGCTGATAACTCATGTACCATTTTCCTTAGTTCATCAATGTGAGGTAACAAAAATGCAACTTTTTCATCATGCGATTTGTCTTTAACCTGGTCTAGTAGTTTGGTGTAAGCCGCCTCGTATTCCAGTGCATTCTGTTCAGCAGCACCACTCATGATGTAATCAGTCAAACCATCTAATAAAGAAAGAACTGAAGCTTTTTTTCTTGCTACGTTCTCTACCCATTCTTCGAATTCACGATCATTCATTTCCATTCTCTGCATCACACAAGCTTTTAACAACTTAATTCAATCTTAGAATAGCAATATATTTACACCTTTGCAATAATTTTATACATATTATTTATAATTGCATCTCTTATCCATAGTTGCGATCACATTATCAACAAATAAATCAAACCAACATAACTAGACGCATAACCCAGCTACATATAAAACCTTTAAGAAATCGATTAAATTACAACCAAACGTACGATCAGAATTCTCACGGCACAGCTTTTTGATTCTATAATGTAGGTATTGATCACAAAATTACAGGAAATTCGATGAAATCCTCCACCAGTATTTTCTACCGCAAAAATTATGATCCGTATTTTCTCCTTGCGGCCCATACCTGCTGCGATATGAACCAGGGTGCACTACCCGCCATTCTGGCGTTTCTCTACTATCACGGAATTCTTACCACATTTGAGAGTATTGCCTGGTTCGTATTTGCATCGAACCTTGTTTCATCCGTTGTTCAGCCGCTCACCGGTTATCTGTCGGACCGCCGGCCGCGCCCGTGGCTTATGACCCTTGGAATTGTATCAGCCGCAGTAAGCACCGCATTTATCGGATTTACGGATAATCATACAATCATGATGCTGTGCTGTCTGATCAACGGGATCGGTATTGCAATATTCCATCCGGCAGGAGGTAAAACAACCCATGCGGTAGTTTCAGGCAGTCATCTTGGAAGAGGTCTGAGTCTGTTTTATGTCGGAGGAAATCTAGGCTTTGCCACCGGCCCGGTACTGGTTACACTGAGCATGACCTTTTTCGGTCCTAAAGGAACATTGATAATGATTGTTCCCGCCATCCTGATTACTCTGATTCTGGCATATATGAACGCTAAATTTGTTCATGCCCTTAGAAAGGAAAAAAGAAAAATCACCAGGGCCAGGGAAAGCGGACAGAACCGCAGGGAAAGACCGGGGGCATTTTCAGTACTGACCGTGGCAATCTTCTTCCGAGCAACAATGTTCTTTGCTCTCAACACCTTCATACCGTTATACTGGGTTAAAATCCTCGGACAGACGGTTGAAACCGGTAATACCGTACTTAGTATTATCGCATTGATGGGGGCAATCGCCACCCTCTGCGGTGGATTTATGGCTGATCGGATCGGTCTGAACAAAATGTTCTCCTATGCTCTGACCGCCATGACACCGCTGCTGATTGCCTTCTGTTCAGTACAGAATATGTATGTAAATCTGGCACTCATAATCCCTACCGCCTTTTTCCTGTATTCCACATCAGCACCGATGATGGCAATCGGGCAGAGATTTCTGTGCAATCACACCGGACTTGCATCAGGGATCACGGTAGGTCTTGCTGTAAGTTTCGGCGGGATCACTGCTCCTGTTCTGGGATGGATTGGAGACACATACGGACTGAACAGCACATTCTGGGCTGTTGCCGCCTGTTCAGCAGGGGCTATGATTGTGAGCTATCTGATCCCGAATGCAGATCTCAAGGAAGATGAAAAACAGAAATAACCGTACAAGTGAATGATTTATAGAAGCAAACCGGACAGATCGCAATAAATCTGTCCGGTGATACTGGAAGGTTTTCTGTTCTGTTAACAAACAAACCTTTGATTATTCTACAGTCCCCACTTTTTAAAGGTTTCAGGACTGATATTCTTGAGAGAATCGATTACAACAACACAATCCTTCTTTACATTTCTGAGCACTGTAATCATATGATTGCGCGGTATTGCAACACATCCGCCGGTATAAGGTCTCTGATCACCCAGACAGTGCAGAAAAATCGCAGATCCGCGCCCAGGAGTACCGTCCTCGTTATAGCTGATATTCATCGCATACTGATACGGGAACAGATAATCAATCAGATGTTCACTGTCGGCTTTATTCAGATCCGGATAATTCCGGATATCCACCAGTTTATTGTACTGATGATCTTTTCGTGCATCTCCGGACCAGTAGTCATTCTCATCCACCTTTTTGTATGTGAATGCCTTGCATCCGGGATCATCTGCAATTCCAAAGGCGGCATTGAAACGGAACGTACCTACAGGAGTTTTACCATCCCCCTCTCTGGTTTTACCAAGACCCTGCTTACCGATATACCCCGGGGTGCTGATAATCTGCCGCCAGCTTCCGTCAGCTGTTTTCTCGTGCATGGAAACATAGGCAGTAGTTTTGCCCACTCCTGCCACAACAAAAAGCTGGGTGGCTTTCTTTTTTTCTCCCAGTTTCGCCACCCAGTCAGGAGATGAAGCATACAGAGGCTGCTCCGCCCGGATTGCATCTCCGCAGTTATCATTCTGTGAAAAGGCACTGCCCGACAGCAAAAACATCGAACATACACCCATGAACAAAATTTTCAGAATTTTATATTTTTTCATTGCATACCTCTTGTGTAATGATCTAAAAAAATCAATATCGACATTCTAGCATTGAGTTGAAGGTCCGGCGAAAATTTTATATGAAGTACGGCATATATCGAAAAAAATTGATAGAGAATGTCTGACGGGTACTGTTACCGGGCAATACGGCCGGCAGGAAAAGATCAAACCTGCCAGTTCAAACCACACTCATACACCTGTTAGTGAGAAATCTGATAATTTCTCTGCTTTCACCTCTGTAAAACAGAGTGAGTTTTCTGTCAAACTCTGAATAATTTTCTCGGGAAATATGCATCAGAACAGATTCTTTCTGCATCAGAACAATATTGCACAACAGCAGGGATGTTCTTTTGTTTCCATCCCAAAACGGCTGAATTTTTGCAAGACTGCAGAAACATTCAGCAACCATCAGGTTAAACTTACCAGTCTGAGTGCTGTTTAATCTTCTGATCCACTGTTCAACATCATTGCGATCCGGAACAGGGAGCTGGCCGATACAGGGAATCGAACTGTACCCGCTTCTCAGTGTACCTACCTCAAGCGACTGCTCTTGAGCAAGCATGCTGTTCAAACTTATAAATAAATCCAGGTCGGGGATAAGTTCGGCAGTACTCATTTGTTCTTCGAGGTAATCCATCGTTCTGATTACGTTTTCAATCACAACAGATTCAAGTTCATCATGAATTGCAGATACAGCAGACTCTCCACAGAACAGGCCGGCAATCTGACTGTCATCCATATCAATCTGCTCAAAACGGAACATCGTTCCTGCAAGCAGAATCTTCTCTCTCAAATTAATTTTTGTCATTTCCTCAACACAGGCAAACCGAACTTAAGTAAAAATCGTTCATCATGTATAGGCTACTGTAAAAACTCCCGGTTGCGACACAGCCAGGGTGCTGTCAGGATTAACTGAAAAAATTTCTTCAGCCGCAACACGTACCAGGCTGTATTCAATAATATCAAAAGATCAATGTCAGACAGTGAGTTCATTCTCCCGCGACTGGAGTATTACTCCGAAATTACGCGTTCAAGATCATACTGCCGCACCATTAATTTATCGAGGACAACCTCCGCCGGCATACATATGTCATCAGAAAAGATAATTCAGTCTGTATTGTCCGAGTCCCATTACCGCTGCATGTCCCACCCTCAGATATTCACCTGCAGCAAGATACGGTGCAAGATAATCAAGCCCCCTTCCGGTCAGTACCACCCTGCCGGAAAAACCGTCAAGATTAATGATTCGATCCTGACGGCTGGAATATCTGGCACATTCAAATATCCTGAGCCTGTTATCATAGACTGAAATATTCCGGATATATTCCTGATAATCATCATCACTGTAGTCCACGGGGAACCTATAGTGGGAATAAAGATTGAACAGCTGCCTGATCCTGCCAATCAGATGACTGAATAACAGTCCGGGGGTAAATTTTTGCAGATCAGGAAGTTCATTGCTGCATAAAAGTCTTGTCGGGGTGATGAAGTCTATTTCAACGCAGTTTATCTGCTCCGGATAAAATACGACAAAATGTTTGTCCAGCTGGGATTTGACTATCACATGACGGCCGTCGTACAAAAGTTCCTCACTGCCGTCTGACATAACCTGAAAAATCCGGTTAACCCTGGCTCTGCCCCTGTCTACGGAAAATCCGTGCTCGGCAGCATACACGACAGCATTGACTGCATGTTCAACATAACGCATTCTGGTACCGAAAAGAGCAAGACCTATATCGAAGAGGCCGCCGGATTGCACGGTACCGGAATAATCCGCGGCGTCAAAAAAATAAGGATTGGGAATTGTTCTTCCATCATTGTTTCTGCTGTTTTCAAAAGTGCTGTGAGACTCAAAAATCTCCTGATAAACCCGGTGTTCCACCGTTTCCATCAGCGCTCTGCCGAAGGCTCCTCTAAATGCAGATCCTCGGAAAACAGGAAACGGGATCTCCTCCAGAGCTTCAAGTTCAAATCTGAATTTAATCATTGGAAGTTCAATCTTCTTCATAAACAGTTCCGATATTCCGGTTCCTCAGCAGAATACAACACATAGAGTTCAGGAGTTAACCCCGTCCTCGTGAACTTATAATATAGTCAACATACGCAAATATCAATACAGGTGCAAAGTTTACATGCTTGAACAGGATCACTTTGAACATATTTCAGCACATTAAGGCATGACGGCAGTTCTACGGTTCCGTCAGCATATCTGCTGCATTCAAAGTCCGAGATGAAGTTCTGTTTTTGAGTTTCGTTTGATTTCCGCTCATATAATTTTGACAGTACCGGTAAATTCAAGTAAATTCTAGATCAGGCGGATAGCTGCCGCTCTGACAGACCGCAACGGCTGTCATTCTTCTTTTCCAAACAGGAGCCGTCATGAAATTTCTGCCATCATTCACCGCCGCCCTGATTGCGGTTTTCACATTAGGATGTTTTTCAGGAACAGGAGAAGGGAAATTCTCCGGCACCTGGCTGTGCACCCACAAGTTTTCTGATTATCCGCGCTGTTCATTAAAATTCCGTAATAATCAGGAAATTTTCGTAGAGAACGTGCTGGATGAGCCTTTCACCGTAAAATACAAAAAGGTGGAAAACGATTATTCCCATCTCGATCTGACCAACAGCGAAAAAATTGAATTTGAACACGAATATAAAGATACCAGACCGAACGGAAACATTGTCGATCGTACTCTCAATATGGAACTGCTCTATCATGAGGAGGACGGACTTCCGATTATTTCCGTAATGGGATTCGAGTTCGACGGAAGGGGAATTGTAGTCCTGGAGGAGCTTCTGCCTGAAGATCGACTGGTTGACGGGTTCAAATCAAAACTGGCCCACCGGCTCAATGATCGCCCGGCAGGCTCAACCATGCGCAGCATGGAATGATAACGCCGACAGGGGCGCCGTACGCTCCCTGCTACAGATAGTCCTTCAGCATCTGTCTGATTGCTGCAGCCTTTTCATTGTCAGTTTCAAGGATCATCTGCTTCAGAGTTTTTTCAACCTTCTCCCCGTTTACCTTGACCGTGGTTTTCACACTTAGAGCCTTTTCGGTGTCAGCACCGTTTTCCTGCAGAAGTTTGATAACCGGCTCCAGTCCCCGGACAATGGCAAAGGTCAGAGCCGTGGCACCGTCCTGATCGGCAAGATTTACATCTGCTCCTGCTTTGATCAGTTTAAGAATAACAGCCTCATCAGGAACTTTAGGCTCTTCGACCGCAAGAATAAGGGCGGTTTTTCCCGTTTTGCTGACAGCATTGATATTCTTTACCCTGGAAAGCAGCACATCCACCACCGGCAGATTCAGATCACGGTAGTCACTCACCGCCTCCATCAGTACGGTTGTACCTTTTGATGCCCGGACGAAATCGGCGTCACAGCCGGCATCAAGAAGGTTCCTGATAAATTCAGGATCAGTATCCTTTTTATTAACATATTCAAAAAGAACATTCTTACCGTATTTATCAGCCGCATTGAAATCAGCTCCGGCTGCGGCAAACAGTTTCAGAAGCTGCGGATCCCTGCGCTCCGCCGCCCAGAACAGCAGCGGATTACCGTAAGCATCCTTGAAATCCGGATCCGCCCCCTTTTCAAAAAGCAGACTTACATACGGCAGTCCTCCCTTCTCGTAGGCGGTTTCAACTATAGAATGATTACCGTTTCTGGCGGACGGATCACATCCAAGATCTATCAGTTTTCCCGTAATCTCAAGGTGTTTCGGCTCCCCGACCGCCTTGTTTTTCATCCAGTTAACCAGCAGTTCCTGTTTAAGCGTGTCATATTTTTTGAGTTTTCTGAGATCCGGTTTCAGCCCGGCCCAGTAATCAACAATCTCCACCGGCTGTCTCATCATAGCTTCAGCAATGGTGCTTTTACCGTCTGCGGTTTCGTAATTGTAGTCAGAACCGGCCTCAATCATGGCTTTGACAAAATCAAGACTGGCATCGGCCTTCCTGAGCTGTTCCGCATCAGCAGTTCTGCGGTTGAGGTTGTAACTGTTTCTGTACCTGATACTGAAATAGGTTGAAAGGAAACTAGGATTATTTTCAGTAGCGGTTTTACCACCATGAGCAAAATAATTTTTCAGTGAGACAGGATCGTTCTCCTCTGCGATCAGGTAGAAAGCTCCGCTTTCAAACTGGGTATAAAGATTAGGATCAGCACCGTGATCGATTGCAGCGTTAAGGTAGTCGATTCCACCTTTGCTGTAGGCAAAATACAGAAGATAAAGATTCTGAACACCGATAAGTTCATTCGGACTGAGTCCCAGTTCCATAAGACGGTTGAACACAGCAAGATGCTGCGGTGTTTTAATTCTTTTTCCATCCTTCAACCAAAGGTAAAGCAGACTTTCTCGATCATCATCATCACGGGAGGACCACTGGTTGAGCTGTCGGAGTCTTTTCAGATCCGGATTGAGACTGAGCCAGTAGGCTATAAGTTCATCATCCCCCTTGCTCAGGATCTGTTTGGCAACGCTGAGTCTGCCGTCTTCGCTTTCCCAGTTGTAATATGCGCCGTATTTAATCAGCAGTTTCACCACCTCGGTCTTAACGTTGGAATAGGTAAGATATTTGTAGATCAGAGGTACTTCAGCCGACCGGTTTTCTTTGATTTTTTTACTGTAAACCTGTGATACGGTAACCGTCGCGTTCGGATCTGCCCCCTGTTTCAGAAAATCCTCCAGTTCCTCAATTTTTGTAAGCGTTACTGAAATTTTCTGCTGGAATTTTTTATTCAATTCAGGATCTGAAGAGACTTTAGCCTGTATCAAAGCCTCCGGTGCCGACGGATCTTTCTGTTCTGAAGGATTGACTGAAGGTTCTGAAGATATTTTCTGCTCAGGGGGAACAGGGTTTTCAGCAGTCTGAGTACCGGTTCCCTGCTGAGGCTCTGCAGATTCAGTCTCCGGCGTTTCTGCCGGACTAACAGTTGCAACGGATTCTGTTCTGTCTGACACTGCCGGTCCCGCGGTGTTTATTCCGTTTCTGCCGAGAACTGCGGAAATTCTGTCTCGATCGACACTGACAGTCCCTCTGGCTGTAACTTTTCCACCTTCATTAACATACTGGAGATTGTCTGAAACGGTAACGAATTCATCAGCTTTAAGAAAGATTTCACTGCGGATCTGTGCTGCATTCTTTACCAGTTCATCACGACTGAGAATACTGGCCAGCTCTGTTCTGAGTGCGCTGGTCTTGAGTTTACCCAGTGCGGCGGTTTCATCTTTTCCGACCGCCTCCAGCTCCAGAGAAACTGTTTCAGCGCAGCAGGCATTCCACATGCAGATATTGCTGATTACAATTGATGCTAGAAGATTGAATTTGAATTTGGCCATAACGCCCCCGTAGTGAAAAAAACATGAATACCCCGGCTGATTAGAATTTAATGCCGCATGATCCGATGCTACCACAAACAAAGAAGCATTAATTTAATTCAGAGCAAAATTTCGGAATATTAAGAGGATCCTGCCCACCTGGGTGCCTTGATTGCAGGTATCTTTCAGGGAAAAACTATTGTTTTTCTGAAATCACCTCGTGAATCATCCTTTGAACAGTACTGTGTTCCATTAATTTTTCGTATTTTCTGAGCTGCCTGATCAGATATTTAAAATACGGGAAACCAATACAAAGCATGAGAACTAAAAAAACAGCAATAAGCCCCGTAACCATAGGAACCGGATCGCTAAAAAGTTCTAAAGGTGATTTTATCCCTTTATGAAGCAGTGTTCCGGGCTCCCTCTGTTGTCGCTTACGGTATACTGATCACCAATTTTAACCAGTGCGGCGGGAACTGTAGTACGAAATTCTCTGCCATCCTCAGTCTTAAGCTCTACAGTGCTGCGGTCTATTGCAGTGGTTACAGAAGTGATCCGGGCGGGAACTTCAGCATATTGCCCGGTATACTTTGAAACCTGCACACTGAAATAGTCCCATTTGTTGCCAACAAATATCAGGGAAAATAACGGCAGCGTAAGAAAAGAGAAATTCAGAATACCGCAGAAATTAAAAAGTCCACAGTCTCCGGTTGGGGAAGCTGTGAACTTTGCTGACTTCATTTGTTTGTTCACCGGCTATTAAATCAGATCTAGATCACGTTTTCAACCGTTTTTTACAATTATCCTCTTTTCCCCTGCCGGCTGGCGATTAACTGTCCTATCCGTACAGTTCTCATACAGACTGCAGAAATTAAGGCGGAAAAAAGTTTCATCAGAACCGCAGAAACAAAATGCTACATTATTGCATTTTTATAACAGTAAACCTATAATGTGCTCAATGATACATTGTTGCATTTTCCGTACACCGGGATTGCACTGATGTAGAACGTGTAATTATTAAGGAGATGAACATAAAATGAGAACCAGACTCATACTGACTGCATTACTGTGTATTCCATTCATGAACGCCGCAGCACACGAAGAGGAGGAACACGCACACGAAGCACACGCCGCCCATGTTCACGGAGCTGCTGTACTGAATGTGTTTACGGAGGATGACAGTACCGTTGTTCTTGAACTTGACAGTCCGATGATTAATTTTATTTCATTTGAACACAAACCTGGGGATGAAAAGCAGATCACCGAATACAACAGCTTTCTCAAAACCCTTTCATCCGGTATTTTCAGCGGGGATTCCGCTTTCAGAATCAACTCCGAAGCTGCATGCTTTGTCAAAGGCTTTGAACATGATGTGGAATTCGATGACGGTCACGGGGATTTTGAACTGACCGTGACCTACAGATGCGAAAAAATCGACAGTCTGAGTTCCATCGAGGTTAATCTGTTTAAAAACTTTCCAGCGCTTCACAGCATTTCAGCACAGGTTGTAACTGAAAAAATGCAGAAAGGTTTTGAACTCAAAGCAGACAGCCACATCATAAACCTTAAATAGCACAGCCATGAATACTGCCATAAAGATCGATAAACTTACCTTCAGATGGCCTAAACAGAAGGAGGATCTGCTGGACATACCGTCGCTCGAAATCAGCCGCGGCGAGCAGATCTTTCTGGCCGGTCCCAGCGGTTCAGGCAAGTCAACTCTGCTTAATCTTATTGCAGGGATCCTTACACCCCGCAGCGGCAGCATCAGGATCGGGGACGTAACCATCAGCGATCTTCCCGGATACCGTCGTGATCTGTACCGGGTCAGCCATATCGGCTTCATCTTCCAGCAGTTCAACCTGATCCCCTATCTTTCCATTGAGGAGAATGTGCTTCTGCCCTGCCTGCTCTGTTCCGGCCGCGAACAAAACGAACAGGGCTCGGTTAAACAGAGGGTGAAGCAGCTGCTGAGCGAACTTGATCTGCCGGAGGACAGCTGGGGCAAAAAGGTACGTCAGCTCTCCATCGGTCAGCAGCAGCGCGTTGCTGCAGCCCGAGCACTGATCGGCAGACCTGAACTTATAGTGGCCGATGAGCCGACCTCTGCTCTGGATTACGATCGGCGCATCTCTTTTCTGGATGTGCTGATGAAACAGTGCCGGCAGCAGAACACCACCCTGCTTTTTGTAAGCCACGATCTGAATCTGGCACCGCAGTTCAGCAGAACGGTAGATCTGAATGAAATAAACCATGCCGGATATCACGGATAAAATCATGAAAAAATTCTACAGTCTTCTGAAAATCGCCCTAAAAAGTGCCTGGAACCGCAGATCAACTCTGTTTCTGATCATCTGCGCCATCGCCATTTCCACCGCTCTTTTGCTCGGAATTGAGAAAATCCGCACCCAGGTAAAGGAGAATTTCGTAAATTCAGTGGTCGGAACAGATCTGATCATCGGCGCCCGCACCAGTCAGATCCAGCTTCTGCTCTACTCTGTTTTCCATATCGGCAGTGCTACCAGCAATATGGGATATGAGACACTGCAGAAGATTTCCCGGGATCCCAAGGTATCCTGGGTAATACCGGTTTCGCTTGGAGACTCACATAAATCTTTTCCGGTAGTGGCTACCGATGAAAACTTTTTTAAACATTTCCGCTATGCCGACCGTAAAGAGATCAGATTCAGACTGGGTAACGCCCCGGCAGGAATGTTCGATGTCGCTATCGGCAGCGAGGTGGCGGAAAAGCTCAACTACCGGCTGAGACAGAAGATCCATCTCACCCACGGATCAGTGGAAACAGCATCAGCTGTACATGACAATGTATCCTTTGAGATCAGCGGTATCATGAGTCCGACCGGAACCCCGATCGACCGCAGTATCATCATCTACCTGCCGGCCATGGAGGCGATCCATGTCAACTGGAAGGGAGGACTCCCGGTGGCCGGGCTTAAACTCACCGAATCACAGCTGAAACAGATGGATCTGCGGCCGAAAAGCGTAACCGCTGCGTTCATCGGTCTGAACAAACGTTCACACACCTTCGCCATGCAGAAGGCGATAAATGAATATAAATACGAATCGCTTATGGCGGTTATCCCGGGAGTGGCCATCGACGAGTTATGGAATATTCTAAACAGCGGTGAGCGTGTTCTGTGGATCACCTCTCTGCTGGTTACCGTATCAAGTCTGCTGGGACTGGTGGCCGTAATTCTGGCGGGGCTTGGTCAGCGCAGACGCGAACTTGCCATACTCAGATCTGTCGGAGCCAACCCTTTTGACATCATACTGCTGATGATCTACGAGGGATTCATCGTGGTAATTGGCGGTGTGACGCTGGGTCTGCTTACGGTGTATACCCTTATCTATCTTTATGCGCGGTATTTTGCTGAAAACTACGGTTTCTTTATTACTCCGGATCTCCTTTCCGTTACGGAAATTATGATTATCTGCGGAATTTTTGCCGCCGGTTTCCTTGCAAGCCTGATCCCGGCCTACAAGGCATACCGCATCAGTCTGTCGGACGGTCTAAATGCTTCGATCTAGTTTTATTACTGCAGTTTTTTTGCTGCTTGCTCTCCTTTTCAGCACCGGTTCCTGCGCCGCTGCCACTGCTGACACCGTTGTCTGGAACGATCTGATAGATCCTGCAGCACTGGCGGCGAATTCTGCAGAGGGTGTCACCGATGCCGCCGGGATCGAACGGGTGTCCGCCGGTATTTCGGAAGCAGGAATCAACACAGCCCTCTTAAACAGGGAAATCATACTGACCGGATTTGCAGTACCGGTCGACTATGATGATCCGGAACATCTGCGCAGCTTCCTGCTGGTTCCGTATATGGGCGCCTGCATTCATGTTCCGCCTCCTCCTGAAAACCAGATTATCATGGTCACCCTGAAGGAGCCGCGCCGGATTAAAGCTATGGATCAGGTTCAGATAAAAGGAGTGCTCCGCGCTGACAGTTCAACCTCCGGCAGCGACAGGGATGATCTTCCCGCTGCCAGCGGCTACAGCATGGATAATGCACAGATCCTGAATCTGGATGAAGAGCGCAATATCTGCCGTCCGCTGGCAATTCTGTTCCTGGCAGGTATGGTACTGAGCCTCGGTCTTATTCTTCCACTGCACCGGATCAGACTTGCAGGCGCTGCGTTATCACTGATTCATTCCCTGGCCGGCGGGATCATGCTCTGCATCGGTCTGTTCACGCTGGTGTCAGGATTCTCAGCCCATGCTCTTGCGGCGTTTTTTGCCGGATTCATGCTGATCTACCTGATCAACGCGCTGTTCTCCCACTCCTGCTGCTGTGAGGGTGAATGCAGCGAACAGGACGGTAAATTCACTGTGCTGGCTCTGGTAATCCACAATATTCCTGAATATTTCATGGTACTTGCAACCCTGGTGCATGCGGTGAATATCGGAATGATGCTGGTTGTTTCACTGCTGATGCACAACATTCCGCTGAGTCTGTCGGTGGGGCTGTCCCTTAGAAACCTTTCCTTCTCCGGCAGGATTAAATATATCTTCCTGCTGAGTATTCTTCCGGTGATTCTCGCAGCAGCAGTTTATCTGTGCCTTGATATCAGTCCGAACTCTGATAACTACCGTCTGCTGCTGAGCGGGATAGGCGGTGTGATTACCTATGTGGCCGTTTTCAACCTGTCCGGCCGCAATCTTCTTTACGGGAACAGAAAAGCCGCCGCTGCAGGCACGGTTCTTGGAACTGCACTTTCCCTTGCAGGTTTACTGCTGTTCAGATTATAGGAGAATATTTTATGACCGGTCACGATTATGATGTAAATCACTGCTGTCACTGCGGGGAGAAGGTACACCTGACCAGAATAAGAAAATCAGTGTATGATGCCGTGGTGGGTGAGAAGGTGCCGATCAAGGCCTATGATATTATTGAAAGACTGAAGGCTGAAGATCTTAAACTGACCCCGGCCACCATCTACCGCTCCCTGGATTATCTTATCGAAAAGGGGCTGATCCACCGCATCAATTCCCTCAATGCCTACGTTTCATGCACCTGCAGTCACCATGACGAGCACCACCGCACCACCCTGCTGCTCATCTGTTCACAATGCCACCGGACCATGGAAATCCAGGATCCTGAACTGTGCAGCTCCATCTATGAACACATCGCCAGAACCGGCATGACGGTGGAGCACAACTGTATCGAAATCCAGGGGCTTTGCAGCGAATGCCGAGCCGGCAGGGAATAACGGCAAGCTATCTGCGTTTAACCTCGTCAATAAAGTACATGCTGCCGGAAGGATTGTCCGGATCTTCAAAATACACCCGGTACTCAATATTATCTCTGGCAAGCTGTTTTTCAGGGGCGCGCACCGACCAGCTGCCTGCAAAGAAATATTCACCGGCCTGAGGAATTTCCAGCCGGTAAAGCAGTCTGTACTGCTCGATATCCGCAGATTTTCCGCTACCTCCGCCGATCCTTTTTATGCGGGTATCATATACTCCTGTCGGTTCCACTGTTACATATTTGTTCGCAGCCTTCAGTCTGCGGAATATCCGCCCGTATTTTGAACTTGAAACCGCTTTGATGACACGGTAGATAAATGCTCCGAGAGCAATAAGCGAATTGTACAGAAATATATCCAGCAGCGTTTTAGGATTTTTCAGATAGGCGTATCGCGGATTGAAACTGTTATAGGCAACCTCCACTTTATCCCCTCTGGCCGCCTTGATGTAATCTGTTTTCACCGTAAACATACGGCCGTCATCTGTTTTCAAATCAATTAAATCAGTTCCTCTGATATGGGTAATCTGGTGTACCTGTGCACCGGTGCTGGTATATCCGCCGGTGAATCTTGAGAACTGCAGATTATAATACTCATGGGCAAAGCCGTAGTGAAACAGCAGAGCAAAAAGAGCAATGATTATCATTCCGGCACTCTTTGCCATAAAATGCTCGTCGCATACACAAAGCCCTCCGGTAAAAAGCCGTCTGCAATCCTCCGCACCGTTCTGTGCTCCAGCTTTTCTGTGATACTTGCCGGAAGCTGTTCCGGCCGCGGCAATTTTCTGCAGCAGTTCCTGCTGTTCACGTTCCATAATCTCTACCTCCTTTAAACAAACGTGTCCGGACCGGTTTATCCGATCCGTTTTTCGATGGATTTTATTCCATGGCAGATCTATTATCCATACTCTTCATGAACCACAATTATCAGGTCTGTCAAACGTAAAGCCGGGCGACTGTTGTCCATCTCATACGAAATGACATGCCAGATCACATTCCAAGAACATGAACTGACAGATCTCCGTTTAGTTATGAGAAAAAAAAGAGTACAATTTATCAAAGGAAATAACCAGGGACAATCCGTAAACTATGACGAGACCGTATGATCTTCTTGAAACCGTCGCGAAACACACCACCAGGGACTGTTTCCGCCACTGTATCAGTCTGCGCGATGAATCCTATGTATTGAATCGAAATTTATTTTTTTTCGGTGCCGTTTTGTTCTTCCTGATGCATTCTCTTGTAATTACCGATTTCTACCGGCTGCTGTGGTCAGCCGCAACCGGTGACTGCAGCGAGGTTCATGCCACTGTCGTCAAAGTCTATCACGGAAAATCATATGTTTATCTGACACTTGAGGCTGATGATCAGACAAAATTCAAAATCACCACCCGGTACATCTCTGCATCCCCAGGCAGTGAATTTACCGCACTGAAAAGCGGGAATATTTACATGCTTAAAGACTGGGGAACTGTTGCAGACTGCTTCTGGTATACTCCTCTGATCCCGCTTTGCGCTTCTGCAGTCTTTTTTCTGATTTTTAAGATGTACCGAAAAAAGTGCCGGCTGGTAAAACGGCTTAAGAAGGAAAACAGATATCTGACGGTACATCCGACCGGTAAATACGACAGCAGAATGGTGACAAAGGGAAAAGGGAGTCCCTATACGCTCAGCAACCTTTATTTCAGACTTGATCTGAATGGAGACAGAACGTTTATTTTTGTCAGCAGTGAAACCAAACGGGATCCCGAGCAGATGCTCTCACGCAGCGATATTGAATACCGGATTTACTTTGCAGATCCAATCCATCCATACAGTTCTGAAATCTTTCTTGATGAGGTAATACCGGGAAAATAGCATGGACAAATTCCTACCATCAGTGATGTTAATTCTTAAGAATTACCGTTATCAGACTGAGACATATTCATATCACGGGTATCGTTTGATTTAAGGTCTGAGTTAATCACTCCTGAACTGTCTAAACAGATTCCCAGATTTGTATATCTTTCTAAGGAATGTCTTTTCTGCTTTATGAACTTCCATGTTTCGATATAAGTTCCCGGAACCGAGAAACTGGACTTTGCAATAAATGTTACAAAAGCAGGAAGATCTCTGCTGAACTTTTTCGCAAAATTGTGAGCATAGCACTCTTTTTCAAGATCAGAACAATTGAGTTTATTGTACAAAACGTGTTCTAGATTGCAAGACATATAAAAAGCATGATATGTAACCCCTCCCCACACTGTTTGTATAGAACTAATCACATCGAGATTTTTTCTTTTGAGTTCATTCCGAAATTTTATTCCTTCCGGATTACAGGTGCGTATTTCCGTTGTACTGTATATCGGCTCAACCGCTACAGAATCGCCTATTACGTCATCATCAGAAATATAAACTCCATCCAGATCAACAATATGAATAATCTCTTGAAAATCTGATTTTTGTAAATGGGTTGAATTTGCATAGCTACGAACTATATTAGCAATATTATCCTTAATCTTCCCCTTCATCGTGGTTAAATCACCGTGAACAATATGCACATATACAGAATTTCTGTCAAAAAAACGATTAAAATATAAGCCTAATGCATCAGAATCAGACGGACCCTCTACAATAACAAAAACTATTTTTTTTACGAGCCAACTACTTCTCCTGCCTCCCTGAAAGCAAAAGAGATTTCTGCATTGTTTGTCGGTTCATACACCATTTCATTCTGTTCACCCAGCATAATGTCCCGATAATAAAAATCGCGTAAATTATTATTCTCTTTGACATTATTAAAACGGATATATCTATTCGAAGGGTTGACAGTTGTAAAGGCAATGAACCCCTTATCCATAGTTTCCAGGGGACGCAGGTTATGTGATGTAAAAATAAGCTGTCCTTTTCCTTTTTCTGAAATAATTCTGAGCAGTTCTCCAAGCAGGTACTCAAACACACCGGCATCAAGTTCATCAACTGCCACTGTAATTGACGATTGATTATAAACAACAATCAGAAGCTGTAGAATGGAAATGATTTTTTTTATGCCCTCTGACTCATACTTAAGCGCAATCTCTTTTGAATTCTTTGCTGACATCAATTGAATCCGAACTCCGGTCTGCCCGTCATCAATGAGTTCAGTTCCCAGTTCTTTGATTTTGATAGTTAATTTAGGAATAATCTGTTCTAGAACAATATTCATATTACAGATTATTTTTCCAACCATACTCAGCATTTTCTGCGGAATCACGATCGGAGATTCAAGCGGAAGCATAACTGTCCCGAGGGCACCAATGCTTTTATCTTCATACTTGAAGATAAAGGGTTGAGCATCGAGGCTGATCATTCCGGAGTTTCTAGTATTAACTATGAACAGTTCTTCTTTTCCATACTTCGCTAAAGCCTCGAGCAAAGCGGCATATAACAAAAGATCTTTATCATTGTTTTCTGTCTGCAGTCTGACAGCAGTAAGAAATTCATGAGAAAATATGAAAGAACGGGAATATTCCTTAGCATATTTCTTTGCCGCCAACAAATCTATTCTTGTTGTTTTTTTCTTTCCGACAAGCAGATTTAATTTGGATCTAGGCGAAAAAACATCATCAGTATTTGTATCAATCAACTTTCCAATACGATTTTTTCCTTTTGTAGAAAAAATCAAAGTTTTTAAGACTTCGTTAAAAATCAACGGTCGATATTTTTTTTGATTATTTAATGAATACTCGGCATTCCTTTCATTAATATTCTCCTCTTTCCGGAGGGATACCTCATAAAACACTCTGAAACGGCCACCGGGTAACTGAATATCAAATTCATATTCCAAAATTGCTTTTTCACTGTCAATATTTATGAAATCGGCAAATCCGGCAGGAACTTCCCTGCCGCAAAGAATATGCTGCAAAAAAGCTATTGCATCAATCAATGCTGTTTTGCCAGAACCGTTCTGACCATACAGACCAAGAATACTGGACTTATATTCCCTTCTGTTGTTTTCAAATGATAAAGAACCGGAGGTGACATTCTTGAAGTTCTTTATACTAACTCCTGCCAATCGTACGATTACATCATCCATAGCTTTCCTGCAACATTTCATCCAAAGTACCGTCATACTAACTCTTAGTACAAACTTTTGTCAATATGAACATAGTAATCGATACAAAAAATTCCAATATTTTATTTCATTAACATTTTTACACTAATCAAGTGATATTAACCAAAATATCTCAGGAATAATGAACCCTGCAGGCAGTGCATCGTATTAAAATCAAAAGTGCATACTTCTATTTGATCACGGTCAGTTGGAACTGCTTCAGAAACACAACAAATAACAGTCAAAACAACTCTATCACTGTGTTTAGATAAATTCCTGATCTGCAGGACAGACCAGGAACATTATAGATCCGTCAAACGGGTCGATCTGACGGAAAGCCGGGCGATATTTTAATTTCCGGCCTTGTAGGAAAGAAGATACCAGGTATTCTTTTTGTTATAAACATGCGGAGCTACCACAGCGTGAACCTCTGTTCCGTAGGAGGCTCCGGTATCCTTGTCAACCTCCTGCCCGGTTACAGCCATCGAACCGTCAGCAAGATCAGTGGTGTCGGTAACCTTTACATAAGTGAATCCGGTGTTTTTACCGCGGGGATCCACCATGCAGAAACTGCCGCTTTTATCAGTCATGGACTCAAGAGCTGGATCAGTAAAATCAGTAAAGTCGATATCCAGATAGCGTTTTGCGGTTTCAGCCACGCGGGAAGGCTGGATATGAACATAAATCGGAGTGGCATTGCTGCTGCCTGCGCAGGTTTTCTTCATGGTAACCAGCTTCTTGTTATTAAGCAGATCATGACAGGCTGCGAACTTTACCAGCTTGGCCGGATCGTTCTCCATGTCACTCTGACCGGTCACAACCAGATCGCACTCGGAGAAATTGGAAAGGAATATTCCCAGTTTCTTCACTTCATCCTTTGAAAGATCACCTGCTGATACAGGATTTAAAACTGCTGCGGCCGCAGCAACAGCTATTACTGTTAGAGATTTAAGAAATGTTTTCATCAAATTTTGATTCCCCGTTGCAATTAAACAGTTCCGGATTTTTTAACTCCGGTCACAAACGCACGCACGCCGGCAAAGCAGCGCCGTGCCCATCGAGCTTATTGTATCCGCTTTTTTTTTCCTTGCAAGGCAAAAACACGGTTCACAGAACAGACAGCACAGCAGTATGCAGTCATTACACGGACTGTCCCGGTATTGCATATATATGCACGGAACTATACAATTAATCGCAGTAATATGAACAGCAGTTCGGTACATCAGTCTGCATACAGCTGCAGGTGCAGCTTCCTTTAAGATCAGACTGAACCGGATACACCAGTAAATGAAGAGGGCGTGCGGTATTACCGCCGCAGACATTATGGACAGAATGATATGCAGCGATCCGCAGGAAGCGGCAAGAATAAGAGACTCGGTTATAGTCAGAACCAGTGTGATCGGCATTCTGACCAACATACTGCTTGCTTCTTTCAAAGCAGTGGTCGGGATCCTTTCAAACTCGATTGCCATCACCATGGATGCACTGAACAACCTGTCGGATGTGCTGTCATCAGTAATCACCATTGTCGGGACCAAGCTTGCAGGCAAGCGTCCTGACCGCGAACATCCCATGGGACACGGCCGGGGCGAATATCTGACCGCCATGGCGGTATCAAGCGTCATCTTTTACGCCGGAGTGGCAGCGGCCATTGAGTCGCTGAAAAAAATAGCCGATCCTTCACTGCCGGAGTACGATAATCTGACCCTCTCGGTAGTTGCTGTTTCCGTGATTGTCAAAATTTTTCTCGGCAACTTCGTGAAAAGGCAGGGTCTGAAGGTGGTTTCCCAGTCTCTTGTCGCTTCAGGAAAAGATGCTCTTTATGATGCGGTAATCTCTGTTTCTGTGCTTATAAGCGCAGTGATATTTCTGGCCTCGGGGATCTGTCTTGAAGCATATGTGGCACTGTTCATTTCACTCTATATCGTTAAAGCCGGTATTGAAATGATGCTCGAAACACTGAACCATCTGCTGGGAGCCCGCGCTGACAGTAAAAAAACAGCACAGATCAAACAGATCCTGACCTCAGATCCCAATGTCCGAGGTGCATATGATCTGATCCTCTACAATTTCGGCCCCGACAAGGACTATGCCTCGGTTCACCTGGAACTTCCTGACATAATGAAAGTGAAGGATGTTGACTGTCTTACCAGAAAACTTGAAACCGAGGTCTACCGTCAGACCGGAGTGGTTCTGGCCGGGGTCGGGGTATATTCATACAACACAGAAAACAGTGAAATTGCGGTAATCCAGAATGACGTCAGAAAAAAAGTCATCGCCCACGACTGGGCCATCCAGTTTCACGGTTTTTATGTCGATCTGGCGGCAAAGGAAATGAGATTCGACGTGGTTATGAGTTTTGACATTGATCATCAGGATGGTCTGAAAATCATCTATGATGAAATCAGCAGTGCCTACCCTGACTTCCATATCGAAATATCCCCTGATGTCGATATATCAGTTTCAGACTAGAACTGCAATGTCTGCTCCTGATTTTGAGCAGCAGTGAAACTTTGTGATATACTACTGCTCAGTTTCAAGGCTGAACGAAAATGTTTCAGTCAACCCGGCACACCGTTTTGTGTGCCTTTTAATTTTGTGCTTTTGTTTGGAGAATATCTAATGAACCCTACAGTCAAGGAAAAGATCCACAACCTTGTCTACAGCAGAAAATTTGAACTGTTTATCATGTTCATAATTCTGATCAACTGCGTGGCTATCGGAATGGAAACCTACGGCCAGCGACAGGTACTTACCAATATCAATTTCGTCTGTCTGATCATCTATACCATTGAAATATCTCTGAGATTTACCGTCAGGGAATCTCTGAAGGGATTTTTTACCGACGGATGGAATCTGTTCGATCTGTTCGTGGTGGTAGCCGGCTACATACCAGAAAGCGTAACCGACAGCGGCGCCCTGATTGCCGCCATCAGGGTTCTGCGTGTATTCCGGATCCTCAAGCTGTTCAAAACCAATCTGGAACTTCGTCTGATTATTTCCGTAATGATCAGATCTATGAGAGCTCTGACCTACAACGCCATGGTAATGCTGATTTTCATGTATGTTTTCGCCATTGCCGGGATCTATATGTTCAGACTTCCTTCACCGGACACTGCAACACCTGAACAGAAGGTGCTGATGGAGGAACTGATGCAGCAGGCGCCTCATGCCCCTGCCAATGCGGACGATCCGTACGGTACTCTGCCGGAGGCCATGTTCACCCTGCTAAGATGCATGAGCGGTGATGACTGGACTGATCTGAGATACAATCTGATTACAGCATCAAGAATGAAACTGATAGACGTGCCTCCGGTGGTTGTAACCATATTCCACATTTTCTGGTACGTGTTTGCAGCCTTCCTGCTTATCAACCTGGTGGTAGGTGCCGTAATCAACAACTACCAGATGATCATGGATACGGAAAAGAAGAATATAAAGGAAATCAGCGACAAGATGACAGACTAGTTATTTGCTGTTTCTGAATACAGAGCCCGTTCCGCAATGGAGCGGGCTTTTTTAATAACCGCTGAAGTATATTTCGCTGTTTGGACAACCGGACAGAAAACCGGTATAACAGCTCCAATGTTCAGAATGCCCTACTGTTTTTCCTTATTATTGTAGGTATAGGTGCAGTCATCATTTTCAGACGGTTCACAGTCTCTGAAATATTCGACAATCTCATCTTCCTGATCTTTCGTATAATGCTCATAGAAGTCTGCCTTAACCTCCCTGATGTGTTTTCCAACCGGTTTTTCCTGTCCGTCGTCAGTATATTCATAGTCGGTACAGTGCATACTTGTTTCCGCCGGAAGCAGTACACCCTTTTCGGCAGATCTGGCTTTTAATACGCAGTTCGTATATCCGGTGGCCCCGTCCGGTGAATAGAAGGTTAGAAGATATTCATTGCCGCCGGTATGTTTGATGGTAACCGAATGATTCCAGTCATTGCTCCAGACACCTTCGTACGGATCTGCACAGTAGGCCGGCAGACTTACCAGTGCTGATACGGCAGCAGCTGCTAAAATTCCTGTTTTCATGTTTATTGATCCTGTCTTTATTTCAGATTACATCCTGCGGGAACACTGCTTTCCCGACTCTTCTATTTTAATCCATATTCATCCGACGATTAAGCTTTTTTCAACATCATAAGATTTTAAAATATTATGTTCAATTATATTATCATTAATGATAAGATCGGAATGACTGACAGCCGGTGTAAACCGCGGCTGAAAGGTTTAAGTTTTTCTATAGGAGGAACACCATGCGAAAAAAAAGAGAAATCTGTGAATGGGAGACCGAAAGGTATAAATACCGCAAATATCTGATTTTCTTTGATCTCAGCACCATGGTTCCGGCGGATTTTCATGCCGGTTTAAGAGAAAAGGAGGAGGAATACCGGAAACTTCAGGAGAAGGAACGCTCAATACAGTACCGGTTACACGAATTTACCGAATATTTTGATCCGGTTGCCCAGCATTTTGTTCATACCTATCTGAAAAATCCACTGTTCCGGCGATTTATGGAATTTCTGTGGGTAAAAGAGCACAGTGACATTGAAGTCTGCCTTATGACATCACTGGGTCTGTCAGAGGACGATCTGCACAGCCTGATGGAATGTTTCAGAAAAAACAGGTCTCTTTCAGATCTGGGGGAAAACAAAATCACCAGACTGATAGATTACCGTACCAGGGATGAGGCGGTTGAAGCCGTCAGATCTATTGTCGAACAGAAAGATCAGCTGAGCCTTGAGAATACCGCCAGATCTATGAAGGAGGATCCGGACTTTGAATACAGCTACACCCCCCGGCCCGGTTTTGTAATTATTTCAAGAAACAGCTACAACGCTGAATTTGAAAACCACAGTTGTGTCTACAGCGATGAGCCTGCTCTGGTGGCGGATCAGTACCTGCACCGGGCAAGCCATATGCTCTTCAGGCACAGTTCAATACTGGATAGTGTGCACGGTTCCCGTGACAACATAGGCTACAGCGCCTTTCGCAACCGGAAGATCATATTTCTTGATATAGACGGGGTTCTCAACCACGACGGATACGATGAGCATGGTCGGATTGAACAGATCAACGAAAATATGGTAAAGCAGCTTGCCTACATCGTCAGGAAAACCGGTGCCGAAATCGTGCTTTCCAGCTCCTGGCGCTGTCTGATCAGCAACTTCGTCGCAGACAGTGCCCCGGACGACCAGGGATTGAAAGATCTGATCAGATATTTCCGGCAGGAAAATCTGGTTATCTCTGATCTGACCCCCGAGGCGGGCCGGCTTGGGGAATTCTCAAGACCGCTGGAGATCCGCAGATGGCTCGATCAGAATCATGATATCGACAACTTTGTATTTCTCGACGACGAATGTTTCTGGCTCTGGGGATTTCTTAAATTCCACGTGGTAACCACCACCACACCTGCGGTAACCCCGGAGGAAAAGGAGCTGATGAAAATTACCACCCCGTACTCACGCGACAAAATCTACGGTCTGACCCGCGAACATGCGGAACGAGCGATTGAAATTCTCATGCAGGAGGCACCGTACTGCGACCGTAACAACCGGGATTAACCTTCGCATTACTGCAGGAACCGCCGGATTATTCTGAATAATTCCCATGTTTTATGGATTTGGCATGAACTTCATTACTACAATTTTTTATGTTAAATATAATTATTATCAATAATTAATATCAGGCCCGCCGGATAAATTATGGCGGAAAGTTGTTTTTTTAATCATCATTAAGGAGCTCACTATGCTGAGAAAAAGATCATATTCCGAGTGGGAGCAGGAACGTCTCAAATACCGTAAAGATCTGATTTTCTTCGATCTGTCCACCATGGTTCCGGCGGATTTTCATGCCGGTTTAAGAGAAAAAGAGGAGGAATACCGTAAGATTCAGGAAAAAGAACAGGAAAATCCAAACCGGATCCACAAATTTATCGACTATTTTGATCCGCTTGCCCAGCATTTTTACCATACATATCTTCAAAATCCTCTGTTTAAGAGATTTATGGAATTTCTGGGAGCTGTCCGTAACAGGAAAGTTGAAGTATGTCTCATGACCTCTCTGGGACTGTCAGAGAACGAGACTGCTGTTCTGAAGGAATGTTTCAGTGAATGCATTTCTTCTAATATCTGCAGCAAAATCACCAGGCTGATAGACACTTCCTCGCGCAGCGAGATGGTAAAAGCCGTCAGAGAGGTAATTGAAGTAAAAGATCAGATCAGCCTGGATAATATAGCCCGCTACCGGAAAGAAGATCCCGACTTCGAATTCGACTACGGCGAAAAACCAGGGTATGTCATCATTTCCAAAAACAGCTACAACCGGGAGTTCCCTGATAAATGCTGCGTCTACAGCGATCAGAAGGAGGTCGTAGCCGATATGTATCTGCACCGTGCCTTCAGTATGCTGTTCCATCACAATTCACTGATGGGATCTGTTTCAGAAGATGACATTGAGCATACACCCTACCATAACCAGAAGATTATTTTTCTCGATATTGACGGCGTTCTCAATCACGACGGATATGACGAGAACGGAGAACGGGAATATATCAATAAAGGGATGGTTAAGCATCTTGGCTATATCGTGAGGAAAACCGGAGCAAAAATAGTACTTTCAAGTTCCTGGCGGGGCCTTGTCAGCAATTTCGTCAGAGGATATGAGGACAATAAGCCGGGGATTAAACTGCTGTTCAAATATTTCAGGCAGGAAAATCTCGTCATCTCCTCCCTTACACCCGGCACCTGCAGAATGATGGGTGGATACACCAGACCTCTTGAAATACGTACCTGGCTGGCGAAATATCACGATATCGACAGTTTTGTCATTCTGGACGACGAAACCTTCTGGTGCTGGGGGTTTCTGAAATTCAACGTGGTAACCACCACTACACCGGCGGTAACACCCGAGGAGAAAGCACTGTTGAAAATTACCACTCCGTACTCAAGCGACACAATGTTCGGACTGACCCGCGAACTTGCGGACAGGGCAATAGAAATTCTGATGCGAAAAGCACCGTACTGCAAAAAAGACTAGAACAAAGGCAAGTTTCCGCCGATGAAACAACCGATCTGCTGACAACAGATCGGCTTTATTAAAATTTATTTTCAGAAGCCCCAAAAGTTCACAACGCTTCAGTCTGCAGAATGTTAGTTAACCAGACTGTTCAAATTGAAGTTTCATAAAAATTTAAGCTTAGAAAGTGAAACTCAGCCTCTACTCAGCTCATATGGCACCTGACAGCCGGTACACTAATTTTATAATTCCCGTTTTCTCTTCAGTCCGGCTGTCAGTTTTCATATACATCCCAGATATTGCCGTTCGGCAGAACATCCTTTTCATGAGCAAGATTGCGCGCAGCGGCAAGCACCTGAACCAGTTCACCGTTGACATATTTCGACGGAATGAAGGTAAGATGGCACCACTCGCCGGCAGGATTAAGATAATTAATGTAGAGTTGCTTTTTATCTGCAATACGTTCCCTGAGAGTAGACAGATCGGTAAAACGGTAAACCATCTCCTTATATCTGTCGTCGACAAAATTCTCCAGGAACATATTTCTTGCCAGATCATAAGGCTGTTTGGAGAACCCGGTTCGCTCCAGCATTGCAACCGGCATTACATACGGGATAAAGGTGCGATCTTCAAGATTAAAGGCCACCAGGGCTGAATAAATATGTTTAAGCGCGTGGGTAACAGTCTTGTAGTGATCAGCAGTAACCAAATCAGGATCTACCGTTCTGGTGGTTGTCAGAATTCTGGTTACATTGCCTTCAGAGTTTCTCTCAAGTGAAAAGATTTCCAGCCTGATATAGGATTCATCCAGGGAACTCTGAAAATCGGTGGAAACCGAGCTGCAGTCCTTAAGTCGGGCCGAAATGGTTGCAAAATCCAGAAATCTGATCATTTTATAGTGGTATTCAGGTTTTACCAGTGCCATAACAGCATTGTTAAGTTTTTCTCTGAGATCCTTTGAGCCCTGATTGAGGAACTTGTGCATTTCATAACTTGAAAGATATTCCTCCCAGCTGTTTTGTACGAGATCGATACCGATAATTGTTATAAACAGCGAAGAAACGCAGCCCAGGATCCGTTCCAGTTCATCCCTGTCAAAAGATCCGAAAGTGCTCTTTCCCTCCGGCTGTTTTTTGGCGGAACCCTTGGAATAGATCATGCTTGAAGTGCGGTGAAGCAGCTGTTCATAGTTTCTGGTCAGTCTGCGGTGTGTTTCCACAGCCTGCTCGTATGGTTCCGGTTTACCGAAATAATAGCCCTGAATCATTTCACAGCCGATTGATTTTAGAAAATCCAGCTGTTCCTGTGTTTCAACACCTTCGGCAATAGTATGGATCCCGAGAGCCTTGGCCATGTTGACCATCGGTTTGATAATAGCCCTGGAGCGCGGACTGAAATTACGCATAAATCCCATATCGATTTTGATTTCATCAAATTCGAAATCTCTGAGCGTACTGAGGGACGAATAGGCACTGCCGAAATCATCCATCAGAACATCAAAACCTCCTTCATGGAAACGGTTGATCTCCACTTTCATCTTGTTGATGTCCGACATCACGGTAGTCTCGGTAATTTCAACCTTGAACAGTTCACGGGGTAGATTGTAGCGTTCCGCGATGGCAATAACCTCGGAGAAAGGATCACATTTTTCAAAATCGGTACGGGAGAGATTGAAGGATACCGGAACCACATTGAGTCCGCGTTTCATGGACTCAACCAGATCCCTCGCCACATGTTCAATGATATACAGATCCAGTTTGTAAGTGAGAGAATAATTGTCAAGAACCGGAATAAATACTGCAGGTGACAGCATTCCAAGTTCCGGATCAATCCACCTTGCCAGCGCCTCAAATCCGCACGGTTTGCCACTCTGTGAAACAACCTGCGGCTGGTAGTAGACTGCGATGTACTCCTTCTCCAGTGCTTCATCAATATGGCTGATGATGTAGTCGCGGTTGAGGATTTCATTGCGGATCTTTTTATCATAGTATACGAAACAGGATTCATGATGTCTGCGTTCGTAGTCACAGGCGATTCTGGCACGATCGCAGGCACTGCTGGAGCTGCGGTTCTCATCATCCGGCTCCATAATATATATTCCCGCCCTTACGGAAAGAGTATTGCCGTCATTGACGCGGGACATTTCACTGAAAATGTCCCTGATTTTATCTTCAAGTCCTGCTACCGGTGTATAGGCATAGAAATGATCCTCACCGAAACGGGAGCAGTTCACGGCACCAAAATGTTTTTTCAGAATATCGGCAAAGCTGACTATCAGTGCATCACCTCCGGCAATACCGAACTTTTCATTAAACATCTTCAGACCGTTGAGGTTGAAGGAAACCATAGCCATGGATCCGTCAGTTGCTTTACCTTCAGAACTGTTGGCAAGATTAAGGAAACGGGACATGGAAGGAAGATCTGTAAGCAGATCCCGCTCATCCCTGGTGAAAACCACGAAAAAGTAGATCAGTCCGCCCAGGGTTACATCCTGAATAAAACGGTAGAAGAATTCCACATCCAGCATTCGTCTGCCGAGGGACGGACAGCATCCGAGAAAATGAAACTTACTGCTGGAGGTTATTCCGGTCTCATTCCATTTAACCAGACCCTCACAAATCACTGCGGTATCGGCTTCGGATGCAAGACTGCGCCAGGTTCCTCCGGTAATTTTCAGAAATTGTTCCGTACTGTAACACTCCATGATTTCCATCACGGCACTGTTGGCATAGAGAATTTCACCACTGCTGTCGGCACGACAGATTAAAAGACCGCCCGGCATATCCGAATAAGGGGAAAAACGCTCGACAATACCTGGAATTCTGTCCAGATCTCCGTTTATATATTCGAATCTGTTTTCTGAATCTGCAAAAGTCATATGAAAAATTCCAAGAAAATAAATACCGCCCCGCCTGACTCGATCAATTTTCTTTCTCTGTCCCGTCAAAAATCTCCGGCCGGCAGGCAGCAGCAAAATGGCTGGGAATATTATATTATCCGGTTCGGGAAAAACCGACGGTCAAAAAATCATATTGAATAATCAGTCACACTATTGAGGTGAGTTGCGTTGAATTTCGTGATGGAGAACAAATTAACAGGATCGGAGCAGGCTCGTGATGCGTCTGAACAGATTATTAAAAAACGGAAAATCCGGCCGGCCGGCATGGAACCGCACCGTCGCCGGATCATAATTCCGGAAACGGTTCGGCAGTTTTTACTGCGGAACCGTCACGGATTTAGGCTGCGTTAAGCCTGTTTCGGACGGGAAAGCAGACGATCCCTCACCTGGCGGATCATTGCGTCGGTTTTTACCGCAACCGCGGTAAGTGCCAGCGTTACCAGCCATGCAGACACCGCATAGGCAAGATTTGAATCTATCACCCTGTGGAACGGTTCATACAGATACATGGCGCATACCAGCGGGATCGGCATATGGTACATGTAGAAATCCATAAAGTTGCGATCAAAAAACTGCACCGCTCTGAAACGGTAGAGAAAATCCATCACCGGATCTGCAAACAGACGCGCAAAACACAGTGCGCAGATACATATGCTTCCGGCAGCGATCTGCGACAGAAGCTGGGAAAGCATCCCCTTCGGAACCTCGTAGTTGTAGGCAAAGAGAAACAGGGCCCCGCTGACTGTCATCAGCATCAGATTTCTGACCGGGGTAAGAAGGCCGTAAATACGGTACACGGCTCCGCCGAGGACAAAAATGAACAGATTGTCTGACATCGACTGCAGGCTCATAAAGAAAATGCCGTTAAGATAACGGTTGAACACGAAAGTCATAAGGAAGGAGCCCGCCAGCAGCAGCCAGAAGAATCTCTCGACCATGAAATTAAGCAACAGGCAGATCACCGTGATAATCAGCATGATCTGAAGAAACCACATATGTTCACTGAACCGCAGAGTCACAAACTTTTCATAACCCTCCAGCAGGGTGTCGTTCGCAAGATGCAGACCGCTCGGTACACTGAATATGGTATACATCGGAACAAAGAACAGCATACCTACCCAGAAGTACGGGATCACTATTCTTTTGACACGTTTGACAAGCTGCTCCCCGACTGTCCTTTTTCCCGACGACATGGTCATGAAATACAAGAATCCGGAGCAGAAGAACAGACAGTGCACATCGAAAATCTTATTGAAGTGCAGCAGCCATGACAGGTAATCGAGATCTGAATCGATCACCACCTTCCAGTAGGTGCCAGCTCCGAAAAACGGACGGTAGCAGTGAAAAAACAGCACTGAAAGAAGTGCCAGCATTTTAAGCAGGGTTATTTCATTGATTTTTTTCATTTTGAAACCCGAGTTAAACAAACAAACCACCGGAGCAGGTATGTTCCGGTACTCAGACAAGATTACGCTGCAGCACATGCTCCACGGCTGCCGCCAGCTTTGCAATCTCGCCGTCACTGATAATATACGGTACCATTACGTAAATCAACCTTCCGAACGGTCTGATCCACACTCCGTCATCCACAAAGGACTTCTGCAGTACCGCCATATCAACCGGATTTCTGGTTTCCACCACCCCGATGGTACCAAGCACCCGTACATCCGCCACACTGTCATAACGGGCAAGCGGCAGCAGTTTATCCTTTAGAACAGTCTCAATATGATGGACGGTTTCGCGCCAGTTCATTGCAAGCAGACGATCCACCGAGGCACAGGCAACCCTGGCCGCCAGAGGATTTGCCATGAACGTAGGTCCGTGCATCAGCACCCCGGCGGAACCGTTGCAGATCCCCTCCATGATCTTCTTACTGCACAGCACGGCTGACATGGTCATATATCCGCCGGTCAGCGCCTTGCCCACCGCCATGATATCCGGAGTCACACCCGCCCAGTTGCAGGCGAACATCTTGCCGGTGCGGCCGAAACCGGTGGCAATTTCATCGGCAATAAACAATACATCGAAATGACTGCAGTACGCCCGTACCCTGCGCAGAAACTCGGGATGGTAGAAATACATTCCGCCGGCACCCTGAACCACCGGCTCAAGGATCACCGCCGCAATCTCTTCATGATGGTCACGCAGCATTTCATAAAGCTGATCTGCTGAATCCGGATCCCACGGATCTCCGAAACGGCAGGCGGGCTGATCAATAAAGTAATTCTGAGAAAGAAAGTCACGGTAGATTGAATGCATTGAACCTTCCGGATCGGTTACGCTCATCGCTCCGAAGGTATCACCGTGATAACCCTTTCTTAGTGCAAGAAATTTTGTTTTGGTTTTGACTCTGTCGCTGTAGTACTGCAGCGCCATTTTGAGTGAAACCTCCACCGCCACCGAGCCGGAGTCGGCAAAAAAGACATAGTCAAGGCCGGCCGGAGTCAGTTCCACCAGTTTTTTTGCCAGCATAGCAGCACCTTCATGACGGATCCCGCCGAACATCACGTGGGACACCCGGTCAAGCTGCCCCTTTGCAGCCTCGTTGAGTTCCTTCACATTGTAGCCGTGAATACAGGCCCACCAGGACGACATGCCGTCGGTAAGTTCACGTCCGTCATCCAGCACCAGGGTGCAGTCATGAGCCGACACCACTTCATAGGTCGGCAGCGGATCTGTAAGAGATGTATAGGGGTGCCACACATGCTCCAGATCAAATCTGGTAAGTTCCGAATCCATAAAATCTCCCGGATAGTAAAATTATTCCTTATCTAACAGAAGCCGCATTTTATAACGGTTTGAGGGATAAGCCGGAGATTTTGTCCCTTCCGGACCGAACTTCAATTAACTTCTGAACAATTAATACTCACATCTGCTTATTATATCTTACATTTCGCACTTAAATTACGACAATTATCCTAAGATCTCATAAAAAGTAACACTATATCATTCTCGTCTTTCTCTGAAGAAAATCTTCAGCAATCATTCATTAGATCCCAACAATTCATCAATGTATGTTGTTAAGTCAAGTTCTCCAGGAACTGTTATTCCAAAATTTTCATAGCACTCTCTTACCTGTTTGTTAGGCTTCTCTATGAACACCTTGTTGGTCTTGGAATCCTTAATACAGAAAAGAGACTGGCACTTTCCTATTACACTGCTCATGGAAAGTTCTGACGACTTACGCATCTGAAGCATGTTCAACTTTACAATTGCAGTAATCACATCGCTTAATATTTTTCCTCTGACAGTTGTGTCACTCCATTTGCATAATGGAAGCAGTTTTAAATATTCCTTGCTGTTTTTGAAAAAGCTTTCAATACGGGAACGGCCAAAATAATCGTCCAATATCTGTTGCGGTGTTTTGCGATAGTTGCACATAAGAACAAAAAATCGTAAATGGTCGGAAATGATTTCCGATCATTTCTTTTCAGAGTCAAATTTCTTGGCTAAATTCCACGGAGCTATAGATTCAAGAACTTCGTTTGGAATGTGATGACCACGGTATCCTATGATCGTTCCCTTTTCATTTTTTTCAAATTCAATCTGATCTATATGTTTCATCATGGTGGTTATCACTTCTCTCAAATAATACTTAAAATCCAAACCGTTCATTTGGGAAGTCTTGTAAAGAGAATAATACAAAGCAAGAGTTTCTGCTCCATGGATAGTATCATTCGCCATCATTGAGTTTCTCAAAACATTAAGTTCCCTAAATGACTGTTCCACCCGATTGTTGTGCATGATGCCGTGCGGACTGCTAAGAAAAGCTTCAAGACCAGACTTGTTGTTTAGCAGATAGTTGACTGCTTTTTTGGTTCGTTCGCTGCAGTTCCAGGTTTTATTCTGTTCGTCGTAATGACTGGCTTTAAACGCTTCGCCTGTGGCAAACACCTTGTCAACTAAAGGTTTCAGTTGAGTCATTTTTAGTTCGACAATATCTTTGGTACTATCGTTTTCGCAGATGGCGGTAAGTTCATTGAACTTTTTGAAACAACCGGAAATTTGGTTGATTATATCTTTTACAAAATCAATATCAGCATCCCACCCCTGTTTTGAATAAGACTTTATCACATTGCCGTTTTTATCAGTAGCAAAATTCACTACACTGACAAAGTATCGTTTTACGTGCACCCAGCACAGACCGTGGATAAGCAGTACAGAGGTCCCATCTTTCAAAGTTATACCTTTATCGTCGGTCCATTTCTTGAAGAATTTGTAAAAAGCATCACTCATAAGAAATGCATTTGATTCGGCACTGTTATCTATTAGCAGTTGTATCGGCAGCTCAGCGTCCCTTACCAGAGAATGCTGATAAATAGCGACCTTTTCGGTGATTATTCCGAAAATATAGCTACGCAAAGTTTTTGAAACCGATTTCTGCTCTTTTCGTTTAGTTTTATCAGAATCACCAGGCGGCGATTCCACTATGTCTTCATCCAAATCGATAATATTCTGGTTTTTCAGTCTTCCTTTTTCTCTGCAACTCCAATATGTTTCGTCAAATCCGATTGTTTTGGCGTTACTGATGTAGTTTTCCAGAAATTCCATCACCGGTTTAAGCAGGTAACCGATGATTTCAGTGTAACTGTACAGCTGCTGTCGGGTGAATCCCATTCCATAACTCTCAAGATTCATGCTTATTCTGTTGAGCGGAACTTTCATCATAATCCACTCGCTTACTACAAAAACCAGTGCAAGTATACTCATCCTGGTTTTTGAAAGAAAATCTGCATTCGGAGAACTCGGTAACGGAATGGTCTCTCCCGGTATGACAACCCCGTTTTCATCGACAATCTCAAAGGTTGCCTTGAAGTATTGCTTTGTTACCTTTTCAACAATTATTTCATCTTTCTCTGATGAACGTAAAAATCCACTGTATCTGAGTCTTTGGCCTTTCTCATTGGTGAATATAGTGCCATTCAGTTCCTTTGCCTGTGATTCGCTCAGTTCGTTGCCGTTATAGTCAATGTAAACCTGCTCGATTCTAGTTGTAACATTGCTTTCTCGACCTTTTGTCGCCCTACGTGCTTTCTCGTTCTTTTCTTTTTCTGAGCGATCTTCTTCTCTGTTTTTATCTGAAGTGTTTCTTTCGTTTTTACTGTTGCCGTATGCTTTGGCACTTAGTGACTTGGTTGTAAAATTTTTCTCGGCCAGTTGTTTTTCCAACTTTTGATTTATTTTGGTCAACTGCTTAAATGATTTGTTTAACTCTGAATGATTTTTCTGAAGTTGATTGAATGATGTTTGAAGTTGATTGAATGATGTTTGAAGTGTTTCAAACGCAGAAATAATCACGATAATTAAACTGGATAGAACCTGAAGCAGAGACGAAAAAACAGGGTCGGAATCACGATTAAAAGATTCCAACTTTGAGAGGGTTTCCTGTATGTTTTTCTTTGCTTCTTCGGTTTTCATAGACACCTTCTAGGTACTATGAATATTATAACATATCGAATTTTTCGCCCTTTGAAGAGGCTTGTAGACACAAGAAAAATACGTTGAGAATCTTCGTTCTGGATCGCTATAAGCACACCTTTTGCATTTGGGGTCAAAAAGGTCACCGCAAAAATCAAGTGGCTCAGATGGATCGAAACGATCCTTAAAATCGATTATAGAAAAAATTTTTTTTGAAGGTAAAAAAACAAAATTGCATAGGAGTGTGATGTAAATCAACAAATATTTTTGCCATATTTACATCATGAAAAAAGGGGATAAAAAATCATTTCCGACCAATTACAAAAAATTTATTTCATAGCTATGAATTTTTTTTAGTTATCTGTAACCAATCCGGATGTTGTTCGTTATATCTGTGTAACTGATATGTGAGATGCAAACAGTTGTTAAGTTTACCGATAAGTTTTTTTTACTATGTTTTCGGTTATACTTGTGATTCGCGCAAAAAATTTTACCTGCAGTATTGTTTCTAGGTGTTTAATTGATATCGTTCACATATTTATTACAGATGGACTAATATAATTATTAGTGTTTGATTTTTACTACAAAACTGCATACGCTGGTTTATAACAAAAGATAAAGAAAAGAATCTGGGTATTTAAATGATAGTTAATGATAAAGTTTTACAAAAATTAAAGGAACCGGTTAATGAGCAGCAGTACTGCGGTACTTATATCAAATTAGATCGTCAGGCTTTCAGAGCTCTGAGAAATGTATATAATGAGGCGAACAGTGCTGCAAGAAAGCTTCTCCAGACTCCTGATGAAAGCGAACTGGACGAACTTAATGAAAACAATATCAATAGCTGGAAAAGACTTTCTGATCAGCTTTGTGAAACATTCCAGAAACAGACCAAGGATATAGAGCTTCTTTCCTGGTTGATGGTTTCTCAGCTGTATCTTGATGATACGCTCATTGGATTCAAAAATACTTTGGATCTGCTCAACACGTTACTGACAGAACATTTTGATGAACTCAATCCTGTTATTCCTGAGGCAAGCATCAAGGCGCAGGACGAGGCAGGAAAACTCAGAGAATCTCTGGATTTCAAGATGGCAGCTTTTTCTCAGATGGTGGGGATTGGTGAAAACGACAGTATTCTTTATGCTCCAATGTCTCAGGTTCGTTTGTTGGGTAATGTATCCTATTTCACGTACCAGAGCGCTGAAATGAAAGGAGAATGTCCGAAACTCAGAGAAGATCTGAAAAAGGATGTTTCAGCCAACGCTGACAAATATAAGACTACTATTGAGACACTCAAACAGTGCAAAACATTGTGCAATGACATCTATGTTCTGCTCGGTTCAAAGTGTCAGCCGTCAGGAATTCAGACTCCGAATTTCATGTTCATTATCAATCATCTTGACAGAATTCTTAAATCTGTCGGTTTTCTCACTGGCTTCAGTATTGAGGACAAAAAAGAGCAAACAGCGGAGGAACCGGTGCAGGATAATAATGCCTCATCTCCCTCTGAACCACAGACTGCAGCAGTGCAGACGGTCGCAGTTCAGACTGCCGGAGTGGTTAATAACTCTCAGTCCTTCGAACTGCTTTCAAAGAATAGCGAGGTTACTAGGGAGCAGGTGTTTGAAGAACTAGCCAATATAGCTAAGTATTTTAGGAGTACCGAGCCTCACAGTCCTGTGTCATATCTGATTGAAAAAGCAATAAGATGGGGGCATCTGTCTCTTCCGGAACTTCTTAATGAATTGATCAGCGATCAGGCAGATACTAAAAACCGTATTTTCACTATAGCAGGTTTACAAGAGGGCGGCACGTTTAACAGTGATTACCTGAGTTCAGGCGGTGCACAGTCCGGCGCTTCCAACAATGCCTCATCCCAAAGTGCGCAGCAGAAGAAAGAGAATTCAGGACCGGCAATCAACTGGTAATAAAGTTTTAGATTAGTTTCTTCGTTGAAGAAATTTAAAGGATTTTATGACAATTAGTTAAATTTTTTAATAAAGGCAGGAAGGTGTTTTATGGCAATGAATGCTCAACACAAAAGAATTAGTAAAAACAGAGTAAGTATTACCTATGATGTTGAAACCAACGGCGCAACCGAAACTAAGGAACTGCCGTTTGTAGTAGGTGTTATGGGATCTTTTACCGGGGATAAACCTGATGATCAGAAGGTTGAAGTTGAAGATCGTGAATTTGTAGGGATCGACAAAGATAATTTTGACCAGGTAATGAGTGATCTTTCTCCTGAATTAACCTATAAGGTTGACAATACTCTGGCAGATTCAGGTGATCAGTTTGAGGTTAATCTGAAGTTCAATTCCATGGATGACTTCAAACCAGAAAATGTAGTAAATCAGGTTGAACCACTGAAAAAATTAATGGAAACAAGACAGAAATTGAAGATCCTTTTAAGCAAGGCAGACCGCTCACGCGATCTTGAGAAACTTCTTAAGGAAGTTCTTGAAAATACTGACAATGTTGCCAGCTTAGCAAAAGAATTAGGATTAGATGGAGAGAATAAATAATGGCAGAAGAAGCATTACAACAAGCATCAGCAGCGCAAGCTGCCGAAGGTTCAGTTAGTTTTCTGGATCGAGTTCTTGAAGCAACAACACAGACTCCGGTGGATCAGACCAAGGATCTTCTGGCAAGTTTAACCAGTCAGGCATTGAGCGGAACTATCACCTGGGACAAAAATCTCACCTCTACCATTGAAAAGGCAATCAGTGAGATTGATAAGAAAATTTCGGCTCAGCTGACCGCAGTAATGCACAATGAAAAATTCCAGAAACTTGAAGGTTCATGGCTTGGTTTGCAGAAATTGGTTAAGAACAGTGAACTGGGTCCAAGTCTTAAGATTAAAATGTGTGACTATACCAAGGATGAGCTGATTGATCAGTTTGAAAACGCTCCTGCAATCGACAGAAGCCATCTGTTCAACTCTATCTATCAGGAAGAATTCGGTACAGCCGGCGGTGCTCCGTATGGTGTTCTGATTGGTGACTATGAATTTGGTTACGGCGACGAAGATGTTTCTCTGCTGCGTTATATCGGTGAAGTTGCATCTGCTGCCCACGCTCCGTTTATTGCTGCAACCAATGCTTCAATGTTTGACTACAAGTCATTCAAGCAATTCTCCGAAGGTAAACCTGTTGCAGCCGGTTTTGATTCACCAGCATATGCCGCATGGAACTCATTCAGAGCCAGTGATGAATCAAGATATGTATGTCTGACCATGCCTAGAACTCTGGCAAGATTGCCATATGGCAACGATACAGTTCCTGTAAAGAGCTTTGAATTCGAAGAGCTTCCACTGCGTGCCGACGGTACTCAGAAGGTTGAAAGCGATGATCAGTTCGTATGGAGCAATGCTGCTTATGAATACGGTCTGTTGTTGACCAAGGCTTTCAGTGAAACCGGTTGGTGCACTGCAATTCGCGGTGCTGAAAACGGCGGTAAGGTTGAAAATCTTCCGAATTTCACCTACAAGTCTGATTCAGGCGATTTACTGCAGGAATGCCCTGCTGAAGTAAATATCACCGATGAACGTGAAAAGGAACTGAGTGACCTGGGCTTCCTGCCGCTGGTTCACTATAAGAACACCAACTACGCAGTATTCTTAGGAGGTCAGTCAACTCACAAACCTAAGACCTATACAGATCCTGCTGCTACTTCAAATGCTGCGATTTCTGCTAGAATTCCATATACAATGGCCAGCAGCCGTATTGCACACTATCTGAAGGTAATGGGCCGTGACTGGATTGGTTCAAGCAAGGATGCCGGTGAAATTCAGGGTGCTATGAATGATTGGATTTCACAATATGTTAATCCGAATGCTATCGGCAACGAGGCCAAGGCTAAATATCCGCTGGCTGAAGCAAGCATCCAGGTGGTTGAACAGCCGGGCAGACCTGGTTCATATGCAGCTGTTGCATATCTGAAACCGTGGCTCCAGATGGAGGAACTTTCTACCTCTTTGCGCATGGTAGCCAATATTCCAGGCTAATTTGCCGTTGCGGGGCGGACTTAGATCTGCCCATTTTAGGGGATCCTGAAAAAACTGTTATGTTTTACCGGGATCCCGGCTTGATATTTTCCGTTCTTTTTATGCGGAATAATATGTTATGAATTTTAAACTGCAGATCAGCCCAAGCGCGTGATCTGCAGTTGTGTTTTTTATGCTACAGTGAACGCGGTGCTACATCTGCGTATGGACTGTAACTTCGGGGATCCTCATGGGCAGAAGCTATGATGAAATTGTTGCAGAAATAACCGATTTGATTGCGACCCTGGATCAGGAGATCAGCAGGCAGCTTTCAGTTATCATGCATCATGAAAAATTCAAAGCGCTCGAGTCGGACTGGAAGAGTTTGAACGATGTGGTGTTTACTGAATATCCGGCGGGGAGAATTAAGGTCAGGATCCTCGATATCTCATGGCAGGAAATTTCCAACGATCTCAATCTGTCGTATGATATCCGCAGAACATCCCTGTTTCACAAGATTTATTCAAGGGAACTTAATACTGCCGGCGGTTTGCCTTTCGGATTGATCGGAGTGTCTCACCGGATCAGCCTGGACGGAAATACCAATATTTACCGTGATGATCTTAATGATTTTGACGATATATACACGGCGCAGCTGCTGGGTGAACTTGGGGAGGCATGCCTGTGTCCAATCGTTGTTGGGATCGACGAATTCTTCTTCGGTGACAATCCGGAGGCAATTTTGCAGGATCAGCAGAAACTGATGCGTATTATTGACAGCGATGATTTCAGACCATGGCAGAATTTGCGCCATAATCCTTCCTCTCGTTTTCTCAGTATTGTTCTTCCTGATTATCTGGTGCGGGATCCATACGTCTACTACAAATCATCATTCATTTTCAACGAAAGCTGCGACAGCAGTTTTACCGGACTGTGGGGCAATGCGGTTTATCTGCTTTTAATCAACGTAATCAGGGAATTTGCCAGAGTGAGCTGGTTCGGTTTCCTGCGGGCTTACGATGAAACTGCCAAATCCGGAGCCATTGTGGTTCTGCCGCAGAACCGCAGGGTTATTCCTAAACTCAGTCTGTGCGTCGAGGAAGACAATACCTGGGCGGATATGGGGCTGACGGTAATGACTAATATCTATCTTACCGGCTATTACGGATTTTTCAGCAATTCAATGGTGATTAAATCAGAAACCGAGAGGGATCGCATCGTCAACATGCTCCAGACTACTCTGATGGCCTGTCGTTTCAGTCATTATCTTAAAGTTCTGCTCCGAGACAAGATCGGTAGTTATGATACTGCGGATGAATGCAGGGACTTCCTGTCCGGCTGGATTAGCAAATATGTAATGAATACCAGTTTCTCCGATGATTCTGTTGTGGCACGCTATCCGCTTAAGTCTTTCGAGATTACGGTCAAGGAACGTCCGGATGACAGTACGATCTATGACTGCGATCTGAAAATCGAGCCGCAGTACCAGTACGATATTTCCACTGCATCAATTCTTCTGACCACCACCGTAAGAAGTCATAAGGGAGGAGGCAACTCATGAGTTTGTTGACCCGTTTCAAAGGAAAAAAGAGCAGGGATATTGATGATCTGCGCAATGATATAATTGAAAACCTGTCAGGGATCATTTCTTCCCGCGCTCCGATCTTTTTTGAAAATCTTGAAAACTTCGACTATCTGAAAGGAACGATAGTTGAGTGCGGGATCAGAAACAACACCAGATTTCAGAAAAAGTACAACGGAAAGTTCCTTTTCGAAGAAATACTTGAACTGATTGCTAAATTTGAGCCGCGTCTGCAGAATGTAACACTGCAGCAAACATCAGATGAACAGAATTCAAATATACTGGAATTCCGGATCTACGGGACCATTGTTTTCGACGGGGTTGAAGACAATCTTCAGCTTGATTCCTATCTTGATTTCGGAGCCAGTGTTTTTAATGTAAGGAAGATTAATTTTGTCTAATAGTGATTTGTTTTATTTTGAAGAGGAATTATCTTACTTCAGAGAAAAGTCATCCTCATTTGCCAAAAAATATCCGGAAGTTGCCAGCGCTCTCGGTATCAGCGATGACAGTGTGGATGATCCGGAGATTGCCCGCCTGGTGGAAAGTGTCTGTCTGCTCAATTCAAGGATCCAGAAAAGGCTTGACGACGATTTTTCAGATTTTACCGAGAGTTTGCTGCGGGTTATCTATCCTGATTATCTCAAACCTGTTCCGGCCTATTCACTTTTCAAAGTGGACGTTAACAACGATGCCAACGCCAAGGTGGTAATTCCGCGCAATTCACTGTTCGAAGTAGGAGAGAAAGGCGGTGAACACTGCTTTTTCAGTACTACCCGGGATCTTGAAATCTATCCGATGCAACTGCAGAATGTAAATATCTACAATGCCCCTTTTGATGAAAGCAACATCGTAGATCTGCCCAAGGCCAATACCATGCTGGAATTTGTGTTCAATTCAACCGATGCCAGCCAGACTTTACGGGACATCGGGGTAAATAAAATTGATCTGCATATCCGCTCCAGTGGAAATCTCGCCATGAGAATTTATGATGAAATCAGAATTAATCTGCTGGATATCTATGTAGAATGCTCCGGACAGGTATTCCATCTTGGCTCTAAGGCTCTCTACAATCCGAACTTTGAACTTGATTCAACGGTGATCCCGTATTCTAAAAACACTTTCCCCGGTCTGAGACTGCTGAGTGAATTTTTCATGTTTCAGGATGTGTTCTGCATGTTCCGCTTTGATTTATCCTCGATCCTTGAGCATCTTAACGGCGGTACCTGCAAGGTCAAGCTTTATCTGAAGGAGAGCCGCTCCGAGGTTCTTCATCTGATTCAGAAGGAGCATTTTAATCTTTATACTGTTCCGGTCATTAATCTGTACCGTGAATTTACAGATCCGATCGAAATTAATTTCATGAAGGATGCATACCCGCTGATTATCAGTGACAACCGAACCAGGAGATCTCTATACTCCGTTGAAAAAATTTATGCCACCCGTGATTCAGTTAAAAAGGCGGTACTGGAACTGTATGATGAAAAGTTTGATTTTTCAGGTTCAACCAAACGCTGGATGCTGAGAACCGAGAACAACGACGGCTTCATTGAAGGGAAGGTTTCCTTTGTTGATCTGTCACATAATGTAGCAGTGCAGGACAGCTGTGACATGGTGGCGGAAGTGATGGTTACTGACGGGTACAGAGTGAATGGGATCAATTTTGCAGATGTCGCCATTTCGCCGATGAAGGCAATGAATATTCCCGGCAGTTTGAAATTTCTGCGCCGCCCGTCTGTGCAGATTAACCCGCGTGAGGAAAAATCTGACAATTGGGATATTCTGGCTCATCTTAAACTTAATTATCTGTTTGCTGTCAGCTATGATGAACTGCTGCTGCAGCTTAAGTGTCTGTTCAAGCTATATAACCGCAACGGTTCGCGGCAGAACGATATCTATATCGATGCAATGAAGCATATACAGTACAGTTCGGCGGTGGAGCCGATCCGTATTTCCGGAAAGAGCTACTATGCCTGCGGTGCTAGAATTGTGGTGACGCTGAATCCTCACGAATTGAGTGACGGAATATATGTATTTGCAGAATTCCTTAATAAGTTTTTTTCTCTTTTTGTTTCTTTTAACAGTTTTGTCCAGCTTTCTGTCATGCTGGAGGGCAGTGATGAGCCTTATGTGACCTTTCCGAGGAGGATGGGATGTCAGGATGCATAGCTCCAATGAACAATATCACAAGGATTAGAAGCAACAAGGTCGGTGATGCGGATGTACTTGCTGTCTGTCAGATTATTAAGCATTACCGCGAACTGATGGGCGAGGATCTGTCAGTAAGTTTTATCGGTCCGATGTCCAACTCATACTATCCGAGAAGCATAAGAAGCATCACTTCTGTCAGCGGCGGCTTTGAAATCTCCTGCAGTACCGACGGACTGTTCGGAACCAAAGGAACTCTTCCCCGTATGCTCAGCATGGCCGTCTCTGCCAGTGTAAATTCCTCCGACCGCGCCGGAATGGAATTTCTGCAGATTTTCGAGAACCGCTATTACACATTGAATCTTGCCGCATCCTCCAAGTACAATCTGCTGCGCCAGAAGGAGGAGGAGTCCTTTGCGAAAAGAAAGAGCACCTTCAAGATCAGTGATTTGCTGACAACCCTGATGGGAATTAGTCTGAAAAGTGAGTTCAGGCATCTGGATAAGCGCTCGCTGATTAAATATTCGCCTGTTCTTAACAGTGCCTCCACCAATATAGATTGCCTGATCAACATTCTGACGGATTACTTCCAACTGGAATTTACCGCCAAATATTCGCCGGTACAGATGAGGTTGATGTCTTCCTCGGTATATACCAAAATCAGCAGGCATGAGGGAACAAATGTGCTGGGGATTAATACTCAGCTTGGTCGCCGTATTCCGATTTACGGACAGCAGGTCGATGTATTCATCAATGTCAAAACTTATGATGAATACAAATATGTATTTGACAGACACAATCTGCTTAATGCAGTGCAGGAACTGATTTCCTATTATTTGAAAAACAGATTTGCCTACCGGCTGTTTGTAGTTGCTGATGTTAATTATCTGCCGCGGACAGTTCTGTCAAGCAGAAATACAACATTTGTACTGGGTAGAAATATTTGCATTCGTTCAAAAAAATCAACGGGATTTATAAAAATTCCTATAGCGGCCATGAAATAGAATGTATATTCAGTCATATACGGCTCTGAAATCAGGCATGAGCGCCGTTTCAGACCCGGACGGATTTTAAAACCAGGTCTGTTTTCCGGCAACGGAACAGACTGCAGAGTAAAAAAGGAAGCTGAACTATGATTAATGTCGAACTAAGAAGTCTGATCGGAAGAGTTTCTCCGAATCTTAAGGAATATGTAGAGAAGGCAGCAGGGGAGACCTTCAGAAATACCAATTTCTCCATTGAACCCGACCATCTGTTTCTTCAGTGTCTGATGGAAAGAGAATCCCTGTGGCACCAGGTTATCCCCCAGGGCAAGGTTTCAAGAGAGGCTCTGATTGAGAGGGTTACCCGCGAAATCAACACTTTCCCGAAGGGAAACACCCAGGCTCCAAATCTGTCACCTTCCCTGGTTGAAATGCTCAAGGATGCATGGCTCATTGCCTCTCTGAATTCCTCCCAGGGACAGATCAACGAACTGCATCTGCTGCTGGTGCTCAAGGACAGAGTAAAGCAGGCCGCCTACGGCGGATGTCTGCTCAACTGGGTATCTGAACTGTCTGAAACCGCACTGAAGTCAGCAGTCAATGCGGTAAAAACACCTTCACTGGCCCAGGCGGTGGGTGGTGCTGCAGCGGCTGATGGTGCAGCTCCTGAAGGATCCGGAGCTCTTAACAAGTATGCCAGCAATATGACTGAAGCAGCCAGAAACGGCAAACTTGATCCGGTGACCGGCCGTCTGCCTGAAATCAGAAAGGCTATTGATATTCTGTGCCGCAGACGCCAGAACAGTCCAATTCTGGTCGGTGATCCCGGAGTAGGTAAGACCGCCATTGTTGAAGGTCTGGCTCAGGAGATTGTTAAAGGAAATGTTCCGGAACAGCTCAAGAATGTTGAACTGTACAGTCTGGATCTTTCTGCTCTGCAGGCCGGAGCCAGCATCAAGGGTGAATTTGAAAACCGTTTGAAGGATGTACTGACTGAAATAAAGAATTCACCTAAACCGATAATCATGTTCATCGACGAGGCGCATACCCTGATCGGTGCCGGCGGTGCAGCAGGACAGAACGATGCGGCAAATATTCTCAAACCGGCACTGGCCAGAGGAGAAATCAGATCGATCGCCGCCACCACCTGGGCTGAATACAAACAGTATTTTGAAGCCGACGCTGCTCTTACCAGAAGATTCCAGCTGGTTGCCGTAAACGAGCCTGATGCCCAGATTGCCATCGAAATGCTGAGCGGAATCAAGGAGAATCTTGAGAAACACCATCTGGTTAAAATCAAACAGGAGGCGGTTGAAGCTGCGGTTAAACTGTCAATCCGCTATCTGCCGGAAAGAAAACTTCCTGACAAGGCAATCTCTCTGCTGGATACCGCATGCTCCCGCATCGGTCTCAGCCAGAGTACTACACCGCAGAAGCTTGATACCTTAAGAGAGGAGATCCGCTGTCTTGAGAAGGAACTTGCCGCCATGAACTATGAGGATGCGGTATGGTCAGACAAGAGCGGACGCATCGAGGAGCTGAAAAATACCATTGCCGACAAGACTGCTGAAGCTGACAAGCTGGAGCAGGACTGGAAGGCTGAAAAGGAGGTTGTGGCTAAAATTGTCGAACTGCAGCAGATCCTTAATGACAAATTTGAGGCCGGCGAGAATATCAAGTCTCTTCCTGAAAAACAGGAGCTTGATGCTCTGATCGACAAACTTCACGAAATCCAGGGCGAGGTTCCGCTGGTTCTGGCAAGTGTGGGCTATGATGCCATCGCTGCGGTTATTTCACTGTGGACCGGTATTCCGGTTGGAAACATGGTGAAGGATGAAATCGGCAGATTGATGAAACTTGAGGAGCTGATCGGCGAGCGTGTTATCGGACAGGTTACTCCGATTAAAGAAATTGCACAGGCAATCAGAACCTCCCGTGCCGGTCTTACCGATCCGCGCAAACCGCTGGGAGTGTTCCTGATGTGCGGTACCAGCGGTGTGGGAAAAACCGAAACAGCGCTGGCTCTGACCGATCTGCTCTACGGCGGTGAAAAGAATCTGATCACCATCAACATGACCGAGTTCAAGGAGGAGCACAAGGTTTCCATGCTGCTGGGCTCTCCGGCAGGTTATGTCGGCTACGGCAAGGGTGGTGTGCTAACCGAAGCTGTAAGAAGAAATCCTTATAGTGTGCTGCTGCTTGATGAAATGGAAAAGGCTCATCCAGGCGTTCATGATATTTTTTATCAGATCTTCGACAAGGGGTCTATTAGCGACAGTGAGGGTCGTGTGGTAGATTTCAAGAACACCATTATCATCATGACTTCCAATGCCGGTGATATGGCTGTTTGTGATGCCTGCCGCGATGGCCGACCAGATATCAGGGAGTTGACCAAGATCATCACTCCGGCACTGCAGAAATACTTCAAGCCTGCCTTCCTCGGAAGAACCACGGTAATTCCGTATTATCCGCTCAATGATGAGGAACTGGGTAAGATTGCGAAGATTTCTCTTAACAGAATCAAGAAACGCATTGAAGATCGTTACGGTGCAGAATTCTGTTGCAGCGATGCGGTAATACCTGCTCTTGTAGCTAGAAATACATCACCTGAGACCGGAGGACGTGCGATAGAGCAAATTATTAATAGAACAATAATGCCTAATCTGGCTAATAGTTGTATTATGCGTCTTAGTGAGGGTCTGTCAGTTACGAAGGTTACCATTGACTGTGTGGATAACGAGTTTACTATCAACATAGAATAGAGGTATTTTCCAACTGATATATGACTGTTGAATAACAGTAGAATGAGGGACCTGCATTTCTGCAAAAGATCCCTCATTCTTTTTTAACTTGTAAGGAATTTTATTTGTCTGACAAATTACTATCTTCAAATGTATTTTGTAAAATAGCGGAAAGTCGTTCTTTAAAGGTGCTGGCCAGGGTACTTGCCGGTGTATTGCTGATTGCTGTTGGCACTGTTACCGGCGGTTCGGCCGGCTATGAGCGAGATGATGCACTGGTGCATGAAGATGCAGATCGTTCATCCCTTGTTTCTCCTCGGAAAAATTCTGATTCGAATGATCAACACCGTAGTGGAGATCAGGTAAAACTAAGAGAATTGCCATCCGAGGTGTCGGTGTTTTTCTATCACGGTGATGTTGTGTATGATGAAAACGGAGCGATCAGCGGAATATTTGTTGACAGAATGCACTGTATAACAGAAAAGATGGGGATTAAAATGAAGACCTTCATGGTTGACTGGTCAAGAGGGCAGAATTATCTGAAAAGCGGCATACTTGACATTATGGCATCCACCATCAAAAGCGAATTGAGAGACTCCTACGCGGATTTTTCGCCGTCCAATCATATTCACCGGTTTGTACTGGTTATGAATCCCAAGTTCCATAGGTCAATTAAACTTCCGTCGGACTACCGTCAGATTTTTAAAATATTCAACAAACGCGGATATTCTGTATCGGTTATCGGTGTTTCGGCCGAGGAAAGTACAATCAGATTGACCGGATTTAGGGGATTTAAATTTGTTAACACTCTGGATGAAATGGTAAAATCTATCATTAGTGGCGACAGTCAGGCAATGGTTACAGAACTAGAACTTATAGAAAAATATGAGAAGGAGCACGGACAGAAATTTATCAAACATTTCCTGTTTGAAATGCCGTGCGGTTATTACATCAGTAAAAAAATTACCTCTCGGTATCCTAAGTTCATGCAGCGTTTCAATGCTGCCCACCAGCAGTGCGTGAAATAATTTTGAGAAAGAGTTGTATATGGCTTTATCATTGAAAATAATCGATTCTCCTAGAGGAGAAACAGTTACCAGATGGAATATGGTTCTTCCTGCTGAAGGAGGAACCATCGGCCGTAAGACCAATTCAACCATGGTTTTGAATGACAGTCGCAGAATTGTATCCGGAACACATGCACAGATTACTCTCGGAGAATCCGGCTACAGGATAACTGATCTGAGCACCAACGGACTGTTTTTAAACCGTTCTTCGGCTCCGCTGGGCAGAAACAAGAGTGTCGGTCTCAACGATGGTGATATACTTACCATCGGAGGCTATACCTTACTGGTTTCTATCGATGAACCGTCGGCAAAAGTACAGCGTGAGCAAGCAAAGCCACAGTCTCAACCGCAGGAAGAGGTCTTTGATCCTTTTGCTGCGTCTGCGGCAGCTGCATCGCCGTCGTCGGTCCAGGCGGAAGGAACTGCTAAAAAATGTTTTGATTTCCCGGATCCTTTTGCAGGTGATCCTTTTGAACAGACTGATCAGAACGAAAAGGATTTATATATCACTGCCAACTCCTATGACTATACCCGCAGTATGAACAAATCGGTGAAATTAGATCCGAAGGATAACATTCTCGATGATGAGATGGCCTATACCATTTCACCCGATCCTTTTGCCGATACCTCCACGAACGACAACGTGGTGAAGCCCTCTGCTTCCGCCACCATGAATATGGATCGGAGAAATATGTTCGGCGGCAATCCGTTTAACAGTTCCAATGAGCTGATTGATACCCCGCTCGGTGATATTTCAGAATTTAGCGGAGGATATATCAGCATGAATATTGCCATGCGTAAGTTGCAGCAGAACATGGAGGAGGCGCTGACGATGGCTCTCAACAGATTCCTTGAGGAGATTGAACCGTCACATTTTGAGGATATCTGCAGTGTGTTCAATCACAGCAGACTGTTTTTTCTCAAACCAAAATATTGGAACAGCTACAAGGAATTTTTTGCCATGAACCGTAGCAACAATGAGTGGCAAAATAAATTCATTATGTATTTCAGGGAAGCTCTTGATATAGTAAGAAACAAGAATAAAATGTAGCAGACCGCGGTTGCCGTTAGTTTCGGATAACGCAGCTGTTTGCTGATGGGAATGTAAAGTAAAATAAGGTTTATGATGTTTTCAGAAAAATTCAAAAAAAGCTCTCTGGTTGGAGCGTGTGTCCTTATCTGTATGATTTCCTGCGGATGCTCAACAATTGCGTCGTGGTTTGAGAAGGATCCTGCCAAAGTCATTTGTCATATTACCACCGATGCAACGGTTAATCCGAATATAGACAATGAGGCCACGGCTGTGACCCTGCAATTGTTGCAGCTTAATAATCCTGAATTATTTAATCAGGGCCAGTTTATCGATCTGTATACCAGAACTGCTGAGGTCCTTAATGCTTCTTTGGTTGCTAATACCACGGTCAATTCGGTGCTTCCTAATTCACAAACAACCGCTGATCCGCTGCTGAATGATAAAACTACTCATATTGCGGTGCTGGCAGGGTTTTCCAAATACGACAATTCCAATGCCAAGGCTATCATTCCAATAAAAAATAAGGGTGATACAATAGAGCTGGATCTAAACATAACCGGTCTTAAAATGGAATTGAAGCTCAAGGAGAAATAACATGGCAAATTCAAAGGTGGTATGGTCTGAGGGAATGTTGCTTACTCCGCAACACATGCAGAGATCCGAGATTTATCTTGAGAATTTCACTAAGGAGCTTCAGTCTGAATATTTCCATGATGGTATTTTTGGTCTCAGCGAACTGGAGATTGACGACTCTCTGCTCAGCCTTGGTAAATTCGGCATAAAAAAAGCTAAGGGTGTATTCAAGGACGGAACTCCGTTTATATTGGAACATGAACTGGTTATTGATATTCCTGAGGGCTCAAGTCGAGACGTGATCTATCTGGCTCTGCCGGTTTACAAGGACGGAACGCTGGCGGTGCAGTTCGGTGAGCATGTTAATACCAGGTACAAATCCTATGATGCCGATATCTATGACAATACCGAAATGAACAGCGAACCGGTAAAAATGCAGATGGCCAATTTGAACATATCGCTGAAACTTGGAAGTAAGATTCCGGAAAACTATTTGGTGATCCCGGTGGCTGAGATCAGTGAATATGTATCAGGTGCATCGGTGGTGCTGAACAAGGCATTTGTTCCCCAGTGTCTTGATGTCAAAATTTCCGGTTACATGCAGGACAATATCAATTTAATTTACGACAAGCTGCAAGGAAGAATTTATCAGATTTCTTCCAGAATGAACAATTCAAACAATAATAAAAGCTATCAGAGCATGATCCGCGACTACATGTGGATGTCAGCCCTGGGCGAGTGGGTTCCGGTATGGCGTGAGTACTCCCAGAATGAATATTTGAAAATTTCTCCGAAGGATTTCTATTTCCGCTGTATTTCCATGCTGGGCAGCATGTACGGCCTTGAGGGCAAGATTATGCCGGAGATGCAGATGTGGAATTTCAACGAACTGTACGGCATGTTCTCCAAACTGTTTTCTCTGATCCATGAGTGTCTGCGTGAAGTACAGTCAGACAATGTGACCTATCTGCCGTGGGATACCAGCTTGTATGCATCCCGTCATCTGCTGCGTGCCATGGTTATGGATCGCTCTTTGTACCGTGATTCAAGTTTTGTTCTGGTGGTATCTTCTCCTACCTTCAGTGCGGCTTCCCTGGTTTCAGATTTCCCTAAATCCTGCAAACTGGCAGGCAACTCTGAAATTGCTAATATTGTTATAAATGCTCTTTCCGGTGTACCGATGAGAAATCTGTCGGTGGCTCCTTCTGAACTTAAGTCAAAGAACAACGCCGCGTATTTTGAAATCGACACCAGATCAGAGTTATGGCAGAACATTGTCAACAATGACGAACCTATAGCACTACACATTGATGATCGTTTCAGCGATCTGACGGTCGAACTTAATGTCATCAAGTAGTGAATACCGATAACTGAACATTAACGGCATGTTGCAACCGCATGACCGGCTAAAAAAAGGTGAAAAAGTGGCTAATATTTTTGATGAAGCCCCTACGCTCGAGTTTAACAGAACCACTGTAGAGCATGATATCCCCGGTGAGAAAACCGGTGAACAGTCCCACGTGATGAGTGAGCTGCGGGATATTGACGGCTTCCGCATTCCTGCGGAGATAGCCTTTCATAATAACCAGCTGCTTACCCTGGCGGATCCAATCCTCAGTATCCTGCTGAGTATTCCCCGTCAGTCGGCTCCATATGATCTGAACTATTTCCGTCTGCAGGTGCTGGATCTGCTACGTGATTTCAAGATCAAGTCTATTGCACTCGATTACCATCCGAGTGTTATTGAAAAGACCGTTTATGTGCTGTGTGCGGCCCTGGATGAGGCAATTGCCCACACTGAATGGGGAAATTCCAAGGGTTGGGTGAATCATTCGCTGCTGTCTTCAATGTTTACCCAGCGCAACGGCGGTGAAATTTTCTTTGTACTGCTCGACAAGGCATGTCAGCAACCTAAGCTTTTGATTGATTTCATTAAACTGGTGTATGTATTGCTTATGCTTGGTTTCAAGGGTAAGTATTCAGAGACCGATCAGAATGAACTTTATGAAATCAAAACCTATGTTTATTCGCTGATTGAACATTATGATCACGACAACAATCTCTACCTGCCGAAGGATGAGGCAAACACCACCAGGGTGGCTCCGTTTGTTGGTTTGAGTTTTAAGTTCATACTGCTCTATATGTCGGTGATTTTATCTGTAATTCTCGGAGTTAAGCAGTTCAGATTCATGTTTACCAATGACACTGTTTATGAATTGACACAAATGATTGACAAGAAAATCAGCGATAAAGACGTGTCAACTTTCAAATCGATCCAGAGTTCACAGGTTGATTACAAGGTGTCATCCCCTAACAGCGGAAAAAATTCCCGTGGAAGAGGTCAGAACAGTCATCGCAACAACAAAAACAGCGGTGCTCAAGGAAAACGTGGCAACCGTGGAACATCTGAGCAGCTTGTACTAGGTTCAAAGGGAACTGGCAACGGCACCAGATCCAACAGTTCACAAGGTTCTGGTAAAAATGACAGTGGTGCTTCAGCGAAATCCGGTAAGAATGATGCCTCAAATAAAAAGAATTCCGGTAAAGAGAGTGCGAAGAGTTCAGGAAAACAGAATACCTCAAACAACCGGAACAGTTCATCAGGAAGCATGCAGAATTCCCCTGTGAATAAGAATACCGGAGGAAACAGTAAAGCCGATTCGCAGAATAAAACCGGTGGAGAGAAAGGAAATTCAATGAATAACTCAGACCGGAAAACTAATAGTTCTGGTAAAGGCGGGAAAGAGGAGCTCACTCTTTCTCAGAAAGTTGAGAGCGGTACCTATGAAACCTCTGGGAAAGCCGCAAAGAGTGATCTTAATAAAACCGCAGAGAGCAAGAGTAAGTAGAAATGGGTAGTTTAAAAATAAAAATAATCGTCGCATTCTTTATCATTTCGACAGTGCTGTCTCTGGTGGGTGCGTTATACACAGATCCCGACAAACGCTGGATCCTGTGGACAATTTTCGGTGTACTGGTTTTCCTGCTGGTTGCCTTCGGCATTTATATGCTGGTCAAATTTCTGAAAAGAAACAAACACAAGGAATCTGAACAGGAATTGTTGCTCAAACAGGAAAAAAATATCATAAACCAGCTGTTCCGCCTGTCGGTTAAAAGTCTGGGAAGATCTTTTACCAAATATCGTAAGCCGTTGTTCATAATGCTCGGTTCTGAAAAAAATGATGAGCATGTTCTGCTTTCTCAGAATGGTTTCAGAGCAGTGTTGGATGAAAATTCCGATGCGCTGCACAGACATTCAGTTGCCAATACCCAGGAATCCGATTCCTATTTGAAGTTCTGGCATAATGATTCCGCCATGATAATGCAGATCGGCAACCGTCTGTTTGGCGATTATGGTGCTGAAAATGAGTTATGGCAGGAGATGATTAGACTGCTGTGCCAGTACCGCAGTCAGCTTCCTTGCAACGGAATTATCTATACTCTCGGATGTTCTTTCGTTCAGACCGGAGACAAGGACTACCATGACACTTCTATGAACAAAGTACGCCAGGCGTTGCTTGATTTCAACTCCATGACCGGCACCACCGTTCCGGTGTTCCTTATGCTGACTAATGCCGATTCGATCAGGGATTTTGTTCCTTTCATCAAGATTTTCGAACTGCTCAATCAGAATAAACCGCTTGGATTTAATCTTAAAAACAAAGATCGTTATCATCTGGATTTTGCCGATTACGATCAGAAAACCAAGCAGTTAGTGGAGTATTTCAGTCAAAACTCGGTTAAGTTCTTTAAGAATCTTTCCGAGGAGGAGTCCCGCTCTGCACTCAGTTTTGTTTATGAGCTGGCACTGTTCTTCAATATTATGAAGGACTGCCTGAAGACTTTGTGCCACGAGGATAAACTGAAAAAGAGTATTTGGCTTCGCGGTATGTATTTTGTGATCCCGAACCAGCGGGCGGAAAAATATGATCTGCTCACGCAGTTTATCGCCGCTAAGAACGACATCAGCACTGACGGGGAGTCGGAGGATCTGCACTATGACAAAAAGAGATATTTTGTCAGCAATCTGTTTGATGATGCAATTCTGCCGGCCCGAAACATTACCGGTGTCAACAATGTGAAGCAGATGTCCAAAATTATGTGGTACATTGCCAAGATTTCGTTATCGGTCTGTCTGCTGGCTATGATTGGATGGTGGTACTATACCAACTGGCAGTCCTATATATCTCTGCGCAGCGAGGTAAAACAGGTTTTGCGGGATTATGACAGTGATATCTCCTCCATTGATTTAACCACTAACAATCAGTTGGATGATTTGATCATGTCCCTGGATAGTCTGCGTCAGATGAATAATAAGCTTCATTCGCAGAATTCGCTGTTTTATTCCTTGTTTATGGAATTTCACAGCATGAGGGAAATTTTTAGCAATTTCTATGTTAAGCAGCTTCAGATGGTATGGCTGAACAAGATGGAAGATCTGATCCGCCATAATCTTTATTATCAGGAGCTGGTAGACAACAATGATGTGCTGTTCAGCGGCGCAAGCTCATATATGATGCTTTTTGACAAGTCTATTCTGGATGAAGAGTATCTTGAAAATTACTTCTCACTTGAGGTGCTGCGCAACGAGTCCATTGATATCAATTTAAGACCGATTGTCAAGGAGCTGGATCATGATCTGCTGGCTTCTGATTATGACAAGACTCTCAGATCCAAAGACGAGGAGCTTCAACGGTTCTTTGTCGGCTATATCGATTCCATTTCTGTAGAGGATATGCTCTGGGGTATGGTAAAACTCAAATATCAGCCGCGCGGAACTGTCAATGTGCTTGAAAAGATCGGCAGTGATTTCTACAACCTGTTTGAAATTGAACCGGGTTACAGCGGTTACAATGTCCCTTATATCTTTACTAAGGAAGGCTTTTTAGAAATCGATCTGTCACCAAGATCTGAAGAACTCAGAAGAATGCTGAAAAATCTTAAGCTGATCAAGCCGAACATCGATGTGTCCGATGAAAATTTAACTGAACTTGCCCATAAGGTTCAGAATCTCTACTATGACGAGTATTCTGACTACTGGCTTGAAATGATTCAGAAAATTAATGTTAAAGGCACTTACACTTTCTCTGATCTGTCTGAAGTTCTTGATAATCTTGCCAACCGCAAGAGCAGTGTTCTTTTCCAGTTCCTGAAGGTCGTGATAAACAATACTTATCTGACTGATGCATATGCCGCTCAGAAGGATAAAGACAAGACTGGCGACGATGCTAAAAAAGGTGAAAGCAAGGATGAAAAGGTCAGATATAATGAACTTGACGGCTCGGTGATTGCTTCCGAATTCATGGATTACTATGAATTTGTCGGTGTAAACAGTAAGCTTGAATATAGTTCAGATGATGCGGTTCCAATTAATGCTCTCATGCAGAAATTCGGTTTCACCGCTCAGCTGATCAAGGCTACCGACATGTCTCCTGCGATTAGAAACAAGCAACTGTTTGATTATTATTCCAAGAATACTCAGGATATCAGCAATCTGTTTGATGTGGAGGAATTTTTCACCGAAGATACACCTCTGCTGTTTACTGAACTGCTGGCAAGTCTTCGCTTTGCAGTTAAAGATTCCGTGTTTAACGGTATTGCCCAGCATATCAAGGATCAGTGGAACAACCGTATTGCCAGCTTCTATCAGGTTAATTTTGCCAATAAGTTCCCGTTTGTGCTTGAGGCCGATCAGGAGGTTAAGCTGGAGAATATCAACCGTTTCTTTATGATTGGCGGAGTATGGGATACCTTCGTTAAAACCTATATCACTCCGTTCATGGTTGAGGATACTACCGGTGTCCACCTGGCAGGGCTTGACGATGGCGACTCCTTCCATATTCCTTATTCTCTGTATGACAATGTCAGCACAGTTAAAGAGATTCAGAAGGTGTTCTATCACGATAATCCGGCCCAGGCATCGCTGAAGCTTAAGATTGTACCGCGCAAGATGAGTTCATCGGTCAAGAAGTTTGAACTCGATGACGGCAGCGGCAACAAGTGTTCCTATGATCAGGGTCCTAGACTGCCGTGTTCACTGCAGTGGCCGTCCAGCGGACCAAATCCGCTGAAGCTGAGCTTTGTCGGTTCCAACAACTACGGTTACGGCACCACCTTTGAGAGCCAGTGGGGTTTGCTGAAAGTATTTAAAGACAATCTGTACTCTGATTTCCAGGATTTCCTGAAAAACGGCTACCAGTCATGGTCGTTCACCTATGAAAACCGCTCTATTGTATATGACGTACAGGTGACGGGACAGGAAGACAGCACCATACCGGTTAATCTGTTCCAGCGAATTGATCTCGATGCCTGGTAGTATCGGTTCATACAGGATCATCAGGGAACTTTCCGCCGGCAGAACAGGCGTCTATCTGGCGGAAGATCCTGATGGCCTTCTGGTGATCAAGCAAAGAAGTCCGGATAGGCTCAGGGCTGAATATAAGGCAATGCTCGCCTGCCGCGGTCCGCTGATCGGTGAGCCGCTTAAACTAGGCAGTGAAGGACTGTTTCTTAAATACTATGAAGGATCCTGCGCACTTTCATCCTTTGATGAGTCACGGTGCCGTGAGGCTCTGCTGGCAATGATCCGTTCCTATGATGCGCTGTGCTGGTGCCATGACTGCGGTTACATCCACGGTGATTTCAAACCATCAAATGTACTGGTTCTACCTAACGGCGGGATCCGGCTGATCGATTTCGGAGCGGCACTTAAAACCGGCACAGTGTATTCAGAGCTTCACAGTTACGAATATTCTCCTTTCGGACGTACGGATTATGCAGTTCCAGGGAGTGATTTTGCCGCCTATCTGCATTATGCACAAATGTTCATAAAAAAAAGTCCCCGCAGAGAGGGACTTGAGATGGAGTTTTTTCTTAGAAAGAATAAACTTTTAGCCGCCGATTAGTACAGTCGGAGCACCGGATACAATTGAGCCTCCGTGGGCGGTACTGTCTCCCATTCTTGCTGCAGGCATATTGCAGATTAGTACAGTGGCGCTTCCCTTGACAATAACATCCGGAGGACCTACACAGACACAGTTCTGCCCGAGCACTGCTGCCGGCATAAAGCTGATCAGTACGGTTGAGGCCGGTCCCGGCAGGATCGGTCCTCCTACATGTGGGATTGGTGTAGGCGCACACGGTGTCTGCATCGGACATACGTGCATATCAGTGGCTCTTGCTGCTGGTAATCCCATTTGATACTCCTTAAATAACCTTTTGCTGAGTTAATTTCCCTATATATTGTTATGACGGATAAACCGTCTGTCGGTTACAGCTTTCGAATTTAAATTTTGCCGTCTCCGCCCTGGGCAATATTGAAGGCGATCCTCAGAGCCTTTTTAAAATTGGCTTTAATCACTGAAGGATCTTCCTCATCCAGACTGATGGACAGACATACCGCACCGAATACCGCTTTGGCATACAGAAAGGCAGGCGGCTGGGTCTCCGGATCTTTAGGGCTTAAGATACTTCCGCCGCTCCAGAATACCGCTTCTGCCAGCCATGCCGGACCGTTTTTTAGCTGCAGCGCATCTGCAAGCTCTCCGCAAATCCGGCGGTTAGCCTCATCGGAACTCTTAAACCAGTCCTCTACCGTACCGGGGATCCTGGCGCTTATCTCGTCTGTAAATTTATCCTTAAGGAAGGAGACGGTCAGAAATGCCCAGTAAATACTCTCGCGCAGCGGCAGTGCATGAGCCATGAAGGCAACTGCATCAGTATAGAGTTCACGATCTGCCGTAAGCTGCAGAAACTCATCGGGTGCCATATCAGGCTGTATTTGCTGTGCCAGTTCTTCGGACAGTTGGTAGTTCTTGATAATGTTTGCAATTGTATTATCCGGTATTTTCTTAAATTTCATATTAGTTGATCCTTGTTAAACCACCCTTGAGTGTAAGCATTGCGTTTCCTTCCACTGTTGCCATGGTGGAGGCTTTCATCTCTGCGGTCAGTCCCGAAATTTTAGCCTGTGCATCCGCCTTGACGGTTATGTTTGCTCCCTGCACTTTGACATTTGCTGACCCCTTTTCTGTCAAGTTGGTAGAGTCGATCTTGGTAGTGGTTCCCTTCAGGGTAATGTTGGTTGCATTGATGGTGATCCCTGATGAGGTGATTTCGATCTTGCTACTTCCTACCTTGAGAGTAATGTTGCTCTTGCCGGTGATGGTGATCTTGTCGCCGTCAACGGTTACATTCTTATCAGCCTTGAGGGCATAGTTGGCCTTGGTGGTTTCATTGATATCCTTGTCCACGGTCAGTGTGGCTTTGCCTTTGACGGTGGTTTCAGAATCGGCTTCAGTGGACATGGAGTATTTTTCCTTGCAGGCGATGGCGTAGGATTTTTCACCTGAATGGGAAATCTCTTCTTTGGCAGTGGTGGTCAGTTTCTTTTCGATATTGACCTCCTTGTTGCCTTTGATAGTAGTTTTCACATCATTTTCAATCTCAGATACCAAATCCTTCTGAGCGTGCAGGTAAACCTCTTCGGCATCCTTCTGATCGTCAAAGCGAAGTTCATTGCTGCTGGTCTGCTCTCCGTTCGGATGACTGTGGGTCTTAATTCCGGACTGGGAAGATTTTGAGAACGGCAGTTTCTGATTATCGGTATAGATGGAAGAAATCACCAGCGGCTGGCTGATGTTTCCGTTTATAAAGGAAATGATAACCGTGGAGCCGATGCGCGGCAGGAACAAGGTTCCGAATCCGTTGCATGCCACACTCTGGGCAACCGGTACCCAGATTGATGAATTTTCATCAGCCTTTGTATTCTGATCGAAGTGGATCAGAACCTTGATACGGCCTTTGTCATCGGTATATACCTCCTTGTCTGACGGTCCGGTAACGGTTGCAGTCAGAATGCCGGAGTAGGTTGGTGCGGTAATATATTTCGGTTTGTATTCGGTCTTGGACGGAATGCAGATGAACTCGTTGGAGTAGATATCATCTTTGGCTGATTCCGTGGCCTCGATTTTTAATGAAATACCGATAATGATATATTCCTGGTTGCATGAATCGTCGGAGTGGTTCTTCAGGGTGAATTTCTGACCGCAGTAAAGCTGTTCCACCCGGCTCTTGCCTCTGTATACATGCTTAAAGGTATCTTCACCGGAAATGATACTCTTGGTAATCTTTGAAATCTCGGATTTATCCTTGGCACCGATGCCGTAGCTGAAGCTTGACATGGTGATTGCCGATGAAACACTGGATTTGTCGGTGTTGTCAAAGGTCTTGGCGTTTTCAAAGGAGAAGCCGATCAGACCGGCGGAACTTAAACCGATATTGTGGGTATCCTCCCATTCGGAAAGCACATCGCTTACATCGGAGGTAGGGTTAAGATATGAAATATTGGTGTTCTTGAAGTTCTTGAAGGCCTGGTTGGTATCTGCGATCACCAGCAGGGCATCACTGTCATGTTCGCAGTGCAGATGCCATCCTTCCTCAGAGCACAGTCTTTTCACGAAATCATAGCCTGATTCGTTGAATCTGACACAGAACTCCCGCTTTGCTCCGTCACCTGAAACAGAAAACTTTACATATTTGGTAAGACCGGCTTTGGTTAGAACATCATTGATAATATCCTTGGTGGTCTTTTTCTGATAGATGAAACTTTCAGTTGTATTCTTTAAAAATGAAAGAGCATCGATTCCGACAACCTGATAGTAGTAAAGGGATTTTGCCTTGTCGGTGCCGCAGAATGAAATCTTGCTGGAAATGGCATAGTAGGTTGTCTTTTCCTTGTCGGTAATCTTATGCTCAATCTTGATTTTCTGGCAGAGATCCTTTTCATCCAGTTTTTTGTCTGTTGCAAGATCAACAACCAGGGTGGAACCTTCATCCACCTGTTCATTAAGTCTGATAACAGTGGCGATAAAAGGACCTTTGCCGTTTATCGTTACCTGATTGGATCTGTTATCAGATGTATATTTTGTACCACTCATTTTTTTATTCCTCTAAGTATAATCCTTTATACTTAAAACTATTTTAAATCAGAAAAGTTACAAAAAATATTTAAAATATTGATTAACTTGACAGCGATCAATATGGTTGGTCGCTTTTGTGTTTGAACAGATACAATGTGAGGTTGTTGCCCTTCAAAGTGTGATTGAACAATGAAATTGTTTGGCATATTTAATTTGAACTTTCTAATTATTTTTTTTCATTCATAACGGAAACTATATTCGAACTTTAGAAGTTGTTTACGAAAACTGTTTGCAATCTTTTGTGCTTTGAATTCAGTGACAATCCTAATCTGTAAATGTCGTCTTATGAGCAAAGCAAGATTATATTAGGTTTGTTATTGACAGACTTTCTGTACTTTGTTAATGCGTGACATAATACGAGATATTAATCTCAAAATATGCATATTTTTAGTGTGGTTCACAATTAATAATCTAAAATGTTTGTATTGAATGATAAAAAAAAAAAATAGTAAACTGTATTTATTGTTTTGTTGGAAATTGATACAAAGTACTACTAAATAGAATTTGAGAGATAGTGAGATCTAATCCATAACAACACGAACAAAATAACACACGAGATATTTTGATTCTACAAGTCAAAATCATACATTAATCAATGTATTTAGAGTGAGGTATTCAATGTTTAGTGACAAATGTAATAAGGAAATGCGAGGTAATGCAAGTTCTTTTACTCCGACACGGTTGAAGAGAAAGATTAAGCATAAAACTCATATAGCGCTCAGTTCCATTAAAAAAAAATCAAGAGACTATGCAATAGATTCTGCCAATAAATATGCGGGGACTGCCCTTGGAAATGCCACAGCTGCAAACACTATTTATGGAGAAACTAAATTTAATTCTGCCAGAGGGCATGGATTTGCCGCTGAAAGAGCAAATCATCAAATAGATATATTATCCGGCAGAGATGCGCAAATTCTTGGAGATGATAATGCTAAAAATGGTGCTGACCGATTGGTAGACGGTACGTTTATACAATCTAAATACTGTGCAACTGGTTCAAAATGTATAGCTGAATGTTTTGATGCTAATGGGATTTTTCGATATGTGGCACCTGATGGAACTCCTATGCAGATTGAGGTACCAAAAGATCTTTACGATGATGCAGTAAAAGCAATGGCTGACAGAATTAAAAAGGGTAAGGTTCCAGGCGTATCAGATCCTAAAGAGGCATCTAATATTGTAAGACAAGGCAATGTTACCTACAAACAAGCAAAAAGTATTGCTAAAGCTGGTAATATCGAATCATTAAAATATGATGCCGTAAACGGCTTGATAACAGCTGCTTATGCTGGGGGTATATCCTCTTTAGTATCTTTGGGTGTGTCAGTTTGGAACGGTGAACCGTATAAAATTGCTTTGAAAAAATCAATTTTAATTGGATTGCAAGTAGGAGGAACTGCTTTTGCGGTATCTGTTATTGCCGGGCAACTTACAAAAGCCGGTCTAACGTCAGGAATGAATGCCGTTACTGCTCCGGTAGTAAATTTGATGGGGCCGAAGCTTTCTGCATTTATTGCTAATTCTATGCGAGAGAGCGGTAAGCAAATATATGGAGCCGCTGCAATGAATAGTACTCGGAAAATTTTAAGCAGCAACGCGGTTACTGCCTTGGCTTCATTAGTTGTATTATCTGCTGGTGACACCATTGATATTTTCAAAGGAAGAATTTCTGCGGCACAATTTGCAAAGAATGTTACTAATACAGCTGGAGGTATTGGAGGTGGCATTGGAGGAGCTGTGATTGGATCTTCAATATTTCCCGGAATTGGTACAGTTGTGGGAGGTGTTCTTGGTGGTTTGGTTGGACAAATGGCTACAAAAAAGATAACTGATGCCATGATAGAGGATGATTGCAAAAAAATGATTGGAATTATCGAGCAACAGTTCACCGAAATAGCAGTTGACTTTTTTTTAAGTTCGGCAGAGGCCGAAAGTGTTGTTAAACTTATTAGTGACAAACTTAATAAAAAAAAGGGCATATTGAAAGATATGTTTGCTTCATCTGATAGGGAAGAATTTGCCTATAATGAAATTCTTGAACCGTGTGTATTGTCAGTCGTAAAACAGCGAGAGTATATACCATTACCATCTTACGAAGATGTGATTAAAACAACAAGAGAATTTTTCGATGGTGATAAAGATTGGACTCCTTTGGATTGGGGCTTTATAGTTGTTCTTTTTGTTGCGTTATGTTGGTTATTTCCTTGGTGGGGAATAATTTTGGGTATGGTAATAGGCCTTTTTTTAGTTGCGGCTATGAAAGCATCGTTTACCAAAGATAAGCAAGAAACGGTGTATGGTTCTATATTTACCGTAGCTATAGTTTCATTGTTATTATGGTTATTACCTTGGTGGGGAATAATTTTAGGTATAGTTGGATTATGTATTATTGGTTATATAACGGAATGCAACAATAAAGGGAATAGTACAAACAAGTCATTGTAAGACTGAGAAATCGCTGTTCTATGTTGAGTTGTTAAAGTGGTATTTAGTCAACAAAATTTGTAACTTATGCAATTTGAGTTTATATTTCAGTTTTGTTGGTTTCAACGCCCTTTTATTTGAGATCTTGAGTTATAAAATTTACTTAGTATTGTATGTTAAAGCTGCAGAGGTTATCATGCGCACTGTATGCAAAATTCACCATTTGAATCTTGAGTATTATCAGCAAATACTGCTAAATTTATCTTGCGTATTGAAATGAGGCTCCTATGATCAAATAAAACTTTCACAAATATTAGGACTATATGCAACAGTACTCTGAATAATAGTATAAAATTTAGGCGATCGTAAACCGAAGGAATAGCTAAGGTCTAAGCTGTATTCTTTGGTGGTCTACCTCTTCTTTTGGGTACTGGTTTAGGAATTGGTTTGCTTATTCCAAGTTTTTCAAGTGCTTCAAAAACAGTTCCGTTGGTATGAACCCAAAACTCATCTTTAGTCTCAGGTATAGTTGAAGGGGCATTTACTTTCCTCCAGGCAGAAGATAGATCATCCATTACATCTGCAAAGCTCTGCTCTTTGAGAAGATCTGTATCTTCAATTTTCTTTACAACTCTGGCTGTAATTACTGTGGAGATAAAGTTTACAAATTCCGCTCCAATAACACTGAAATCTCCCTGGTTATTGGTTAAATCCAGGCATTCATCGCTCTTGTATCTTTTGAAAACAAGTTCCAGCAACCACCTGTCTGAATAAGTCTTATATGCAACTAAAGGATCAAGATCTAAATCTGACTCTAAAACAATGAGCCCGAATGTTTTTTCTTTTTTAGAAAAATCCTCATAGTCGTATTCATTTTTCTTTCTGGAGATGTTTAATTTTGTGTTTTCTTCCTTGGCTGCTAAATCGGCATCACGGAAGGCATATAGGTAATTACCTCCCTGTATCTGTCTTTTGCAATAACGAATATTATCAGCAATTCCGTCAAGCACGCCTTGAAATTCAAGCATATTGTTATTAGCGATCCGCTTGTCATTTCTTTTGATCGGGGTAAGGAAGTGCAGATTAGGCCGGTTAACGAGTTCATCCTTGATTTTACTTGGAGGGAAACCTTTGTCAGCAACAATGATGCCGGTTCTGATGTCATTGTCTTTAATAAAACTGCAGTAGGAAGTTGCATCTATGCAATTACCCGGAAACACCTCTGCACATATTGGTTCCATACGTTCAATATCATACGCATACAACACCGAAATCTCTCTAAGTGAGCGTTTGCGAGCCTTGTAAGAATAGGACGATAAATCATTGACAGTACTTGTATCCTGTTTCAGTGTTCCATCAATGGCTATGTGATGTGATTCAGAAGTAGCCTTCAGTCTGAGTTTGTAGAATGCCTGTCGTTTATTACCGTCTGAACCTAATTCTTTATATAACGTTCCTATAGAATTTAGTGAAATCGATGCGCCGGGATAGAAGACTGATATGAAAGTTCTGGCGTAATGAGTAGACATCCTTCTAGCCGTGGTGCCGGGACGGATTACTTTTATAGAAGCTATAGACATAATAGTATAAGCAACAACCGGATCGTAAACTTTCAGCAAATCAGCAAGCAGATCACTTGAAACAGATTTAACCAAAGCCGCAGAACCGTATGACAACATATCCGGAGAACAACTATTATCTTCGTCTTTAGATTTTACGGAAGGGACAAACTTTCCATCAATAATAAATCCTATGACCTTTCCGTTATGAGGCTGAGGATTTCTGCCAGGTATGCATTTTATTGAACCGCGTTCACGGACAGCGTAACGCTTTGGACCGTCTCTACCCCTATCTTCAACAATCGTGTTCTTAGGTCTTTCTACAGCTCTAATTTCTGGTGGAACAGGCATAAAATCATCTCCTTTATTATAGTCCTACTATACCATATAGAGAACTATAATTAAAGAAATTTGTTAGTAAATTGGAACGATTTTGAGGGGTAAATAAACGAAAAATCCCACATATAAGGAGGATTCGTATCTTGAAATCTTACAATATTGATGATTTTTAATTAGAATTGGGTTAAACCCTTGTGGTATAGGCTAGTGAGTATAGTCCTAAAGTTTGTTAAACTTTTAATAAATACCAAAAGACTTACGGTAGCTAATTTTTATGCTCAAATACTAAGGAATTGTGCATAAATAAACTATACAACTATTTTGTATAACACACAATATGGTATTATAGGAGGCAACTGTAAATCTGTTTCCGTGAGGATAAAATGGTTGAACTAGATGAAGTTGCAATTGTTACAAAAATAAAAAAAATTTTACCTTTGTTAAATGAATATCAAAAGCGAGTATATCTTGCATCTGAAGCTGAAATTTTGGGCTATGGTGGAGTTTCAAAAATCAGTAGGGAAACAGGAGTTTCTAGGGTAACCATCAGTTCTGGATTAAAAGAACTTAATGCAATGGAAGGACAAACCGAAGATGATTTGCAGCAGATAATTCATCAACAACGTATAAGAAAGGAAGGAGCAGGTCGTAAACCGATTGAAGAAACTCAACCGGGAATAAAAGAAGCACTTGAATCTCTTATGAGTGAAGAAACATTCGGTGATCCTCAGAGTCTTCTGAAGTGGACGACAAAGAGTCTTAGAAATCTCGAGCAGGAAATGAACCGAAAAGGATATAACATCAAATATAGGAAAATCGGATACCTACTGAAGGAACTTGGATATAGTCTTCAGATGAACCAGAAGATGAATCAGGTAGGTGAAGAGCATCCTGACCGAAATGAGCAGTTTAAACATATCAGCGCTAAAGCAAGTGATTTTCTTGCCAGGAGTTTTCCAGTGATATCAATTGACTGCAAGAAAAAGGAAAACATAGGAAATTTCAAGAATAATGGTGCTGAATACTCACCCAAAGGAAATCCTATCGAGGTTCTTGACCATGATTTTCCATTGCCTGAATTGGGTAAAGCGGCTCCATACGGGATATATGATATTGCTCTGAATGAAGGTTTTGTTAATGTTGGCATAAGTTCAGATACAGCACAGTTTGCTGTAAACTCGATTCGTTCATGGTGGAATGAGATGGGCAAAGAGCGGTATCCGGAAGCCAAAGAAATCTTGATCACCGCAGATGGAGGAGGAAGTAACGGATCACGTAACAGGTTGTGGAAATATGAACTTCAGCAGTTTGCGGATGAAACAAAACTGTCGGTTAATGTTTGTCATTTTCCACCAGGAACATCGAAGTGGAACAAAATAGAACACCGCTTATTCAGTCAAATAACTAAAAATTGGCGCGGTAGGCCACTCATCAGTTTGCAGGTGATTATTGATCTCATAGCATCTACAACTACATCAACTGGTTTGAAAGTTTTGGCAAAGTCGGATGAGAAACAGTACGCAACTGGAATTAAAGTGTCTGATGACGATTTTAAATCTCTGAGTATTTGCGGTGATGAATTTCATCCCGATTGGGATTATAAAATTAGTCCAAGATTGTAAAGATTAATTGTGCACAATTCCTCACCGTACAAAGAGTTGTCGTTAAGATCATTAATTAATCTATTTTTTATTATCTATTTATCTATCGCAATTTCTTCATTGAATAATAAAGATTTAATCAGTTTTTTTCGTGGGGTTAAAATATCTTGTATAATCCAAGTTTTTTGGTGTATTTTACAAGTCGTATTATGGTATGGAAATAGAATCGATTTAAATAAACTAATATTTGTTGATACATTTTGTTTATTTGAAACTGTAAGCAAATACGCTGGAAACATACTATGTGTAAGTGGTTTATCACATCATCCGTGCAATCTTATTGTAGTTATTATTTTGATACTATCACTGTTTAGTAGTAGTTGGAAATGGATAGTATGCTTATTTGTGGCTTTTTTTTCAAGAAATACTACAACTGTTATTTCTATTGGTATAGCTATACTAATAATGTTAGTTCCAGATATGTTTAAGTCTTTCAGTTCGAATAGAATCAAGTCTAAAACAATAGTGACTATAGCTGTTTTTTCTATTATTCCAACAGTTTTATTTATGATATTTAGTCACAATATTATTAGTTGGGGAGAAGAAATATTTAAAAGATTTTCTTCTATTTTCTCTGGTGGAACACTTGATGGCAGTACATTTGCTCATTTAAGCTATTATTCTTTCTTACCAGATGTTTGGCATAGATACACTTTTATTGAAATAATATTTGGATATAGTTATGGATGGACTTACGGAATGTTCGGGATGTTCTATGGATCAGATTATAATTTATATTTCAACGCGAGTATAATTAATGCTGGGGTAGAAAGTGACCCAATGAATCTCATATATGGAATTGGAATATTTGGAACTGTTATGTTTTATAGCTGACTTATTAAGACAGCCATCGTTTCAAGGGGGGCTAATCATAAATATTCAATGATCATAATATG
>JAEEGK010000902.1_pt1 | contig 74400 bp, 56 predicted proteins | sample 8958771 | NCBI WGS metagenome assembly JAEEGK01 (sample SAMN16246547, study PRJNA631951) | gut metagenome | biome: gut microbiome; feature: rumen; material: SC-attached | host: Bos | place: Iran: Karaj | collected 2018-10
ACAGACGTCAACGTGATTTCCACATTGACGTCCGTTGGAGAATTGGTAGCGGCGATCCGATTCGAACGGATGACAGGTCGGGTATGAACCGACTACTCTGGCCAACTGAGTTACACCGCCATTGGTATGGTTATTATAGCGGATGATTTTCACCCTGTCAAGGCTTTTTTTCGGAAGCGGTCACACTGCCCGGTTCCGGGCGGCGCTGCCGTTTCGGGCGGGTGGGCGGCGTACTGCCGGTATCGGCTGTCGGCGATCAGAAAAACAGGCTTGCGGCGCCGACACCGATCGCAAAGCTCAAAAGGTTTGCGACGAAGCTGAAGAGCAGCAGGCGCCTGCGGGAGATCTCGCGGTATTTTTTTGTATAGAACCAGAACTCCAGCCCGACGACGGCAAGCTCCAGGACCGCGAGCACCGTCCAATAGATCCAGCGCTGCGGTGCGAGCTGAAGCGTCAGGACCGCCACCAGGAGATTCATCAAGGGGTTGGTGATCGCGTTGATCGCAAAGACATATTTGACCGGGCGGATCCGAAAGCACAGGGCGGCGAGAAATTCAAAGAGCAGCGTCAATCCGAGCGGCAGAACAAACGCCAGAACGATCAAAATCGCCGTAAGCACGCCGCCGGCGCAGCTGTTTCCGCGGGGATAATATGTGCCGTTTGCGGAAAGGCTGTTCGTTGCGCCGTCGTACCGGTAACTGCCCCAGCCGACGAGCTGCACGAACTCCGTGCGCGTCTCTGTGCCGTCCGGCGCGGTGCAGACGAGGCAGAACGACGTCTCGTCCGATTCATAGCCCATCCCGATGGTGCCGGTCGTTCTGTCCGCGATCTGCGTGCGTGTCGTGCCGTCCTCTCTTTGGAAAACGACCTCGATCTGCGTTCCCTCTTCCACATTCTCGCAGCCGATCTCGATGTACCAGGGAATGGGCGCGTTCGCGCTCGCGGCATGTGGCAGAAGCAGCATGATCGCGACGAGCAGCAGAATGACGATCCGTTTTTTCATGGGCGTTCCTCCGGGCGTTTTTTTCAGTATACCACATCGGCGAATCGTTCGCAAAGGCTTTTCAAACGCGACAGGATACGTTATAATGTAAAAGAAGAAACATGCCCTTCCTTTCGGAACGGTCTGACATATCCTGAGGTCGGAGGCAATATGGAACAAAAACCCAAAAGCAAACTGATTTTCCTGATCATCCCGATCGTGCTGGTGCTGATTGCGGGCGCCGTATTCGGCGTATTCTATTTCCGCACGGAAAAGACGTACCGGAACGCGCTTGCGGCTGGCGCCGAGCTTCCGTACGACGAAGCGTGCGCCGTGCTGAACGATGCGATCCGCACCCTTGACGGCAAGCCCATGTTTGCGGAAAAGCAGAGCGAGCTGACCGTCCTTCTGGGCGATCTCGTTTACCATCATTCGTTTGAGACCGCCATGCAGGAAAGCGGCACACTGCCGTTTGAGGAAGCCTGCGCCGCCATCGAAAACGCGATGAAGCAGCTGGAGGGAAAGCCGAAGTACGCCGAATCGTACGAAGCGCTGCAATCGGAATATCTCGCGCTGCGCGCCGCGGAGATCGACCGCGCGATCGATGCGGACGAGACGGAATATGCGATCTCCCTGATCCGCTCCGTTCCGGAAACCCTGGCGCCCGCCTTCTATGAACGGATCTCCGCCAAGGCGGAAGCGCTTGCCGCCCAAGGCAAAAAGCTCGAAGCCATCGCGCTGTATGAGCAGCTCGGGTCCTATTCCGATTCCGAAGCGCGCATCGAAGACCTTCGCGGTCAGATACGCTTTGAAGAAGCTGCCGCGGTCTTTACGGGCGGCAACTATGACGAGGGCGTCGCCGCGCTGCTTGCGCTCGGGACCGAGCAGGGCGCTGCCGCAGCGGAGGAATTGAAAGCGCAGAAGGCGGCGCGCAGAGAGACGCTTCGCGCGGAAGGCGCGGCATCGATCGCCGCCGGCGCTTGGCATACCGCTTGGCTCGACCGGGGCGTTGTTCGCTTTGCGGGCGATGCGCGCTATACCGTGCCGGAGACCGAAGCCGACCGCGTCTTTTCGGGACTTGCCTCGATCATGGGGCTCAAGGACGGCAGCGTGATCCTTTTCGGCGAAAGCTTCGGCAGCGAGGACGCGATCCGGGCGCTTTCCGGCGTTCAGGACATGGCGCTCGGGCTCAACCACGCGCTGTTCCTTCTCGAAAACGGCACGGTGACGGGCGTCGGGAGCAAGGCGCTCGGCAAGCTGGACACGGTCGATTGGACAAACATCGCCGACGTTGCCGCCGGCGCGTGGCATTCGGTCGGGCTCAGGTCCGACGGCACGGTCGTTTCGATCGGCAACAACGGTTTCGGACAATGCGATACGGCGGACTGGAGCGGCATCGTTTCGGTCGACGCCGGGCTTTGGCACACCGTCGGTCTCAAAGCGGACGGTACGGTCGCCGCCTGCGGCGACAACACCTACGGGCAGTGCGACGTCGCCGGCTGGACGGATATCGTCGCGATCTCCTGCGGCGCATGCTATACCGTCGGGGTCAAGGCGGACGGCACGGTCGTTGCCTGCGGCGACAACGCCGCGGGACAGTGCAATGTCTCCGGCTGGACCGAGGTCGCGGCGATCGACGCGGGCGCATACCACACGGCGGCGGTGCGCATGGACGGCACGCTGCTTTGCGCGGGCTCCGCGCCGCACGAAGCGCTTCCCGAAACCCCGGTCTTCGAGTCCGATTACGCGGTCGACCCGGCAGAAAACGCCGCTGCGGCGGAGAACGCCATCGAAACCTTCTATGTCGAGGGGCTCGATTCCGTGCTCGGTCCGTGGCTGTATCTGGATCCGCAGGGCGCGGCGCTGATCTGCATCGACGATTCCGAGGAACGCCCGCCGTTCCGCGCCGACCTGCTGGCGACGGCGGATTCGCTGCCGCAGGGTCGTGTCGCTGTCCCGAAGTCGAGCAGCAATGAAAACAATGCGATACTTCGCGATCTGACGACCGAAATGCCGGAGCGGCAGGCGCAGAAGGCGCATGCGGTCGTTGCCTTCACCGGCGATTATATCGGCTTTACCGCGAACCGCAAGGGCGTGATGATCCGCAACGGCATCGTCTATTACGACCGCGACGAGATCGGCTCGATGGCGATCCTGCCAAACGGCACGCTGCAGTATTATGAAAAGGGAGAGATCAATGCGGCTGCGCTTTCGGAACAGGGCGTAAAGGACAGCTTTTCCTTCCGCCCGCTGCTCGTGAAGGACGGCAAGTCCATGCTCGAGGGGCAGGAGTTCACCGAATACACCATGCGCGTCGCGTTCGGCTACAGCGATCCGTATCATTACATCACGCTTGTCTCGCTCCGGGACCGCATCTATCAGTTGACGCATACCCGGTCGGCGGAGATCATGCTGCGCTACGGCGCAAAGCTCGCCTACAACCTCGACGGCGGGCATTCCACCTCGCTCTGCTTCATGGGAAGGGAGCTTTCGCTGGTTTCGCTTCTGGACGGACAGCACCACAACATCCGCGCACTGTCGGATATCGTGATCTTCCTCACGAATCCCGCGGTGCAGATCCCGTCGGATCCGTCCGACGAATAAACCAACACAAATAAACGAAGGGAGATCCTCCGAACGGAAGATCTCCCTTTTCCTTTCTGATTCTTTACGGAAGGAACGGCGCGACCGCGATGTTCTCCTCGAACATCTTCCGCATCGCAAAATACCGCGGATGCTCGCGCCAGCCGAGCTTGGTCGATCCCGACGACACAAGATCAAATTCCGCATTCGGGAAAGCGTCTGTCAGCTGCCGGATGCCCTCTTCCCCTACCCGCTCCGTCACCAGACAACCGAGCCAGATCCGTTCCAGCTTTTTGCACTGCAGCAGCGGCGTAACGTCCTTGACGCGGGTGATGATGAGATTGACGTCCAGCAGTTCCGGAAGGTTCGCAAGCGGCGAAATGTCCGAACAGTGGCACATGAACAGCTCCAGATATTTGAGCTTCGTAAGCGATCCGATCGGCGTAAGATCCACAAGATCCCAGTTGTTGGCAAGGATCAGCACCTGCAGATTCGGAAGCGCTTTAATCCATTCGATGTCCGAGATCGCGTTGTGCCCGAGGTCCAGCGCAATGAGATCCGTACAGTAGCGCAGCACCTCCACGTCCTTCGTCTTCATGCGGTTGGTGGTGTATCCGCTCTGCATCGTGGAAAACGCGACCGCGTCCGTCGGAATGCGCCAATGACTGAAATGCACCGTCCAGACGATCCCCGCGTTCGGATAGCGGTCCCGGAGCGCGGCAAGCTGCTCGTTGGAGAGCGAACAGTCGTGCAGCGCAAGCTTTCTGAGCTTCGGAAGCCGCGCGATCGCATCCGAAAACGCCTCATAGGAGTCGATCTTTGCGCCCGAAAGATCCAGCTCCTCCGTAAAGCTGTCCCAGGATCTGCCGTTTAACAGCACCGTGCGCCGGAACGCAACGGCGGGAAACCGATCCGTGACCGCGTTGAGCTGTTCCTCGGAAAGCGTCGTTTCCGAAAGATCCGCCTCCGAGAGCTTCGGAAAGCACGCAAGATATCCGGCAAGCGCCGCGGGATCCTGTTCGCCCGAAAACGCAAGCGTCTCCGCATCGGAGTCCGACGCGCCGTAGACCGCATCCGTCCAGAGGAACCGCACCTCCGGCGCTTCCCGCTCCGCCGCGAAAACCGCCGCCGCGTCCGCTTCCGTTTCGGAAAGATCGATGCATTCGATCGCGGGACAGCGGGAAACGACCGTTTGGATCTCCTCGGAAAGCGCTGCGGACGCCGGCACGGCATAGCGCTGCACCGTTTCGCACGGTTCGCCGCCGATCAGCAGCTGTCCGACAAATACGATCTCCGGTTTGCGTTCCTTTAGCTCGGTCCATGCGCGCTCAAACGCGGCAAGTCCGCCCTCCGTCTTTGCGGGATCAAAGCTTCTTGTCAGCTGCACGCAGCGGCACTCCGGAAAGCGGTCGATCGCCTCCGCGAGCGGTTCAAGATCCGATACCGGCTCGGAAACCGTCAGCACGTCCTGATCGGTCGTAAACGTCTGTCCGTACAGCCCGACCGTTTCGACGGGCGCCGGCGTCTCCTGCCGCGGCGTCTGCTCCGGCTGCACCTGCGGCGCCAAAGGCGTCCGCTCTGTCTCCACGACCGCAGGCGTGCTGCACGCAAACAGCAGCAATGTCGTCGTAAAACAAATTGCCGTTCCGATTCGCCTGCTCAACCGCATGGTTTTTTCCCCCGAATGCTCTGTGATGCTTCAGTATACCATACCCGTCCGCTCCGTGCAAGCGGTTCCCCCGCCCCGTTTCGGTCGGACTATATATTATGAATCTGTCCCATAAAAGGTCTTTTCTTTTTTTCGTTTTCTGTTATACTGTTCGCATACGAACATTTGTTCGTATTATCCGCAGGAAAGGAGATTTGAAATGTGCGTAAAAGAATGGAAGCGGATTGCAGAATGGGAGGCGGTGCACTATCGGGAGCGAAAGGCGTTTCTGCAGGGCGTCGCGGATGCGGCGTGCGGAACGACGGCGCGCGCGCAGCAATACCGAAGGTGGGTCGAAGCGGTGGAAAACGTATACCGTCATCTTGAACGGACCGATCCGGAGCGGGCGCGGTTCTTTCGGCTCTGCTACGGTCTGGACGGCGGCAGAAAGCTGCATGACAGGAAGGGTCTTATGTCGCTGACCTTTTCGTTTCATGCATCGCAGTCGACCCTGTATCAATGGAGAAGCGAGGTGCTGTCGCTGCTTTTGATCGCAGCCGCCGAAACGGGCGCGCTGCAGCCGTTCCGCAGCGGTAAGGGGCAATAGGATGCGGAAGGAGCCGTGCATATTCGGCTCCTTCTTCTATGCATCATACAATCGTTTTTCTGTACACAACTGATTATATGTACCGTATTCTGTGTTTTTCGCGGGAGATTATGAATTATACATTGAGTATTCAACCGTGCTATACCGCATATGCAAGGCAGTCAAAACGGTGGATAACCCCGAAAAAACCGATGCCGTGCGCCAAAAAATGTGGATAACTGTGTGGACGGTGTGGAAATGTATGCGATTATGCACGCGGTTTCGTGAGAATGAATATACATGCTCCGGCGCGGCGTTTGTCGAAAAGTCCCGATGAACGGGGCGGTTTTCGTTTTGACCGCACAAAACAGTTTATGCATACTGAAAATATATCAGATCTGCGCGGCAGGCGCCGTTTCCCATGCCCGATCGGCGGAAAACGCGGCGCTGTCTGCACTTTTACGAAATGTACAAGATTTTCTTGCTATTTTAGCATCGGCACGCTATACTGTATGCGTCATGAAGCGGCTATTCATCATTTGCATACTGAGCCTGTTGATCGCGTGCAGCGCGGTCGTTTCGGAAGCGCCCTCGCCGTCGTTTATTCCGTCGCGTTATGAAACAATCCCGCGACCAACGGCTTCGCCGGAAACGATCGAGCTGTTCGTGCCGACGGCTACGCCGGAACCGACAGCGACGCCGGAACCGACAGCGACGCCGACACCGGAGCCGACCGGTCTTTGCGGCGCGCGCTATCCGGGCGCGTTCTCCGAAACACCGGTCCTGACGGAGGACAGCTATTCCGACAGCGGCTTTTCCGTTACGATCACGCGGTACGACGATAATTACGAGATCTGCAGAAATCTCGTTGTTTACTATGTCGCCGACGTGTATATCCAGGACATTGAGCGCTTCCGGACTGCCGCCGCGGTTGATTTCTCCTCCGACGACATCGACTATGTAAAAAACATCGCCAAACAAAACAACGCGATGCTGGCAATCTCGGGTGATTATTTCAATTTCAAGGACAACAAATATGTAAACAAGGGGCTGGTGATCCGCAACGGCGTTCTCTACCGGGACACGTTCGACACGAATCACGACCTGTGCGTTTTGTATCGCGACGGCACGCTGAAGACCTTTGACGTCGGGACCTTTACCGTTGAAGAGATCATCGCGCAGGATCCGTGGCAGGTCTGGCAGTTCGGTCCGGCGCTGTTTGACGAAAACGGCAAGCCGAAGGAAAAGGATCAATTCAATTCCTCCCTCGGCGGCATCCATCCGCGCTGTGCGATCGGCTACTACGAACCCGGACACTACTGCTTCGTCGTTGTCGACGGCAGGGACGGGGATTATTCCCTCGGCGCGGATTTCTGGGAGCTCGCGCCGATCATGAAAAAGCTCGGCTGCACCGTCGCTTACAACCTGGACGGCGGGCAGTCCGCTCAGATCGAGTTTAACGGCAAGACCCGGAACAAAAGCGGCGGCGGCCGTATGATCGGCGACATCATCTTCTTCTGCGCCGAAGAGGGCTTTTCGCCGTACGAGGAGTAACAGATCCCATCCGACGGTCTCCGCACAGGGGACCGTTTTTGTATGCAAAAGCGGGAAAGCCTTCGCCTTCCCGCTCCGTATCCTTCATTCCTTCATCTCTTCATTCCTTCAGTCCCAGATGCGGTACGCCATCAGGAAGTGCTCCTGCCAGTACTTGCTCTTCAGGATGCTGCTCGACGTGATGCGGACCTGTCCCTGCGAGGACGAAGCGTCGATCATCTTGCCGTCGCCGAGGTAGATCCCGACGTGACCGGTGGACATCGAATCGCCCTTGAACACGAGGATATCGCCGCGCTTTAATGCGCTCATCGAGCTGATGCGCTTATACTTCGAGCACGAGCGCCAGATGATGCTGGTCATGTAGCTCTGCCGCACGCCGGCGTGGTTCAGGCACCAGTAGACGAAGCCGGAGCAGTCGAACGAGTTCGGACCCTTCGCGCCGCGCACATACCGGCAGCCGAGCTTTGATTCCGCGACCTCGATCAGCTTTTCGACGCCCTTCTTATGCGAGGATCCGCTTGCGGTCGACGACGCCGTCGCGCCGCCGGTGGCGCCGGGCTTCGGCGTTGCGGTCTTCTTGGGATCGGGCTTCGGGGTCGGCGTCTTTTTGACCGACGCCGTCTGCGCGGGCTTCGCCTTCGCGCTTTCCAGCTTTTCCTGCGTTTTGGCGTTGATCTCGCCGCTCTGCGTGAGTCCGTTGCGCTTCTGGAACGCCTTGACCGCCTCGACCGTCGTTTCGCCGTAATAGCCGGTGACCTGGCTTGCGCGGATGTAGCCGAGCTTGTACAGCTTCTGCTGCGCCGCGCGGATCGTCGAGCCGCTCATGCCGAGCCGCATGGCGTAATGCACCGCGTCCCTGCTGTCGATCTGCGCCATCGTTGCGGGACCGAGGCAGCCGTCGCGAACAAGGCCGTTCGCTTCCTGGAACGTCTTGATCGCCGAAACGGTCTTGTTGTCCATCTTGCCGGTGCAGGCGTAGCTGCTGTCGAGATAGCCGAGCTTTTGGAGGCGCTTCTGGTACGGCACGATGCTGTCGTCCGAATCGCCGGATTTGTAGTAGTTGCCGACGACGTCGCTCGAATACAGCGCGTTCAGCGTCTTTGCGCCGACCTTGCCGTCCACCTTGAGCTTGTTCGCGCTCTGGAACGCGCGCACCGCCGATGCGGTCTTTTCGCCGAAGGTCGACGTGCGGCTGTTCTTGTCGAGGTAACCGAGCTCGTAAAGACGCTCCTGCACCTCCTTGACGTCGTCGCCCTCGTCGCCCTCCTGCATGACGTATTCATGTGCCGATCCGCTCATCAGCAGCGCATAGGTCGTCTCGCCGATGATGCCGTCCGGCAGCAGATCGTTGTGCCGCTGGAACGTGACGATCGCGTCGTGCGTCTGATTGCCGAAATAGTCGGTCGGCTCGTCCGGGTCCATATAGCCGAGATCCATCAGCGTTGACTGCACGGTGAGGATCAGCGCGTCGGTATCGCCCTTTGAAAAGGTTCTGCCGTTCAGGTAATTCGTCTCCTCCGGAACGGGCGTTTCGATCGGCTCGGGCGTCTCCTCCGTCTCGACGATCGGCGCGGGCGTCGGCAGCGGAAGCGCCGTTGTGCGCACGTCGCCGGAATGATCGACGATCACCGTGTCGTTCGGCAGCGCAAGGTTCGGGATCGCGGGCGGTTCGTTTGCGACCGCTTCCGTTTCGCCCGCAAAGCTCGGACGGCTTGTCCCGCAGCGCGCAATCGCAAGGCTGCCGCTGACGATCCCGATCAAAAGTCCGATCAAAAGGATGATCGCCGTGACCGAGATCAGCACGCGCAGCGGTTTTTGCGGAACGATCCGCGCAAATTGTGTGCGAAGGCTCTCGAAGAGGACCTTAAAGGATGATGTTTCCTGTTCCATACTCTTTTCCCTCAATTCATACGATACCACACAAATGTGTCATAAATGCGTACGAATCCGAAACATTTCAGCCCTGCGGATAGGTGGACAGCGCGGAGAGCAGCTCCTCGCGGATCTGCGCCCGCCGCCATGCCGGCGCGAGCAGCGTCGTGTGCTTGAGATTGTTGACCAGGAACCGGTGCACCGCTTCCCACGGCGCGTCGATCTCGGCGCGGATCGTTTCTCCCTCGCGGCGCATGTGCACGCCGTCGCCGAACGCGTCCAGCAGCGCGCCGGCAAGGTGCTCGGCACAGAGCACCGTGTGCAGCTCCTTGACGTCGGTCAGATAGATGGTCCGGTTCACATACGCCGGAACGTCGAGCCCGTCGCGGCATTCGATCAGCGTTTCCGCCGGGCGCGCGGGCGTATCGGTCACCGTGACCTGCTCCATGAGATCGCAGCGGTAGTGCAGAAGCCTTCCGTAGCCGGACACGGACACGATCACATAATAGTATCCCTCCGCCAGAAACAGCGCGTACGGCGACACCGTAAACGGCGTTTCCCGCTGCGGCTTCTTTTTTCCGTCCGCCTGCACGACGGCGTACAGGAAGCTGATCATCAGCTTCTGTTCGATCGCCGCCTTGATGAGATCGAGCGTTTCAAACACGGTTTCCGCCTGCCTTCCCGTTTCCGCTTCGGCAACATAGACCGGCACCGGATCCTGGAGCCTCATAATCTCCCGCTCGGTGCGTTCGGAACGCGGCGCGCGAAGGTACGCATCCAAGGCCGCGGGGTTATGCTCGTGCGGCACGCTTCCCGCGTCCGTCTTCAGGTAATACCCCTTGCCGTTTTCCTGATAGGTGGAAAGCGGGAAGCCCATCTCCTGCAGCAGCAGCAGGTTCCGCCCGACCGCCTTGCGCTCGGCGATCATGCCGTGATCCTGTTCCAAAAATTCGATGATATGACGCGTCGAAAGCGGATTCGCCTTCCCGGCATGCTGCTCCAAAACGCGCAGGATGCACAGCGACAGCGCTTTTTTACCCTTTGTTTCTGCCATAAGAATGCTCCCCTCAGTCCTCGTAATAATCCCCGCGCCGATAATCGTACAGCACGCCCTCGTATTTTTTCGGTTCCTCCAGGACCTTTCCGCAGCCGATCGCGACGCACGCGACCGGATCCTCCGCAACGTAGCACGGCACGCCGATCTGCTCCGCAATGTACTGATCCAGTCCGAAGAGCTGCGCGCCGCCGCCGGTGAGACAGATCCCGCGCGACGCGATATCGCCCGAAAGCTCGGGCGGCGTCTGTTCAAGCGTGTCCTTCAACGCCTCCGCAATCGAAAGCAGCGGCTCCGCAAGCGCATAGGTGAGTTCGTTGGAACCGAGCTCCATCGAGATCGGAAGCCCGCCGCCCAAAGACCTTCCGCGCACCTCCATCTTGAGCTCTTCCTTTCGCGGGAACGCGGAGGCGTACGCAATCTTCAGTTCCTCCGCCGCGCGCGTGCCGATCACAACGCCGTGCTGCCGCTTCAGGTACCGCACGATCGCCGCGTCGAATTTGTCGCCGGCCACGCGCAACGAATCGTGCCGGACCGCCTTGCCCATCGAGGTCACGACCATGTCGCAGGTGCCTGCGCCGATGTCCAGAACGATGTTCGCCTTCGGCTCGGTGATGTCCAGCCCGGCGCCGATCGCCGCCGCCACCGGCTCCTCCAGCAGGAACGTATAGCGCGCGCCCGCGCCCTCGGTCGTTTCGATGACCGCGCGCTTTTCCACCTCGGTCGCCATCGACGGGACCGCCACGACCGCGCGCGGCTTGAAGAAGATGCGGCTGCCGACGAGTCGGTTGAAAAACAGCGTCAGCATGCGCTCCGTCGCGTCAAAGTTCGCAACGACGCCGTCCTGCATCGGACGGATGATCATCAGATTCTCCGGCGCGCGTCCCACAAGCTCCTTCGCTTCCTCGCCGATCGCGGCAAGCCTGCCCGTCTTGCGTTCCACGGCGGCAATGTTCGGCTCGCGCAGCACAATGCCTTTTCCGCGCACATATGCAAGCACGTTGCTCGTGCCGAGATCCAATCCGATATCCGATGAATGAAACAGTCCCATAACGATCCTTTCGCCGAAAAACCGGCTCCCTATACTTGTACCATAATTGTACCATGCTATTTTCCGAAAGCGATGAAGAAAGTGTAAACGAATATCTTGCGAAATGTGAATTTTCAAGCTATACTGGGTCCATGGAAGAGCAATTTACGATCAGACAGGCAGAATTTATGACGAGCGCGGGCGTGGAGGGCGCATATCCCTCGCCGCTTCCGTGCGAGATCGCGATCGTCGGCAAGTCGAACGTCGGCAAATCGAGCCTCATCAACTGTCTTGCAAACAACCGTAAGCTTGCAAAGACCTCGGCAAGCCCGGGCAAAACGCGGCTTGTCAATTTCTTTCTGCTGAACAAGGCGCTGTATCTCGTCGACCTGCCGGGCTACGGCTTTGCAAAGGCTTCAAAGACGGAGCAGAAAAGCTGGGGCGCGCTTTTGGACCGCTATCTTTCGAGCGGGCGGGTCAGGCACCTTTTCATGCTGATCGACATCCGGCACGCGCCGACGCAGGACGATCTTACGATGTTCCGCTACCTCATCTATTACAACATCCCGTACACGCTCGTTGCGACGAAAGCGGACAAGATCGCAAAGTCCAAGTGCCGGCAGGAAGCGAACCGCCGCGCAAAGGAGCTCGGCGCGCCGCCGTTTGCGATTCCGTTCTCGTCGGAGACCGGCGAAGGCAAGGCGGAGCTTATGAACCGGATCGGTCAGATCTTCCGCGACTGCGCCCCGATCGAAAAAGAATCCGAAAAAGAATAAAAAAGGGCTTGACAGGAACGGCTTCTCTTTGCATACTATGCTTTGAAATCTACAAGCGAGGTATTATAAAAAGGTATGCTCAGAAAATGCCCGATTTGTGAACTGAATTATATCCATAACGGCGAGACCATGTGCCGCACCTGCGCGGCGGAGCGTTCGAGAAGAAATCTTCCGAAGATCGAGGACGAGATCATCATGTGCAGCGAATGCGGCGAAAATCCCGCGCTGCCCGGCCGCGATCTCTGCGAGGAATGCCTGAAGGAGCAGAAGCGCCAGGCGAACCTGGAGATCCTTGCGGACAAGGTCCGTGCCGACGAAGCGGACGATCCGCTCGAAGAGGATATTACCGAAGACGCATCCGAAGAAGACTGAAGCATGAAACGGAAGGTTTTCCTGCGGAAAACCTTCCTTCATTTCTTCGTTTCTTCATTTCTTCATTCCTTCATTCCTTCATTGAAAGCGAAGCGCCATGTCCCACGTTTATGCCATCGGTGATCTGCATCTGAGTCTGTCCGTTCCGAACAAGGCGATGGACGTATTCGGCGCGCACTGGAAGGATCACGCGGCGCGCATCAAAGAGGCGTGGCAGGACACGGTATCCGAGGAGGACCTCGTTCTGATCCCCGGCGACATCAGCTGGGCGATGTATCTTTCCGACGCGATCGCGGATCTGAACTTTCTCGGCGCGCTCAAAGGCTCCAAACTGATTTTAAGGGGAAATCACGACTACTGGTGGCAAAGCGTCACCAAGGTCCGTACAGCGCTTCCGAAGGGCATGTACGCGCTGCAGAACGACGTGTTCCGCTTTCAGGACCTTGCCGTCTGCGGCACGCGCGGATGGACGGTGCCGGAGTCCTCGCATTTCAAGGAGAGCGCGGACCGGAAGCTCTTCGACCGCGAGCGGATCCGGCTCGATCTTTCGCTGAAGGCGCTGCCGGAGGGCGTCCGCGCGATCGGCATGCTGCACTTCCCGCCGTTTTCGGAAGCGGGCGAACCGAGCGCGTTTGCAAAGCGCTTCTCCGCGGCGGGCGTCACGGACGTCGTCTACGGACATCTGCACGGCGCGTCGCACCGGTTTCTCTTCAACGGCACGTTCGACGGCGTGACCTATCATGCGGTCCCCGCGGATTATCTGAACTTCGTGCCGAAACAAATCATATGAAAAAAACGCCGGAATCCGGCGTTTTTTGATCCGATTGATTTGCTCAGAAGCGGTCTAAAAGCTCGACCGGCTTGATGAGGATCGCGCAGACCACGATCGCGATGATCGTGTTCGGCAGCATGTACGCGCCGTTATAGACGATCGAGAACAGCACCGCGCCGGGCGTCGCTACGGACAGACCGAAGAAGTCCGCCGTCGGTTCCGCATATTCGGCATAGATCGTGATGCCGCTGATAAAGTGGACTGCAAACCGCGCGATGCAGCCGATCAGCGCGGACACGGGCAGAAGCCCCTTCTTGTTCTTCAGCACGCCTGCAAAGCCGACGAACGCGTATGCAACCGAGTAATCCAAAAGCATGCTCTGCCAGTTGACCGCGGCGCCGCCCGCCAGGAAGAACTTGAGCGTACCGAAGGCGAGACCTGCAAGCAAGCCCTCAAGCAAGCCCCAGCGATAAGCAAACACGATCAGCGGGACCATAACGAAGTCGATCGAGCCGCCGAGCGCCGCCACCGGGATCTTGAGATAGCTCAGCACGAGCGCCAGCGCAACGGCAACGCCGCCTTCCGCCAGCATGCGAATGGGTGTTCTTTTCTTTTTCTTCTGTTCCATTTCCTTACCCTCCGAAAATAAATGATGCCGCCCCGCCGGGACAGCATCCGAAAACGCTTTATGGTTACGCTTCCTACGATGGCATGACCCAACAGGTTCCAAGGGTGCTTCTCAGCCGAAGGTCGTTCGGCGCCCCTGCGTCGGGTCTACTATAGCAAACTCCGCATGATTCGTCAAGACTCGTTCGTGAAAAATGTAAAGTCGCGCATCCGTACGCGCACGATGCCGATGATGTCCTCGGGTCCCAGACAGCCGATCGTTTCCTTCCGGCTGTCCTCGCCGTAGTTCCGATCGTCGGACAGCACGAATACCTTGCCCTCCGGCACCCTCGTTTCGGGAAAATCGATCGGGTCCGTCGCCGTGTAGCGCCGCTCGTCCAGCCCGTATTTGCCGTCGATGATCAGCACGCCGTCCTTCGCCTCCACCGTTTCCCCGCCGAGCGCGACCACGCGCTTGATCAGCAGCTCATTCGTGTCCGGATCGCGGAACACGACCATGTCCCCGCGGGCAAACGCATAGAAATGCCGGTACAGCCGGTCATAAAAGATCGTATCGCCCTCCGTGAGCGTCGGTTCCATGGAGACGTCCGCAACGTATACCGGCGAAAACCACAGAAACAGAACGCCGGCAACGATCGCAAGACCGATCAGCCCCGCAAAGATCCAGCTCAATACGTTCTGTGTGCGATGTTCGTTTCGATACCGTTGGGTGCGTGTATTCATAATCAGATGAAGTGTGCGTTTTTGAAGGGATAGATGACCAGCCGGACCTTGCCGACGACGCGGAAAAGCGGGATCGGTCCCACCGTTTCATAGCGCGAATCGCGGCTGACCGCGCGGTTGTCGCCGAGCACATAAACGCAGCCCTCCGGAATCGTCTGCTTCCGGATATACTGCCCGCCGATGCGGTCCGGATTCAGATACGGCTCGTCGATCCGCGCGCCGTTCACAAAGACCTCGCCGTCGATCGTTTCGATCGTGTCCCCCGCCACGGCGACCACACGCTTGACGCGCGTTGCGTAAACAAGCTCCTGTGAGGTATAGTAATCGTCCGGATAATAGCACAGCACAATGTCCCCGCGCGAAGGCGTTTGAAAGGTGTATGCCGTTCGGTCGACCAGCATGACCTCGCCGTCCGTCAGCGTATCGAGCATGGACCGTCCGTCCACGCGGACCGGATCGATGAGCACCGTGCGCACCGCAAACATGATCAGCACGATCATGATAAGATACAGCAAAAAATCCAGCGCACGCCAAAGGACGCCGCCCTCCATCGCTTCATTGCGCTTTTCCGCCTCGCGCCGCAGCTTTCCGACCGTCGCCGTCGTGACGTACTTCCGGTCGATCAATCGTTTCTCCATTTACTCCGTCTCTTTCTCCAAGATTTTCTTCGCCGCCTTCAGAAAGGCAAGCCGGTCGAGCATGACGACCCGTCCGCATCCCAGGCATCTGATCTTGACGTCTGCGCCGGTGCGGGTCACCGTCCAAAGGTCGCTGCCGCACGCGTGCGGCTTTTTCATGCGCACCGTATCCCCGAGCGAAAAGGTTTCGATCATGTGGCTTCCCCTGTGTAGCGGATGTAGCGGTCCGCCGCCTCCGCGATCTGCGCCGCCTTCTCCTCGTGCATCCAGTGTCCCGTGTTGCGGATGCTGTGGTACACGCTCATCGGCAGCAGCTCCCTGAGTTCAAACAGCCGCTTGATCGGCTGCAGACGGTCCTCGTCGCCCCAGATGATGAAAAACTCACGCTCCGCGCGCCGGATCGCGTCAAGCGCGTATTCCTCGTCAAAGTTGCGGATCGCGTACATGATCGCCTGCCGCGACGCATGATCGTCGCAGGTTTTGTAATACTGTTCGATCACCGTGTCGGTGCAGAGCGTGCCGTCGTAATAGAACAGCGGCATATACTTCTCGAAATCCTTCTTGCTGTACAGCTCGCGGAAGAACGCGCCGAACGGACCTTCGAGCCTCCGGATCTTCTTCGGCATCTTCTCCGTGATCCCGCCGGGCGTCAGCGCAATGACCTTCATGAACCGGTCCGGATACTTCACCGCGGCGTACATCGTATAGACCGCGCCCATCGTAACGCCGAGCGCATGCGTTTTTTTGACGCCGAGCGCGTCGAGACACTTCACGAGCACGTTTGCCGTTTCATCCATCGAATAGTTCAGGGAAAGCGGACGGTCGGAATGTCCGAAGCCCGGAAGGTCGATCGCGATCACGCAGTAGCTTTCCGCAAGCTTCGGCATCAGCGTACGCCAGGTATAGATCGACTGCCCGACCGAATGCACCAGCAGAAGCGGCTCTCCGCTGCCCATCGTAAGATAATGGATGCGGCACGGCTCCGGCTTCGGATGTGCGCCCGGAAAGCCCGGAAGCTCTATGGTGATGTAATCGCCGATCAGATCTGAATTGACGATCGGCCTGTATTTCTGTTTCATGATACACCTCTTTTACCGTCTCGATTATACCGCCGCGACCCGTGTGATGCAAGGATACGGCGGAAAACTTTTCTTTTCGGACATATTTCTGTTGCATTTTTCCCGCGTTTTACTGTTATCATGTGCCAAAACATCGATTTTTTTGCGCATTGCGTCACTTTTTCTTCACCGCAGACGCTTTCTTTGCAGAACATGTTCAAAACGGAAAGGAGGATCGATTTGACAAACGATCAAACGCTGAAGAAAACCAATCCGGATGTCTGGATCCGGACGCTGTTTCAGAAATACGGCGGGCTTGCATACGCAGCCGCGCGCCGCGTTCTCAAGGGCTTTCCGGACGACGACGTCGAGGAATGCGTCGCAGACGTCTTTCTGTACCTGTACAAGCACCGGAGAAGACTGAATGACCGGGAAATATCTTTTCGGTCGTATCTCATCAAAACGACGGAACACAAAGCTATGGACCTAATCAGAAGGTCGAAGCGGCTGCCGGTACCGAAGGAAGATGCGCTTTGGGACGAAACTGCATCCGAACGCTCCGCCGAGGAGGAAGCGATCGCAAAGCTCTCCCGGGACGAGCTCATCGAAAGAGTACTTGCGCTCGGGGAACCGGACGCGACAATCCTGTTATTTAAATACTGGCTCGGCATGACGAGCGCCGAGATCGGGGACCGGCTCGATATGAAGCCGAATACGGTCGTACAGCGGGCAAAACGCGCGCTCATGAAAATCAGAGAAGCATGGAAAGGAGAAGAACCATGAATAACAAACTGGAAAACACATTTAATAATATGAATGAAGCGCAGAGAGAAAAGCTCTGCGGCGTGCTTGGCGAAACGAACGTCATGGACGAGAGGACGGCGGCGCGCATTCAGGCAAAGATCGACCGAAAACTGCCGGAAAAGCGTTCCTTTATGCGGGTGCTTCGTCCTGTGGCGATCGCCGCGGCAGCGTGTGCCGTGATCTATCTCACGCTCGGCTTTACCGTGCCGGGCGTAGCGGACGGACTGTACCGTCTTACGCATCCGGAAACGACGACCGACAGCTACTTCATGCAACAGCCTGACGAGCGTGAACCTGTCAAAGAGATCGAGAAAGCGATCGATAGCGCAAAGCCCGAAAACATCGGCGGCTTCGTCGAGCTTGCCGGAAGCTTTTCCGGCGAACTGCCCGGCGATGCGGAACTCAACAAAGAAGCGGCTGGAACAAATGAGCATCCCGCGGTCGATCCGGACGAATACGCGTATCTGCTGACGCTGAAACCGGAGCTTAGAGAGCTCTATTACGACGGCAGCCGGCTGATCGTCAACGCATACTTCGAGTGTCCGTTCGCGGGCGATTTTCTGGTCGGCTTCGGAAACACCGAGATCGCTCACAGGCACAATCTCGATATGCTGACCGCTCATGTGCTTGGCACGGTCAACGGCACACCGTATGAATTCGGCGGCTACGGACACGGCGTGATCCCGATCTTCGACAAAAAGGAGGCAAACGGATTCAACATGCAGACGGATATCGACCTCCTCTCTCCGCTGCCCGACGGAAAAGTCGAGATGACGCTGTATTATTTCATCTACAATTGTGACGATCCGGAGATCGAATATACAGTTGCTCGAGTGAAGCATCAATTCTTGTTCGACACGACGGCGGGCAACAAGCAAGATACAAAGACCTGCGAGCTGACGCTTTTCGGTTCCGCGCCGCTGACGGTGATGGAAACGGGAGAATCTTCAAAGATCGGAAACCGTACGGTATCGTTCGACGGATTGACGCTGAACCTGGAGACGACGCTTTTGCCCGGCGGCATGACGATCGCGATCAATACATACACCCTGCCGGATACGTTTGACGAGGATCTCATGCTTTCGCTTCTGACCTATCACGAAGGGCTGCAGTTCGACGTCTATGTGAACGGCGAGCGCATCGAATACCGTGTGCCGAACAGCATGGGCGGCGACCGCTGGAAGATCGAGCTGCCGATCCACGCAGAGGATCTTTCGGAGATCCGGTCTATCCGGCTCGTTCCGAAAATTGTACGAATCACGGGGATTGTGCCGATCCTCGATCCGGTAGACGGATCCAAAAAGGGTGATCCGATCGTTCTGTCGGTCGACGACACGCCGATCGGAATGCCGGCGTACGGATTCAACCTGCTCGGATGGGAAGAAACCGTTCTTTCAGACTGCGCGATCGAGCTGCCGCTTCCGTAAATGAACATAGGACCGAAACGCACCATCCGAAGAAAAAATACAACCCGCGAAAAGGACCGACCTCAGAAAGGCCGGTCCTTTTTTCCGGAAAACGCTTTTCTTTCCGAAAAAAATCTGTTATGATAATAGCGGTAGAAAAGCGCTGAAGGGAAAACGGAAGCCCTTCCGGAAGATTGGGGATTGGAATGCAGGATCTGAAAAAGATTTGGTTTGACGCGCGGGAGATCGTTCGCCCGCAGATTTCGCCGGTGACGTTTCACCGCTGGATCGACGCGCTCGACCCGGTCGCCGTGAAAAACGGCGTGCTGGTTTTGGAAGCGACGGACGAGGTCGTGAAAAACACGATAAACGAGTATTATTTCGAGCATATCCGCGCCGCTGTGCAGAAGGCGGAGCCGGATGTGGTCGGCGTGCTTCTGATCCTGCCGACACAGCGAAGGGATTTCATTGAGACGGCGACCGAAGAGGTTCCGCTGAATTCGCTGATGCTGAATCCGGAATACACGTTCGAGACCTTCGTCGTCGGCAAATCGAACAACTTTGCGCATGCGGCGTCGCTTGCGGTCGTCGAAGCGCCGGGAAAGGCGTATAATCCGCTGTTCCTGTACGGCGGCGTAGGCTTGGGCAAAACGCATCTGATGCACGCGATCGGACATGCCGTAAAGGAGACGAATCCTTCGGCGCGCATCGTGTACGTCACCAGCGAAATGTTCACCAACGACATGATCGAAGCGGTCCGCGCCGGTAAGAACGTTGAATTTCGCCAGCGGTACCGCAACGTGGATCTTCTGATGATCGACGACATCCAGTTCATCGCGGGAAAGCAGGCGGTGCAGGAGGAGTTTTTCAACACGTTCAACACGCTGCACAACGCGGGCAAGCAGATCGTGATCAGCTCGGACCGTCCGCCTAAGGAGATCAAAGCGCTGGAGGAGCGTCTTTCCTCTCGCTTTGAATGGGGTTTGGTTGCGGACATCCAGGCGCCCGATCTGGAAACGCGTACCGCCATCCTGCGCAACCGCGCGCAGAACCGCAACGTCGTCATCGACGACGAGATTATCAATTTCATTGCGGAAAACATCGTCGACAACATCCGGAAGCTGGAGGGCAGTTTGAACCGCGTGATCGCATACGCGAATCTCAAGCGCATGCCGATCACAATGAATCTTGCGAAGGAAGCGATGCGGGATATTCTGCCGCAGAAGCAGGATATCGTCGTTACGCCGGAACGCATCAAGGAAACGGTTGCGGAATATTACTCGATTCCGCTCGAAAGTCTGATGTCGCAGCGGCGCGACAAGGAGGTCGTGATTCCGCGGCAGATCGCGATGTATTTCTGTCATACGCTGCTGAGTCTGCCTTATAAGCGGATCGCAACGCTGTTCGACCGCGACGATCATACGACGGCTATTTCCGCATGCAAGAAGATCGCGCAGATGATCGAGGACGATCCCGGATTCAGGGACACGGCGGAAAGCATCCGCACGCGCATCAGGGAAGGATAGTTTTCCACAAACATCGGATAAGGAAAGTGGATGTTTTTGGGATAACGGGGACGGCGTGGATACCGTGGAAAAAGCGGCGAGCTTTCCACCTGACAATCACAGCTTCTCCCACACGGAAAAAGCAGACTGTACGCGGGTCGGACGGGTTTTCCCGCTTCTCCACACCATCTACTGCTGCGACTGCTGACAAAAATTGAAATAAAAACGGATACGATACAAAGAAAAGGTGGATAACCGCCGGAAAGGAACAGAAAGACTATGAAGTTTACCATGCAGACAGAGGATCTTGCGAACGGCGTTCTTTCCGTGATCAAGGCGCTGCCCCTGCGCTCGACGATGCCGGCGCTCGAAGGCGTTCTGATTGAAGCGACGGGCGAAGGATTGAGACTGACCTGTTCGGATCTGATGTTTCAAAAGGAATGCGTGCTTCCCGCAACCGTTGAGGAAGAGGGACGCTGCGTCTTAAAAGGAAAGTTTTTGGCGGAGATCCTCCGGAAGCTGCCGAACGAACCGCTCGTTGCGGAACAGGAAGGCATGATCCTAAAGATCAAAAGCGGCAGAGTGAAGCAGCGTCTGCAGTGCGTCGAATTCGACGAGTTTCCGATCATGCGCGCAAAGGGCGACGTTGTCAACATCAAGGTCAACGCGGATCAGCTCAAGAGCATGATCGATCACACCGTCTTTGCCGTGTCGCTCGACGATTCCCGTCCGGTGCTGACCGGCGCGCTGATCGAAGCAAAAGAAGATTTGCTGACCTTTGTTGCGACGGACTCCTTCCAGTTTGCCATGACGAACCTGCATACCGAAAACGCCGGCGTGGAAGCGCGGACGATCGTGCAGGGCAAGGTTCTCAGCGAGATCGCGAAGATGGCGGAAGAGACCGAACAGGACATTACGATTTCGATCACCAAGACGCATCTGACCGTTGAGGTCAACGACACAAGGCTCACCGCGCGTCTTTTGGACGGAAACTACATCGATTACAAGCGCATCATTCCGAAGGAATGCAAAACGCGCGTGCTTGTGAACACACAGGACCTCTTCACCATGACCGACCGTGCGCAGCTGATCGCAAGAGAAGGCAACAACAGCGTGATGCTTCATTTTGAGGGCGATACGCTCACCATGAGCGCGGAAAGCTTCGTCGGCCGCGGCGAGGACACGATGGAGGTCAGCATCGTCGGCGATCCGATCGATATCGCCTTCAATCCGAAATACATTCTGAACATACTCAAGAACATTTCGGATGAAACGGTCTACATCGAGTTCAACAGTCCGATCAGCCCGTGCGTGATCCGTCCGGTACAGGGCGACGCGTTCCTCTATCTGATCGTACCGATGCGCGTTTATTAAAGAAAAACTTGATAAGGTTTCAAAAGGGGCGGTTCGGAGGAGGTTTGTCAAGGGGGGTATTTCAAACGAAGAACGGAGAAGGTATTCAATCCTTCTCCGTTAGTCTAATTATAGGGTCTGTTTTAGTAAATCCAATCTATTTTACATAAAACAGACTAATAAAACAATAACCGCCGTAAACAATAATATTGGGACCATGATCGATACTAAACAACCTCCTCCAGTGGCTATTCGTCGTGCCTTGTTATGACGACCTTGCTTTGTTGTAGGAATACCAGTTGTCTTTGCAACTTTTCTTTTCACATCAGTCACACCGGTCAAACGTTTCATGCTGAACCCGTAAGTTTTTCTTCGAGCCATATTGTTTACTCCTCTTTTTTTTCTTCTTGATTATTCTCCGTTGGTGGAAGATTATCACGCTTATTAATCTCCTCCATTAAGCCCGCAGTAATGATGCCGGATGGAAGTGCGATAATCGCAATGCCGAATACAGAAGAAACCATAGTTACTATTCTTCCGATTGTTGTTACCGGATAAATGTCACCATATCCCATCGTCGTTAGGGAAACTGTTGCCCAATATATAGCATCAAAAAATGTATCGAAAGTATCAGGTTCTGCATTAAAAATAACCAGCGCAGAGATCATAACGTACGCTATTGCAAGGAATCCCACTGTAATTAATGGCTTTTTGGAGTTTTTAAAAACGTTTTTGATTAGGTATATACTCTTTGAATATCAAACTGCCTTTACAATGCGAAATACCCTAAACGTCCTAAACAGACGAAAAACTTTTAGCAAGCGAAAACTGCCACTTATAATGTTCAACGAGGGAAGAATGCAAAGTAAATCAATTAATGCCATTGGCGTGATCGGATAGAGAATAAATGAGAGCTTACCTTTGTTTAATTTATAGTCAGCAGTTAAAATGCGTAAAAGATAATCAACGATAAAAATAATAACTGCGATTTTGTCAATGATTACAAAGACAGATAGTTCCTCCTTAAACGCTAGAGGAATAATACTCAAAATTATAGTAATCATCATAAAGATGTCATAGATATTGCTAACCCGATCAGTTTCCTTTGATGACTCAATAATCTCAAACAATCTTTTTCTGAAACTCATTTTCCTATCCCTTGATGATTTTTTCGACAGGAGAATCATAACATAAAACAATACATAAAGCAATGTTCTTAACCAGTATTACGCGAAAGCTATATGCGCTAATAATACTGCTGAACGTTAATCTATTTCATGAGAAGAGATTGTGTTGCAAGTATTTAGCTTTGTCGCACGGTATAGCAAGCAGGACATTTGTCCGGACAAATGTCAAAAGCCGAGGTCGAATTGCCTCGGCTTTGTGCTTCAAGGGATACCCTTGCCCCCGTTCTCGTTAGGTTCACGCTATGCTTTCCAGTCGACTGGAACAAGAAGGCGAAAGCAGGAAGCGCACGTCCCGACGCAGGAGGGTATCACCGCTGACGTGTCAGTGGTGTATAAGTGCGCTCTTACGGTAAAGATTAAGCTCCCCTTGTCAGGGGAGCTGTCAACGCAGTTGACTGAGGGGTAGTCAGGAAACTACCCTCCAGTCTCGCTTCGCGAGCCACCCTCCCTGACAAGGGAGGGTCGAAAAGTGTACCGGTCTGAAAAACACCCTTTTGAGAGTAGCTCTTCATCCGCCCTTTTTTCGCAACGCGCTTATGCCCGATTTTTGACTTTTCCACAATCCATACGGTTCAAAAACACCCATAAATATAAGAATTGTGGATAACTCGGTGGATAAGGTGGAAAAGAAGCGTGGATACTGTGACTAAATTATGAACAGGAATCTGAAGGACGGATTCTTTTTGTTTTGCTTGACAGACGGTTTTTTTTTCCGTTAAAATAAATATCAGAAAAGAACAGGAGGAGTTCGTATGGAACGGTTTTCGGATCTTTTGAAGGGCAAGTTTGCTTTCGGATGCATGCGCATGCAGCTCGACGCAAACGGCGAGGTCGATCTGTGTAACTTCCGGGAAATGGTGGACCGCTATCTTGCGGCAGGCTTCAACTATTTCGATACGGCGCATGTATATTATGAAGGAAAAAGCGAGATTGCGCTTCGAGAAGGGCTTACGAGCCGCTATCCGCGCGAACGCTATGTTCTCACGAACAAGCTGACTTCAAGCTGTTTTGAAAAGGAAGAGGATATTCTGCCGCTGTTTCAAACGCAGCTTGACGCGTGCGGCGTCGATTATTTCGATTTTTATCTGATCCATTCGGTGCTCGAAGGAAATTATCAAAAATACACGGACTGTCATGCGTTTGAGATCGTGCAGGAGCTGAAAAAGCAGGGCAAGGTAAAGCACGTCGGCATGTCGTTCCACGATTCGCCGGAATTTTTGGATCGCGTGCTCACGGAGCATCCGGAGCTTGAGGTCGTACAGATCCAGTACAACTATCTGGACCTCGACGATCCGAACGTGCAGTCGCAGGGCTGTATGGACGTTTTGAAAAAGCACGACAAGCCCGCGCTTGTCATGGAGCCCATCAAGGGCGGCGGACTGGTGTTCTTGCCGGATGCGGCGCTCGAAAGGCTCGAGGCTGCGCACGACGGCTCGCCGGCGGAGATCGCGCTGCGGTTTGTTGCGGAGCAGGATCGGGTTGTGATGATCCTGTCCGGCATGAACAATGTTGCGCAGATGGAAGAGAACATTGCGTTCATGAAGGATCCGAAGCCGCTTTCCGAAGAGGCGCATCGGGCGATCGGAGAAGTGCGCGAAATGATCCGGGCGCTGAAGCTCGTTGCGTGCACCGGCTGCCGCTACTGCACCGACGGCTGTCCGATGCAGATCAATATTCCCGGCGTCTTCCGCTGCATCAACGACGGGATCAAGTTTCCGAACCGACCGACAAACCATTACGGCTGGGTCACGAAAAACGGCGGCAAGGCGTCCGACTGCATCGAATGCGGTCAGTGTGAGGACATTTGTCCGCAGCATCTGCCGATCCGTGAGCTTCTGAAACAGGCCGCTAAACGGTATGAATCCTGAAAAACGCTATAAAAAAAGCTGTCCAGATCATACGTCGGAACAGCTTTTTTTGCAGCTTCATTCCTGATAGATTTCGTGCTTCAGACATTCCTTCATATAAAGAATGCAGTATTCTTCAAAGGTATCCTCTTTCTCGCTGCCGGAAAGAAGCATTCTGAGGACCTGATACGGGATCACGATGTTTCCGGTCGTATCCTTCTTGCTGTTGCGCGCCGCCATATGAATGATCATTTCCCGCGTGTCCTTTGCCTCGAATGCGGAAAGATAGTTTGCGCGCGCCTGTTCCCGATAACGCTTGCAAGAATGATTGTGCAGAATGCGCAGTACCGTTGCGATACAGAAGGTCAGCGGCAGAAAAGCCGAGATGGAGATCCATTGCGGAATGCGGGTGAGAAAGCCGTAAAAATCATCCCATTTCTCCAGGACCGCAACAAGCGTGTAATAGATGCAGGCATAGACAAAGACCGGGATCAGCGAAAGGAACGTCGACGCGAACGAAAGGTGCGTGTCCTTAAGCACAAAGCAGAACACAAGGATCGCAAGGATCGGGCAGAGCCCGTGCAGGAAGAAGCGCGAGCCGGTGAAGATCAGTCCGAAGCCCTTGACCGGCGCAAGAATGCAGAGCGAAACGAGAAACGTCAGCGTAAGCGCGGTCGACGACACGAGCAGGAGCTTCACAAGCCAGTCCGGCAGCCTGAAATATCCGTTCCGAAGCCCGTCGAAGGTGTACGGCAGCGTCAGAAACATGGAGATTCCCATGAAGATATTTGAGTTCACCGTGAACATGCAGAAGGTTTCGATCCCCATGTGATCGAAATTTTCATCTTCGAGCGTCGTGAGGTTCATGACCACGCCGACGCACACGCAGATCACGACCGCAGCCGAAAACAGCAGCGTCATCATGCATTTGCGGCGATTGACATTCTGAATGCGCTTCATCGTCCGTTCCTCCCTCCTATTCCCTGTATTCATACTAAAGAATCCCCGTTGCGCTGTCAAGCATTACAGCGCGCATTGTGGCGCAATTTCTGTTCGGAGGAAGCGAATCTCCTTGTAAAATCTCGGAAAGTTTACTGGTAAAAGTGAAGGAGCTATGATATAATGATATCATGAAGAAGTTTTGGTGTCTGTTTCTGATTGCGATCCTTCTGCTCGGCTGCGTGCGCGAGCCCGACGAACCGATCGGGATCGTAAGTCCTGCGCCGGATACGCCGGCTGTTTCGGAGGCTGCCCCGTATGCGGAGACCGTCACACCGAAACCGACATCGGAACCGACCGCCGTTCCCACCGAAGCGCCGACGCCGGAGCCGACGCGCTCGCCCGAAGAAAGGCTGTATGCCTTTATCGAAACCATGCGCGTTGAGGAAAAGATCGGTCAGCTCTGCATGTTCGGCTTTTCGGGCACGAAGGAGATCAGCGCGGACTTTCAAAAGCTTCTCAACGAATACCGCATCGGCGGCGTCATGCTGTACGGGCAGAACATCGTGCGATACAACAGCGACGGCGGCTTTTCGCAGTGCCGAAAGCTTACCGACAGCGTGAAAAACGCAAGCGAAAGCAAGATTCCTCTTCTCATCGGGCTTGACGTAGAGGGCGGAAGGGTCACGCGGTTCCGCTGGAAAACGACGCTCAAAAGCGCGCAGACGCTCGGCAAAAAGAACAGCCGATCGCTTGCGTACGAGCAGTTTCAGACCATTGGAGAAGGGCTCGGAGAAGCCGGGATCAATGTGAACCTTGCGCCGTGTCTGGACACGGCGAAGGAGCCGGACAAGACGTTTCTGACCAGCCGGATCATTTCTTCGGATGCAGAGATCGTTTCGGAAATCGGTCTTGCCTGCGTCGAGGGACTGCACGACGGCGGCTGTCTGTCGTTTGTCAAGCATTTTCCGGGGCACGGCGCGACGAACGCGGATTCGCATCAGATCACGCCGGTCGTGCAAAAATCCTATGCGTCGCTGCAAAGCTATGAGCTGGTTCCGTTTGCCCGCGTGCTCGAAGAAGCGGACGGCGTGCTGGTCGCGCATATTCTGTATCCTGAGATCGACGAACGGCACATCGCCAGCCAGTCGGAGATCTTTATCACGGAGATCCTGCGCGGGGAGCTGGGCTTTTCCGGCGTGGTCATGAGCGACGATTTTCGCATGGACGGGCTTCGGAGACAGACCTCGCTTTCAAACGGCGCGGTGCAGTTCATCCTTGCGGGCGGGGATCTGATCCTGTGCGGCGCGAACCACGCCTATCAGCGGGAGATCTTAAAGGGGCTTTTCGACGCGGTCGAGGACGGGACGATCAGCGAAGAACGGCTCAACGAAAGCGTATATCGGATCCTGACGGCAAAGATCAACGCCGTCGGCTGGGATCCGTTTGAAACAGAAGAATAAGGGGAAGGATTATGACAAAGATCGGTTTTGACAACGAAAAGTATATCTCGATGCAGTCGCAGAAGATCCTGGAGCGCATCGCATCGTTCGGGGACAAGCTGTATCTGGAGTTCGGCGGCAAGCTGTTCGACGACTATCACGCGGCGCGCGTGCTGCCGGGCTTTGAACCGGACAGCAAGATCCGCATGCTGGAAACGCTGAAGGATTCCGCCGAGATCATCATCGCGATCCACGCGGGCGACATTGAGCACAACAAAGTCCGGAACGATCTGGATATCGCCTACGACCGGGAGGTGCTGCGGCTGACCGACGCGTTCCGCAAAAAGGGTCTGCTCGTGTCCGGCGTGGTCATCACGCGGTATGCCGGGCAGCCAGCCGTCGATGCGTTTGCGGACAAGCTCAAAAGGCTCGGCGTCAAGGTCTACCTGCATTATCCGATCGCCGGGTATCCGCAGAACCCCGGTTTGATCCTGAGCCCCGAGGGCTTCGGCAGAAACCAGTTTGTCGAAACGACGCGCCCGCTGGTCGTCGTCACCGCGCCGGGCCCGGGCAGCGGCAAGCTTGCCGTGTGCCTTTCTCAGGTCTATCAGGAGTTTTCGCGCGGCGTACGCGCGGGCTACGCAAAGTTCGAGACCTTCCCGATCTGGAACCTGCCGGTCTCGCATCCGGTCAACCTCGCTTACGAAGCGGCGACGACCGATCTCGACGACGTGAATCTCATCGATCCGTTCCACCTTGAAGCGTACGGCAAGACCACGACGAACTACAACCGCGACGTAGAGTCCTTCCCGGTGCTCAATACGATGTTCGAGCACATCTACGGCACGTCCCCCTACCATTCTCCGACGGATATGGGCGTCAACATGGTCGGCTTCTGCATCACCGACGACGAAGCGGTGCGTAAGGCTGCCAATCAGGAGATCATCCGTCGCTATTACCAGGCGGCGTGCGCGTTCAAGCGCGGCTTGATCGACCGCGATCAGATCGACAAGGCAGAGTTCATCATGTCCCGCGCGGGCGTGACGGTCGCAGACCGTCCGGTCGTTGCGGCGGCGCTTGCGCGCGATCAGGAGACCGGCGGCGCGGCGATGGCGATCGAGCTGCCGGACGGACGGATGGTCACCGGCAGAAACGGTTCCATGATGGGCGCCGCGGCAGGCGCGCTGATGAACGCCATGAAGGCGCTCGCCGGCATTCAGCCCGACATCGACCTCATTGCGCCGATCGTTCTGGAGCCGATCCGCAAGCTCAAGACGGAGCATTTCGGCAGCGAAAACCCGCGTCTGCACAGCGACGAGCTTTTGTACGCGCTCAGTATCTGCGCAACGATGAACCCGACCGCCGACCGCGCCATGAAGGCGCTCGGAAGCCTCAAAGGACTTGAAGCGCATTCGACCGTGATGCTTTCACGCGTTGACCTCGAGGTATACCGCAGGCTCGGCATCAATCTGACCTGCGAGCCGATGCGCAAGACCAACCGGCTCTTTTATAAGAATTAAACCATGAAACGGATCCTGTTATTGCTGCTTGCGATGCTGTTTGCGCTCGGATGCGTCCGAAAACCGGAGGAGCCGCCGATCGCCGCCGCAAGCGAAGCGCCTGAAATCATAGACGCGATCGCGCTCGTCACGCCGTCGCCGACGCCGGAACCGACCGCAACGCCGGAGCCGACGGAAGCGCCGACGCCCGAATCCACGCCGGAACCGACCGCAACGCCGGAGCCGACGCCGACGCCCGCGCCGTTTGTGCCGCAGATGCTGCCGAACGATATGCGCGTGCGGAACGGATATACCGGATCGAGCTTTACCGGGATCGTGCGGCGCAATTCGGACGGCGCATACTTTGCCTACGGTTCGGTGGGCGAAGCGGAACCGTGCTTCTATCCGTGCGACGAGAACGGAACGGTCGCGCCGGGCGAGGAACCGATTTCGGACGGTCTGATCCTGCCAGCCTATACGCCGACCGACCCGCCGAAATCCGACGGCGAAAAGCTTTTGGTCGTATACCTCGGTTCGCAGTGCGTCGTGGGGTACGAGGGCGAGAACGGCGACTGGAAGGAGCTGCGCGTCATGATCTGCTCGACCGGCAGACAAAAGCACGAGACGCCCGTCGGGACCTATCGGATCACCGACCGCTATCCATACAAGATGCTCGGTACGACCGAGGAATCGCACTGCTACGGCTTCTGGGCAAGCCGGTTCAAGACGCATCATCTGTTCCATTCGGTGCCGATCAATTACGACGCCGGACGCGATCAGGAAAAAGCGCATCGCATGTGCAGCATGCACAAGTATGAAAAGCTGGGAACGGTCGCGTCGGACGGCTGCGTGCGGCTGACGGTCGCGGACGCGAAATGGATCTATGAGTTTTCGGAGACCGGCAGGGTCACCGTAAAGGTCGTAAAGGACAAGGGACCGACGCCCGAAAAGCCGCCCGCCGTCATCTGGGAGGAGCCGTACACGGACAAGAACGGCTACGGCTGGGACCCGACCGATCCCGACCCGAAGAACCCGTATCATTTTCTTGCAACGCCCGAACCGGAAGCGACGCCCGAACCGGAGACAACGCCCGAACCGACCTCGGAACCGTAATCAATCTTTCTGTATCGGCAAGTGTAGGTGTTACAGATCATTGTAACACCTACAGGTTTTTCATATGCAGCCGCATGATTGCGCTTGCAATTGCGCGCGGGATGGCGTATACTGAAACTAAAATGGAGCGGTATGGACACACGCCGCTCTGCAAAGATTATTATGAAAAGGAGAAAACGAAATGAATCTCGAACATCTCGGCATCATCCATCCCAAGGCGGTCTACCGCAACCTGACGGTCCCGGAGCTCTATGAGCACGCTTTGGAACGCAAGGAAGGCGTGATCATGGACAACGGCGCGCTGCTTGTAAAGACCGGCAAATACACCGGCAGAAGCGCGCAGGACAAGTTTATCGTGGATTCCGAAGGCGTCCACGACCTCATCGCGTGGGGCAAGGTCAACGTACCCGTCAAGCGCGAAAAGTTCGACGCCATCAAGTCCAAGATGGTCGCATACCTGCAGGGCCGCGACGTGTTCGTGTTCGACGGCTTTGCCGGCGCGGACAAGAAATATGCAAAGAAATTCCGCGTGATCTGCGAGCTTGCGAGCGAAGCGCTGTTCATCCGCGACCTGCTCGTCCGCCCGACCGAGGAAGAGCTGGAGAATTTCGGCGAGCCGGATTACACGCTGATCGCCTGCCCCGGCTTCAAGTGCAGCCCGGAGATCGACGGCACGCGTTCCGAAGCCGCGATCATGATCGACTATGAAGCGCATATGATCCTCGTTGCGGGCAGCCAGTACGCGGGCGAGATCAAGAAGTCCGTCTTCTCCACCATGAACTTCGTGCTGCCTTTGGAAGGCACGCTGCCGATGCACTGCTCGGCGAACATGGATCCCGAAACGAAAGAAACCGCGGTCTTCTTCGGTCTTTCCGGCACCGGCAAGACGACGCTGTCCGCCGACCCGAACCGCATGCTGATCGGCGACGACGAGCACGGCTGGGACGAAGAGGGCATCTTCAACATCGAGGGCGGCTGCTACGCAAAGTGCATCGACCTCGTCGAGGAGGAACAGCCGGAGATCTATCACGCGATCCGCTTCGGCGCGCTGGTCGAAAACGTCGTCGTGAATGACAGGCGTCAGCCGGATTACTCCGATCCGAGCCTTGCGATCAACAGCCGCGTCGGCTATCCGGTCGAATACATTCCGAACGCCGCGATCCCCGGCATCGGCGGCATTCCGAAGGTCGTCATCTTCCTGACCTGCGACTCGTTCGGCGTGCTCCCGCCGATCTCCCTGCTCTCTAAGGAAGCGGCGATGTATCAGTTCGTCACCGGCTTCACCTCCAAGGTCGCCGGCACCGAGATCGGCATCAACGAGCCGGTCCCGACGTTCTCCACGCTGTTCGGCGAGCCGTTCATGCCGCTCAGAGCTTCGGTCTACGCGGGCATGCTCGGCGAGCGCATCGAAAAGTACAACACGAAGGTCTACCTCGTGAACACCGGCTGGGTCAGCGGTCCCGCGGTCAATCCGGACGGCACCAAGAACCCGCGCATGAAGCTGCGCTACACCCGCGCGATGATCACCGCCGCGCTGAACGACGCCTATGCGAAGGAGAACGTCCCGTTCACGCACAACGACGTGTTCAACCTTGACGTGCCGGCGTTCGTGCCCGGCGCGGACGTGCCCGAAGAGATCATGAATCCCAGAAACCTCTGGGCGGACAAGGAAGCCTACGACGCGCAGGCGAAGAAGCTTGCCGGCATGTTCCAGAAGAACTTCGAGACGAAGTACCCGGATATGCCCGAAGCGATCAAAAACGCCGGTCCGAAGGCGTAAAGCATCCATTAAAACGGCTGCGATCGTTTGATCACAGCCGTTTTTATTATTCCGTTTCATTATGCCCTTTTCTGCTGTTCTTCGAGGCGCAGACGCTCCTTTTCAAACTGCAGGTTGTAGAGCGCGAAATATCTGCCCTGCTGCTTCAGAAGCGCCTGATGCGTGCCCTGTTCGACGATCTCGCCCTTGTTCAGCACGATGATGTTGTCCGCGTGCTGGATCGTGGACAGCCGGTGCGCCACGATCAGCATGGTGCCGATGTTCATCATCTTTTCGAGCGAATCCTGAATGAGGACCTCGGTCTCGGTATCGATGTTCGCCGTCGCCTCGTCAAGGATCATGACGGCGGGCTTGTGGATGATGGTGCGGGCAAAGCTCAGAAGCTGCCGCTGTCCTGCAGAGAAGTTGTTGCCGCGCTCGCGCACGACCTCGTCAAGCCCGTTGTCCAGACGGCTGATGAAGTGATCCGCGTTGACGTAGCGGCAGGCTTCCATGACCGTCTTGTCGTCGACGCCTTCGAGCCCCAGGAGGATGTTGCTGCGGATCGTGCCGGAGAACAGGAACACGTCCTGCAGCATCTGCCCGAAATGCTTCCGGAGCGACGCCGTTTTGATCTTGCGGATGTCGATGCCGTCGATCAGGATCTCGCCCTTCTGGAACTCGTAATTTCTGCAGATCAGCGACAGGATCGTCGTTTTGCCCGAGCCGGTCGCGCCGACGAACGCCACGGTGTCGTTCGGGTTCACATGGAAGGAGACGTCCTTAAGCACCCATTCATCCGGGATGTAGCTGAACCAGACATGACGGAACTCGATCTCGCCGCGGACGTCCTTGAGCTCGATCGCGTCCGGCGCGTCCTGTAATTTCGGCTCGATGTCCATGATCGTAAAGACCTTTTCGGCGCTTGCGAATGCGGACTGCAGCCAGTTGAACTGCTCGGCAAGGTTCTGGATCGGGTTATAGAACTTATTGATGTACATATAGAAGCTGACGATCGTGCTGACCTCCAGCGCCTGTCCCAAAAACACTGCGCCGTCGAGATAGCCCTTGCCGCCGAGGAAGAACAGGCACAGCACCGAGCTGATATACAGCATGTACACGAGCGGGCGGAAGACGCCGAATACCAGGATCTGATCGCGCTTCGCCTTGCCGAGTCCCTTGCTCTTTTCGGTGAAGTCCCGCAGCTTTTCGCTTTCGCGGTTGAAGATCTGCGTGATCTTGATGCCGGAGAGGTTTTCGGAAAGGTAGGTGTTGATGTCCGTCGTGCGGTCCTTGACGCGGCGGTAGGCTCTTCGCGCAAACTTCCGGAAGATCACCGTAAACAGCACGATGAACGGCACGAAGCACAGCACCATCAGCGTCAGCTCGTAGTTTAAGGCGATCATGGCGGCGAACACGCCGACGATGACGAACATGTTTTTGACGAGGTTGACGAGAAGCGACGTGAACATCAGCGAGATCGCGTTCGTGTCGTTGGTGACGCGGGTCACGAGCTTGCCGACCGGGATGCTGTTCATCTGTTCGTGCGAAAGCGATTCGATGTGCGTGAACAGGTCCTCACGCATGACGGAGATGATCCTTTGCCCGACCTTCTGCAGCACGATCGCCTGCACATAGGTGCAGGTCACCGATACGATCAGAATACCCGCATAGACCGCGACGAGCACGAACAGCTCCTTCAGCGCAAAGTCCGCGCGGATAAGCCCCGTGATTTTGCCGATCAGCAGCGGGGAAACGACGTCGTAGGCGATGCCGACGAGCACGATAAAGCCGACAAAGACGAATTTGCCCGTATACGGCTTCGCATACTGCATGAGTCGTCTGACGATCTCGCCGTCCTTCATGTGACGGTCGAAGCCGATCGCCTGTTTCTTGTCCTTGATCATGGCGTACGCGACGATGAGGATCACGGAAATGAGACCGATGATGCCGCCGACCAGCAGCAGGGGATAGTATTCGTGCATGCCCGTCACCTCCTTACGCGTTTGCGACTTCTTCCAGCCGCTGCAGTTCGACCATGCGTTCATATGCCGGACAGGTCCTGATGAGTTCGTCGTGGCTGCCGACGGCAATCACTTTGCCGTCCTCCACAAAGATCAGCTTGTCGAGCCCGCGGACCGTCGAGATGCGGTGCGCGATCAGGATCGTCGTCTTGCCCCTGCGGCTTTCCCGGAGGTTCTTCAGGATCACCTTTTCGGTGTCGGTATCGACCGCGGACACGGAATCGTCCAGGATCAGAATCGGCGCGTTTTTCATCAGCGCCCGCGCGATCGAGATGCGCTGCTTCTGTCCGCCGGAGACCGTCACGCCGCGCTCGCCGAGGATCGTATGGTACCCGTCGCGAAACTCCGTAATGTTGCCGTGCACGTCGGAAAGCTCCGCGGCGTGCGCGACCGCGTCCTCGTCCAGCGCATCGTATGCGAAGTTGATGTTGTTCGCGATCGTGTCGGAGAACAGGAAATTGTCCTGCGGAACGTACGCGCACGCGTCGCGCACCGAGCGGATCGAAACGTCCGTCACGTCATGCCCGTCGACAAAGAGCGTTCCCTTCGGCACGTTGTAGGTCCTTAAAATGAGGTCGACGATCGTCGTTTTGCCCGCGCCGGTCTTGCCGATCAGCCCCACGCTTTCGCCCGGCTCGATCGCAAACGACACGTTTTCGAGCGCGTCAAACTCGCCGTCCGGATAGCGGAAGGTCAGATTGCGAAACTCGATCCCGCCTCTGACGTTTTGGAGCTCCTTCACGTCCGGCGCGTCGTGCACCGTGATCTCCGCCTCCAAAAGCTCCGAGACGCGCTTCATGGAAGCCTTGCCGCGCGCGCTCTTTTCGATCAGCATCGAGACCGCCATGACCGGCCAGACGACCGACTGGAAGTAGGCGATGTATTCGACGAGCTGTCCGGCGTTGAACGTTTTCTCATGGACGAGGTAGCCGCCGTAGCCTAAGATCACGCAGATGACCGTTTCGACAAGCAGCACGATGCAGACGTGCATCAGCGTCGAAACGCGGGTGTAGTCCACGTTCGTATCCTCGTTTTCCACGTTGAGCTTTTTGAATGACAGAAGCTCGTGCAGCTCCTTCACAAACGCCTTGACGACCGCGTAGCCGGAAAAGCTTTCCTGCGAGAAGTCCGAAAGGTTCGAGAACGCGCGCTGACGGACCTCCCATTTTTTCATCATCGCCTTGCCCATGAATACGCCGATCAAAAGGATCAGCCCGAGCGGGATCAGCGTCAGAAGCGTCAGCCGGATGTCCATGCGCCACATCTTGAAAAACGCCAGAACGCCCAGAAACGCCGCGTCGAAGAACATCAGGAGCCCGTCGCCGAAGCATTCCTGGATCGTATCGAGGTCGTTGGTGAACAGGCTCATCAGATTGCCGACCTTGTTGACCTGATAGTATTCGCGCGAAAGGTCCTTGCAGTGGTCGAACATTCTGATGCGGATGTCCGTCTCGACGCGGATCGCCGAGCCGAAAAAGCACACGCGCCAGAGAAACCGCCCGATGACCATTACGACGACCACATAGATGATCGGCAGACAGATATGATCCAGAAGGAAGGACGTGTTGAAAGGCGTCATCACATCCTTGTACAGCACCTGACCTTCGTTCAGACCGTTGATCAGCATCCGGTACAGCTCCGGAATGATCAGCTGCACATAATCCACAAGGATCAGCGCGATCGCGCCCAGGATGAGCTGCGGCGCGTATTTCAGATAGTATTTGTTGATATGCTTTCCGAAGATCAAGACCGTGTTCCTCCCCGGTTTTTCTCAGGTTTTATCACCGGTATCATATCTCTTTCCCGTACAAAAAGCAAGCATTTTATGTATCCATTGGAAACAATCAAGGCGGCGTTTTCCCAAACAAAAAACGGTCTGCCGGGGATCGGCAGACCGGAGGTCCGTTTTGGATGCTGTTTACATTTCGAGGTTTGCCGCGGTGCGCGGGAAGGGCAGCACGTCGCGGATGTTCTGCATGCCGGTGAGGTACATGACCATGCGCTCGAAGCCGAGCCCGAAGCCCGCGTGCTTGACGCCGCCGTACTTCCGAAGGTCGAGGAACCACTGGTATTCGCTCATGTCCATGCCGAGCTCCTTGCAGCGCGCGTCGAGCACGTCGTAGCGCTCCTCGCGCTGGCTGCCGCCGACGATCTCGCCGACGCCCGGAACCAGAAGGTCCGCCGCCGCGACGGTCTTGCCGTCGTCGTTCTGCCGCATATAGAAGCTCTTGATGTCCTTCGGGTAGTCGGTGAGGAAGACCGGCTTTCCGAAGACTTTCTCGGTGATGTAGCGCTCGTGCTCGCTCTGCAGGTCCACGCCCCATTCGACCGGATACTCGAACTGCTCGCCGGAGTTTTTGAGGATCTCGATCGCCTCGGTGTAGGTGAGACGCTTGAACTCGTTGTTCAGCACGTTGTCGAGCCGCGTGAGCAGTCCCTTGTCCACGAACTTGTTGAAGAACTCCATCTCGGCGGGGCAGCGCTCGAGCACGGTCTTGATGATGTACTTGACCATCGCTTCGGCGACGTCCATGTCGCCTTCGAGATCGCAGAACGCCATCTCCGGCTCGATCATCCAGAACTCGCTCGCGTGGCGCGCGGTGAAGCTGTATTCGGCGCGGAACGTCGGTCCGAAGGTGTAGATGTCGCGGAACGCCAGCGCGAACGCCTCGCCGTAGAGCTGACCGGAGCCGGAAAGGTGCACGGGCTTTTTGAAGAAGTCCTGCGAATAATCCACCTTGCCGTCCTCGGTGCGGGGCAGATTTTCAAGATCGAGCGTCGTGACCTGGAACATCTCGCCTCTGCCCTCGCAGTCCGCGTTGGTCAGGATCGGCGTGTGCACATAGACGAAGCCGCGGTCCTGAAAGAACTCGTGGATCGCCGCCGCTGTGACCGAGCGCACGCGAAACGTCGCAAGGAACGTATTCGTGCGCGGGCGGAGCGTCTGCATGGTGCGCAGGTACTCCAGCGTGTGGCGCTTTTTCTGCATCGGATAGTCCGGCGGGCATTCGCCCTCGATCGCGATCGCGTTCGCGTGGATCTCGAACGGCTGCGGCGCGTCCGGCGTCAGAAGAAGCTCGCCTTCGACGACGATCGCGCAGCCGGTGGTGAGCCCCTTGCCAAGCTTCCGCTCGTCGTTCGGGTACACGATCTGCACGGGACAGAACGAGGTGCCGTCGTTCAGCTCGATAAAGCCGAACGCCTTGCCTTCGCGCACGGTGCGGACCCAGCCGCAGACGGTGATCGCGCCGGCGTATTGTTCCGGCGCTTTTTGAATGTCCTTAAGCTTCAGATATTGCATAAACCTGCCTCCTGTAGGGAATAGAGTGCCCTAATTTTGCGTTTCGTACAGAGAATTATAACATATTTTTCACGTTTTGCAATGGTATTTCGTAAGCCGATGGTTTATAATACTATAAAAAGGAGGGATTCCGAATGCCGGATTTTGCATATCTCATTCTGCTGTTCGCGATCATGATCCTGTCGCTGATCGCGCAGAGCCGCGTGCAGAGCGTGTTCAACAAGTATGCGCAGGTACCGACCAGGAAGGGCGTGACCGGCGCGCAGCTTGCGCAGGAGCTTCTGTATCAAAACGGACTGTCCCTGCCGGTGCAGCCGGTTGCGGGCAGCCTGACCGATCATTACGATCCGAAGAATCAGACGGTCGGGCTCTCCCAGGCGGTGTACGGATCGAGCTCGGTTTCGGCGCTTGCCGTCGCCGCGCATGAGATCGGGCATGTGCTGCAGCACAATGAGGACTACGGTCCGATGAAGATGCGCAGCGTGATCCTGCCCGCGGCAAACATCGGCTGCCGGATCGGACCGTATCTTGTCTTCGGCGGACTGCTGCTGTCGTGGCTCGCCCGCGGAACGGGCAACGCCGGCTACTATATCGCGTTGGTCGGCGTCGGACTGTATGTGATGATGCTGCTCTTCCAGCTCATTACGCTGCCGGTCGAATTCAACGCGTCGAAGCGCGGGCTTTCCATGCTGATCGACGGCGGATACCTTTCGGAAGAAGAGCTGCCCGGGGCAAAGAAGATGCTCCGTGCCGCCGCCATGACCTATGTGCTTGCCGCGCTCGGCTCGTTCGTGACGGTCCTGCGGCTTATGTCCCTTGCCCGCGGCGCACGCAGAAGGTAAGCGACAATCGTTCGTCATAAAAAGAGGATGCCCGGAACAATTCCGGACATCCTTATTTTTTTCGCTTTACGGCTGCTCCTCCGTTTCGGGCGTCGGTCTCGGGTCCAGGACGAGCTCGATGCGGTCCATCGTTTCGGTGATCTCGCCGAGCCGTTCCGTCAATGTCAGTCCGAACGTGCCGGTGTCGAGGTTTGCGTCGCGCATGGCGCGGAAGAGGATGTAGTTGCCGTCCTCCTCTAAAAGCGACAGGAAGCCGTTCTTCTGCGCAAAGCCGGACAGCGCCGACGTATGCGTCGTGAAGCGGAACCAGCCGACCTTTGAAAACGCGTCTTCGTTTGCGCCGAAGTGATAGGTATAGAGGAGATCCGGTTCGTCGTCGAGGTCCAGATCGGTCAGGAGCACGTCGACGACGCCTTTGCCGTCTTCGCCCTCGCCGAGCCGATAATAGCTGCCGTTTTCAACGACGTACGAGCAGCCGAGATCGATGCTGCGGATCACGGTAAAGCCCTCCGCGCCTTCCGGCGTCAGATCGATCCAGCGCGTCGCGTCCGAAAGCAGCTCCGAAAACTCATCCAGATGTCCCTGCGAGATGTCGAGCTGATCCAAAGGCGGGGCTTCGGGCGGGTTTCTGTCCGCGGAATAGACGCGGTCCGGCAGCGGCGTCGGCTCCGGCGTCGGCGTGGCTTCCGAAACGTATCCGCTGTCGCGGCAGCCGCGGCGCACGCGGAGCGTGACGTAAACGGCAGCGCCGAGAAGCAGCGCGGAGATCACGATGCAGCTCACGACGAACGCGCCCTTTGAAAGCAGTTTTTTCCAGTTTCGATTTTGTTCCATCAAAGCGCCTCCAATGCGTGTATTGCCCCGTTGAGACCCTCCGAAAGCCGATGCAGATGGACGCCGTCGATCAGACGGTGGTTGACCTGCACGGTGTAGGAAAGCGTTTGTCTGCCCTGCTCATCCGTTACGAAGCGTCCCCACAGGATGCGGGGCGTGCTGTCCGTGCCGTCGAGCGGAAACTCCTGCGCAATGTGCGTGTAGTCGATCCACGGCAGCGACGAAATGTATACGTCGTGCCCGGCTTCGTCCGCTTCTGCGGTCGGGATCGGCGAGACGTTCGCTTCCTCCTCCGCTTTCATCCGCGCCGCAAACGAAACGGGGTCCTCGCCGTCGATCCACTTTAGTCCGCAGATGCCGAACAGCTCGTCGTTCCACGGATAGGTATAGGATGGATCGCGATGATCCAGAAGATACACGTCGTCGCCGCGCAGCTCCACGCGAAACGCCTCGACGCCGTTGATCGCTTTCATCGTCACCCAGATCATGACGGCGTAGAACGAAACGCCGCGCCGCTTCGCAAACCGCACGGCTTCCGTGACGTCCTGCTTCCAGGTCAGGCTGTAAAACGGCACTTCGAGCCGCGCAAACAGCGCGTCGTGCGCGCTGCGGCTCCAGGTTTTCCGGTCGATTTTTTGCTCCATCAGAAGACCCTCCGCGCAAACACGAACGCGTCCGTCCAGTAGCTGCTGGTGATCTTGTTTGTGATGACCTTGCCTTCGCCCGAGGACGGATAGATGATCTTTCCGTTGCCGAGATAGATGCAGACGCAGTTCACGTTTTCGTTGCCGGGCGTCATAAAGAAGCACAGATCGCCGGGCTCAAGGTCGTCCATCGAATCCACGCGCTGCCAGCTTTCGTATTCGGAATAGCCCTTGCTCGTCTTGTGACGGACCTTGACGCCGACCTTGTTCAGACAATAGTACACGAATCCGCCCGGATCGAAGCCGGTTTCGGGATCCGTACCGCCGCGATGGTATTCCGTATCCAGAAACGATTCTGCCAGCGCGCAGAACTGCTCCGCCTTCGTGCGGTTCGGTTCCGGCGTTGCCGTCGGCTCGGGCGTGGGCGCTTCGGTGGGCTCTTCCGTCGGCGTTTCGGTCGGCGCCTCGGTAGGCTCTTCGGTGGGTTCCGGCGTCGGCGGATCGTTGACAACGATCGGCTCCGGCGTAACGGTCACGGCGTCCGTTGCTTCGGACACGGCGATCTCCGGCGCTTCGGTCGGCGCAAGGGTCTCGATCTGTCCGATGATCTGTATCTTATCGGTATCCGCTCCGGAATCGATGATGTTCGCCTGCGCCGTGCAGCCGAGCAGCAGCATGAATCCAAGCAATCCTGCCGTGATGATCGCAGACCGCTTCATTCGGATACACCTCCTTGTTTATCATGTGGCTTGATTATAAAGGAACAATGTCACCGAACCGTAAACGGAATGTGAACAATTCATGATTTTTGCCCCGAATGAAAAGATTTTTTTCGCTGTGAAACGGCGGGGCGGGAAGACGACGTTTTCCCGCGCGGACAAAAGAACCGGCGCTTTGTTCTGCCGGGCGATCGCGCGCATGAAAAAGGACGGTCCCGAAAGGAACCGTCCCAAGCGCAGACAAACGCTTTTCAGGCGATCAGCGGACCTTGCAGGAAAGGACGTTTGACCAACCGCCGTAATAGGTCGTTCCCTCAAAGACATGATAGGAACGCACGCGCACATAGTAGGTTGTGCCGGAGTTCAGATTCTGTACGGTCGTCTGATACGCCTTGTTGTTGGCGATCGTCACGGTTTTCAAACCGTTGAAATCGGCGTTCGTTGCATACTGAAGCTGATATCCGGTGAATACGGACGAACCGGACCATTTTGCGGTCAGCTGCTTCGAGCCCGGCGTGACGGCGTTCAGCGTGCGGGTCGTGATGCGGACGGTGGTTTTCAGCGGACCGACCACACCGAGATTATAGTTGTCCATCGGATCGGAATAGTATGCCTTGATCCCGTACTGGTAACGCGTGCCCGCATAGACCTTGGTATCCGTCCAGCTTGTTTTCGTAGTGTTGTTCCAGCGTTCAAACGTCGTCCAGCCCGCATCCTGCAGGTTCCATGCTCTGCGGTAGATGACGTATCCTTTTGCATCGTCGACGGCGCTCCAGCTGACCTTGATGCCGTCATCGACGTTCTTGACCGTTGTGGTTTGGGGACCTGGCAGGAAGATTTTGAACGGGACCTTGAGGGATCCGTAATAGATTCCGCTGAACGTCAGATTCAGATACGCCGTTCCGGGCTTGATGTTGTCCGAGTAGGTCGCGCTGTAATAAGAGGAGGAGACCACGGTTCCGTTGCTCTGCTTGACGACGAAGCCCGGCGTCTGTATGCCCTTGTTATATACGACATACGGCGTCTTTCCCTTGAACTGCACTTCGTTCGCGTTCCATTCAACGTTTCCGTTGAATGCTTCGGCTATATAGAAATAACACGAGTCGATCGTATCATACTGGTTGTTGATGTGGACCCACGAGCCGCCGTAATAGGCGTAGATGTCCGACTCCATAACGTACCTGCCGGCGCCGTACGGCGTTGTGTCAAAGCTGACAGACCACGAAAACGTGGCGCTGGTAAACTGATGCTCCGCGCCCGAGAAATAGGTGGATTCGCCGTAGCGGCGGATTCTGCATTGGCATTTGATTGTGGAGAAATCTCCGCGGATGCCTTTGAGCGGGAACACAATGGTTTCTCCGCGCTTTGCGACATATGTGCCGCTGAGCAGATCCGGGCTGTCAAGAAAGATGAAAGGATACTTGGTCGCCTTTTCGTTGAGACCGCTGTCCTCCGCCTCCGTGCAGACCGGATCCTCCGTAAGAGCGGGATTTTGCTCGAACGAGCTTGCAATAGAGACGTCCTCATCCTCCGCAAAGGCGGGAAGGATCGGCAGCAGCATCAGCACAACGAGCAGCAGGGATACGAGTTTCTTCATGAATTGTCTTCTCCTATGAATCATATTAACCGATATTGGTTAATATGATTATATACCGTGTTCGGTTACGATGCAAGCGGAAAGTGAGGCTTGCCGGCATGATTTCGTACGAAAAACTCTGGAAAACGATGCAAAAACGGGGCGTTTCGCAGTACGCGCTGATAAAAACGCACCATGTCAGTCCGGCGCAGATCACGCGGCTGAAGCGGAACGAGAGCGTCAGCACGCATACGATCGACATGTTCTGTAAAATTCTGCACTGCCGCGTCGAAGATGTGATGGAATACATCGAGGACTGAAAAGAAGTCCCTTTGCACAAGGGAGGCTTTTTTGACCGGCGTGAAGAACCGCCGCTTGAGCCCTTTCGGTATTTCAAACGACGGTCCTTCACGGATTATGAGGTTGGGGCATTCCTGCAAGGAGACGGGGCTTCTCCAAGCAAGCTTTTATCGGGCGTCAGCCCGCTTTCTTGCTCTGTTCTTCCATCAGAAGTTTGTCCGCCACGAGCGCGATGAACTCGCCGTTCGTCGGCTTGTCGTTCTTGCCGTAGATGTTGTAGCCGAACAGCGCATTGAGGTTTTCGATCTTGCCGCGCGTCCAGGCGACCTCGATCGAGTGGCGGATTGCGCGCTCCACCTTGCTCGCGGAGGTGTTGAACTTCTTCGCAATGCCGGGATAGAGCTCCTTGGTGATGCGGTTGATCAGGCTCTGGTCCTCGTAGACCATGCGGATGCCTTCGCGGAGGTAATGATAGCCCTTGATATGCGCAGGGATCCCGGCGACGAGGAAGATCGCCGTGACCTTTTCGTCGAACGATTTCGGCGCCTGCTGAAAGCTCATCACGCCGCCGGTTTTCCGGTCGTTTTCGAGCGTGTCGAGCGCGCGCTTCAGGATCGTTTCCGGTTCGACCGGCTTGACCATGAAGTACCGCGCGCCGAGCGTGCAGCACCGGCGGACCATCGTTTCGTTGCGCAGCGCGGAGATCACGATCACCGCCGGCGCCGCCGCGCCCGAGATCGCCGGGAGCTGTTCGAGAACCGTCAGTCCGTCCATGTTCGGCATGATCAGGTCCAGCGTCATCAGGTCGTAATGCTTGTCCTTCAAACGCTCCAAAGCCTCGCGTCCGTCTGCCGCCGTGTCGACCTCGCCGATGCGTTCCTCCGTCAAAAGATAGCCTTTCATCAAATCGGTGAAGCGCGTGTCGTCGTCCACCAGCAGGATCCGAAGTTTGCTCATGCCGTCCTCCCTTTGCGCCTTAGGTGCGGCGCACGTTCTTGATTACCTGTATTGTACGACACGGCGTTCGCAGAATATAGCGTGCACGGATCGTTGTTTGTGTCGATTTTCCCGCGATTTTCGTCGAAGCGGGCTCGGCTTTGCGCGCGGCGGCGTTTTTGTCGGAAGGGTCATACCACGAAGAAAAGCGAAACGCCGCCGCTTGCCCGCCTCGCCCGCTTCTCCTCTCCGCAAGCGATCCCGTTTGCTTCGGCGATTCGGTTGTAAACGCCCTCATAACGCCTCCGCTGCACTACCAATCGCTTGCGGTTATACAGCAGGAAGATTCTCCTTGCGGAGAATCCGTGATTACGGCTCGGCTTTGCGCGCGGCGGCGTTTTTGTCGGAAGGGTCATACCACGAAGAAAAGCGAAACGCCGCCGTTGCCCGCCTCGCCCGCTTCTCCTCTCCGCAAGCGTAGCAGCGGTATAACAATCCCTCCGTCTCGCTTCGCTTCGACACCTCCCTTTACACAAGGGGGGCAAGAATTGTGCCAATGGATCGTAGGGGCGGATACCATCCGCCTCCCGTCTCGCTTCTCGACCTCCTTCACTTCATTACATATGGCAGGTCGCTTAATCAAACAAAAAAAGAACGGCGCGGTTCGCGCCGTCCCATGGATGCAAGGTGTTATTCGATCGTGATGCTGTGCGTTTCGGGCAGTTTCGGCTGCTCCGCTTTCGGGAACTCCAGCGTCAGCACGCCGTTTTCGTATCTGCATTTGATCGATTCGGGTTTTACGTCGCCCACATAGAAGCTGCGGCTCATCGAACCGACATAGCGCTCGCTGCGGATGACCTTCTTTTCTTTCTTCTCTTCCTTTTCAAGGTTCTTCTCGGCGCGCAGCGTCAGATAGCCTTCATTGAGATCCACATGGATGTCTTCCTTCTTGAAGCCAGGCAGATCCACGTTCATTTCATAACCGTCCTCGGTCTCGTGAACGTCGGTCTTCATCAGGTTTCTTGCGTGTTTGCCGTAAAGCTCGCGCTCGCCGGTCCACGGCACCATTTCAAAGCTCCTGTCAAACAGGTCGTCAAACCAATTATTACTCCAAATACTGGGCAGCATAGGTCACACTTCCTTTCTTTTTGTCACATTCTTATGTGCCCTCGGACACCCTCCGGTCCTGTCGTGAAGAACAAATCCCGAATTTCTTCAATTCTTCATTTCTTCATTCTTTCATTTCCTTAGGATGCCCTTCTTTCTTTGTTCAATACCCATTATAGTCAAGGTTTTAGCACTGTCAATAGGAGAGTGCTAAACGTCACAAAGGAAACACAATCGCCATAATTGCATCACATTTGAGGAAAAAACATCCCTCCGCGTTTTGCGGAGGGATGAAGTGACGAATCTGTCAGCGACGGACGAATCCGCCGGGAAGCATGTGCGTATCTGTGCGGGCCGCGGATTTCGGCATGCTCACAGCTTTGCTGATCAGCGCAATGCCGACAATCAGGGCGGCTAACCCGAGGACGAAGACGGCGATGATTACATACGGTTCCGCTTCATAAGCGAACTGATATCCGTCCGGCATGCCGATCCTGGGCGGACGCAGGCCCTCCGGAACTGCGCGTTCGATAGAGCGAACGGCAAAGATCGTTGCAGCAATAAATGCAAGAATCAATACAATTCCGATGATCAGTTTAAGAGCTTTCATCAAAAAGCACTCCTTTCCTTTCAAAACCCGCTTACCACCAGATATCCTCCCGCAGCGCGACGATTGTCAAATAGATGCCGCCGAGGAAGCTCAGCGCGCCTGCGATGCCGACGAGGATGATCACAAGACCTTCTCCGTTATAGGTCGGCTTGAACTGGTGAATGTTCCCCTTCCATTTGCCATCCTTCGGGAGGCTGTCGTGTACGGAACTTATGACGAAGACCAGTGCGATTACCGCGATCAGAATCAGGGTGATGCCGATAATCAGTCTGCTTTTTTTCATGACCCCATCCCTCCTTTTCGATTCTATTTTAGCAGAAGAACGCGGCAGCGTCAATCTGCTTCGCCGCGGGGATAGAACGCCGTATTTCCGGGAAAAAAGCAAAATACATCAGCCACACAGAATCAACCGACGGTAGAATGAAAAAGAATTTGCCTCGCTTGTTTTTTCGAAAAAGCCAGGTATAATAAAGGCATAAGATCGATCTGAACAAATTAACAAACAAACAACGGTTTAGGAGGATATGACCATGATCGGCATGAATATCAAACAACTGAGAAATGAAAAACACATCAAGCAGGACACCCTGGCGGACGCGATCGGCGTATCCGCGCAGGCAGTCAGCAAATGGGAGACCGGCGCAAGCGATCCTGACATCGCGCTGCTGCCGAAGCTTGCGGGCTTTTTCGGCGTCAGCATCGACGAGCTCTTTGAGGTGCCGCGTGCAGAGCACATGGAGCGCATTCAGAACATGATCTGGGACGAGCGCCGCATCCACCCGGAGACCTTCGACCGCACCGTCGCGTACCTCGAAGGCATCCTCAAGGAGGATCCGAAGGACGCGGAAGCGCTTACCATGCTCGCCGAGCTTTATAACCACCGCGCCCACAGCGATCACGAGAATGCGTCCTACTATGCGGAGCGCGCGCTCGAAGCCGACCCGGTTGACACACACAACGCATGGGCGGCATACCTTGAAGCGAACCATGCGCCGTGCGGCGACAACTGGCTCGACAACCACTTCTCCGTGATCCGCTTTATTCGCGCGTTCGTCGAAAAGCATCCGGACGACCGCTATGCAAAGATCATCCTTGCGGAGAACCTGCTTGCGGATCACCGGCTCGACGAGGCGGAAGCCGTGATCGGATCGATGAAGAAGGACGACGCATATCTCGATTACAGCGCAAAGCTGGCATTCCTGAAGGGTGATCGCGAGGAAGCACTGCGGCTCTGGAAGAAGGCAGCGGCGGACTATCCGAACCGCTGGCAGGCGACCGACACGCTGGGCGAGGGATACCTTGCGCTGGGCATGTATGAGGAAGCGCTCGACGCGTTCGAGAAGAGCTTTACCATGCAGACCGCACCGCGCTATACCGACGGGCTGTTCGCAAGAGCGCAGGTGCACGAGGAGATCGGCGACTACGAGGGCGCGATCGAGGACCGCAGGCGCATCATCGAGTGCCTTCGCACCGACTACAACTGCACCGACGGCGAGAGCGTCGACGAGAATCTGCGCGAGATCGAGCGCCTCAAGGCGCTTGCCGCAAAGCGGAAATAAGGAAATACAGAAAAAAGACCTCAGGGGAGGTCATTCAAGAGGATCAAAGCACGGTCGTTTTGCAGAAGCGGCTGTGCTTTTTCGTTGCATCCGGACCGGACCCATGATAATATGAAAAAAAGAATGCTTACGGAGAAGGAACATGATAACCGAAAGACTGTTGATCAGACCGATGCGGGATTCGGATGATACCGCGTTTATCAACGGAACAGCCGACCGGTCGCTGCGCACGGCATACGGGCTTCCGGAAGACATGGATGCGGCAACCGCGTCGAAGATCTTCCGGCGGTTTTGCACATTGCCGGGGGCGTATTCCATCGTCGATCAACGCACGGACGATATGATCGGGTTTCTGCTGGAAGTGGATCCGGAACTGCCTGCGGGTATTGCGGAAGGGCTGTCGGGAAAGGGGCGGACTCTGGCGTTTGCCGTGTTTCCGCCGTATCAGCGGCAGGGATACATGGAAGAGGTCCTGAACGCATATATCCCGCAGCTGTTTCAAAAGCAGGGAGCGGATTACATTCATTGCGGGCATTTTTCGGACAATGAACCAAGCAGCCGTTTGCTGCAGAAGATCGGATTTCAAAGGTTCGCCGAACATACGATCAAAACAAGGATCGTCATTGACCGGCTGCTCCGGAGAGATCGTTTGCAGGAATAGAACGAAAGGGGAAGGCGTTTCTGAATCCGTCCGAAAACAAAGGACCTCGCGGGAGGTCCTTTTTTCGTTCAGTCAAACAGCTGACCGGGAAGCTTCAGCTTCTCCTTTTTCGGGAAAGAGGCGTCGAACAGTTCCGCGTCGTCCGGGTCCACATAGTAGCCCGCAGGCGTCTGATAGACGCCGGTGACGTGATCGAGGCAGCCCGGGATCAGCTCTTTGCAGAGGAAGAACGAATCGTCCTCGCCTTCCTCGAGATCGTGGTAGCGGATGCCGAAGTTTCGCGCGTAGTCGAAGCCGGATTTGCCGTAAAAACCGATATTACCCTCGAACAGCACGGCGGAAAAGCCCATCTCCCTCGCCTTTTCAAGCGAATAGTCCAAGAGCTTCTTGCCGTAGCCCTTGCGCTTGTACGCCGGCGCGATGCCGATCGGTCCCATCGTGAGGACTTCGACGCGGGCGCCGTCGTCGGCGTCGATGTGCGTTTTCACGAACACGTTCTGTCCGATCAGTTCGCCGTCCAGCTCCATGACGAAATCGAGCGCTTTGACAAACGCCGGATCGTCGCGCAGCACATGGATGACATAGTGCTCGAGACAGCCCGGGCGGTACACATTCCAGAACGCTTCGCGCACGAGGTTTTCGACCGCGCGATAGTCCCGTTCGGTTTCATTGCGGATGATCAGGTCCATAAGATCCTCCTTTTCTTTTTCTTTCATTATACACGGCGAATATGACAGTCCGGTGACAAAAGGAACAGAAATGTCGCATTCCTGCGCACCGCTGCGTGTCATATTGAAGAATTGAAAACACCCCTCACGCATATGTCATTCTGAGAAGCAAAACAAAGAAGGGTCTTATTCTCTCCCTCCGCCTCGCTGCGCTCGGCACCTCCCCCATCAGGTGGAGGTGATGCAGAAGCGAGACTCGTTCTGCTGCGCAACTTTCGTCAGGGAACGATCGAAGCATGGATTTTCGACCTTCCCTTCCCGTGGAGGTGTCGGCGTAAGCCGACGAAGAGGTAGTTTTCTGCCTCACAAGAATCGTACGAGGCGGAAAACCCACGGTCCGCTTATTTCAGTCCGAAGAACGCGCAGATCTTTGCGATCGCGAAGTCCATCTTTTCGGGCGACTGGAAGCGGTGGTCGGCGTTTTCGACCGGCTCAAATTCGATCACGTTGTCCTCCGCAAACGCCTTGACCGCGTCGAACGGGACGATCTCGTCCTTCGTGCCGTGTACAATGAACAGCTCGTCCGCGTACGGAAGAAAATCCCGCTGCCGTAGATCCGCCTCTTTGACGCTGTCCAGAAACGCTTTGTCGATCTCGACCTTGCGGTCGAAGCCGACCGGCACGGGCTTGCCTTTTTTGATGCGTTCGAGATCGGCTTCCGTCATGATCGCGTTTACAAACACGTCGTACAGCACGACGGCGGGACAGCGCAGCGCAAGCTTTTGAAACGGATCGCCGTGCTCGGAGAGGTATTTCAAAAAGAGATACGCGCCGAAGCTCGTTGCGTGACCGAGCAGCGCGGCGGAAGGATACCGCGTCTTTGTCCAGTTGAGCACTGCGGAAAGGTACGCGTCGCAGTCCGAAAGCCGCAGCGTTTTTCGGGCGTCGTCGCCGTGGCACGGCCAGTTGAAGGTCAGAACGGCGACGCTGTGGTTTTTGTCAAGCAGGTGCTTCGCAAGGCGCGCCGCCGATTTGTTGTCCTTGTCGCTGCCGAAGCCGTGCCCGCAGAGCACGACGGTTCTGACGTCGTTCGGATCCTTTATATAGAGCTTGCAGCGAATGCTGAAGCCGGAATCGTTGATGTTGAAGTATTTTTCCATGGTCGTTTCCTTTTGCGGTTCGCCGCGGCTGTCCGCCGGGCGGGTGCTGAAAACCGGTCTGTTGAAAAAAGAGGGCCTGCGCCCTCTTTTTAACCAACCACCAGGTTGATGATGTTTTTGACGACGATCGTTTTGCGGATCGTCTTGCCTTCGACAAACGGCTTGACCTCGTCGAGCGCCAGCGCGGCTTCGACGATCGCGGCGTTTTCCATGCCGACCGGGAGCTTGACCCGCGCGCGGACCTTGCCGTTGACCTGCACGCCGTATTCGATCGTGTTCTCGACGAGCGCATCGGGATCGTAGGCGGGCCATTCCGCGTGGTGCAGCGGCGCAAAGCCGAGCTTTTCGTTGAGCTCCTCACTGATGTGCGGCGCGACCGGGTACAGCAGCATAAGCAGCGTGCGGAACTCGTCCTTTGTGAGCGAGCCCTTTGCGTAGAAGTCGTTGACGAGCGACATCATCGCGGCGATCGCGGTGTTGAACTTCATGCGCTCGTAGTCCTCGCCCACCTTTTTGATGCAGGCGTTGACCTTCGTGCGCATCCCGTCGTCGGTCCATCCTTCGCCCCTGATCATGTCCTGCAGTCTCCAGACGCGGTCGAGGAATCGACGGCAGCCGTTGGCGGATTCGTCGCTCCATGGCGTTGCGGACGTGTAATCGCCCATGAACATGACGTAAAGACGCAGCGTATCCGCGCCGAGACGCTCGATGACGCTGATCGGGTCGACCACGTTGCCCTTGGACTTACTCATCTTGTCGCCGTCGGGTCCGAGGATCAATCCCTGATAGGTACGCTTCGCGTACGGCTCGGGCGTGTTGACCTCGCCGATGTCGTACAGGAAGTGGTGCCAGAAGCGCGAATACAGCAAGTGCCGCGTGACGTGCTCCATGCCGCCGTTGTACCAGTCGACCGGCATCCAGTACTGCATCTCCTCCGGATCGCAGAAGACCTTGTCGTTCTTGGGATCAATGAAGCGGAGATAGTACCAGGAAGATCCCGCCCACTGCGGCATCGTGTCCGTCTCGCGCTTTGCTTTGCCGCCGCATTTTGGACAGGTGCAGTTTACGAAAGATTCGATCCGCGCAAGCGGGCTCTGCCCGTCGGTGCCGGGCGCAAAGTTCTCGACATCCGGAAGCCGGAGCGGCAGCTCTTCATACGGAACGCCGACCGTGCCGCACTTCGGACAATGGATCAGCGGGATCGGCTCGCCCCAGTAGCGCTGGCGGTTGAACGCCCAGTCCTTCATCTTGTACTGGACGCCCTTTCTGCCGAGCTTGTGTTCCCCGAGGTAGTCGAGCATCGCCGCGATCGAATCCTTTTTGTTGTCGTACGCGTTCAAAAAACCGGAATTGATCATTCTGCCGTCGCCGGTGTAGGCTTCCTTTTCGATGTCGCCGCCCTCGATGACCGGAATGATCTCGACGCCGAATTTATGCGCAAACTCCCAGTCGCGCTGATCGTGCGCCGGCACCGCCATGATCGCGCCGGTGCCGTAGCCCATCATGACGTAGTCCGCGATGAACACCGGGATCTCCTTGCCGCTCACCGGATTGATCGCCGTAAAGCCCTTGAGCTTCACGCCGGTCTTTTCCTTCGAAAGCTGCGTGCGCTCGAACTCGGTCTTTTTCGCGCAAGCCGCGCGGTAGGATTCGACCTCGTCCCAGTTTTCGATGCGGTCTTTGTATTTATCGAGCATCGGATGCTCGGGCGCGATGACCATGAACGTCACGCCGAACAGCGTGTCGCAGCGGGTCGTGTAGATCTCGAGCGTTTCGGGAACGTCCTTGATCGCAAAGTTCACGAACGCGCCGACGGACTTGCCGATCCAGTCGATCTCCTGCTGCTTGATCGAGTCGGGATAATCGACGTCGTTGAGCCCTTCCAGAAGCTTGTCGGCGTACGCCGTGATCTTCAGATACCACACGTCCTTCGGAAGCTGCACGACGTCGCTGTGGCACACGTCGCACTTGCCGCCCTGCGAATCCTCGTTCGAAAGAACGACCTTGCAGTGCGGGCAGTAGTTGACCAGCGTCTTTGCGCGGAACACAAGCCCGTGATCGAACAGCTTCCGGAAGATCCACTGCGTCCACTTGTAGTAGTCGGGCAGGGACGTGGCGATCTCGCGCGTCCAGTCGAACGAATAGCCGACGCGCTTCATCTGATCCTTGAAATGCTCGATGTTCGCGGTCGTGATGTCGTGCGGATGCGTGTTCGTCTTGATCGCGTAGTTCTCGGCGGGCAGACCGAACGAGTCGAAGCCCATCGGGAACAGCACGTTATAGCCCTGCATGCGGCGCTTGCGAGACAGTACCTCAAGGCTCGTATACGCTTTGATATGCCCGACGTGCATGCCCGCGCCGGACGGGTACGGAAACTCCACGAGCGCGTAGAATTTCGGCTTTGTATGATCCGCTTCCGCCTCAAAGCAGCGGTGCGCGTCCCAAAACGCCTGCCACTTCTGTTCGACGGCGTTGAAATCGTAGGTATCAGCCATAAAAAGCTCCTTTCACCGGTTGCCCGATAGATACAATAGGATATAACTTTTCCATGGCGTTTGTCAACTGCTTTACAAGATTTTCGGGATATGATATACTGAAAAAACATCGGATTGCGGCGGTTTTGCCGCGAAAGGAGACCATATGATCGGCACTTATTTGTTTAAGATCGGCAGCTTCGGCGTACCGGCGATGGGCGTATGCGTGCTCGTCGGCGCGATCCTTGCCGTGCTTTTGAGCTGGATCCTGAGAAAACGCACCGCGCTGGACTGGAACGGTGAGGTTGTCGACGCAATCATCGCGGCGGTTCTTTTGGGCTTTGCCGGCATGAAGATCCTCTACTGGATCGTGACGCCGAACGTGTTCAAGTCCGCGTTCTCGAACGGCTTTTTCCAGGGCATTTTAAGCCTTCTCATGGAGGGCATGGTCTTTTACGGAGGGCTCATCGGCGGGATCCTCGGGGTTTTCCTCACCGCGCGGAAGAAGAAAAAGAACTTCTTCGAGTTCACCGATCTGATGGCGCCGTGCTTCTGCGTGGCGCACGCGTTCGGCCGCGTCGGCTGTCTGCTTGCGGGCTGCTGCTACGGCGTAGCGGTCGGCGATCAGACGCAGTTCGGCGTTCTGACCTACAAGGGCGCGCTTGCCGTGAAGTACCTTGACGGCACGATGCGCCTGCCCGTGCCGCTGATGGAAGCGATCTTTCTGCTCATCCTCTGCGAAGTGCTCGTGCTCGTCTACTGCACGGAGAAGCATCTCGGCAGGACGACCGGCGTGTATCTCACGGCATACGCGGTCTGGCGGTTCGTGATCGAGATGTTCCGCAGCGATGCGGCGCGCGGCAAGTTCGGCCCGCTCTATACCTCGCAGTGGATCAGCATCCTGATCCTTGCGGCGGGCGTCGCGCTGCTGCTTCTTGCAAAGAAAATGCAGTGGAAGAAGGGTAAGCCGTTCAAGGTGTTCCGGGAAGAGGAGCTGACCGTGCCGGAAGCGGACGCCGTACCGGAAGGGACCGAAGAGCCCGCCGAGGAAGGGATCCGGCTGTTCGACGAGGACTCTGAGGAGGAAACCGAAGCGCCTGTCGGGAAGGAAGCCGAAGCCGCTGAGGAAGCGGAAGAACGTGCGGAAGAGAAATCCGAAGCCGAGGAAGAAGCCGTCGAGGAAGCGGAGGAACGTGCGGAGGAAGTGATCGAAGCCGCGGAGGAAGCCGCCGAGGAAGCGGAGGAACGTGCGGAGGAAGAGCTCGAAGCTGCGGCGGAAGAAGTCGAAGCCGAAGAGGATGCGATCAAAAACTGGGTCAAGGAAGCCCTCGGCGACGAAGACAAATAACGAATGCAACGAATAAAAGCGGCGGGTCAAAAGCCCGTCGCTTTCTCTTTTTTGGGAGCGTTATCCCAGCCGGACGTACTTTGCGGGGTCCTTTGCGACGCCGTCCACGGTGATCGCAAAGTGCAGATGCGGCGGAAGCGCGCATTCGGAGATCGCGCTCGTGCCGACCGTGCCGATCACATCGCCCGCGTTCAGCCGGTCGCCGACCTTGACGCGGACGTCCTCGCCGAGATTCGCATAGAGCGTCGTGCGTCCGTTCGCGTGGCTGACGGTGACGGTATAGCCCAGGGCGTCATCCTTTTCGACGCGCTCCACAGTGCCGGCGAACACGCATTTGACCTGCGTGCCGGCGTCCGCCCTGATGTCTACGGCGGCGTGCGTCGTCCACTGATCGAGCGTCACCGAATACAGGAGCTTGTCGACCGCAAAGCCGAACACGATCTCACCCGAAACGGGCGGCGCGGCTTTGCTCGGCGCGCTTGCGGGCTTCTTTGTGGGCTCCGGGGTCAGCGTCGGCAGCGGGATCGCGGTCGGGACCGCCGTCGGGACGGGCGTACTCGGCTTTTGGAGCACCGCAGCGGTCGGCGCGTGCAGAATGCTTCCCAGCCGTTCGTCCTCCGATTTTCCGACGATCACGATCGGCGCGTCGTCCGCGGGCGCCTGCGCCTCGCTCTCCTCCTCCGGCTTGTCGAGAGCCAGCAGCAGGATCGCGGCACCGATCACGATCAGGCACACCGCCAGCGCGATGTAGAATCCGTTGTTTCGCAAAAACAAGCGGAAGCGTTCCATACGGTCATTGGTTTCTTTCATCGGTTCTTCCATTTTTATCACCTCGGCTGTAGTATGGACGCGTGTGAAAAAATGTATACCGAATCGATTGCCATATTTTTTCGGGTATGATAGGATGAGCGTATGAAGAGACGGACGTTTTATTTTTCATTGATGCAGGGCTTTTGCTTTACGGGCGCGTGTCTCGTGTATTCGTACACCGAGCGTCTTTTGCTGCATCACGGTTTTTCGACCGGCGCGATCGGCGCGATCCTTGCGGTTTCGTATCTGTTTGCAATGGTCTTTCAGCCGCTGCTTGCGGCAGCCGCGGATCGCGGGCGGCGTGTGACGCTGCGCCTCGGGATCGCCCTTACTGCGCTGCTCTCCGTCGCGCTTGCGGCTTCGGCTTTGATCGGCAAAAACGCGCCGGTGCTGTTTGCGGCGATGATCGGCGCGCTCTCCGCCGTGTCGCTGACGGCGCAGCCGCTGATCAATGCGACGGGCTTCCATTACATCAACCGCGGGCTCGATCTGGATTATTCGTTTGCTCGCGGCGTTGCAAGCGTCGCGTATGCGCTTGCGTCGCTTCTGCTCGGCGCGCTTGCGGCAAAGAACATCGATTCCATGCTCTGGGTCTTTCTTGCGGCGCAGATCGGGCTTCTTTTGACGGCGATCTTTTTTGCCCCGCACCGTGAAAGCGTCACCGTGCGCGAAACGGGCGGAAGCCTTCGGAACGTTTTTTCGCGGTATCCGAAATTTGTGCTGTTCTGCGTCGGGAATCTTGTGCTGATCGTGCCGCACATGATCATCAACAGCTACCTTGCCAGCATCACGAACGTCACGGGCGGCGACATGAGCGTGATGATCGCGATCGCCGCGCTCGTCGAGTTTCCGGCGATGACGGCGTATTCGCACATCCGAAAGAGGATCCCGGACTGCGTGCTGCTCGTTGCGAGCGCTTCGGTGTACCTTCTCAAGACCGGACTGCTGCTTGCGGCGGCGTTCCTTTCGCTCGGCGCATGGGCGGCGTACGTTTCGTCCGCGCTGCAGATGCTGTGTTACGCGATCTTCGTGCCGGCGGCGTCGTATTACGCGAACGACGCCGTTTCGGAAAGCGACCGCGTCAAGGGACAGATGCTTCTGACCGAAGCGGGGCTTGCGGCAGGCGTTTTCAGCATGCTGCTCGGCGGGCTTTCGATCGAGCGTTTCGGCGTCGGCACGACGCTGATCCTGTGCGAGATCCTCGTCGCGGCGGGCGTGTTCATCGTATGGCTCGGCGTGCGGCGGGGAAAACAAAGCATCTCATGAAAAGAAGCTGCCCTAAGGATGGGCAGCTTCTTTTTTGTTTGCGAAAAGATTGTTATTCGGCGGGCAGATAGAACAGCGGATTGTACGGGATGCCGTCGATCAGAAGCTCGTAGTGCAGAATGGATTCCTTCTCCCCTTCGGTCTCCGGAAGATGCGCGATCGTTTCGCCCTTCGTCACATGCTTTTCGAGCATCAGCCCCGGGACGGCGGTGTTCGCGCCGAACGCGATCCGGGAGACGAAGTCCTCGTCGTGACGGATGTCGATCACAAAGCCGAGCCCTGCGCGTTCGCCCATGAAGATCACCGTTCCGGATTCCGGCGCGATGATGCGCGTTTCCGGCGCGGCGGAGTAGTCGACGCCGTAGCGCATGACGCCGGTCAGAAGACCGTAAAGTCCCGCGACCGTTCCGCGGATCGGGTGCACAAAGGACAGCGACGCGGGCGTCGGACCGAGCTGCCCCTCCTGCGGTGCGGGGACTTCCGGATCGCCGATCACGATCTCGGGTCTGCGGTAGGAGCCCGTAAGCTCCGTTTGCGCGCTGCCGACGCCGAGCGGCGTGTTCAGGGTTTCGGTCTCGGAAACGGGCATGCCGTTCTGATACAGCGTTTCGGTATAGACGAGCGTGCGCGCCGGTGTGCCGAGCTTTTTGAACATGCGCGAGCCCTCGGGCAGCAGCGGCGTACGGGCGGTCTGCGGTTCGATCGTTTCGGTGCGGATTTCAACGCGCTCCGCGGTGCGGCGCACCGGGATCAGGGAGCGGTCCTTCCGGAGAAGATTCAGCGCGGCGTCGTATTCGAGATAATCCACGGTTCCGTCCGCCGGAAGCGTCGAAAGCGCCGCGTCGATCGACGCGGTCAGAAGCACCGCGTTCCCGCTGAGGTTTTCTGCGGCGCATTCGCCGAGGAAGCTGCGGACGAGGTATTCCGCGACCTCGCGGTTTGCGACCGCGAACAGCGGCTTGCCGTCGACAAGAAGATTGACCGCTTTTTCGGGATAGACCGGCTGCGGCGTCGTGATCACGGGGACCGGCGTCGGCGCGGGCGTGCGCACATAGACGTCGTCTTCCTCCGTTTTCGGCTCCGGCGTGACGACGGTGACCGGCTCGGCGGCGAGCGTCTTCGGTTTTGTATCGGAAAGGAACATGGGCAGAAGGACGGCGAGCGCTGCAAGCACGAGCGCAAAGCTCCCGATCAGGATCCAACGTTTTGCGGTATCCTTCATAACGGCCGCTCCTTTCCCATTTTTGTGCAGTATACCATACCGCAGGGGGAAAGGAAACGATTCCGTCAAAAAATTAACGGATTCACAACAATTTCTCCGAAGGAAAGGCTTTCCATCGGCGGAAAGATATGATATGATATAAATGCATAAATATAGGGCGCGGGATCGTCTCCCAAAACCCGGGGATGAGGTGCAAGAATGTCACACTTAACGGATGAAGAACTGTATTACTTCAACGAAGGAACGACAAAGACGGCGTATCGCTCGCTCGGCTGCCACCGGGTCGTGAACAACGGCGAAACGGTTTGGCGGTTCTCGGTCTGGGCGCCGAACGCAAGAAGCGTAGCCGTCGTAGGAGACTGGAACGGCTGGAACCAGGACGCCGACCGGATGTCGCCTGTCGGCTCGACCGGCGTATGGGAGATCCTCATCGGGATCGCCGTGGAGGGTCAGTTCTATAAGTACGCGGTCGAGGGCCCGTACGGCGGCGTTTCGATGAAGGCGGATCCGTACGCGCAGCGCTGCGAGCCTGCCGGAACGGCGTCGATGGTCTGGGAAGCGGGCGAGTTTCCGTGGACGGACGCGGACTATCTCTCGCGCTGCACAAAGCGGCACAACGAGCCGATGAACATCTACGAGGTGCATCTGGGTTCCTGGCGCAAGGGGCTCGGCTACCGCGAGCTTGCGACGGAGCTGGTCGATTACGCCGTGGACATGGGCTACACGCACATCGAGTGCATGCCGCTGATGGCGTATCCGTTCAATCCGAGCTGGGGCTATCAGGTCACCGGCTACTATGCGCCGACGACACGTTACGGCACGCCGGACGATCTCCGGTACTTTGTCGACTGCGCGCATAAGAAGGGGCTCGGCGTCATCATGGACTGGGTCCCCGCCCACTTCACCCGCGACAGCTACGGGCTTGCGTACTTTGACGGCACGCCGACCTATGAGCATCCCGACTGGCGGCGCTCGGAAATGAAGCAGTGGGGCACGCTGCTGTTTGACTACGGCAGAACGCAGGTGCAGAGCTTCCTCGTTTCCAACGCGTGCTATTGGCTCAGAGAGTTCCACATCGACGGACTTCGCGTCGACGCGGTCAGCTGCATGCTGTACCTCGATTACGGCAGAAACGACGGCGAATGGCTGCCGAACCAGTACGGCGGCAAGGAGAACCTCGACGCGATCAACCTCTTCCACAAGATCGCGGCAGCGGTCAAGGAGATACCCGGCAACAAGATCCTCATCGCAGAAGAGAGCACGGCGTTCCCGCGCGTGACGAACAAGCATGAGGACAGCTTAGGCTTCGATTATAAATGGAACATGGGCTGGATGAACGACATGCTGCGCTACATGCAGATGGATTCGCTCTACCGCAAATGGCATCACGACAAGCTGACGTTCTCGCTGATGTACGCGTTCTCCGAAAACTACATCCTTGCGTTCTCGCACGACGAGGTCGTGCACGGCAAGCTGTCGATGCTGAACAAGATGCCGGGCGATTACTGGCAGAAGTTCGCGCAGCTTCGTCTTCTGTACGCCTATCAGATGGCGCATCCGGGCAAGAAACTGACGTTCATGGGCATGGAGATCGGTCAGTTCATCGAGTGGCGGTTCGACGAATCGCTCGACTGGATGCTTTTGGACTATCCGAAGCATGCCGAAATGCAGTGCTATGTGCGTGAGATGAACAAGTTTTACCGCAGCACGCCCGCGCTCTACCAGCGCGACGACGACTGGAACGGCTTTGACTGGATCGCGGTGGACGACGCCGTGCATTCGATTGCCGCGTTCGTCCGCAAGGATGCGGACGGCAATCCGGTGCTGTGCGTGTTCAACTTCACGCCGGTCCCGTGGGACGATTACTGCCTCGGCAGCGAGGAAGCCGGCACCTATTCCGAGATCTTCTCGACCGACGCGCCGTACTTCGGCGGCGGCGGAATGTCGTTCAATGAGCCGGTCAGGACGGTCGAGGAGCCGTTCGGCAAGTTCCGTCACCGTCTTCAGGTGAAGCTTCCCGCCTACGGCGCGGTGTTCTTCCGCTTCACACCCGATCCCAAGCCGAATCAGAAAGGAGCAAAGGAATGAAAAAGAAAATCGTCTGCATGCTGCTTGCAGGCGGACAGGGCAGCCGTCTCGGCGTCCTGACGTCCAGCATGGCGAAGCCTGCGGTCCCCTTCGGCGGCAAGTACCGTATCATCGACTTTCCGCTTTCTAACTGCGTGAACTCCGACATCGACACCGTCGGCGTTTTGACGCAGTATCGTCCGCTTGCGCTGAACGCGTACCTCGGCACCGGTCAGCACTGGGACCTCGACCGCACGAACGGCGGCGTATTCGTGCTTCCGCCTTACATGACGGAGCACGACGGACGGTGGTATTCCGGCACGGCGAACGCGATCTGGCAGAACCGTTCCTTCCTCGATCAGTACGATCCCGATTATGTGCTGATCCTTTCCGGCGACCACATCTATAAGATGGACTACACGAAGATGCTTCGGTTCCATATCGCGAACAGCGCAGCGGCGACGATCGCGGTACTGAAGGTTCCGATGGAGGAAGCGCATCGCTTCGGCATCATGAACACGGACGAGAACGGCACGATCGTTTCGTTCGAGGAAAAGCCGAAGGTTCCGAAGAGCAACAACGCTTCGATGGGCATCTATATTTTCAATTGGAAGCTTCTGCGCGACTATATGGAACGCGACGACGCCGATCCGAACAGCGAGAACGATTTCGGCAAGAACATCATTCCGAACATGCTGAACGCAGGCGAAAAGATGGTCGCCTATCCGTTTGAGGGATACTGGAAGGACGTCGGAACGATCCAGAGCCTTTGGGAAGCGAACATGGATCTTTTGGGCGAACAGCCGGTGCTGAACCTCAACGATCCCACATGGCGCATCTACACGCGCAACCCAGTCATGCCGCCGCACTATACCGACGCGAGCGCGGACGTTAAGAACAGCCTCGTCACCGAAGGCTGCGTCGTCCGCGGCAAGGTCGTTCATACGGTGCTGTTCTGCGGCGCCAAGGTCGAAGCGCGCGCTGTGGTTTCCGATTCGGTCGTGTTCCCGAACGCGGACGTCGGCGAGGACTGCTATGTCAGCAAGGCGATCATCGGCGAGAATGCGGTGATCGGCAAAAATGCGCGCATCGGCGTTCCGCCGAAGGAGGGCGAAACGGTCGACAACCGGCTCACCGGCGACATCGTGCTGATCGGCAACGACGTGACGATCCCCGCCGGCGCGGTGATCCCGCGCGGCGCGGTCGTGACCGCAGAAACGCTCGGACAGTTTATGAACGGAGGAAAAGAAGCATGAACCAGGAAGCATTCGGTCTGATCTTCACGGGCGAAGCGAACCCCTATATGCGCGATCTCGTGCTGTCCCGCGCGGTCGCGGCGGTGCCGTTCGGCGGACGCTACCGCTGCATCGACTTTCCGCTGTCCAACCTTGTCAACACCGGCATCCGCAACGTCGGACTGATCGTGCAGCGTAACTATCATTCGATGATGGACCATCTCGGCACCGGCAAGGAATGGGACCTGAACCGCAAGCGCGACGGTCTTTTCCTGCTCCCGCCGTTCTCCACCAAGGACAATACCGGCGTGTACCGCGGCGATATCGACGCGTTCCACTCCGTCATGCAGTACATACGCCGTTCCAACCAGAAATATCTGATCATCTGCGGCAGCCACACCGTGTTCAACACAACGTTCGATGCGATCTTAAAGCAGCATCGCGAGACCGGCGCGGACATCACCATCATGTATAACGAAGATCCGCGTTTCTTCCCCGAGGAACAGAACCGCGATCTGCGGCTTTTGCTGAACGACGACGGAATGACCATCAACGGGCTGGAATGGAACCCGCGGCATCCGGGCTCGAACTTCCGTTCCTGCGAGATCACCGTCATCGACAAGGACCTCTTCGAGGACCTTGTGGAGGAAGCGTATTCGCGCGGCTACGTTGATTTTGTCCGCGACATCATGCTGCAGAAGACCAAGGAGCTCAAAATGATGGGCTGGCGCTACGACGGCTATGTGGCGCGGATCGATTCGGTCAACACCTATTTCATGCACAGCATGGAGCTTCTGAACGCATTTGCGGCAAAGGATCTCTACAACATGCGGCATCCGATCTACACCAAGGTCAAGGACGAGATCGCGTCGAAGTACGGCGATACGGCGGACGTGCACAACGTCGTCATGGCGGACGGCTGCGTGATCGACGGCACCGTCGAGAACTCGATCGTGTTCCGCGGCGTCACCGTGGAGCGCGGCGCCGTCGTTAAAAACTCCATCCTCATGCAGGGCGTGACTGTCGGCGCCGGCGCGGTGCTCGACCATGTCATTCTCGACAAGAACGTCACCGTCAACGCCGGACGTCAGCTCACGGGATACGAGGGGATTCCGCTCGTGTTCCGCAAGAATCTGACCGTCTGATCGAATCGCGAAAGGAGAATCATCATGAAAATTCTGTTTGCGGCAAGCGAATGCTTCCCGTTTATCAAGACCGGCGGACTTGCCGACGTCGTCGGCTCGCTGCCGAAGGAGCTCGTCAGACAGGGCGCGGAGGCAGCGGTCATTTTGCCGAAGTATACGCCGATCGGCGATTACTACATCCTGAAAATGCAGCACGTCTGCCACTTCAATCTGCAGCTCGGAAGCTATTCCGTGTTCTGCGGCATCGACAAGCTCGAACAGGACGGCGTCACGTTCTATTTCGTCGACAATCTGGCGATGTTCGGCGGCGAGAAGATCTACACCGGCGACGAACAGGAGGGCTTCCGTTTTGCGTTCTTCTGCCGCGCCGTGCTCGAATCGTTCAAGCACATGAACTATTATCCGGACATCATCCACTGCAACGACTGGCAGACCGGTCTCATTCCCGTGCTTCTGAACGATCAGTACCGTACGCTCGAAGGCTATCGCGATGTGCATACGGTGTTCACGATCCACAACCTGAAGTTCCAGGGCATCTTTGACTGGCATCGCATCAACAGCGTCCTCGGATTGAACGAAGGCTACTTCTCTCCGAACAATCTGGAGTTTTACGGACTGCTGTCGTTTATGAAGGCGGGTCTTGTGTTCGCAAACCGTATCACGACAGTCAGTCCGACCTACGCGGAGGAGATCCGCACCGGCTATTACGGCGAACGTCTTGACGGACTGCTTCGCGCAAGACAAAACGTTCTGTCCGGTATCCTGAACGGAATAGACGGAATATCATTCGATCCGAACACGGATATGCATATTCCCGTTCACTTTAACGCAGCAGATCCGTCCGGCAAGAAGCTCGATAAGGCAGCGCTGCAGGAAGAGCTTGGTCTGCAGAAGCGTGACGTGCCGCTGATTGCTATGGTTACGCGTCTGACAGCGCAGAAGGGTCTTGATCTGGTTACCTGTGTATTGAACGATATCATGCGCATGGATTTGCAGATGGTCGTTGTCGGCACCGGCGATCCTTATTTTGAGAACGCTTTCCGCGATGCGCAGTACCGCTTCCCCGGCAGATTTGTCTGCTGCCTCAGACACGACGAGCAGATCGCGCGCCGCGTCTATGCCGCAAGCGATATCTACCTGATGCCGTCGCAGTTTGAGCCGTGCGGATTGAGTCAAATGATCGCGATGCGATACGGATCGATTCCGCTCGTAAGAGAGACCGGCGGACTTCGGGACAGCGTTCTTCCGTATAACTGGTATACAGACGACGGCAACGGCTTCAGCTTCCATGATTACAACGCGCACGACATGCTGCATGTCCTTGAACATGCTGTCGGCTATTGGTACGACGATCGCGATATGTGGGCGCGGTTGATGAAGCGTGCGATGCGTACGGACTTCTCCTGGGCGGCTTCGGCACGCAAGTATATGGAGCTGTATCGCAACCTGCTCGGACTTCCAGAGGAAGCACCAGTCAAGCCGGTCCGCAAACGCGCGCCGCGCACCGTAAAGCCCGCCGAAGAGAAGCCTGCAGGTAAACCCGCGGCAAAGAAATCGGCGGTAAGAAAGACAGCGACGACAAAGACAAAGAAACCCGAATAATCGACACAGAAACGGAACAGAGCCGCAAATAGCGGCTCTTTTTTATGTTTCACATGAAACAATCGGATGCACGGGTCTAAAATGTTTCCCGTGAAACATATAAAAAAGGCTGCAAACGTCTTGCATATTTGACAGCGTTACGATATAATAAAGCGGAAAAGGAGCGGTTATGGGCAAGATTATTTCTATTACAAATCAAAAAGGCGGCGTCGGCAAAACGACGACTGCGATCAATCTGAGTGCGTGTATTGCGCAGACGGGGCGACGTGTTCTGCTGGTGGACCTCGATCCGCAGGGAAACAGCACGAGCGGGCTCGGCGTAACGCGCAAAAAAGACATGCAGACGAGCTATGACGTGCTGATCGACGACGTACCGGTACAGGACGCAATCCGCAAGACCATGATCGATACGCTGGACATTCTGCCGTCCAGGATCGAGCTTGCGGGCGCAGAGGTCGAGCTCGTGAGTATGATGGCGCGTGAACAGCGTTTGAAGCAGACGCTGTCGCAGGTCGCGGACCGTTATGATTATATTTTTATCGACTGTCCCCCGTCACTCGGGCTGCTGACGCTGAATGCGCTGACGGCGTCGGATTCTCTGCTTGTTCCGATCCAATGCGAATACTATGCTTTGGAAGGACTGTCTCAGCTGATGAACACGGTAAAGCTTGTACGAAGAAATCTGAACAATAAGCTCGATATCCAGGGTGTTGTACTGACGATGTTCTCGTCACGTCTCAATCTCTGTATACAGGTTGTGGAGGAAGTCAAGAAGTATTTCCGGGAGAAGGTCTACAACACGATCATCCCGCGATCAGTCCGTATGAGCGAAGCGCCGAGCCATGGTATGCCGATCACGCTGTATGACGCGCGCAACATCGGCGCCAAGGCGTATACCAATTTAGCGGAAGAATTTATCAAACGGGAGGAGCCAAATGGCAAAGAATAAGGGACTCGGGCGCGGGTTGGACGCGCTGCTGGATGAGATCGAAACGCCGGATGCGCCGCAGGACGGCAAATTCGAGGTAGATCTCTACGATATTGATACGAATCCGGATCAGCCGCGCAAGACGTTCGACCCGGAAAAGCTCGCCGAGCTTGCTTCCTCCATAAAGCGTCACGGCGTTGTGCAGCCGATTCTGGTCAAGAAAAACGGCGCACGGTATACGATCGTCGCCGGAGAACGCCGCTACCGTGCCGCGAGAATGGCGGGATTGATGACGGTTCCGGTCGTTTTGACGGAGATCGACGAGGATGCGGTTATGGAGATCTCGCTCGTTGAAAACATTCAGCGCGAGAATCTGAACCCGATCGAGGAAGCGGCGGCGATCAAGTTGCTGATGCAGCAGCACGATCTGACGCAGGAGGAGGTTTCCGAGCGCGTCGGAAAGAGCCGACCGGCGATCGCAAACGCGCTGCGTCTTCTCACACTTGCGAAATCCGTGCAGAAAATGATCAAGGACGGGCGCCTGTCTGCAGGACACGGCAAGATGCTGGCAGGCGTCGGCGATCCGCGCTTGCAGATGGAGCTGGCGGAAAAGTGCGCCGAGGGCGAATGGTCGGTACGCCGTCTTGAAGATGAGCTGCGGTTTGCGGAGATGCCGAAGCGCAGGCATAAGGAGAAGCCGGAACCGACGCCGGAATTTCGCAACGCCATGCACCGCATGCGCGCGGAGCTCGGAACAAAGGTCTCCGTGCAGGGCGATGAAGACAAGGGCAAGCTGATCATCCACTATTATTCGCGCGAGGACCTCGATCGGATCTACCGTGTCATCGTAGGGAACGAATAGGCGAAAATATATACATGAAAGGAACGGGATGCCGTTCCTTTTATTTGTGTTGGAATTTACGCGGAAAGGATCCTTCGGTGCGGGGCATTTGGGAATGGCGTAAGCGGCGGGGCGTCCGGGAGTAGCGTAAGCGGCGGGGCGTCCGGGAGTAGCGTAAGCGGCGGGGCGTCCGGGAGGACGCCCCCTACGGACCGTTTGCGCATAGCATAAGCCCTCCCCCAACGGACCGTTTGTACACAGCGTAAACATCCCCTTACGGATCGTTTGTACATAGCATAAACTCTTCTCTTTTGGGGGTGGTGCGGTCAGGCGGAAGAGCTATGCAGCGTATAGTCGTCTCATCAGTCGCGGGAGATGACAGTTTCTTTTCGGAGGGGAAGCCTTGACGAAACAGGACGATTCGGAGCGAACGATAATCTATGAATGATGCGCATGAGATGAATGAAAAAATGAACGGAAAATATAATAAATAATATATTTTTCAAAATCACAACATGTTGTGGTTGAGCAAATTATTGAATACAAATGTTCAAAAAATGGTAATAAAATATACAATATAATACTTGAAATTGATTGAAAAAGATTCTATAATAGACCATGGTATACCATGCATATGGTATGAGTAAAAATATGCAGTCCCGGCGGGAACCGGGAAATAATAACCAGAAATCTCCTATTACGTGAGATCATAACAGACGGAGGAAAAAAACATGTCTAAGATGAACAGGATCCTATTCGGCAGACGCACCTGGGCGATCATTGTATCGTTGATCATGGTGCTTCAGTTGTTGCCTCTGGCAACCATTGCCGACAGCACCGCGGGCAGCGCCATCGCGGAAGACACGGTCACAATTGACCGCAACGGCGACGTCGTAACGGACGAAGTCGGTCTTGAATCCGATGGCTGGAAGCCCGGCAGGGGCGACGACGACGGCGACGAACCGGGCGAAGACGAACCCGCGCCCGGCGGTCTGATCGGCGATCTTCCGACCGAAACGGAACAGCCGGAAAACCCGGTTGACACCGCGGAGCCGGAAACCCCGGTCGACACCGCAGAGCCGGAAACCCCGGTCGATACCGCGGAGCCGGAAACCCCGGTCGACACCGCAGAGCCGGAAACCCCGGTTGAAACCGCGCAGCCGGAAGCTACGGATTCGCCCGCTCCCTCGGAGAGCCCGGAAGATCCGGAAATCGCTCCCAGCACCCCCGGCATCAGCCTGTATTTCCCGGTCGTATTCGTGGACAAGGACGGTAAGGTTCTTGTCCGTAAGTCGATTTTGTCGGGCGATCCGATCGGTGAACTTCCGGCAGCTCCTGTTATCGAAGGCAGAACGTTCCTCGGCTGGTTTGCGGAGAACGGTAAGCGCGTCTATGCGACCACGAAGGTCACGGGCATGATGCGCATCAGCCCGAAGTATGACGGCGACGAAGTTCCGGAGGAAGAAATGCCTGCGCAGACCTTCACTGCCACCACGCAGAAGAAGGTCCGCATCAACGCGACCGTGCCCGAGGGCGTCTTCCCCGCCGGTACGACGATGAAGGTTACCGATCTGGAGCCGGACAAGACCAAGGCGCTCGCGCTGACCATCGTTTCGGAAAGCGAGTACCGCGACGCGGTCGCAGTCGACATCACGTTCTATGACGCGAACGGCAAGAAGATCGAGCCCGCAAACGCAGGCAAGGTCCGCGTGGAAATGAACGCGGGCAGAAAGCTCGAAGGTGAAACCTTCAAGCTCTATCACGAGACCTCCAAGAACGTCCTCTCCCTGATGGGTGAGGCGTCGCCGTACGGCGCAAACTTCGAGTCCTCCTCCTTCTCCGTCTACATCGTCATCGGTACCGGCGGCGAAGAGGAGTATGCGCGCGTAACGGTGAACTTCTACCGCTACGGCGAAACCACGCCGGTCACCATCCTCGTCAAGCCGAAGGATATGGAAACCGACGCCATGTTCGAGAAGGTCGTTTACGATCCCGGCCCCGGCACGCTACCGAGCGGCTACCTGTTCGCAGGCTGGACGACGGTCTCCAACTGGAACGCCGCTACGACCGGTATGACCTTTGACGCGGTTCGCAACGACATCCGCGCGACGCTGCAGCGCAACACGGACAGCGACGATACCAACAACTTCGTCGATCTCGGCGTTACGCTCAACTACTACGTCATGGCGTTCGAGTCCTGCACCGTTACCTATAAGGATCAGCACGGCGCTGCGATCAAGACGGACGTCGTTCGTCTGACCAACGGAAGTGCTTCCTATACGGTCAGCACCTCCTATACCCCGGAAAAGACAACGCAGGCGTTTGAAGGCTGGACCACCTCCGTGCCCACCGCAAACGGCGATACGTATACCTACAATCCGGCGGTGACGGACGCTAATCTCTATAAGGTAGGCGAAGCGAGCGGCACGTTTACGGTGACGGGCAACGTCACCCTGTATCCGTACATCCGTACCGGTTTCTGGCTGATCTTCGACAACAACATTGAACAGAATAACATCGTCTACTTCGGCGATAAGGATGCGGATAAGACCTCCGGTACCTATTACGGTCCGGTGTTCTATTCGAGCGACGATGTAACGGTTCAGCCCGCGGATCCGGAGCGTACCGGTTATACGTTCGCCGGTTGGTATACCGATATAGAAATGACGACGGAATTTACCTGGGGCGGCACGCTTTCCGCAGATACCACGATCTACGCGAAGTGGGATCGCGCGACAGCTTCCTATACCGTCGTATACATGACGCAGATGCCGACCGATGCACTGAACGACGACGTCACCGACAATACCTACGAGTATTACGCGAGCATGACGCGTGAGTGGGTGTACACGACGCGCGACGGCTCGACCGGTTACTACTTCGTCTTGCCGGGCGATACGGTCACTGCGTTAACTTACGGAACGGTCAACGACTCGACGCTGGCTTCCGGCGACATTCCGCAGACCACGTTCTCGAATGGTTCATATAAATTCTCCGAAACGATTACGTCGCTCGGTTCATACTTCTATTACAGTGACAAGAACGCGAGCAGCTCCGTGGTCGTCAAGGGCGACGGCTCCGCGATCCTGTACGTGTACTATGACCGCGTTGCGATTACTTATAACTTCATTACCGATAGTAGCTGGCAATATAAGACGATCAGCGGCTATCAGCTTGCGTATAGTGGTAGTTATTACTACATCAAGGTCAACGGTTCGTGGCACAGAATGTCTGGTTATCCCGAAGACGTTTGGAATTGTTATAGTATTGATTACCTCTCCGGAAATACTATCTATTATACATACAGACAAGGCGGCACTCAGTATCATGATACCACGTTCTCTACAAGTGCATATTCCGTAACCGACCCGATCACCTATACCGGCTTGTACGGCGCACCGTTCGATGCGAACAACTGGCCGGATTCCGGCAGCGGATACGCCTGGTTCGTAGAGGATTCCAACTATTTCCATAACACGCCGGTCAGCACCTTTACCTATCTGTCTGGCGCTCCCGAAGGCGCAACGACGATCAACCTCTACTTGAAAACGCTTTCGTCTTCGACCGACACGGCAACGATCCACGTCGTGTATTCGAATCCGGAGACGGGGGCATGGACGGACGAGCCTGAAGATTATACCATTCAGGCGAACAGAGGTCTTACATTTACGAACAATGAATACTACACCTGCTATGGTTACAACCGGACGCGGAACAGCGTGACGAACGGATTTACTTCCAATACCACGCAGATGTCCATCTGGTATAAACCGAGCAGCACCAGCGGAAAAATCACGATCAACACAACAACCAAAGAAATCTGGGTCTATCTGCAGCTCAGAAGTTATCAGCTCCTGTTCGAGTCCAAGACCACGGCAGGCAGAAGAACGGAGACGCTGAATTATACCCAGAGCTTTGCGCCGTTCGAATACAAGAACGGACAGCTGTATATTCCGAACGACGGCGGCGACGGTTACTATTTCGACGGCTGGTATTATGATCGCTCCTACGAAGATCCGGTCGATTGGGCAAACGATACGATGCCTGCGCAGAACACGGTCATCTACGCCAAGTGGAACCCGATGCGCTTCCGTATCGTCATGGACATCACCGGCGGTCCCGAAGTCGGTCTGACCCGTGCGGACGTCCACTTCCCGCAGGACGTGGTTGATCCGGATACGGGTGTGCTGACCTCCGGACAGGCGATCTCCTTCCGTTTAGACGCGGGCGAGCAGGTTGCAAACTCCCTGAACGCGGCGACCGCCGAGGGCTGGACGCTCGCGGGCTGGTACCTCGACGAAGCGCATACGATCCCGTTCAACTTCAATCTCGGTATCTATAAGACCACGAGCGGGATGGATATGACCTACGGCGAACTGCCGCTTGCGCAAAAGACCGGCACGATCCCCGGCGGCGGCGGCAGCTACTCGGACAGCGATGAGGACGACCCGACCAAGGGCGAATACGTCCGCGGCCGCCTCACCATCTACGCCGCATGGCGTAAGGATGTGGAAGGCGCTTCCGGTCTGAATATCATCTATCAGGCAGGCGACGGTACGTTCAGCGGCGGCGCGACGTCCTTTGAGGATCCGAACCCCTATTCGATCGGTTCCGAGGTCTGGGCACAGCCCGGTTCGACGCCGAACGATACGGAAAAGGTCTTCTCGCACTGGGTCGTCCAGAAGTGGGAGAACGGCGCATGGGTCGACACCGACACGTTCGCATACCCCGGCGCGTCCTTTGTTCCGGACGAGACCTACGCAAAGGTCACCGAGAATCAGGACGGCAGCAAGACCTATACGATCCAGCTTCGCGCAGAATATAAATCAGCTGACGAAGAAAGCGTTCCGACGCACATTGACTGGTACCGCAACGACGGTTCCGGCGGCACCGTGCGCCAGGATACGAACCTGCTGATCAACGAGGCGGTCACCATCCCCGGTGCGCCGAGCCGCACGGGTTACGACTTCCTCGGCTGGTACAAGAAGTCCTTCACCGAAGAAGAAATACAGGCGATGGGCGGCAACGTTCCGACCTCGTATGCATGCACCGCGCCGAACTTCATCTGGTATAATGGCACCGGCTACTATGCCGACGCAGCATGCACGCAGGGCTGCTCGCAGGTCGCGGCGGACGAATGGCTGCCGTACGACAACCTGTACGCGGTCTGGGCGCCGCATGAATACGACGTGCGCTTCAACGCAAACGCGCCGAGCGGCACGACGGCTTCCGGCTCGATGGACCTCGAGCACTTCGAATATGACGAGCAGAAAGCGCTGACTGAGAACGCGTTCACCGTTCCGAATTATAGATTCCTCGGCTGGTCGACCTCCGCAACCGGCGGTGTGGTCTACACGAACGCACAGGAAGTCAAGAACCTCACCGCAGTCGACGGCGCGGTCGTCGACGTGTACGGCGTGTGGGAGCTCGACGTAGCGACCGTCACCGTGCACCATTATCTGCTCGGCACGACCACCCCGGTCGCCGAGGATGTAACGGAAAGCAAGACCATCGGTTCGAGCTACACCGCAAACGCGGCGACGACGTTCCTTGCGGGCTTTTCCGGCTACTCGCTGACCGCGGCAAGCTACGATCCGAGCCAGACGGTCACGGTCGCTGCGGGCGGCAACACCATCATCATCTACTACACCCTGCCGCTGACGATCACGGTCGCGCAGAAGGACGTGCAGTACAACGGCAGCGAGCAGTACGGCTATGACGCCGATACGGTCTCTCAGAACGGTACGGCAAACGGCATCACGGTCGACGGTCTTTTGAACGGCGATACCGTGACGCTGAACTATACCCCGTCCTCCGGTACGGACGTCGGAACGTACACCAACGGCAGCTTCGGCACACCTTCCGTATCGAATGCGAGCGGTGAAGTTTCCTATTATACTATCACCCCCACGGCAGGCGCGCTGAACATCACCAAGAATACGACCGGCCTCACCGTCACGGCTGTTGATTACAGCGGCAAGTACGACGGTCAGGCGCACGAAGGCGGCGCAACGCCGAGCGTGACCGACGGCACGACGATCGAGTACAGCACCGATGGTTCGAACTGGAGCACCACGGTACCGAGCATCACGAACGTCGGCACCGTCACCTATCAGGTGAGAGCCACCAACCCGAACTACGCGACCGCGACCGCGACCGGCACTCTGACGGTCACCCCGCGTGAGATCACCCTCACCTCTGCGGATGACAGCAAGACCTATGACGGCAGTCCGCTGACCAACAGCACCGTTACCGTCGGCGGCGACGGCTTTGTCGAAGGCGAAGGCGTTACCTTTAACGTCACCGGTACGCAGACGGATGTCGGTCACAGCGACAACACGTTCACCTACACGGCGAACGCGGGCACGAACCTCAACAACTACACGATCGCGACGCCGGTGTACGGCACGCTGACCGTTAACCCGCTTGCGATTACCGTCACCATCACCGGTAACACCGACACGAAGCCCTACGACGGAATTGAGCACACGGTCACGGGCTACACCGCGACGGCGAGCAGCAGCCTGTATAACGTGAACAGCGACTTCACCTTCACCGGCACGGCGAGTGCAAGCCGCACGCATGTGGTCGAGGGCAGCGACACGGACGGCAAGACCGAAATGGGCCTTGCTCAGAGCCAGTTCACCAATACGAACAGCAACTTCACGGTCACGTTCGAGGTCACCGACGGTTATCAGGAGATCACGCCGATCGACGTCACCGTCACGATCGTCGGTCACTACAACACGACGAACTACGACGGCGCCGACCATACGGTCAACGGCTACGACGTGACGAACATCTCGAGCAGCCTCTATACCGTGGACGACTTCACGTTCAGCGGCACGGCGAGCGCAACGCGCAAGGAAGTCGGTACGACGTACATGGGTCTTGACGAAAGCCAGTTTGTGAACAACAACACGGACTTCGGCACGGTCACGTTCAGCATCACCGACGGTTACCAGACCATTTCCGGCGCGAACGAGGTCATCGTCACGATCGTCGGTACGCAGCAAACGCTCGACTACGACGGAGAAACGCATACCGTAACCGGCTACGAGATCACGAGCATCAGCAACCCGCTGTTCACCGAGAGCATGATCACGTTCACCGGCACGGCGAGCGCATCCCGTACCAACGTGGTCGAGGGCACGGACACCGACGGTCAGACCGATATGGGCTTGACTGCTGCGATGTTCAGTTCCAACGACCCGAACTTCCCGACGGTCACGTTCAACGTCACCGACGGTTATGTCAAGATCAACCCGATCAACGTCACCGTGACGATCGTCGGTGCGAACCACCCCGATATGTACGACGGCAGCAAGCACGAGGTCGACGGCTACACCGCGACCGCGAGCTCCGCGCTGTATGACGTGGACCACGACTTCACGTTCAACGGCACGGCACACGCAGAGCGTACGCACGTGGTCGAGAATGGCGACGCGACCGGCAAGACCATGATGGGCCTTGCGGCGAGCCAGTTTGTGAACAACAACAATAACTTCAACGTGACCTTCAACATCACCGACGGTTATCAGGAGATCACGAAGCGCACCGTCACCCTGACGAGCGCAACCGACAGCAAGGAATACGACGGCACCGCGCTGACCAACAGCAACGTCACGGTCGGCGGCGACGGCTTCGTCAACGGCGAAGGCGCGACGTACAACGTCACCGGCAGCCAGACGGTCGTCGGCAACAGCTCGAACGCGTTCACCTACACGCTGAACGAGGGCACCGACGCGAACGACTACACGATCGGCACCGTGCCCGGCACCCTGACCATCACCGACCGCACGAGCAAGTTCGAGATCAACCTGACCCCGAACGGCTTCACCACGGTTTACGACGGCGAGAACCACACGGCGGCGGGCTACAAGCTCACCGGCGCGGACGCTGAAGTTTCCGCAGGCGGCACGAGCGGCGAGACAGTCACGTTCGTCATGAACGGCGTCACCTACACCATGACCGGCGTCACGACGACGAACCCGGTCGAGGTCAACGTCAACGCATACCTCAATAAGCTTCAGGGCACGCCCGTCATCAAGGATGCGAACGGCAACGACGTCACCGCGCAGTTCACCGTGAACGGCATGACGAGCGTCGGCATCCTGATGATCAGCCAGAGAACGCTGACCATCACGGTCAACGAGCGCACGCTCCCGTACAACGGCAGCGAGCAGTACGGCTACGACATCGAAGGCTTCGTCTCCGGCTCGGCGACCGAATACACGATTGACGGTCTTGTCTCCGGTCAGACCCTTTCGATCGACTATACCCCCGCCGCCGGCACGAACGCGGGCACGTACAACAACGGCAACTTCGACGTCAGCTCGCTGGTCATCAAGAGCGGTGACACGACGGTCCAGACCGGTTCGTCCAACACCACCAACTATCTTGTAAAGACCAACGTCGGCAAGCTGATCATCACCAAGATCAACCTCGAGATCACGATCACAGGTCACACGGCGAATGAGACCTACAACGGCTCGAACTACACGGTCGAGGGCTACGACGCGCAGGGCAACAGCAACCTGTTCGACGCGAGCAAGATCGTCTACAACGGTTCGACGACGATCACCGAGAAGGACGTCGGCAATTACCCGATGGGTCTCGACAAGGATAACTTTAGCTACAACGATCCGAACTTCGAGACGGTCACGTTCACCGTCACCGACGGCCGGCTCGTGATCAACAAGGCACAGCTCACGATCACGGTCATCGCCCAGAACTATACCTACAACGGCACGGCGCAGGGCGAGAGCAACGCAACCTATACCACGACGCCGGTCACCTTCGGCGAAGAAGGTGAGACCGTCACGATCGCGGATAAGGTCACGGTCGAGGGTCTGCAGGGCACCGACGCGCTGACGAGCATCACGCTGAACGGCAATGAGACGGACGTCGGAGTTTATACCGACAAGATCGTCGCGACCAACCCGATCGTCAGCGGCGGTGTCGATAACTACGACGTCACCATTGTCAACGGCAAGCTGACGATCACCAAGGCGCCGCTGATCATCACCATCCGCGGCAACAAGGCGGAATATGATTACGACGGCCAGAACAAGACCGTCTCCGGCTACGTCGTCGAATACGACGGCTGGTGGACTGAGGACGGCGACGAGCTCGTCGGCGAAATCGAATACGATAAGAACGGCACTTCGGACGGCAGCGAGCCCGCCGGCTTCGCGCTGGGTCTGAAGAGCGGCGTCACCGCAGAGGTCACGAAGAAGAATCCGGGCACGTATCCGATGGGTCTTGCCCAGAGCAGCTTCGAGTACGATGCGTTCATGGCGACGTACGGCGGAAACTACACGATCCAGTTCAACGTCATCGACGGCGAACTGAAGATCAACACGACGGACCTGCCGATCAAGATCACGTCCGCAACGAAGGAATGGCCGTACGACGGACAGACCCATAAGGAGGACGTCTACACGGTCACCTATGACGTGCTCGACGACAACGGCGACGTCACGGAAACGAAGACGATCACGGCGGACGAAGGCTCGAACGGTCTCATCTTCACGCTCCCGACGGGCGACAAGCTCACGATCACGTCGACCGCGGGCGGTGTCAGAGATGTCAGCGATAATCAGCAGGACAACAACACGTTCAGCTACGTTATCGACAATCAGGACTTCTACACCAACGTCACGACGGAATACGGCGAGCTGTCCATCACGCCGATCAACGTCACGGTCACCCTGCACGGCAACACCGGCACGGCGCCCTACGACGGCGAAGGTCATACGACCACCGGCTACACGGTTGACAGCATCCAGATCGACGGCGTCGACACGACGCTGTATAAGGAGACCGACTTCGGTCTCGTAACAGGAAAGACCGCTTCCGCGACCCGTACCCATGTAGTCGAGAACGGTGACAATTCCGGCAAGACCATGATGGGTCTCACGAAGGACGACTTCGAGAACAAGAACACGAACTTCGCAACGGTCACCTTCGTCTACACCGACGACGGTTATCAGGAGATCACGAAGCGCGATCTTACCCTGACGAGCGGCGACGCTACGAAGGCATATGACGGCACGGCACTGACAAACGATGACGTCGAAGGCAAGAATGCGAACGGTCTGACGGACGAGACCGGCTGGGTCGAAGGCGAAGGCGCGACGTACGAGTTCACCGGCAGCCAGACGCTGGTAGGTTCGAGCGAGAACGCATTCACCGTCACCTTCAACGAAGGCACCGACGAGAACGACTACAACCTCAACAAGACGGAAGGCACCCTGACGATCACGGACGACAACATCGATCCGAGCCTGATCGTGACCAAGAACGACGGCAAGGCGGACGATGAAACCTACGCCGAAGGCGAGACGGTCACGTTCACGATCACCGTCAAGAACATCTACGATAAGGAAGTCACGATCACCCTCGCCGAGATCACGGGCGTGACGCTTACGCAGAGCACCTTCACGAACGTACAGCCCGGCGCGACGGTCACCACCACGGCGACCTACGTCATCGCGCCTGCCGATATGGCAGCGGGCAGCTTCATGAACACGGTCACCGCAACGCTGGAAGGCAAAGACTATGAAGCCAGCGATACGGTCCACACCGAAGAAGTCGAAGCTGAGCTGACGGTTACGAAGACAGCGGATCCGACAGAAGGCGTCGGCGTAGATGACACGATCACCTACACGGTGGTTGTGAAGAACACCGGCAACGCAACGGTTACGGGCATTACGCTAAGCGATACGCTGGTCGAGCTGACGGGCGAGAATGCGCAGTCGTTCGATCTGGCGCCCGGCGCACAGAAAGAGATCACCTACACGTATACGGTACTGCAGAAGGACGTCGATGCGGGTTCGATCGAGAACACGGCAACGGCGACCGGTAAAGATCCGAACGGTGATACGGTAACTGCAAATGGTACTGCAATGGTCACCACAGAAGCTGCGGCGGCTAAGCTGAGCATTACGAAGGAAGCAGAACCGACGAGCGGCGTAGCGGTCGGCGATACGATCACCTACACGGTGGTTGTGAAGAACATCGGCAACGTCAGCGTCAAGGAAGGCAAGCTGGTCGACGACCATGCAGACCTCTCCGACAAGACGTTCACACTGGCGCCGGATGAAGAAGCGACCTTCACGTACACCTACACGGTAACGCAGGATGACATCGACGCGGGCGAGATCGTGAACGTCGTAAAGGCGAACGCGACGGCAGAACGCGGCGAAGATCCTGAAGAAGTCGAAGCAACGGCAACGGTCACCACAGAAGCTGCGGCGGCTAAGCTGAGCATTACGAAGGAAGCAGAACCGACGAGCGGCGTAGCGGTCGGCGATACGATCACCTACACGGTGGTTGTGAAGAACATCGGCAACGTCAGCGTCAAGGAAGGCAAGCTGGTCGACGACCA
>JAEEGK010000903.1_pt1 | contig 74350 bp, 55 predicted proteins | sample 8958771 | NCBI WGS metagenome assembly JAEEGK01 (sample SAMN16246547, study PRJNA631951) | gut metagenome | biome: gut microbiome; feature: rumen; material: SC-attached | host: Bos | place: Iran: Karaj | collected 2018-10
GGGAGGGGTACAAAAAAAGGGCAAGTGAGCTACAGCGCGCCGCTACAACCTCGTTACCCTTGCTCCGGTCAAGGCCTGGGGGATTGGGAGGGAGCTGGCCGTGTAGGACTTACCCGGCTGCAAAGGTACTGCTTTTTCCCAAACCGACAACTATTTTTTGGATTTTTATTTTATCATCAATTATAACCAATTGATACACAACAAACTCCATCGGGTGATATTATACCCGATTGGCAAGAGAATCGATGGGTTAGAGATGGAACAGGTTGATGGCGTTGCGGTCGGTAGTAGCGCTGACGATCTCAGGGCTCACGCCCATGGAGGCAGCAACAAAGTCGTTAACCAGAGGGATATAGGCACTCTCGTTGCGCTTGCCACGATAAGGAACAGGTGCCAGATAAGGGGCATCGGTCTCGAGCAACAGGCGGTCCAGGCCGATAGCTGGCAATACTTGTGACACGGTGCTTTTCTTGAAGGTGACGACCCCATTAACGCCAAAATAGAAGTCACCACGCTTGCGTATGCGCTCCACATCGGCCTCAGTGCCGGCAAAACAATGGAACACGCCCTGTGGAACGGGGCAGTCCAAGTTGTCCATGATGTCGAGGATGTCATCAAGGCCATCGCGGCAATGGATAATGAACGGTACACCTAATTCATTGCACCAGTGAAGCTGGATGTCTAGCGCATGATGCTGTTGCTCGCGCCATGTCTTGTCCCAGTACATGTCAATGCCAATTTCGCCCACCGCAACAACATGATGCTGGTCTAGCAGCGGTCTCAACTGCTCAAGTTCTGACATATAATCGCCGTTCACCTCCTCGGGGTGCAGCCCTAATGCCAGTGAGATATAATCGGGATAACGCTCATGCAGGGCCACCTGCAATGGCACACTCGCCAGATTCTCACCAGGCAATACGATGTGGCTCACACCCGCTTCGCGGGCACGCTGAACAACGGCATCGCGGTCCTCATCAAAGGCGTCGCAATAGATATGGCTATGGCTGTCAATCAATTTTGATCACGATTTAAAGGTTTACTTGCTGCGACCTGCCAAGCGGTTGGCCAGATCAATGAAAGCCTGCTTGTCCTCATCGCTTATTTTCACGCGGTTGAACGATTCAACAGCCCGAGCATTATATTCGGCAATGACATCTTGAGCCAGTTGGCGAACACCTAGCCGCTCATACAGGGCCGTAACGGCGGGCACCTTATCGTCGCGCGTAGTGTAGGGGTCGTTAAGCCAGTGACGCAACTCGTCGGCATCATCACCTGTGGCGAGCCGCATGGCGTTGATGAGCAGGAATGTCTTCTTGTTGTTCATGATATCACCGCCAATCTCCTTGCCAAAGGTCTTGGGGTCACCCCACACGTCAAGCAGGTCGTCTTGCAGTTGGAAAGCCAGTCCCATATTCACACCAGCTTCATACAGGGTGTCGCAGTCCTCTTCGGTCCCATCGGCCAACAAAGCTCCAGTCTTGAGGGCACAGCCGAGCAGCACCGATGTTTTCAAGCGTATCATGTTGATGTATTCATCGACAGTTACGTCATTGCGATCCTCAAAATCCATATCCCATTGCTGACCCTCATAGATCTCGATGGCGGTCTTGTTGAACAAATCCATCACAGCCTTGTTCCCGGTACGGGCAATGAACTGGGTGGCCAAGGTAAGCATTGTGTCGCCGCTCAGGATAGCTGTGTTGCTGTTCCAGCGACGATGTACGGTTGGTTTGCCTCGACGCACATCGGCGTTATCCATCACGTCGTCGTGTAAGAGCGTGAAATTGTGAAACATCTCAACGCCCAACGCTGCATCTAGAGCGATATCTTCCTCACCACCAAGCGCATCACACGCCATAAGGACAAGGACGGGGCGCACTCGCTTGCCGCCCAGTGCCATGTGATAGGCGATGGGTTCATACAACTGGCTAGGCTGTTCGGGATAAGGGATAGCGGCAATCGCCTGATTAACGGTATCGAGATAGGTTTGGAACGTCTTCATTTTTTATAGTCATTTTTATATTTCACAATCACTTCACTCCTTTTTCAGAGCCGCCTGATAAGCTTTTTCAAAGGTGGTAAAATCCTCTGGAGAATAGATGCCGCGCAATTCTGCGATACGGGCATTGATGTCGGCCATGTCAGCATCGGGCTTATTCGCGTCATCGGCGAGGGCCACCCCCAGTGCGGCTGGGCGCGAGGCCTGGGCATAAACCCGCATCTGCTCATGTAGCGACAATTTATCAACCGTGGCCTGCAACGTGCTGTCAAAGACCTCCACGTGGCGGTCATAGCCAAATGTGTAGCACAGCCAGTGAATCAGCGACAAGTGGTCGGCGGCCGAGTCCGGCTCATCCTCTTGACGCATGAGTACCTCAATCATCGTTTGGCACTTACGCTGAGCCAATTCGGTGGGTGACAGCACAATGACATTAGCAGCCTGGAACAGCGAGTCACGGCCATCGGCCAGCAACGGCTCGGTAAAAGCCCGGTTGGCCGCCTTGATCTCCCATGGCCACGTCAGGCTATCGTCGCGCAAGGCGTTAAACCGCTGCACCACTTGACGCATCGCCACCGTGTCGCCCCAGGCCTTCATAAACTCGCGGCCCAGTGCGTCGCCCCGCTTTGTCGCCTCGCTGCATGCGGTGAGCAACAGCATCATGGCAAGCATCAATATCGGTAGTTTTCTCATTTCTTTTCTTCGGGAAATATGGATAGATACAGCATCTTGTCTTTTTCTTTCAAATAAGCGCGGAAAGCCTCGTCAAAGGCTCGCACCGCAGCCGAGTCACGTTTTAGGGCATACGCGCTCTGCTTAGCCTTGGCATCCATCACAGCGCGCTCCATCGCCAGGGTGTCGGTGTGGTCAACCGCAACCAACGCTGCCGCCGACCTCATGCCGCTGTCACGCGCCTCGGCATCAAGTGGCGATTTCTTTTCGCCACAACCCGTCAGCAGCAATATCGCGACAACCAATAATTGCACCAAGTGTTTCATGTCATTCATCATGTTATGGCACAAAATTACAAATATTTGAAATAATTCTAACGTATATAGCCACTTTTTTAGCATTTTTCAGTATATTTGGCCTGTTATTCATTTACTCAATTCTTTCAGTTATGGACAATCTTGAATTATTTAAGTTAATCGGACTTGAGGAGCAGGATGCCAACATGGCCATGGAAGTGTTCTGCCAAGAATATAGTGCGATTACAGGTACCCCAGAAGATGAAGTGTTGAGCGCCTTGAGTCTGCCCGAAGACCTTGAGGAGCCCGTAATCAATGATGAGGACCCTGTGAAAACCCCATATTCTATCAATTTCTTGCAATCGTTTAAAAACCTTGTCACGAAATGGTTCAGAGAAGAAGAGTTGCCTCTTGCCAAACGCATCTCAAGGATGATCTCTAACTCTATATCTGATATCGAGCCCGTGAGTGAATTCGTGAAAATCGCAGCTCACGTTTACGGTAATCGTGATGACTCGATTCTCCCTGAGCAATGGCAATGCTTGGGAAATGAATTCAACGGCATCAAACTTGACGATGACAAGTCGGGACTGCAGGCGATGCTGTACAAGCGAGATGATGAAAAAGTGTCACGGTATGTGTATGCCATCGCCGGAACACGAAATGCCAAGGACTGGCTCACCAATTTGGGGCAGGTTGTAGGCTTCAGCGACCAGCATGATCGCGCTGCCGAGGCTGCCGAGCAGCTGGTTAAAGAACTCGGCCAAGAGAACCTGAAAATGGTAGGACATTCCAAGGGTGGTGGCCAAGCGGCCTATTGCTCATTGCGCACCGGTTGCGATGCCATCACATTCAATCCCGCTGGCCTGGGGCTCTACCGTTTTAACCTGAAGGACTGGATTTCACCGCGTATCGACTCTTTTGTCATGACCACCGACCCGCTTAACATCTTCCAACTGGCGGCCCAACTCATCGCCATCGATATCACGGCCGACGGCTCGGTACACTACGTCAAGCCCACCGAAGATATGCCCGTCAACATTGACACCACCCACGGCATGAATGCCTTCCTGCACATTCTGGAAACTCACTTCAGTAACAGCTCCAACTGACACTTATTGTGCCCACAGGCACTAGCCCAGATAGAGCGCTAAACCCATGTCGCCGTTATCTGTTGTGATAAAAATGAGTCATAGCAAGTATGTTTTTTTTGTTTCTCATTATTTTTGACTACTTTTGTGGGCAAATAATCAACATTAAACAAAAATAATGACTTGCAAAAAGATTACGATTGCCATTGACGGACATTCGTCAACGGGTAAAAGCACAATGGCTAAGACGCTAGCAAAGCGCATTGGCTACGCATACGTTGATACGGGTGCGATGTACAGGGCTGTGACGCTGTTCGCCCTTCGCAACAAGCTCATCAAGGGCAATAAGGTCGATGAGAAAGCGCTTAAGGAGCACCTCAAGCGCGGCGACATCGCCATCACCTTCCGCCCCACCAAGGACGGTAAGAGCGTGACTGTCCTCAACGGCCGCAACGTGGAGCGATACATCCGCTCGATGCGCGTGAGCAACGTGGTGAGCATCATCGCCGCCATTGGCTTCGTGCGCAAGGAGATGGTCAAGCAGCAGCAAGCCATGGGCAAGGACAAGGGCCTGGTCATGGATGGCCGCGACATCGGCACAGTAGTGTTCCCCGATGCCGAGATGAAGGTCTTTGCCACCGCAAGCCCCGAGGTGAGAGCCCAGCGACGCTTTGACGAGCTGCGTGCCAAGGGAGACACGACCACCACGTTTGAGGAGGTGCTGGCCAATGTAAATGAACGCGACCGCATCGATAGCACCCGTGAGGAAAGCCCATTAAGACAGGCCGAGGATGCCGTGGTGCTCGACAACTCCCACATGACCTTCGCCGAACAGGACGAGTGGCTGTACCAGCTTTACCTGAGTAGAGCCACCATTTGACCGCTAAAGGACTATAAGGCGTTTATCTGTCAATCAGGGTGTTGATATGGCTATCATCGAGATCGATAAAGGTTCGGGATTCTGTTTCGGAGTGACCACTGCCATCAGCAAGGCCGAGGAGGAGCTCAACAAGAGCGGGCACCTCTACTGCCTGGGTGACATCGTGCACAACACTGCCGAGGTAGACCGTCTCGCCAGTCGAGGCCTCGAGACCATCACACATGAGCAATTAGAGCAGCTGCACGACGTGAAAGTGCTGCTGCGGGCCCATGGAGAGCCACCTGAGACTTACGAGACCGCTCGCCGCAACCGCATCGAGATCATCGATGCCACCTGCCCTGTGGTCCTCAAACTGCAACAGCGCATCAACACTGCCTATAACACCCCCGACCCCGCCAACGCGCCACAAATCGTCATCTACGGCAAGCGAGGGCACGCCGAGGTGCTGGGACTCGTGGGACAGACCCAAGGTCGCGCGACCGTCATCGAGAATATTGACGAAATTGACAAAATAGACTACTCTCGCGACATCCACCTCTACTCCCAAACCACCAAGAGTGTGCAGGAATTCCAGCACATCGTCGAGGAAATCAAGCAGCGCGTGCAACCAGGAGTGGTTTTCCGCAGTTTTGACACCATCTGCCGCTCGGTGGCCAACCGCATCCCGCAAATCCGCGAGTTTGCCCGTCAACACGAGCTCATCCTGTTTGTTAGCGGGGCCAAGAGCAGCAACGGGCGCATCCTTTTCGCCGAGTGCTTGGACGCTAACCCTGACTCCCACCTAGTAAGCAGCGAGGAAGATATCGACCCCGCCTGGCTTGTGGGAAAGGAACGCATCGGCATCTGCGGCGCCACGTCAACCCCCCGCTGGCTCATGCAGCGCGTGAGCGACACCGTTCAACAACTCATCGACACCAACCACAGCACAAAAACGAATAATAGCATATGACCAAAAAGAACCTTATCATAGTCATCGTGTTGCTTGCGCTCATCGACCTCGTCGCGGCAGGATGGTATACATCCCGAAGCATCGAGGCTGGCAACGGGAGCCAAAACTTCTTTGACCAACGTGACTCCACCGAGGCCATTGCCATGGCCGATACCGTGACCAGCGCTTCACAAGCCGATGAATTTGATAAACTGCAGCACAATACCTATTATTTCATCTCCAACACACCCGCTGTGGCCGGCAATAACAACTCCTGTTACACCAGCATCAAGCACGTGAAGGTGAAATGGCCCAAGAAAGTGAATGGTGACGAAGAGTTAACCGAACTCAACAAGGAACTCATCAAGACAGCCTTCAACAATAGCCAGTCACAGCTCAAGGATGCGCGTTACACCTATCTGAATACTCCCGTGTTCAACAAGTCGGTCGGTGACGATTACCGCACGCTCGTCAAGGCGCCCACCATCTATCCGACTTATGGAAACGTCAACCAGGTCCTGGTTTATCCTTACATGACCTCACAGCGGCTGCTCGTTATGGAGGTCGACAAGGTCGAGTATGACGGCACTTCAACCGACAAATCCAGCATCTTTGTCCACTATGACCGCCAGAATGGACGAGTTCTCTCGCGCATGAATATCCTGCAGGCCGACGCCACGCTGGAAAACAAGTTGCTTAAAATCATCAACAAGAAAATCGATGACTTGAACAGGGGTCGGAGCGAGGAGCGCAGGCTGCAACACGCATTGAACGTGCCTGCCGAAATCTGCTGCGGCAAGAAGGGAATCACGTTCCTCTTCAAGCATGGATCAATCTCTGACAGCAACATCGAGATACAGGTCGATTACGACAAACTGGAGCCCTTCCTCACCCAGGAGTTCAAGAAGTTGCAAGCCAACAACGAGGGATTCAAAATCTTTGATGACGACATCAAACCCGAGCCCATCAATAGCCGCAGCTATGAAGTAAAAAAGGCTACTCCTGCACCAGTCAAACAAGAGCCAGTAGTCAAAAAGAAGAAAAGATCATACTACAACAAGTACAATAATGGCTACAGAAACTCCTACAAGCATGGTTACAAGAGGGGTTACAGGAAAAAAGGCTATTATAATCAACAGGGTGACAGTACCGTCAAGCCAACACAAACCACGAAGAGGAGATATAGCGGGGCAAAGCGTAGATCTGGACGTTACGGTTACGCTGGTCAGCGGCGTTCGAGCCATCGCCGACGGTAAGCCCTTTGGCTTCCAGCGCATTGCGCATGGTGGATAAGGCCAACTCAGGATCGTTGTTTTTCTCGCTCAGGTGGCATAGGAACACGTTGCGCAAGCCCTCGTGGTAATGATCGGCAACAAATTGCGCCGCCACAGTGTTTTCCAGATGACCGTCGTCTTTTTTCACGCGGTCCTTGAGGAACTCGGCATACCCGCCTTCCTCAAGTTTCTTCAAGTCATAGTCACACTCAATCATCAGGTAGTTGGCGCGACTCATGTAGTAGGCGGCGCGCTCGGTGATCGAACCCATGTCCGACCCCACGACAAAGCGCTCGCCCTCATACTCGATGCTAAACCCCACGCTCTTGACGTCGTGCTTAGTCTCAAAGGCCGTAATCTCCATATCCAAGATCCTGAACGGGATTTCCTTGAAGATGGGCACATGGTGGTCGCGGATGCGGCTTGAGATGCGGCAACGCTGCAGCATCTGAGCCATCACGCCCATCGTGCAGTAAACGCTGCAATGGCATCGGTTAATAGCAGGATACAGGCAGCACATGTGGTCGTGGTGGGCATGTGTAAGCAGCACACCCTTGACCATGTCGGGGCTCACGCCATTACGCTCCAGCTCGGCAAACGCCTCGTCAAGCGTGAGGGCCGACTGTTTCTCGGGGTTCTTTTTCTTGCGGTGATACTTCACCGGCTCCCTGATGCCAGCATCAATGAGGACTCCGCCGCGGGGAGTGCCCAGGTAGGCGCAGTTGCCGCTGCTACCGCTGCCAAAACTGATAAAACACAGTCCCTTGCCAACGCCAGCATAACGCGGTTTTTCTTCCTTTTCAGTAGTCGACGGCTCTACATGTGGCGTATCGTCGCCATCCACGTCAAACGCGATCTTCAACGGGCGGCCGTCGTTGGTGTATCCTTTATATTTGTGTCCAGCCATGAGTGGGTAGATTTCAATGGTATAGCAGGAAAATGGTGGGTATCTTGTGATAGTCATAGTGGCTTTGCCGCCACTCCCCTATCGTGCGCGTAATGATGCGCTGGTTCTCGCCCGTAATGTCGCTCGCCACACACAACCGCATCCCTGCTGGCAACAACTTGGCCAACTCGGCGATGAGCTGGTTGTTGCGGTAGGGCGCCTCAATAAAGATCTGCGTTTGTCGCTCTCGCTCGATGCGACGGGTCATTTCCTTGAGGCGCGCTTGACGTGCCTGGGCTTCCACTGGCAGGTAGCCAACAAAAGAGAAACTCTGGCCGTTGAAGCCCGACGCCATCAAGCTCATCAGGATGCTCGACGGGCCCACCAGCGGGAATACCATGTAACCCTTGCGCTGAGCGATGCCCACGAGGTCGGCACCCGGGTCGGCGACAGCGGGACAACCCGCGTCGCTGATCAGGCCTACGGCCTCGCCGCGCCCGATGGGTTCAAGCATTGCCTCTAGAGCGGCAGTGTCCTTGAGGTCAGTGTGTTCGTTAAGTTCACTGAACGTTAGGCTGTCAATGTCAATATTACGGTCACATTTCTTGAGAAAACGGCGTGCTGAGCGCAGGCTTTCGACCACAAAATAACTGATCTGACCCACAACCTCGAGGTTGTAAGCCGGCAACACCCTATCCAGCGGGCCATCGCTTAACTGGGAGGGAATCAGGTATAAACCAGCGTTTAATGCCATCTCCTGCTTGATTACAATTTGCAAAGTTAAGTATTTTTCTCCAACCATGTCTCATTTCGACCCTACTTATTACACCAAATAATCTATAAAAAACAGTGCAAATCCATTTCATCAGCATTTAATAATCGTATGCGTCATCACCCGGTTCTATTCATGGCCAATTCACGATAATTCACGAAAAATGGGCTGCAATATTGCTGATATAATTAATTTCAATTATCTTTGCATGTTGCAAACCATCCAAAATGAGTTTAAAAAAAGGACAAATACAGCAAGCTAGGGCGTTACAGGAAAACGATATCACCCAATGCGTCAATACATTGAATAATGGTGGGCTGATACTATATCCCACCGACACGGTGTGGGGCATCGGCTGTGATGCGACCAATGCCGAGGCCGTCAAGCGCGTTTATCAGCTCAAGCAGCGCGACGACAGCAAGGCGCTCATCGTACTCATCGACAACGCCGACCACCTGGACCACTATGTGGTGGATGTACCCGCCATCGCCCGCGAACTTATCGACGTCGCCGTCAAACCCCTCACCATCATCTATGAGGGAGCCTATAATCTCGCCCCCAACCTGCTGGGAGACGAGGACAGTGTGGGCATACGCATCCCTAACGACGAGTTTTGCCACCAGCTGTGCGAGCGTTTTGGCAAGCCTATCGTATCGACATCGGCCAACGTGAGCGGCGAGCCCACGGCTAAAACCTTTGCCGACATCGTTCCCGCCATCGTCAACGGAGTGGACTATGCGGTCCATTACCGCCGTGATGACACCACGCCCCACCACCCGTCAAACATCATCCTGTTGAGTCGCGACGGCACGTTTAAAATCATCAGATAACATTAATAAGTAAATTATGAGAATAAGGCTTGACATCAACAACAAGGCTCACCGGCAGCGCATCAAGTATGTGGTGAGCGACTTTGTGATGTCTTGTCTCGCATGGTTCACCTATAACATTGTGCGCTACCAGATGGGCAATGTCGTGGGATATGACCACCTGACGAGTTACCTGACGAGCAAAATTGTGGTCCTGGGCCAAATCGCCTTCCCGCTAATGATGATGGTGACCTATGCCTTCAGCGGCTATTATAATGAGGTGTGCCGCAAATCGCGCATCCAGGAGTTGCTTACGACAGCCGCCAGTGCAGGAATCAACACGCTGTTGATTTTCTTCGTGGCGCTCATCAATGATGTGATTGGCGTCAGGGGCAGTGACTATGAGATGATCTTCATCCTGTGGGCTCTGTTGTTTGGCTTTGTCTATCTCATGCGCTTTATCATCACCAACAACGCGATTAAGCGCATCAAGTCTCACCGCTGGACATTCCCCACGCTCATCATCGGCAACGGGTCAGCAGCTCTCGCCTTTGCTGAAAAGCTGAACAAGATGCGCTACTCGACTGGTTATGACATCAAGGGATTTGTCAACATACCCGGTGAAAACCCCGTCAAGGGCAATCCGCTACCATGCTATGAACTGGATGACATCAAGGAGGTGTGTGAAGAGGAAGGCATTTGGGAGCTTATCGTTGTTCCCACGCGGGATGACTTTCACCAGACCATGGGTGCCATCAACCGCCTGTTCGCCTTGGGCTTGCCCATTAAGATCTCGCCCGAGCGCTTCAACATGATGCAGTCCCAGGTGCGTATCTCCGACATCTACGGAGAGCCGCTGGTCAACATCTCTCGCAGCAGCATGAGCGACAGCGGCAAGAACATCAAGCGCGCCCTCGACATCGTCGTATCAGCCATCGCCCTGGTTGCGCTCATCCCCGTCTATGCGGCGGTGGGCATCACCATTAAGCTCACGAGCCCAGGGCCCATATTCTACCTGCAACGTCGCATCGGCTTCCACAACAAGCCTTTCAATATCATCAAGTTCCGCTCGATGGTACAAGACGCTGAGGCTGCCGGCAAACCGCAACTCTCCTCGGACAACGACCCGCGCATCACGCCTTTTGGCCGTTTCATGCGCAAGTACCGCATCGACGAGTTGCCCCAGTTCTGGAACGTGCTTAAAGGAGACATGTCAATTGTGGGCCCACGCCCCGAACGCAAGCACTACATCGACCTCATCACCGAGCGTGTGCCTGCCTATGCCCTGCTCCACCAGGTGCGTCCCGGCATCACCTCGATGGGAATGGTCAAGTTTGGTTATGCCAAGAATGTCGATGAGATGGTAGAGCGTGTCAAGTATGACTTGATGTACCTTGACAACATGTCGTTGCTCAACGACCTGAAGATCCTTATTTATACAATTAAAATCGTCTTTACCGGGCGCGGAATGTAATGGCACGACAAACCGCGACACAGGACTCAGCCAAAATGGCGGCCAACGAGAGGGACGGATGGTGGAAACGCCTGATTTTATGGCGTGAGAAACACATTCCCGACAAGACTTTCGTCGTGTTGCTGGCCCTTATCGTGGGCATCGCGGCAGGATTGGCAGCCGTGCTGCTCAAGACGCTCATCGCCCTGATTGCGGGCTTTCTCACGAGCCGCTTCAACATCGAGCAGGGCAACTTGCTCTACCTCGTTTTCCCTGCTATCGGTATCCTGCTGGCGAGCCTGTATGTCTATTATATCGCCCGTGAGCCTATCTCCCATGGTGTGACCCGCGTGCTTTATGCCCTGGCGTTGAAAAAGAGCCGGCTAAAGATCCATAACATGTATTCGTCACTCATCGCGTCGTCGGTGACCATCGGCTTTGGTGGATCGGTCGGTGCCGAGGGTCCTATCGTGTTCACCGGCGCGGCCATCGGCAGCAATCTGGGCCAAGCCTTCAGGCTATCGCCCCAAACGCTCGCCATGCTCGTGGCCTGTGGTGCCGCGGCAGGTATCGCAGGCATCTTCAAGGCCCCCATTGCAGGCCTGCTGTTCACCATCGAGGTGCTGATGATTGACCTCACTGCCGGTGCAGCCATCCCGTTGATTGTCGCCTCGGTGGCTGGAGCGACGGTGTCCTATGTCTTCACGGGCTATAACGTCGAGTTTTTCTTCTCCCAAAGCGAGCCGTTTTTCGCTTCGCGCATCCCGTTCGTGCTGTTGCTCGGTGTCTTCTGCGGCTTTGTCTCGCTCTATTTCATCAACCTCATTGACCGCATCGAGGGGCGTTTCAAGCGCCTTAGGAACCGCTGGGTGCGATTTGCTGTGGGAGGTCTCACTTTGAGCGTTCTCATCTTCCTGATGCCTCCGCTCTACGGTGAAGGTTTTGAAGGCATCACTCGACTCATCAACGGCGATGTGACCGGCATTTTCAATAACAGCTTGTTCTATGGCTATCGCGATAACACGCTAGCGGTACTGCTATTCCTGTTTGCTCTTGGTGCCTTCAAGGTGTTTGCCACGGCGGCCACCAATGGCGGCGGCGGTGTGGGAGGAACTTTCGCGCCATCGCTGTTTGTAGGTTGCATGGCCGGCGTGTTTTTCGCCTATCTGTTCAACCATCTGGGCATCATCGATACCGAGACGCCTCTCAGCATCAAGAACTTTGCCCTGATGGGCATGGCGGGCGTCATGGCTGGCGTCATGCACGCCCCACTGATGGCCATCTTCTTAACGGCCGAGATGACGGGCGGCTATGACCTGTTCCTGCCTCTGCTCATTGTGTCGGCTAGCAGTTACGGCATTTGCCGCATCTTCACGCCCTATGGCATCTATTCACGACGCCTTGCTAAGCGCGGTGAGTTGCTCACCCACCAAAAGGACCGCTCAGTGCTCACGCTGCTCAAGATGGACAGTGTCATCGAAAAGGACTTTGCCGTTGTCCACCCCGACATGAGCCTTAAGGACATGGTTGATATCATTGCTCAAAGCCACCGCAACCTCTTCCCTGTCACCTCTGACGATGGCACACTCATTGGCGTTGTGCTGCTCGACGACATCCGCAACATCATGTTCCGCCCCGATTTGTATCGGCGCATCAATGTCGAGCGCTTCATGTCTAAACCACCGGCTAAAATCACTGTCGGCACACCCATGGAGCAAGTCATGAGGACCTTTGACGACACCGGAGCCTGGAACCTGCCCGTTGTCGACGAGGATGGCCGGTATGTGGGCTTCGTTTCCAAGAGTAAAATCTTCAACAGCTACCGCCAAGTATTGAAACACTACACATATGATTAACAATCTATTATTCATAATGAAGAAAGTACATATTTTTTTCTTGCTTGCAGTCTCATTACTGCCATTCACCACCTGGGCCTCTGAACAGACTGATAACAGCGACCCGATTCTCGTTGACTCGCTCGCAACAATTGGCGAGGAAACCGAACAGGCTATCAACATTGCCGACACGGTGACCGTTTATGCCAACGACACCGTACACACCGTACCAGCATCAGCACTCGAGGGGCGCCTACAATGTGTCTCTATAGGTCCTGATTCTTACAGAAGATATCTGGGCCCTGATTTCCATTTCCTGAAGAACACAACCAACCCAGCTGTCAAGCCCTACAAGTTCATGGACGACCAGACGTGGGTGGGCATCCCGCTGTTCGTGGCCGGCATGATCGCTAAGGGCGAGAAAGAGGCTTTCCGCCAGAATTACAATAATCCGAACACCAAGATTCGCCTCATCAAGTACAATTTCCATAGTGAAATCGACAACTACACCCAGTTCTCAGGCATCGTCCTGACCGCTGGCCTGAAAATGGCGGGTGTCGAGGGCCGCTCATCCTGGCCACGACTGTTTGCCTCGTCACTCGCTTCCTATGCTGTGATGGCTGCTTTTGTCAACGGCATCAAATACACCGCCAGCGAAATGCGTCCCGATGGCTCGACCCGCAACTCATGGCCCTCAGGGCACACGGCCACGGCCTTTGTCGGTGCAACTATCCTGCACAAGGAATATGGTCTGACGCGCTCGCCGTGGTACTCCGTCGCCGGCTATACGTTAGCCACTGGTACTGGCGTGATGCGCGTGCTTAACAACAGGCACTGGATCAGCGACGTGCTCTCGGGTGCAGGCATCGGTATTCTTTCCACCGAGCTCGCTTATGGCATCTGCGACCTGTTGTTCAAGGAGAAAGGCCTGCTGATGAATGACCTCGCCTACTACCCCGACCTGAGAGAGAATCCCACATTCTTTTCCATCTCGATGGGTATCGGCCTGGGCAACAAGAATCTGGTATTGCCCGAAATCAACTTTGAACTGCCCCAGGAACTGCTTGATGAGGGCGAGGATCCCGTGGTACACGTCACCGATGGCCCCTTGAGGCTGCAATTCCGCAGTGCGACGGCTGTGGGTGCCGAGGGTGCCTGGTTCTTCTGCCCCTATGTGGGTGTCGGAGGCCGCTTGCGCGTCAAGAGTACCCCCATCAAGGGGTGGAACCTGTTTGCCGAGAACGAGCACAAATCACTGAAAGAACTCATGACGAATCCCGACCTGCTGAACTCAATTGAATATATGGACCTCACCATTGAGAGCGACCACATCACCGAGTTTGCCGGTGACGCCGGGTTATACTTCAGCCTGCCGTTGTCCTCCCGATTTGCCATCGGGTCAAAGCTGCTGTTGGGTCGCAGCGTGATGGATGACCTCGACGTGACGGCCAAGATGGCAGGTAAACATCTGGACGTCAACTATGAATATGAAGGCGAGGACGATCCACTCTTCTTCAAGACCGATGAGGACGTGTCCTATGACTGGGACCTGATCAACGTTCATGCCTCCAACTCCCTGAAATTTGGCACAGGCCTGTCTTTCACCTACGCTTACAAGAACTCATTCTCCTGGCGCCTGTTCTGTGATTACGATTATGCCCAGAAGACCTATACCGCCTCCTACAGCCCGTTTGAATTCTTAGGCGCAATGTCCCCGGAATTCGCTATCGGGATGATCTTTGCTGGATGGAACATTACAGAGCCGTTGACCTCCAGCGTCAAGAAACACCTGCACCAGTGGGTCTTGGGCGGCTCTTTGTGTATCTCATTCTAAAAACGATGTTTTAAAAAAAAACATTAATCTCGATTGATATGATAAAAACACTTAAAAGATTGACCGTGACCTTAATGCTTGCCGTGACCACTGGCACCGCCTTGGCGCAGTACTACAGCGGCGAGCACACCTTTGACGGCGAGAACAAGCACGAGGCCTCGGTGTCGCTGACCACTGGCAAGAACATCATCACGGGACCCTGCATCGGCAACACCGTTCACTACAAGCACTACTTCAACGACCACTGGAGCGTGGACGGCGGTGCCAACCTGCAGTACACCAAGGGTTTGTATGGTTTTAAGGCCAAGGGTGAATACCACCTGAAGATCAGGTCATTCCACATGTTTGCCTCGGGTGAGTACATGTTCAACCATTACCACGAGTACAACACCAACGAGAACATCGGCAACATGTCGGTGAGGTTTGAGCGCGGCTACTGGGACATCACCCTGGGCGGCTCACTCATCAATTACAGCATGATGGGCGACCACTACACCGAGCCGCTGACGCTCACCTTCGGTGCCCACGCCACGCTGCGCCCTCGCACCCACGAATGGAACGTGGGTCTGCTGTTCCGCAACTATGACGACTTTTATTACGAGAACTGGAACATCAACTGGGGACTGGACTTCTATTACAAGTTCAATCCCAGATGGAAGATGTTCGGCGAGTTCAACATCCGCCCTGCCGGCTCGATGAGCCAGTTGGCAAGCAAATATGAGACAACAGGCAAAATTGGTTTAATTTATCGATGGAAATAACTGAGTTTATAGTTTCCTGTCCCTAGTTTCTAGTTGGGCAGCCGCAAACTAAAAACCGAAAAAACAACGAAATCATCATGAAAAAGTCAATATCATATATCCTTATGGCAACCGCTCTGCTGGCAGCAAGTGGATTATTCAGTTCTTGTGAGAAAGTGAGTCCCCAGGGCGTACTTCTGGGCAACACCAGTGTTGACGACCGCGTGAGGCAGTCACTGATTTATTACTCCTACCATGGCGCAGATTTGGACTGGGATCTTACTGACAGCATTGAGGAGTATTCATTCCTTGTCGGCAGCGACAGCCACGTCACCTTCGATCCAGGCCGACTGTATGAGATGATAGAAATCGGCATCGAAAACGATGACCTGTTCTATTGCCACCTGGGCGACATTGTAGACACCAAGCCTGAATACTATTCCAACACCCAATTTGCATTATATGATGCGACCAGGACATGGAAAGCCAAATACATTAAACCTCTCATTGATGAATACCACACGGCTGACGATGGAATGTATTTCGATAAAAGGATAACTCCTTCAACTAAGAATTACCTTAAACCCTGGGATGACTGGAATTTGCCATTTTACCCTGTCGTGGGCAACCATGATATCACCCACAACGGATGGTCCTTGTTCTGCGACCAATTCAAGACATCATTCTATGAGTTCACTGTCAAGATGGGCGATGAATATGATCGTTTCATCTTCTTGGACTCTGCCAACGGCACTTTGGGCAAATACCAGATAGAGAAAATCGAGGAGAATGCGTTACAACATGACAACAAAAAAATACGTCACACCTTCACTTTCACCCACACCAACATCTTCCGCCCGTCGCTTAACGAGTTTGCGTCGACCTATTGCCGCGAGGAACTGTATTACATCCTTGACAAACTGGCCGACTGGAAGACGACCATCGCATTCTGGGGACATGTCCATGCATGGGACGACCGCAACTTTGGTGACGTACGCCACATCACCATGCCGTCGATGAACTTTGTCGATCATCCTAACGGCGGTGATGACCTGATCGTGAGGGTTACCGTTTACAAGGATAACCGCGAACCCAAGGTTGAACCCGTCGGTCTCTATTGCAAGGAACGCAGCAGGCAGGAACTCATATCCGCTGGATATAACGTATCAACGTACTAAGCCTGACAATGGAACTGCCGAAAAACATCATTTTATCATGTCTGCAATCATGTTCATGGTTATCTTTGACTAAAAGTCAAAATAAATTTGGGTGATTGGGGATTTTGCTGTAACTTTGGCAGTTTGAAGAGAAAAAACCAAAAAATAATAACCTATAAAACCAGATCAAGTTATGTTTGACGAGAAACTATTACAGGAAGTGACCGCTAAGGCCAAGACGTGGCTCAGCGAGAGTTATGATGAGAAAACGCGCGCCGAGGTGCAGGCCATGCTTGACAATGAGGACAAAACCGAACTTGTGGAATCATTCTACAAGATTCTTGAGTTTGGTACTGGTGGTTTGCGCGGCATCATGGGTGCAGGCTGCAACCGCATGAATATCTACACCGTGGGCAGCGCCACTCAGGGTCTTGCCAACTACTTGAAAGAGGCGTTCAAGGACCTGCCTCAGATTTCGGTTGTCGTGGGCCACGACGTGCGCAACAACAGCCGCTTGTTTGCCGAGACTGTCGCCAACATCTTCAGTGCCAACGGCATCAAGGTGTACTTGTTTGAGGGTCCCCGCCCCACTCCCGAGGTTAGCTACGCCATCCGTCGCCTGGGTTGCCAGAGCGGTGTGAACATCACGGCTTCCCACAACCCCAAGATCTATAACGGCTACAAGGCCTATTGGGATGACGGTGCCCAGGTTGTTGCTCCTCACGACGTGAACATCATCAACCACGTGAATGCCATCGAGGACGTGCGCGACATCAAGTTCAACGGCAATCCCGACCTGATCCAGATCATCGGCGAGGACGTTGATGCCCCCTACATCGAGGACATCTATACCTTGTCGCTCAGCCCCGAGGTTAACAAGAAATACCACGACATGAAGATTGTCTATACCCCCATCCACGGCGTGGGCCGTTACATGGTGCCCCGCTCCATCGAGCGCTGGGGATTTGACAACATCATCCACGTGCCCGAGCAGGATGTGATGAGCGGCGACTTCCCCACCGTCGAGTCACCCAATCCCGAGACGCCCAGCGCCATGGCCCTGGCTATCAAGAAGGCTGAGGAAGTGGATGCCGACGTCGTGCTCGCCAGTGACCCCGACGCTGACCGCATCGGCCTGGTCATCAAGAACACCAAGGGCAAATATGAGCTCGTGAACGGAAACCAGATCCAGATCATCTTCCTTTACTACCTCATGGTGCGCAACCGCGAGTTGGGCCGCTTGACTGGCAACGAGTACATCGTTAAGACCATCGTGACCAGCGAGACCATCGCCAAGATTGCCCGCAAAGAAGGTATCAAGATGTTTGACTGCTTTACCGGCTTCAAGTGGATCGCTACCGTGATGCGCGAGATGGAAGGCAAGGGACGCTACCTGGGCGGTGGCGAGGAGAGCTACGGCTTCCTGCCCGAGACCTTCGCCCGCGATAAGGACTCTGTTTCGTCTATCCCCTTGATGTGTGAGATCGCCGCATGGGCTAAGGATAAGGGCATGACCCTGAACGACCTGTTCATCGACCTTTACATCAACTACGGCTACAGCAAGGAACGCGGCATCAGTGTCGTGCGTCCCGGCAAGAGCGGTGCCGACGAGATTGCCCAAATGATGGTTAACTTCCGCGAGAACCCGCAGAAGGAAATCGACGGCTCGCCTGTAGTGATCATCAAGGACTTCCAGAAACTCGAGCAGCGCGACATGCGCACCGGCGAGGTCACCAAGCTCGACATGCCCGTGACCAGCAACGTGCTGCAATACTTCACCGAGGACGGCACCAAGGTATCTATCCGTCCCTCGGGCACCGAGCCCAAGATCAAATTCTACATCGAGGTACATGACACCCTCGACAAGAAGGAGAACTACGACGCCAAGAACGAGTGGGCCGACCAGAAGATCGACCGCATCTGCCAGTCGCTGGGAATCGCGTAATTAGGCGTTAGGTGTTAGGTGCTAAAGCCTAATCAAAAAAAAAACCATTAAATAAAAACCAAATAACAAACAATTTTAAAAACAACAATTTATGTCTGAAAAGATTCAAACTTTAAGAGATTCTGCAGGAATGCGCTGGACGGCGCTACTGTTACTCGCTTTGGGTATGTTCTGCAGCTACATTTTCATGGACATCCTGTCGCCCATCAAGGACTTGATGGAATCAACCCGCGGCTGGAGTTCATCAGCTTTCGGTACCGAGGAAGGCGCTGAGGTATTCCTCAACGTGTTTGTGTTCTTCCTCATTTTTGCCGGTATCATCCTCGACAAGATGGGCGTGCGCTTCACGGCTGTCCTGTCGGGTGTCGTTATGCTCATCGGTGCCTGCATCAAGTGGTATGCCGTGTCCGATGCCTTTATCGGTACCGGACTGGAGCAGTGGTTCACCAATAACTTGAACTACATCCCTGGTTTTGAGGAACTGGATATCGCTCCCTTTACCGCCAGTATGCCTGCTAGCGCCAAGGTAGCCGCACTCGGTTTCATGATCTTTGGTTGTGGTGTCGAGATGGCCGGTATTACCGTGAGCCGTGGTATCGTTAAGTGGTTCAAGGGTCGTGAGATGGCTTTGGCTATGGGTAGCGAGATGGCTCTTGCCCGCCTGGGTGTAGCCACCTGTATGATCTTCTCGCCCTACTTTGCCAAGTTGGGCGGCAACATCAGCGTTAGCCGCGCCGTTGCCTTCGGTGTTGTGCTCATGTGCATCGCCCTTATCATGTTCATTGTTTACTTCTTCATGGACAGCAAGCTTGACAAGCAGACTGGCGAGGCCGAGGAGAAGGACGACCCGTTCAAGGTAAGCGACATCGGCAAGATTCTCACCAACAAGGGTTTCTGGATTGTATCGTTGCTGTGCGTACTTTACTACAGCGCCATCTTCCCCTTCCAGAAGTATGCCGTTAACATGCTGCAGTGTAACCTCACGTTCACCGAGGTTGACCCCAATTCGTTCTGGGCCAGCGAGAGTCTGACCATCTATCAGTACATCATTATGCTCGTTGTAGCCGCCACCGCCTTCATGAGCAACTTCATGAAGAACAAGGGTGCCAAGTACGGCTTGCTTATCGTTTCTATAGCCGCCCTCATCTGCTACTGCTACATGGGTTACATGCGCCAGAGCGCCGAGAGCGTCTTCGCCGTATTCCCCCTGCTGGCTGTAGGCATCACTCCCATCCTGGGCAACTATGTGGACCACAAGGGTAAAGCTGCTTCGATGCTCGTGCTGGGTTCGTTGCTGCTCATCGCTTGCCACTTGACCTTTGCCTTCATCCTGCCCATGTTCAAGGGTAGCACGGCAGCCGGTTTCATCGTGGCTTATCTGACCATCCTGGTGCTGGGAGCGTCGTTCTCACTCGTTCCCGCCGCCCTGTGGCCCAGTGTTCCCAAACTGGTGGATGCCAAGATTATCGGTAGCGCTTACGCTCTGATCTTCTGGATTCAGAACATCGGTCTGTGGCTCTTCCCGATGGCCATTGGCAAGGTGCTTGACAGAACCAATCCTGGAATCACCGACCCGACCCAGTACAACTACACCTGGCCGCTCGTGATGCTGGCTTGCTTGGGTATTGCCGCTCTGCTCTTCGGTCTCTACCTCAAGGTGGTTGACCGCCAGAAGCACCTCGGCCTCGAGGAGCCCAACATCAAGCCTGAGGCTTAATCAGCTGTTAGAGATTAATAAGGACTTTAGGGACCTTAAGGACATTAAAGACTTTAAGGTCCCTAAATCTTACAATTCAGAGAAAACTTGAGACTGTGTCATAATTGTTCGACCGAAAAACGAACCGCTCTTACGAGCGGGAAATTAAAACAAATTTTGTATTAATTTCCCGTGCGTAGCACGGTTAAACATTGCGACGATGAATTACGACACACCCTCTACAGATTCAATACAATTCACATGAGAGAGAAAGTGCGAGAAGCGATTGCTACTAAAGACTGGGCACGATGGACCGTGCTCGCCATTGTATCCTTCACCATGATGGCAGGCTATATCGTCGCCAAGGAGATGTCCCCGTTGCAGTTCATGCTTGAGAAAGCCGTCGGCGACGGCGGCATGGGGTGGACCAGTGGCGAGTTTGGCATCTTTGCCGGCTCCCGAGGCTTCTTCAACGTGTTCCTGCTGATGCTCTTTGTGGGCGGCGTCATCCTTGACAAGATGGGAGTGCGCTTCACGGGCATTCTCTCGTGTGTACTCATGCTAGCCGGTTCGGCGGCTGTATATGGCGCCATCACGTTCACCTCGCCCGACCCGGTCATGACCGTCATCGGGCTAGGCACCATCAAGCGCCAAGTCGCGCTTGCCGCACTGGGATTCGCCTTCTTTGGCATCGGATATGAGATGTGCGGCATCACCGTTTCCAAGGTCGTCGTGCGTTGGTTCTCGGGCAAGGAGATGGCGTTGGCCATGGGCCTGCAAGTAGCCATGGCACGATTAGGCACCGCATTGGCATTGGGATTCAGCCCCATCATCGCCTTGAAGTGGGGCTTACCCCGTCCCATCCTCATCGGCGTCTTCTGCGTGGGTGTGGGCCTCATCGCTTATCTCTACTACTGCACGATGGACCGTCGCCTTGACAAGGAACAGGGCAAACAGATTTCTGATCAAACCAACGACGAGCAGTTCCATTTCACCGACATGCTCCTCACCATCAAAAATCCGGGTTTTTGGCTCATCACCCTGCTATGCCTGTTCTACTATTCGGCACTCTACCCCTTCCTGGACTTCGCCACCAAGTTGATGATCTCCAAGTATGGCGTCAATGCCGAGCTTGCCGGACTCATTCCTGCCATCCTCCCGTTCACGTCAATCGTGCTTACTCCCCTCTTTGGTGCATGGTGCGACAAGCGCGGACGCAGTGCGACGATGATGGTCATCGGTAGCGTCATGCTGACCATCGTCCTCATCGTCTTTGCCATGCCCGGCAACTCCAGCGGACTTGCTGTGACCCTCATGTGCGTGCTGGGTATCGCCTTCTCGCTGCTGCCTGCCGCCCTATGGCCTGCCGTGCCCAAAATTGTGCCCATGAAGCAACTTGGAACCTCCTACTCCATTATCTATTACATCCAGAACATCGGCCTGATGCTCATCCCCGTGCTCATCGGCAAGGTACTCGAGCGCGACACCGTGGGCGAGCAGGTTGACTACACCCACTCGCTCATCATCTTCGCCATCATCGGCCTTGGTGCCATCATCACGGCAGCCCTGCTGCTCTGGCTTGACCGACGTCGCCACTACGGCCTGGAGGACCCGAACATCAACTCCTGAGCTTAATCAAATCATAATCATCATTCAAATATGAAAATCCAACAGTTGCTCGCAGGTGCACTCCTGATCTTGCTCTTTTTCACAAGTGTCCACCCTGCTCTCGCTCAAAACCAAAGACAAAACGCAATCGGTATGGAAGAAATCGTTCTTGACAACATCCTCGCTCGCACCAGCATCCGCTCCTATCAGGACCGCCCTGTGGAACAAGACAAAATCGAGAAATTGCTTCGCGCAGGCATGGCGGCACCATCGGCTGTCGATAAGCGACCGTGGCATTTTATCGTCGTTACCGACAAGCAAGTGCTTCAGGGCCTGGCCGAAGCCAACCCCAACGCTGGGATGGCAGCGCGTGCTCCGTTGGCCATCGTCGTTTGCGGTGACAAGAACAAGGCGCTGACGCGAGTCCCCGACTATTGGGTACAAGATGCGTCCGCAGCCACCGAGAACATCCTCATTGCCGCCCAGGGCATGGGTCTGGGAGCCGTCTGGACGGGTACCTATCCCGTGGCCGAGCGCGTCGAGAAAGTTGCGGCCGTGCTCAACCTGCCCGACCACATCATCCCCTTCTGCACCATCGTCATCGGCTATCCTGAGAAGCCTCAGGCGCCCAAGGACAAGTGGGACGAGGGCAACATCAGTTACAACACCTTTGGCGGCGCCAAGCCCGCAACGGTTGACCTCGAGCCTCAATTCCGCGAGTTTAACGTCAACGAGGACTTCCTGCTCAACCCATTCAACTACTTCACCCAACCCGGCGGACTGCTTGTATGTGCCGGTGACCGCACTAGCAGCAACGCGATGACCATCGGTTGGGGCGCACTGGGCACGTTGTGGGGCCACAAGACCAACACGGTGACGGTATATGTCGCCCAGGCCCGCTACACCCACGAGTTCATGGAGCGTTGTGACTATTTCACCATCATGACCTTCAAGGACATGAATGTGCTGCGTTACATGGGCACCAAGAGCGGACGTGACGGCGACAAAGCCGCCGCCCTGGGGCTGCATGTGGCCTACACTGAAAACGGTACCCCTTACTACGAGGAGGCTGAGTGCGTTATCGAGTGCAAAAAGATGTACTCGGGCACCTTTGATCCCGCCAACTTCAAGGACGAAGTGCCCAGCGAGTTTTACGACGGCTTCACTGCCGGCTACCACTCCTTCTACATCGGCAAGGTCGTCAAAGCCTTTAAGAAGGACTAGCTAACAGATTAAAGTTAATAGTTAATAGTTGATATACTAGATAATAAAGAATAGTTGCCGGGGCACATCCTCGACAACTATTTTAATATACTCTGATATCTGTTCACTATTCCCTATGGATGACGCTGCCGCTGGCTTGATGGGTGGCCAGGATGAGGATTTCGGCTACCTGCACGTGGGCGGGAGCGCTCACGGCATAATACACGCTCTCGGCGATGTCCTTACCCGTCAGCGGCTTGATGCCCTTATAAACATTATCGGCACGCTCCTTGTCGCCATGGAAACGGGTGACTGAGAAGTTGGTCTCGACCAGACCGGGTTTGATGTTGGTCACGCGCACACTCGTGTGGGCCACGTCGATGCGCAACCCGTCACTCAAAGCCTTCACAGCCGACTTAGTGGCGCAATACACGTTACCGCCAGCATAGGCGGCATCGCCTGCCACGCTACCGATATTCACCACATGACCGCGGTCACGTTCCACCATGCCAGGCACGATAAGACGTGTCATCGTCAGCAGACCCTTGATGTTGGTGTCAATCATCGTGTCCCAGTCATCATAGCTGCCGGTGTATTCGGGTTCCAGGCCCCATGCACCTCCGGCATTGTTGACCAACACGTCAATCTCCTGCCACTCGGCGGGCAAGCCCTTGATGGCTGCCGCAGCAGCCTCACGGTCACGCACGTCAAACGCCAACGTCAGCACCTCGGTGCCCGCTCCACGCAACTCAACAGCAAGCTTATCCAGCACTTCGACCCTGCGGCCAGTTATAATCACATTGTATCCATTCTCGGCAAATTTGCGCGCACAAGCCTCTCCAATGCCGCTTGTCGCACCCGTCACTAAAGCAATTTTCTTCATTTTTTCAGTTTTGGTTTGATTATTATCTTGCCAGCAAAGTTACAACATTCTCCCCATTCCAGCAAGATGCAACCGATAAACGTCACAACGCGATGAGGTGGTCAGCCAGATTGTTGGGAACAGTCACCATTTTGTCCAGCTTGGGCTCAAAAGGAGATTGATAACCATCACTTAATGTCGATTTCTTCACAACATATATCTTGGGTTCGAGCGAGCGATACTTAGGCATGCATTTGCCGATTCTCGCCCCCACGTAGGATGGATCACAGATGAGATAAAACTCGCCACCAAAGTAGTAACCGTTACCATAAGTGAGGCAATCAGTAAATCGAACCGCCGTGCATTCATGGTCAGGATATACGACGATTTGAACATCTAGACCCAACAACGAGCGCACCAGAAAAGCATACAGGATAGAGCGGTCCTCACAATCGTTATAGTCATAATAGAAGTTTTCCTCGATAAAGTAAATCTTTTCATGCCCATGGTATTCCTGATCGTTCTCATAAGCGAACACATTTTGAACAAAATGCAACAAGGCATTGGCCGCTTCACATTGCGACATGTCCTCGATCTGCGGCTTCATCTGCCCTAGTATAGAGTCCTGGAACTGGGGCAGGACCACCGATGTGACATAGCTCTGGAGATCCATGAGCGGATAGTTTTTCAACATCTTCATGACACCCTCATTGACGGTGCATGAAACGCGTATCCTGCCATCATCCAGTTCACATGCCTTATCCTCGCCTGAACGGATTTTCAAAGGGGAACCGTCAAACAACAAGCTGATTGTCTGACCCTTACCAACATCGTTCTTTGACGGGTCACAGGGATAAAGGACCGATACCTCGTCCTCGTTTGATTCCAAATCATCAAAGAAAAGATAATAGTCCTTGTTATCTACCTTGACAAAGCAACGCTCATACACTTCCTGCTCGATAGGCAACAGCAACACCAGCTGGCGTTCGGTGCGGGCTAAACGCACGTCATAGCCCATGTTCACGAGCAGGTAATGTTCCAGCAGCACCCTGTCCAACGGGCTGGAGTTGCCCAACAATTCGTCAGCATAGCTCCTGACCAGTTCAAACACAAACCAATCGTTCAATCCCAACTCGTCAGACAATCCACGCAGCGATGACAGCACGGGGGCGGTGTCACGTTTCCTGTACTTGTGCCATGCCTCTTTTACGTCATCGTCACGCACCGATTTTACCCGCACCGTTTTGATGCTGGCTGCATTGAGCGTTTCGCCATAGAAGGAGAACTCGAAAGTATCCCCCTGCTCTCGCGGCAAATCTGGCTCCGTCGCCATGACGGGCATCCACATCACCCAGATTAATATCATCGGCAGCAATAGCCGATAAGACTGTATAGATTTCATAATAATTAGTTTTTGAACATTATCCGCCGCAAATATAACCATAATTTAGAATAAAAACAAAAAAATTGCCAATATTTTTCACATGCCAGAAAGTCACCTAATCACTAATGGAATTATTGGCCATAAAGCCATTAAAGCTGCCACTCTCACCACAATTAAGGTTAAACTTTGGAGAAAGCTACCATAGATTAATGAAAAAGTAGTAACTTTGCAGCCAAAATTAAAGAAGGCATTATGCAGAACATCCGCAATGTAGCCATCATCGCGCATGTCGATCATGGCAAAACAACTCTGGTAGACAAGATGTTAGCGGCAGGAAACCTGTTCCGCGACAACCAAAACATGGGCTCACAAATCCTGGACAGCAATGACCTGGAACGCGAGCGCGGCATCACCATCCTGTCCAAGAACGTGTCTATCTCCTATAAAGAGCACAAAATCAACATCATCGACACCCCGGGGCACAGCGACTTCGGTGGAGAGGTGGAGCGCGTGCTCAACATGGCGGACGGCTGCCTGTTGCTGGTGGACGCCTTTGAGGGTCCCATGCCACAGACCCGTTTTGTGCTGCAAAAGGCCCTGCAGCTCGGCCTCAAGCCCATCGTGGTCATCAACAAGGTGGACAAGCCCAACTGCCGCCCCGACGAGGTGCAGGAGATGGTCTTTGACTTGATGTGCAACCTCGACGCCAGCGAGGACCAGCTCGACTTCCCCACCATCTTCGGCTCGGCCAAGGAGGGATGGATGAGCGAGGACTGGACCCAGCCCACCGACAACATCACCGCAGTGCTCGACGCTATTATCGAGCATATCCCCGCCCCCGAGATGATCGAGGGTGACCCGCAGATGCTCATCACGTCGCTGGACTATAGCAGCTATGTGGGACGTATCGCCGTGGGACGCGTGCATCGCGGCACACTCACCGACGGCATGGAGGTCGCCCTGTGCAAGCGCAACGGCAGCGTGGTGAAGCAAAAAATCAAGGAGTTGCGCACATTTGAGGGCATGGGACAGCAACACGCCCAGAGCGTGAGCAGCGGCGACATCTGCGCCATCATCGGCCTCGAAGGCTTTGAGATCGGCGACACCGTCACCCTGCCCGCCAACCCCGAGCCCCTGCCCCGCATCGCCATCGACGAGCCCACCATGTCAATGCGTTTCTGCATCAACGACTCGCCTTTTTTCGGCAAGGACGGCAAGTTCGTCACCTCACGCCACATCTGGGAACGACTCCAGCGCGAGTTGGATAAGAACCTGGCCCTGCGCGTCGAGCGCACCGAGGGCGAGGATGCCTGGAACGTCTTTGGCCGTGGTGTGCTGCACCTGTCGGTGCTCATCGAGGAGATGCGCCGCGAGGGTTACGAGCTTCAAGTGGGACAGCCCCAGGTCATCATCAAGGAGATTGATGGCGTGAAGTGCGAACCCATCGAGGAACTGAGCATCAACGTTCCCGAGGAATACTCCAGCAAGATGATCGACATGGTTACCCGTCGCAAGGGCGAGATGACCATGATGGATACTCAGAACGACCGCATCCACCTTGAATTCAAGATTCCGTCACGCGGCATCATCGGCCTGCGCACCAACGTGCTCACCGCCAGCGCCGGCGAGGCCATCATGTCACACCGCTTCCTCGACTATGAGCCTTGGAAGGGTGAAATCGCGCGCCGCACCAACGGCTCGCTCGTCGCCATGGAAGGCGGTACGGCTTATGCCTACGCCATCGACAAGCTGCAAGACCGCGGACGCTTCTTCATTTTCCCGCAAGAGGAAGTGTATGGCGGACAGGTCGTCGGCGAGCACACCAAGGAGAAAGACCTCGTCATCAACGTGACCAAGTCCAAGAAACTCACCAACATGCGCGCCAGCGGTGCCGATGACAAGGTGAAGATCGTGCCTCCCATCGTCTTTAGCCTCGAGGAGGCTCTGGAGTACATCAAGGCCGACGAATATGTCGAGATCACGCCCAACCACATCCGCATGCGCAAAATTGTCCTCGACGAACTCGAACGCAAGCGCCTCGCCAAGGCCGCCGGGCAAGACGACGACTAATCCTCCATCGATCTGTCGGGGAGACCAAGCCCTCATAACCGACAGCGAGGCAAGGAAAGAAGCTAACGAGATCGACACCTCTTCGGTGTCGGTCTCGCCTTCTTTTTCGGTTGTTGATATGCGCACTAAAAGAAATCATCGCCCGACTCAGCAAGCGATATCCAAACAGGCTCAGCACGAGTACCAGCGCCTCCTAAACAATAAAATCGTGATTAAATGAGTGCAATGCCATGCTTGCATGAGCATTGTCAAGCGAGAACGATTTATCCAAACCACCGAAAAAGTGGAGAAAATAAAATGTTTAGCAATAATTTTTTCTACCTTTGCAACGCTCAATGATATATAAACAAGACATCACTTAATTAGAATTCACAATTTAATATTTATTGATTCACACAATGAAAACTATTAAGCTATTTTTTTTATTACTGTCTTTTGCTGCAGGGCTGGCATCTCTTACATCATGTAGTGATGATGAGCCTAAGCCAACGCCCATAGCTGAGGCTCCCGTTTTTGCAATGGACGAGAACTTTGAAATCACAGCAAAATGCGCCAATGCCTATAAAGCATACATTAATGGTATTGAAACAATTCTACCTTACACGATTACTCAAACCTACAAGCAACAGACCATTGTGGTGTCGGGTTACGGCTATGGCATCAATTTACAGAATAGTGATACGGTTGAGCAGACCTTCGTAGTACCTGCCTTAGAAGATAATCATGAATATGTTGACTTAGGGTTGCCAAGTGGCACGCTGTGGGCGACATGCAACATCGGCGCCAGCGCCCCAGAAGAGTACGGCGACTACTTCGCCTGGGGCGAGACCGAACCCAAAGACAACTACGACTATAACACTTACAAGTGGTATAACTACGACCACCGTCATTATACGAAATACCATAAGGATTACGCGTATTACGATGACTTGGGCAATTACCATTCAGTACCAGCAGATGGCAATACTGTGTTGGATCCTGAGGACGATGCGGCCTACGTCAATTGGAGCCTGTTTTGGCGCATGCCGACCAGTGAGCAGCAGCGGGAGTTGGTTGAACAGTGCACCTGGAAATGGACAACCCGTAACGGCGTGTTCGGTCAGTTGGTAACCGGGCCGAATGGCAATGCCATCTTCTTGCCCGCTGCGGGCCGCCGCATGGCCGATGCGCTCGACAACGAGGGCACTGGCGGCTTCTATTTGTCGCGCACGAAAGACACGGCGGACTTCGACGCTTCCTTTCTGTACATGAATTCGGGTGGCGTGTCTTGCAACAGCAGTTGGCTCCGCTACTACGGGGGCTCCGTCCGTGCTGTGCGCATGCCTGAAGAGAATCATGACTACGTTGACCTGGGCTTGCCCAGCGGCACGCTGTGGGCGACATGCAACATCGGTGCCAGCGCCCCAGAAGAGTACGGCGACTACTTCGCCTGGGGCGAGACCGAGTCCAAAGAGACCTATACGTGGGAAAACTACAAATGGTGCCAGGGCAGTTTCGACACCATGACGAAGTACTGCACAGATAGCGGTTATGGTTCCAATGGCTTTACCGATGGCAGGACGGAGTTGGACCCTGAGGATGATGCTGCTTATGTCAATTGGGGGCCGTCGTGGCGCATGCCGACCCATGAGCAGCAGCGGGAGTTGGTAGAACAGTGCACCTGGATAGGGCATACCCTTGTCGGTGTAAAAGGTCAGTTGGTAACCGGGCCGAATGGCAATACCATCTTCTTGCCCGCCTCCCGCAGCAGCGTTCAAGAGTCGCCCTGGGACACGGGCACCTGGGGCTCCTGGGCCTTCTATTGGTCGCGCACGCTTCGCACGAACCAATCCGACAATGCCTCCGACCTGTTGTATCCGGCTTATCCGGCTAACGCGACCTGGGACCACTACAACGATCGCTACATCGGTGAAGCCGTCCGTGCTGTGCGCGTTTCGCAGAATTAGCGCATTTTCCCCGGACGAAAGAACTCGCAATGTGCCCATATCGGCGAAATTTGCAAGCCAAATAATCACCTAAAAAAGACGGCTTAATAAAGTGAGAGGTTTCCTTCAAAGGAAACCTCTTATCGTGAATCTGTGGGGCGTTTTTTTCCTTTCTCTAATCATCATCATTTATCCCTCAGCCGTCTAATTCCCAAATATTTGTAAGGCACCCACCTTGTGGGTTGTCATGTCGGGCTCGGCAACTCCGATATTGTCAAATGCCACGTCATCTTCACTACCATTATTCTCGAGCACGAGAGTCAGCAACGCACCTTGGTTGCCGAGCATTTTTTGCGGATTATGGGTTTGTTCACGTGTTCAGCCTGTTCACGATGTTCATGTTCAATTTTAACACATCGTCGTCCAAACCCATTGTAAAACCAGGTCTTCATCAACCCGGCAACAAGAAAATCCCCCACACCTTTGGACGGGTATGAGGGAATTGCCATAGATTTGCATGAGAATTAATTCGGCCAGGCACGTGTCAGCAGATAGTCGATCAGGTCGCTCACGTCATAGATGTCCACTCGGTTATCGTCGTTCACATCACCCTTGACACCCACGGGCAGGAGAGTCACCGTACAAGTAGTGCTCAGATTACTGCCATCGGTGGTTATGGCCGTGATGGTGGCGGTGCCCACGCTGTGTGTTGTTACCAAGCCGTTACTGTCAACGGTGGCGACACTCGGATTATTCGATGCCCAAATCACGGTTTTAATATCACATTCCTCGGGCAGAACAGTCGCTGTCAGTTGCAGGGTCGAGCCCTCATTTAAACCCGCGGTCGTCACATTCAACTGTATGGACTCAGCTTGCACTTGCGAAACTGTTACATCACAAGAAGCGCTCAAGTCGGTGCCGTCGGTCGTTGTTGCGGTAATAACTGCATTACCAGCTGCAACGGCGCTGACCAAGCCACTCTGACTTACCGTGGCCACGCTCTCATCGCTGGACGTCCACATCAATTCCTGGCTGGCTTCGGCTGGCAGAACGGTGGCTGTCAATTGCTGGCTTTCGTTGCCATGCAGTGTGAGCGACGTCTTGTCAAGCGAGATCTGCTCGGCGAGCATCAGGCTCTGAAAATGGCTGAAATAGCCCCAGTTCTCGTCATTCATGTATGCCTGCATGGAAGCTTCAGGGACACACAAGGTCCCATAGGTATAGGCTTGGTCACTGAAACTGTAATAGGAATGCATCGCCGGAGGCTCGGGTGCCAGACATGTTACTTTCCTCAACGCTGAGCAACCATCGAAAGCCTTGATTGCCAGATATCTCACTGATGAACCGATCACCACGTCAGTCAACTGATAGCAATACTGGAAACAATACTCGTCAATAACGCGAACAGAATTACCTATCACTACCGATTTCAGGTTAGTGCACGAGTTGAAAGCGCATGGGAACAAGGTTTCGACAGAATTGGGAATAACGACACGCTGCAATCTCTCGCAACCATTGAAAGCGTGAGAGCTAATGCTGTCAACCGAATTGGGAATCTCGACGCTGGTCAGATTATAGCAAAAGCAGAAAGCTTTATAACCAATGGCCGTAACGGGATACTCCACACCATCGTGGACTACGGTCTCGGGAATTACAACGTCGCCACTGTAGCTGCCCACATTTTCGTACTCATAGGTCACTGCAACTTCATCGCCGTACACCTTGTAGAATAAGCCGCCTTCCTTAAAGTCGTAGGCCGACATGCTGGCTGGCAACATTGCTGCCATTGCCACGAATAACATTAAAATCTTTTTCATCTTTTAATTAATTATTGGTTAATAATTTATTGGTTGGTATTTGATTAATTATTCTATGCGGGGATAATTGGTATCATTCAAAGGTTTGGGATGGCTTCTGAATTATCACATCGCAAAATTACAGTTTTCCTTCTTTACCACCAAAGAATTGTTATGGAAAATCATTATTGACATCAACATCAATAACGACTTCAACAATGACACCGACCTGGCGCAAATTTTCCTGGGCCTCAAGCCGTGGGGCTAGGTATGAGGAATGAGAAATTAAATCCTATTTATAAAAGCCATGTGACTTTTGGGATTTATTAAGGTTTTTGCAGCTCATAGTGCATAAAAATCGTTCTTTGATTAGCATAAACTATATTGACGATCCTAGTGCCAAATAATATCTTCTTGGAAAAACAACTCGCCAAAAAGTCACCAAAAACAAAACAAAAAAACCACCAAACGATTGACAATCAATTATTTAGTGGTTTTTATTGTGAACCCGTGGGGTTAATAGAGATAGTCATGTGCTTTTATAGGGCAGAAATTGGCTTATATTCGATGATATATTTAGTTATTTGATTATCAACATATTGTTACAAAATATTGTTTCAATAAATCCACACCAAATTTCTTCAAGAAACCACAAATATCAAAATATATGTCCAATTTTATGTCCAATTTTATTGGTTGTTATCTCAATTATGCGTACCTTTGCATCGAAGAAACATAACACAACAAGACTATGGCTTACGAAATCACTCTATCAAAGAAAACAGACAAGGCTGGGCGCGCAGAACTGCTCATTAGGATGAGACTTAACGGCATCAGTCAAAGGGCAAAAAGTGGACTACACATCTACACGAAACATGTAAGAGAAGAATCATACATTAGCAGCAAGGGGAGGCCATCAACCCGGCTAGTCATCACAGTACCGAGATCAAAATTCCCTGAGGCCATTCACACCGAGGAAGTAAAAAAGCAACTTGATGAGCTCATCAAATTCATTGACGAGCAAGTAGTAACTTATGGCCAAAACAACATCAGCAAAGGGTGGCTCGATCAAGTAATAAAATCATTCTTTTCAAAGGAATCCCCCACCCCACAACCCGAAGAGCCAAAGGCATTATCTATTTTCGACTACTTTGACATGTTTTTAGAGAACAAGCCGCAGACACCTGGCACGTACCGGCAGTACATGGTGTTCTATCGGATATTTCAACGGTTTGAAATGTACAAGCAAGTGGTGGACCCCGAGTTTCACATCACGTTCTCAAACATTGATGTCAATCTACTGAATGAGCTGGACCACTACATGAAGCATGAATTCAAACTGCTCAAGAAGTTCCCCAAGATTCTCAAGGCCGTCCCCGAGAGCCGAATGCCCGGGGAACGTGGCCAGAATACGGTCAACGGCTACTTCAAGAAACTGAGAGCGTTTGTTATGTGGGCAATTGATCAGGAACTCATGGACAAGAGTCCGTTCCGCAAGTTCAAAATATCCAAAGAGGTCTATGGCACGCCCTATATGCTCACCCATGATGAGCTTTACCAACTCCGCGATACAGATCTCAGCCGTCGGCCGGCATTAGCTGTGCAACGCGACATTTTCCTGTTCCATTGCTGCATCGGCTGCCGTGTGAGCGACCTTAAGACGATGACACGGGCCAACGTCATCAATGGTGAGGTTCATTACATTGCCCGCAAGACGAGCACAGGGCACCCTCTCACACTGAAAATACCTCTCAACAAAATGGCAACGGCCATACTGGAACGTTATGCCGATGAAGATCGCAAGGCACTGCTGCCCTTCATCAGCGACCAGAAATACAACGAGGCCATTAAAGAGATCATGACCATTGCCGGAATAACCCGAAACGTGGTCATTCGCAACTCTCTCACTGGCGAGCAAGAGATACGTCCCATCAACGAAATTGCCAGCAGCCACATGGCAAGAAGGACGTTCACTCACATCATCTATAAGACGTTCAAAGACCAGGCTCTTGTGAGCGAGCTGACTGGTCATGCTCCTAATAGCGCGGCCTTCGCACGCTATCGTGAGGTCGATCAAGAGCTGAAACGCGATATGGTCTCCGCTTTGGACTGACCTTCATATCATCATATTTCTTCTGGCAGGCGCACAGTATTTCTCAGATATTGTGTATATTTGCCACGTCATTCCACTGCGAGTGACAAAACATTGTGGGTTATACAGAAACATTATGCTCCTGTTTAAAGTCGAAAACTTAGGAACTTTTTGAATTATCGACAGGGCTGCATAGTGGTTCTCGCTTCATAGGCGTGAACCGCTTTTGCATCGTCGATAAGGCTATCCTAAGTGCCTCGACTTTAGGTGCAACGGTTCACGTTTTTATTATAATTATTATGAAGTACTTTAGTTTATACTCATTAATTGAAGAATATCCAGACGTCATTCTTCAGGTTTCTGGCAAAGAATTGAAAGCATTTGCTGAGGAAATCCTTCTCGGGGCCAAGTCTATCGCTATGTTTGAGGCAGAAGCTGCCGCAAAAGCTGATGTGTTAATGACTCTTGACGAAGCCTCAAAACTACTACATGTGTCCAAAATGACACTTTATCGCTGGGACAAGGCTGGCGTACTCAAGAAAGTAGAGATAGGTGGTAAACGTCGCTATCGCAAGAGCGACATCGAACGGCTTGTGGGCACCAGATTATAATAACGAAGATAGGAGATATAACGACATGGTAAACGAAGAGCCTAAAGTATCAGATTTCGCACGCTATTCCTCAGGAGAAGCGTGCAAGCTTCTTGGCATTCATCGTAATACACTTTTACGGTGGGTGAACGAAGGAAAAGTCAAATTTGGCATCAGAAGAGCCAACACACGCAAGTTTTATTTGGGGAGAGAAATCAAGCGCATTTGGAGAGCACAATACTAAAATTCTCAGATTTTTAAGTTTTTTTCCATTTTCCAGTGCCAGGATTTTGGCACTGGTATGGTCTATCTTTGCAGCGTGAAACGAATTTTCATCTGGATTATTTAGAGTGGATTTCTAAAAAATGTTGTAAATTTGCGTTCACCATTATTCCCAATATGGGTATAAACCTGCAAAAGACCATTGGATAACGACATAATAAACTCCCTTGTGGTTATATGGGCTTTGGTCGGCTCGCAGGAACTGCTTAGGAGTTTTGTTAATTTAGCATCCCATGCCTATGGAGATCGGAATATATGAGCAGATAATCAACCAACTGTTCGAGGAGAAAATCTCTTCGATGGATCGAACGCGATTCTATATAGGTGAGAGAATCATTGAAAAGAAAGAAGTAGCCAAACTGCTTTCGATGTACCTGACAAATATTTTTGAGCAGATGCTCTCGAATGTTGCAGATACAAGTGATGATGACGAAGATGATAGCCTACAGATCAACGCTGTAAAGAAAGGTATAGACTTAGCTAACGCGATAATCCGCAAGCTGGTCAATGAGTTTCATCTGGAGTCAGGAAACCTGCTGTCAGCCCAGGCAAAGATATTGACAGCGGTTATTGACAAAACCCAATCCGATTACCCTGATTTGGCAAAAAGGCTCGAAGAAATCATGCCCATGAAAGGCTTGGTAAATGGTGCTCTGTTTACTGGCAAGGGGATGAAAATGTACACTGAGCTTCAAAAAGAGATTGCTTCTGCGGATGAGATCTATTTGATGGTATCGTTCATCAAGAAACGTGGTCTTGCCCTTATCCTGCCCCAATTGAAAGAATTCACCAATAGAGGCGGAAAACTCAAGGTGATAACTACCACCTACATGCAGGCCACCGACTTTGACGCAATCATTCAACTGTCGTCTTTGAAAAACACTGAAATCAAGATTACCTACGATACGACATCTGAACGTCTCCACGCTAAAGCATATATCTTCCTTCGCAAAACGGGCTTCAATACTGCTTATATCGGTTCATCCAACCTATCAGAGCAGGCTCTAGACACCGGCGCTGAGTGGAATGTAAAGGTAACCCAGATGGAGCAACCCAAGATGATGAAAACCATTTTGGGCGCATTTGATGCATCATGGTGGGCCGAAGGCTACGAAACGTTTATCAAGGGGGAAGATGATGAGCGATTAAAGGTCTCTCTCAATGGTCCCTCAGAGAAAGAAATAGACTTCAGTTTACTGACATTGATTCATCCCTTTGATTATCAACAGGAGATTCTGGAACGCTTGCAAGTTGAACGTGAAGTCAGAGGCCATTGGAGGAACCTGGTAGTTGCAGCTACAGGCACAGGCAAGACTGTGATGGCGGCAAGCGACTACAAGGCATTTGCAGAGGGCCATGATCGGGCCCGATTATTGTTCGTGGCCCATCGTGAAGAGATTCTCAGGCAGAGTCTTAAAACATTCAGACATGTACTCAATGACTATAACTTTGGTGAGAAATGGTATGGAGGTGAAGAACCTGCTAACTATGAATACGTATTTGCTTCCAAGGATACGCTAAACAATCGTTTAGATAGTTTACAGTTGCCAAAAGACTATTACGACTACATTGTCATAGATGAGGTCCATCATGCAGCGGCTTCAAGCTATCGCAAGATCATCAACTATTTCAAGCCGAAAATCCTTCTTGGTCTGACGGCAACCCCCGAGCGCATGGATGGTGAGAATATCACCCAGGATTTTGATGGAACCATTTCTGCAGAAATCCGGCTTGATGATGCGTTGAACAAGAGGCTGCTTGCACCATTCTATTATTATGGCATTACAGACTCTGTGGATTATTCAGAGGTAGCTTGGGATAAAGGGCATTATGTGGCATCAGAATTGTCTCGTATATATACCTACAATGATGCACGTACTGCCGTAATTCTAAAGTCACTTGAGAGATATCTTCCCGACATTAGAAATGTCAGGGCTTTATGTTTCTGTGTTGACCAGCAGCACGCTAAATTCATGGCCTCAAAGTTCACGCTTTGCGGTTTGGAGGCAGATTACCTAACCAGTGAAAATGCACCTATGCGAGCTGTCCTCTACAATCGGTTGAAAAACAAGGAAATCAATTACCTGTTTGTGGTGGACATGTTTAATGAGGGAGTTGATATTCCTGAAGTTGATACAATTTTGTTCCTTCGTCCAACCGAGAGTCTTACAGTGTTCATCCAGCAATTTGGTCGAGGCCTGCGTAAAGCGGAAGGCAAGACGCATGTGGATATCTTCGACTATGTGGGAAACAGCCGAGCTGAGTTCAACTATACCGACCGCATGAGAGTGATGTTGGGCCGAACATCGATGAGCGTTGTTGAGGAGATGGAGCGTGATTGTCCACATTTACCGTTAGGATGCCGCATTATGCTTGAGCCCAAGGCAAAAGAATATATCATGAGCAACATCAGAGGAGCCGTTCAACGCTTCACTGCACGACGAATTAATTCTCTTGTGCAGAATTTCGAAAGGAACCACTCTGTACCTCTCACGCTCACCAACTTCGTCAAGATTTATCAGATTCCGTTGGACAAGTTATATCGCGGGAGAACTTGGAATCAGCTCATGTTTGACAATGAAATTGAACATGAAAAATCCCAGTTCAATGAAGAACTGGGTCGAGCTGTATTCCGTAAATGGCTGGCAACTGACTCATATAGTTATCTGAGTTTTATTGAGCAGCTGGCTCAAAGAAACTTTAGGATACATGTCGATCAGTTGAATCGCATTGACCAAAAGCGTTTGTTGATGCTTTACTATGATTTGTTCGAAAACGCTGGCCGTTTCTCCAGTCTTCAAGAAATGGCTAACGCTCTGGCGGCAGATCAATGCTTCTGCGAAGAGCTAAAAGAGGTAATGCCATTGCTGCTACAAGAAAAAACTGCGTTAGAGAAGCCTGATAATTCACAACTAGTCGACTTCCCTCTCAAACTGCATGGTGTTTATACAAAAGCTCAGATCCAAGTGGCTATTGAAACGTCAACTCTCGGCAGAAAATCTTCATCACGAGAAGGTGTCGAGCGCAATAGACGAATGAATGTAGAGGCCATGTTCGTCGATATCATCAAAAACCGAGAAGAAGGATCGACTACCGATTATGATGATAAGGCGCTTACGCCACATTTGTTCCAATGGGACACCCAGAATCGAGTACGTCCCGATTCCAATGAAGGGCAGGCTTATATCAGCCAGACGCAAACCATGCTGCTATTTGTTCGTGAACAGAAGAATTTTGTTGAGGACAAATCACGCACAATGGGTTACGTCTATCTTGGCCGCGTAACATTGAATAGCTGGGATTATAAGGATCTTGGTACCCGAAAGCAAATGCAGATTATTTGGAACATGATTGAACCCATTCCTGGCAGTGTGATGCACTTCGCTCGAATACGAGAAATCGCATAGTTTAATAATATGGCAACCTATAAATCCATAAGAGAATTGACCCGCGCACTTCAACTGGGCTCGAAATTGCTCCATGACATGTTCATGAAGCGGAAGACGGTTGCCGTGAAATATGATGATGCGCTCGAGACCCTTGACGGTGACGAGAACCGCCTGAAGCATCTCATCAGCCATGGTGTGATCAGCCAAACGGGCGAAAACCTTGAGCTCGAGGACGCTTATCAACGATTCTTTGAGGAAGTGTTGATAGTCAACGAAGACATTAACATAGCCTCGGTGCAGATGTATATCAATAAGCTGAAGCTTGGAATTAATTCCTATTTGGCATCGGATGGCCCCGTGAGGCGTGCACAACTCATGCGCGAAATCAGACACACGTTCAAGAGCATCGACAATGCTACTCGCCGCAATGTAATGGATTTGAAGCGCAATGTCGATGATACCTACAAACAGGAGCCAAACTTCAAGATTAAGGAACTGCGTTTAAAGGACTTTGACGAGAAGGCCCACTTAATTATAGAACTTATTCACCAGACCGAGAAGCTCATGGACGAGCAGACCATATTCTTCTCAAGCGCAATGGATGTCGGCCTAAGGCAGACCATAGGCGAAGTACGAGACGGACTTCGTGAATCAGCGCACGGACTGATTGCCATTACAGCACAGATTATCGATTACTTGAATCGCATCGAGTATCAGAGTCGGTTGGTAAAGAAGGTGAGGCAGCTAAAATACTTAAGAGACCAATTCCTCATTGAACAAAATACTGATGTGAAAGCCGTCCTGGTGAAAGTTGATGACACTTGGATGGAGCCACAACCCAAATATGTCACGAGAGTATCACTCGATTTCTTGCGTAACGAAGACGCTGCATTAGAAATTCTTAACAATGTCCGCCGCCGTTTGTCCAAGAAGTTGAAAATCAAATCCCGTTTGACGGGTAAAATCGACAAGAACTACCTGGTCGAGCGAGAGGAAACAACTCATGCGTTTAACCATCAGGAAGTGATGAACGCTTTCATGGCACAGGGGACCGACTTGTTCTCATTTGTGTGGAACTATTCGTTCAACACAGAAACTGACGAAGAGTCACGCCTAGTGCTATTCTTGCAGCTTGTGTCACAGTACATCGATAGGCTGCAAATCACTTCCGAGGTCAGGCAAACCAAGAAATATGAATATCCCATCATCTACCCATTATGAAGTATTCCAAAGAAGTGTTCCAGCGACTCAGCCATGGACAATTTATATCCAATAACAGCATTGATGCTGAGACTCGTTCAATCTACAATGATATTGAAGAAAATCAAAAGGAGTACGAAGATTTCTTCAAGCAGATTGATTTTAAGTTATCATCGGGCAATGGTTTTTACTATTTTAGTCGATTAGAGCCAAAGGTGACCATTGAGAACAAATTACAATCCCTGTTCTCTTGGATTGACTATGTCGATTTCTTGAAAACTTATGACACATCCTTTGATGCGGGCACCTTATTCAGCCTGGCTCAGATGGAGGTGCAAGCCGACATGAACTTGGAATTGAAGGAGAAACTTTCCAACCTGTTTCCCGACAAACAGGGAAATCGTGAAAAGTTAAAGGCACTTGCAGCAGCGATGACCAGGATGGGATTTGCCGAAGATGTGAATTCCGACGAAGGCAAGTATCAGGTCACATCGGCCTTCCATTACATTGAGCAAATGATCATGTGTATTCATATAGATGACGAAATAAAAGATGAGATACCTCAATAAAATCGTATTCATAAACAGCGCACACATTCCCTATGCCGAAGTCCGTCTCGACGGAAATGTGCATTTTATTGGTAATCAAGGGGCAGGAAAATCGACTCTGCTTCGTGCCATTCTTTTTTTCTACAATGTTGACAAGAGCAAGTTGGGCATTAAAACACAATTTGGTCAAAAAAGTTTTGATGATTTTTATCTGCCCACTCAAGATTCGTTTATCATCTATGAGGTGTGCCGCGAGACTGGCGATTTCTTTGTCATGGCATTTTTGTCGCGTGGGCGATTGGCTTTCCGCATTGTGGATTGTCCCTATCAGAAACGTTTCTTTGTTGACAATGATGGGAATGTGAGCTATGAATGGGGAAAAATCAGTGAGCAGATAGGCGCTAAAACATTTAAGAGCAATATCATACGTGGCTATCAGGAGTTCAGTGACATCCTTTATGGCAATAGTCAGAATGTGGCTAAAGAGTTACGGCGTTTCTCATTGATGGAGAGCACAAGATATCGCCAAGTGCCACTCACGATCCAGAACATTTTCTTGAATCAGAGTTTGGAATCCCGTGTCATCAAGGACACAATTATTGATTCGATGGATTTCGCCGGAGACAGCATCAGCCTGAATCGTTATCGTGAGGAAGTTAAAAATTTCCGACAGCAGTATGACGATATCTGGAAATGGTACAAGATCGAGAAAAACGGCCAAGTAAAGGTCAAGGTAGAAGCCGAAAAGGCTATCGAGAAGTTCACGCAATATGAATATACCCGAAACATGATCAAGGAACTGTGCGGACAGCTCAAGTTTGCCTTGAACCGTGACACCAATCGCCTGCCTCAACTGTCAGATCAAGAGGACGCTTGCTCGACAGAACTCGCGCGTCAAAATCGCCTACTTGAAGAAGAGCAAGGCAAATACAATAGTGAAAGGGACCGTCTCAACAAAGAAGATGGAAGCTTAAAGGGCTTTCTGGAACAAGTCGGCAAGAAAAGGCGCCACTATGACGAAATCGGCATTAAACAAATAGCAGAGATCATGTCAAAAGAAGATGAGCTCAAAACGCAACACAAGAGCTTAAGCCACCAAGAAGCCACCTTGACGAGCAAGAACCAGGATGTCAAGTCAAGATATGACGCATTGCAGGATGAGGAAGATCGCCGCAAGCGAGATTATGAGAATCTGGCAGAAAAGCAAATCACCAGCCTTGATCAAGAACGATTGAAAGAACTTGATGAGCTGCGATCCCAACGCGATAATAAACTTGATGACATCAGGGCCAATTACCAAGCTAAACTTGATGACAACCAAGCGCGTCTCGATGAAACGATCCAAACTAAGCATGGACTTCGCCTTGATGAGCAAAACATCCGTCACGCCAACCCCTATCAAGAAGAAATGGACCAATACGGTCAGCAGATAGATGCGTTGGGACAGCGGCAACAACTGCTGTTGCAGCAATCGACTCAGATGCAGCAGGAAATAGACAGCATCAATCATGATGTAGAGATGAGCCGACTGAACCTTGAAACAACATGCGGCAAAGAGGTCTCAGCAATCGACAATAACATGTCTAGGCTCAAGGGTGAAATTCAGCAATGTGAAGACTTGTTGAATCGTCAAGAGGGGTCATTGATCGAGTGGCTGGGAGAACATGTCGATGGTTGGGAACGCACCATTGGGAAAATGCTTGATGAGGAAGCAGTGCTCTATAACACATCACTCAATCCCAGGTTGGTCGATTCGTCAGACACCATCTGTGGCGTAGGGCTAGACATCGAAAACATCGACAAGGATATTCGCACGCCCGAAGACATCAAGATACTCAAGAATCAACTTGAAACGCAGCACAGTGAATTAGAAGAACAGAAGAAGGATCGCCAACTGTTGCTGCAGACCGAGATTGAAGAACTTGAGCAAAAACCTGCAGCCAGATTGAAGCAGCTGCGTCAAGATAAGATGGCTGCTGATGTGGAGCGCGAGATTATCCCCCGCCGCATCAATAAGATCAAAAAGGACTTGTCGGAAGCCAACAGCCGTTTGGAAGAGTGGAGAAACTCGGAATTAGAAAAACTCCAGCATCGATTAGGGGAAGTTGAGAGGTCTATTGAGAATCTAAATCATCAGAAAAAGTCATTGATTGGTAGCCGTGAAAAAAGCCTTGAAGCAGAGCGAAAGGCCTTTGCAAAACGCGAAAATGAACTTGCAAGTGACCACAACAAGAAATCAGCTGAGATCAAGCATCAGCTTGCTGGAAAACTGCAAGCAATCGATCGTCATAAAAAAGACCTCCTGGCTCAGATGGATGCTGAGCTCAAGGGGCTGGGGGTTGATGTTGACCAGTTAACCGCAATACGACGGCAACGTGAAGCGGTCATGGGCCAATTAAGGTACATCGAGGAACACCGTTCAGACTTCATTTCATGGCAAAACGACATCCGCGAATATTTCAACCTTGAGCAGCAAAAGAAAGACGAACGCAAGCTCATTCGGCAACAACTGGAAAACCTGAAAGAAAAATTTGATAAGCGCAGGGTGCATTATGAAGAAAAGATAAAGGGCCTAGCCAAAGATTTGAATTCATTGCAAGAAGAGCAGCGCAGACTACAGGATGCTATCAAGCGCACCACCGACTTCATGAACAATTCATCATCGCCAGTTGAGCTCAACACAGCCGACCAAGAGGAGACAATCGCATCCCTGGCCGACATCTTGGACGACCTGCGCAACCACGTCAGTGACCGGCAACAAAAGATGGAAGAATTCAAGCATGCAGTGATCAGTTTCAAAAACAACTTCTCACAGCAGAATACATTCCACTTTCGTGTTGAGTTCAACACTGATAGCGATTATACTGATTTCGCTATCGAACTGAACGAGTTCATCCAGAACAATAAGATCGAACAATATAGGGCGCGTACGTCCCAGCAATATGCCACGATTATCAAGCGAATCGCTCATGATGTGAGCGACCTGAGCCAACACAAGAGCGATATCGAGAAGACCATTCTCGATATCAACCGGGACTTTCGCGAGAATAACTTTGCCGGAGTCATCAAGGACATTGAGTTGAGAGCCGTTGAAAGCAATGACCGCTTGATGCAACAGCTGTTGAACATAAAGCGGTTTGACGACGAACATGGCTTCAACATCGGACAACTGAATCTTTTCACCAATGAAGTAGATCTGGACCGCACCAATGAAAAAGCGGTCAAGCTGCTCATGACACTCGTTGACATGATGGACGCAGAGCAAAAGCGAGAGCAAATCACTCTGTCCGACACCTTTAAGCTGGAATTCAAGGTCAAAGAGAATGACAATGACACCAACTGGGTAGAGAAACTGTCCAATGTGGGCTCTGATGGCACAGACATTCTGGTAAAGGCTATGGTAAACATCATGCTCATCAATGTCTTTAAACAAAGGATATCACGAAAATTTGGTGACTTTAAATTGCATTGCATGATGGACGAAATTGGCAAACTGCATCCCATCAATGTGGAAGGAATCCTGAAGTTTGCCAATATACGAAATATCTACCTAATCAACTCATCGCCTACTGCATATAACGCAAATCCATATCGTTACACTTATATGTTAACCAAGGATGAGAGAAGTAATACCCGTATCGACCGAATATTGACTATTTTATGAAAAAGACCAAAGCTCTCTTTGAACGGTTTAAAAAGCTAGCCGATGGAAAAACAATTCCAGCAACTAGCCTAAATGACAAAATGGTCCAACAGATGCTTCAAGATCGCATTCTAGTTGTGATCTCACATGGCAGCCGTAAAAGTCTGAGAGTCGCAGATGCCGACTTGTTTAAACATTATCTTGCTAGCCAATTCGATATTCATGATTTGGATGCCTTACTGTCTTTCTTGGAAAACGAGAAAACAGATAGGGCGTCTCAGGTGAAAGTGACAGGAGACAGCAAGTTCATCAAGCAACGCACTTTTAAAGGTTTTCTTGTTAACAGCTATCATTCCATTCAAGCGGAATTAAACGGAAAGCCAATCAACATTATTCCTCCAGACGGAAGTTATCTATTCATCAGCGATTATGAGAATTTTTCAATTTCGCCTGATGTTATTGTCGTGGGAATTGAGAATTCTGAGAACTTTAGATGCATCAAAAGGCAACAACGCTTTTTTGAGCAGAATCTATCCTCGGAAAGTCGCCTACTATTCGTTAATCGATATCCACAAGAGCAACACTATGACCTAATCTGCTGGCTCAAAGCCATCCCCAATCACTACATCCATTTTGGAGATTTAGATTTGGCGGGAATCGCCATTTATCAAAACGAGTATTATCGCCATCTTGGGAGCAAGAGCTCATTTCTGATTCCTAAAGATTACTCGGCACGAATTGCCCAAGGCAACCGTGAAAGATATGATGCCCAACTACGACAATATGGAAGAATGAATATCACTGATAACAGGCTTGCTGGCCTATTGTCTTGTATTCATCATTATCATCGCGGCTACGACCAAGAAGGATTCATAAATTAATGATGATCTTTTAGTTATCTCAAAACCATGAGTTATAGGAACTGTTATAGAATAACCTGAGCTAGAAAAAACGAAGTGTAGTGTTACGCTGATTTCTCCAAGACTCCCTGGATGCAGCACAAATCTTCAAACATTTTATACTGTCAGATACTATCCTTTTTTATTCTAATGGTTTTACCTGTGTTTTCTAACTCTTGTGCATCCTTAAGATGCTCTTCTAGTTCGTCAAAAGGAATCCTGTAAATCTTTGGTGTCACAGCCCTTGGGTAACGGTTCCAAAAAGGATCTGTTGATGCATACCAATGTTGCTCGACAACATCAGGAAACAATTTCATTTGCTCCCACAAATCAAACAAACGTGTTCGTGTAGCTATCGTGATGCCTCGAAGATTGGTTTTGAAACGTGACACACATATAAAGTGCTGGCGCTTTTCATCATCTTGCTCAAGTTGTTCTTTCGTTGACCAATGACGAACGCTGACATGCCTATTGAACTTCTTATTGATTGCTTTCATCATCATTTGAAACATCTCGCCATGCGCCGATGTATCCTTGAACTGATGCCACTCAATGTAGTAATGAATCATCTCGTGGATAAGTGTATCCTCTATTTCCTGTTCAGGAAGGTCATACTTTGTGTTTATAAACAGCGTAAAGTCATAATTCTCGGTCTTTCCTTCTTCAGTTTGACGCTTCCTGAAATTTACTTTTCCTAGAAAAGTTCGGGCATTGCTGAGCTTAATGGGGAGCATAGGCAACTCCCCATTAAACATCATTGTATTAAACTCGTTAAACTTTCGTTCAACGTATTCAATCGTCGCTTTCATTTAATTCAGCCTCCTCTAAACGCAGTTGTTCAAGTTGAACTTGATACTCCTGCATAATTTCTTTGTCTTGGTCGTTCAACTTATATTCAAGGACGCGATCTATTTGGTAATTAATGCTCCAATAGCATTGCGTTTCATCTGTAGCTTCATTTCCAACGCCAAGTCTTGAGTAGATGACATCTTCCTGCTTAAATGGATCATGATCCAAAGTATATGAATTATCGCGCTTTAACTCGACTAAAGCCTTACTTCCTGAATTATCACGAGAGTCAGTCAAATAAAGGTATCGGTATTCACGAATCTTGTACGGAAACACACCACCATTTATCGCAGAAAGCGGATAGTATCTGGTGGGGTCACATTCATCAATTAGAATATACAACCCTTGCTCATCCCTCTGAAGAATCGACTTAGCTGATATATTGGTGATGTCTCTGGTTTCATCTTTCTTGTCACCCAAAATAATGTCAAATAAGGCAAATCGTTGTACCGGCAGTTTCAGAACCTGGTCCTTCGGATAGTTATCAATGGTATCAAGTTTGACCTCCTTCTTTTGCTTCTTTGACTTGATGTCGCTGTTAATGGTGAAAATACCGGCTCTCATCTGTTTTGGCGTAACAAGTACGGGCCAATAGAATGCCGTATCCCGCCATCCTTGAGCCGATAGACCATTTTGCCTGATCAAATCCAAGACAGGTCTATCTACAGCTTGCTCTTTGTCCAATTTATTGTCTTTGGCATCTAAAGGAGAGTCAACGAAACGGCCTCGACGGTCATTTACATTCTCACGTTCACGGCTCATGTTACGGTCAACAATTTGACGAACCCAAATCAACTCATCTGGAGAAGCATAGGTCAAATTGTCCAGTATGGTGATGAACTCATTTGGATCCCACTTCCTATCTAAGTTATGGTACTCTTCTCCATAAACAAACGTGGTGCCAATAAGTTTGAGGATCTTCACCGCCTCTTGATAACTCATCAAGAAGTACTTATTCTCATCTTTATCATGGAAGTGCGGCGACGTTTCGATTAACTCGTCAATCTTATTGATTGTCTCGGCAATCTCAGCAGCGCTTCCACTCTGGAAACCAGATGGCACACGGCGCATGCTTGGCTTGACGACAAGCGTGTTGGCTGGAGTATACTTGTTTCTTGCCGACGGCTTGACACGATTGTCAAATCCAATAATCACTGAGGTGAAGTCATTGGAACGTACACTTTCTCTGTGCGCATCCAAGTAATCACGCAGCACATCATCTATCGAGTTGATACCCTTCAATACATCATAAATGGTCTCGGTGGTGAAGAAACGAGTGCAAGCCATGTCTTCCTTGCTGCGTGGGCCATACATTCGGGCATGCTGCAAGACGGTATCCATTTGGAATTTGCCTGGATTACGTCCGTAGAAGAAGCAGAGCATATTGCTGATGGTAATACCGCGGTCAAGGATGCTGCCACCGATGAAGAAGTTGCAAGACTGCTCCAGCCGCAGCTGTCCCTTATCGTCGAGCATTGTGTTAACCCTGCCAGGCTCTTCTGAATTGACTACATTCACGGTGTAGTCATTTAAAAGTAGCATATCCTTCACCTTATCCTCAATCTCACTAAACGTCGGGAAAATCTCATTAATCAATCCTTCGGTTACGGCAAGGTCATGCGAGTTTTTGAAGCTCTCGTATGCTTGGTTTTCAAACTCCAAAATGTGCAGGTCGCTATTGCTATTCAGAAACGCACTCTTGATATCCTCAATAATGCTGACAATCAAATCCTCTTGCCACTTGTGGTTGCGCTGGGCAATCTCGCAGTGAATCAGGCAACTTGAGCGGTATTTCTCGTTTCTTGTGCGACGAAGCTGTATCGAACGTATAGCCGCTGCAAAGAAATAGCAAATCACTGCATAGTTCAAATCTCTTAAATTCTCACGATGTCCTGCCTGCTCGAGATACCATTCGTTGCGAGCTCCAAGAATCTGCAAACAATAGTCATCTACAGGCTCGAAGAGACAACTATACATTGAATCTTCATTCTCGCTTAAGACATAATATTCCCGGCCGCCCACATACTTATCGTGGATAGGAACAAGTCCAGTATAGCGGGGCAACCATGTCGTTGCCTCTTTATTGTCGCGCAGCTTAACGGTACCATCAGGTTGCAGGTACAACGAATAAGGTGTTGCAGTTACCTGCAAGTACCTGCAATACTGCGGTAATGAGATGAACTTCTCAATGTTTTCGGCTATCTTGAGAAGCGTCATTTCGTTCTTGCGTCTGAGGTAAGCCCGGCTAGCAAAGTCAGCCTCGTCATCCACAACAAGCACTTTCTTGCTGCGCAAGACAGCGCTTTGCTCGAACATCTCATTGAGATATGTGAGGTTTGTATTCTCCTTCTTGCATACAATGATGTACTTACGTGAAGGATCGTTGAGCTGATAGTCGGTGAGATAGCCACGACGATGCAAGTCAAGAATGTCATACACACTGATGATGACCTTCTGGCCATAAGTACCATTATCTGCAAAATATCTGAAATCCTTGGTCAGGCGCTCCAGTGTCTGCCTGGTAAGTGTAGTTGTGCCTTTAGTGAAGACTACAGCAATATCGATGCAGATATCAAAGCACAGTCCCATAATACTCAAGAATGTGTCCGTTTTACCACATTGAACCTTACCGAGTAACAAACATGGCTGAGCAGCGTCCGCACCTTCACGCAGCAGTTGAGCTGTCATATCCCTTACGCACTCCTCCTTTTCTGGCGTCATAAAAGGATTATGCGCTTTCATAGTGCTGAAAATATACTCATCCTGATTAGGGTTGGCAAGTTCTTCCAACCGGGCTTTCTCTGCCAGCATTTCAGGAGTCGGTTCTTGGCCAAAACTCCTGAGTTGACTTTCAAAGGCTAAATAAGCTTCTAACGTATCGAAATGCATATCTCAATAGGTTTTAATGATGAATTCAAAAAATGGGTTGGTCTCTATGTCATCGTTCTCCTTATAATTTGGATTATACAGGAGAAACGCTTTACGGTAAAGATCTATCGCAAAATCTGATGCCCGCTCTACTCGTTTCGCTTCATAAACTCCAGGCTCAGGCCTGCCAAGCAGTCCCGCCTCAATGAGCATGGGCAAGACACAATACAGGCCATTCGGCAAAGAACGGTTGGCACCATATTTTGCCGACATTTTTTCAACAATCAGCTTAGTGCCGACTTGTGGCTGGACGTGGAAAAACTTGCCCAGTATCGACACCGTATCATAGGCGAAACTATAGGCAGAACAGATGATAGCTGCGAGCACCAGGGACCGATCATTACTTGACCGCAATGCGCTCAACAGGTTCTCTTTTTTCTCACACAGGAACGGCAAAAGTCTGTTGCGTACAGTCAGTCTATTCATGACCGAAACCGCTTTCCTGATACGGTTTTGGCCAGAGTATTCACTTGAAGCAAGTGATGCGAAATAATCAGACGTCGCTCGATCCTCTAATACTGCTATCAACGCCATTTCCAGAATGCTGATGGGAATGCGCTGGTTAATGCCTATCTCAATCTTGTCTGTCATATCCTTATAAACGGTATTACAACTTCGCTCAAGCTGCTGCCACCATGTGTGATGGCCGAGGTCGCTGAACGCGCAAAGCATTCGTCCCCACGCACACATAGCCAATTGTCGTGCTTTAGGAGCGCAACTTCATCTTCGGCTGAGCGATAGAAGTTATTCATTTCTATTAAGCTATTGTATATCAGATGCCGCTTACCGCGACTTCCGTCTTTGTATAGGAAGACCTTCTCCACTGGGGTCAAAGCTCGCCAGCCGCGTGCCAACTTGCTGCCATGATCTGTGGTTAGGTAGATGGTGAACCCCATACTTTTCAATGTTGCGATTTTCTGGGTAAACCTTGGGGCCCAGTTCTCGGTGAGTGTCAACAGGTCACGATAATCGTATGCAGCATGCATCTTATCGTCCATCTCAACTGTCACAATGGCGAGACGGGTTACGCCCTCGATGATGGCAAACTCATCGTTGTCATAGAGGTATTGTATCTCCCAGGTGTTCACACCTTGAGTTTGCCAATAGTTATACCATAACTTGCGTTCCTCGGTCGGATTCTGTTTATAGTCCGGCTTCGGCATATCGCCCCTGAACAGGGCTTGACGCGAGAGACTGGTAATGCTGGGAAGCCATGATAGTGTGACATCATCGGCAGTGGTGATGCCTGCTTTTTTCAAAGCTTCACGCAATATTGCATATTGCCAGTAGGCCAGGCCGTCAACCACCAATAATGCAACCTTGTCGCCATTCTGGTGACGGTTAGCAATGTGAGGCAATACTTTGTTGACGCACGGCGATCGCATGATATGGCTGCTGTTCTGTTGCAGAAAATAATTGTCGTCAATCCATTGTTGAAAGCGATCATTGACGGAAGCGAAGTTTGAATCAAACTCTCGCTCCAAACCCGCTTTAACTGCATCAATAAAGATGTCAGACACAGCATCAATTGTGCTGAGCATATCGCTCCAGTCCAACTTCAACAATGAGAAGCGCTCGGTAAAACGGGTCACAGAAACGGCACGCTGCTGTTCAAGTTCTCGAACAATGGCCTCAATCTCTCGGCGGCAATTCATATTGCCTCTTACCGGCCTATTCCCAAAGCGGTCAAATGCCACCTGCAACACATCTATAGGCTGATGGCGCAACAGCGCTTTGTCAGAAAATAAAGGGAACAAGTCACTGATGTCAAAAGAGCAGTTATGCGCTTCTTGTTTCATATCAGGCAAAACAGCCTCGGGGGATTGCGTCACATAGATGTAACGACCATCTACTCCACTTTTGTAGTGCAACTCATAATGCAGTCGCAAAGCAAAGTTGCTGCCAGACACGACTTCTATGCCGTGTTCTGCCAGCAACAGACCGCGCACAACGCTATTGGTGAGGCAACCGTCCTGGTTGCTCACAATACTCAGCTGGCAGTAATCTACCGAAACTCGCTTTGCTATTTGTTGCACAAGGGCATTCATTTATTGTAATTCTCTTAGAAAAGTTCTTGAGTTCTCTTAAAAATCTACTTAAGTTCTCTTAATTATTAATCATTATTTATTAATTAACTAATTAACAATAAGTGGATTATGTAATAAGTTCTCTTAAAATTCACTTAAAGTTCTCTTAAAACAACTACTGCTAAGGAGTTTTAAGAGACCATTGCTTCTTTTTACCAAACTCTATTTTATCAGAACGACGTAATGCCGTCAACAGATTACCGATTTTATAGATTTTCTGCTGATCGGTCATTGCATCCGGAAGTTTAGGAAGCAGCAGACTATTAATCTCTGGTCTGCTCATTTTGCCGTGTTGCGTAAGCGCTTTCACGATAAGGTCTTTATAATACTTATCATCAAAGCCTTTATTCAACGTGTACTCCGCTTTTTGCCTGGTCGCCCTTGCGACACTTTTTGCAAAATAGAGTGCATTCTTTCTGCCTTCAACGAGCTTGCGCTTCCTCAAGTAAACTATCTCTTCATTACTTAGGTGGCGGTGCATAAGCACTCTGCTTAGCATCTCTATCTCAAGCAGACTTAAGGATTTGTCTCGCGCCAAAATAGTCGCATAATTCATATCCAGGACTTTACCGACAATGGTGACTTTCACCTTATTGTTGCTGAAGTCATAATCTGGCATGGGGAATAAGCGCTGACGCTGCATATTGAACATGCGCCTAATGCCACTACCGATAGTGTCAACCATCCCCAACTCTACCATAGCTGCTGCCAGGAACTTATTGCGATACCGTTCTTCGGGGGCATCCGACTCAAGTACATTTTTGATACTTTCGGGTATGAAACCACCCAAATTGCTGAATATTAGCCGGTCTTGCTCTTCCACCACATTAATCATTCCATGACAGGAATAGTCTTGATGAGCAATGGCATTGTTCATTGCCTCTCGAATAACAAAAGGATCATAAGTGTCAAGCTCCTCCGGCACTAGCTGTAACAATGACGGATTCATGTAGCGATACTTCAGATTGCGAATCTTTGCATAAATCGTCTCAACAGCGAGGACAAAAGGACATGTCGCTACTATAAAATCACGTTCAGACCCTGTAGAGTCTTTATAAATCCATCGCATTCGAGCCATTGCAGGAGAAATAAGATGCTCACTCTCTGGCCGTCCAACAAGCAAGATGGCAGTATTTGTGATAGCTCCCTTAATGGTTATTTTCGCTTTGTTGAGAAACGTCACGTTGTCCCAATCCATCATCTCATTTGCAAGGTTCTTATGCTTTTTGGCATATGATACCCTTGCTGCCTTGATAGCATTTGGATCGAGGTCGTCTATTGTCGCATCAGGTATTATCTGTGCGCTCCAGTCCTGTCGAGAGTTGTATATCCTGCGAAGAAAATCGGGGAAATCTTTCAGTTTTGTCAGGTTGCTGTTCACTCTAATATAGTCAACGCCCTTAAAGAAGACTGGTTGGCCCACTGCTGCATTGATTTCAAAGATAACAACATGTTTACCCTTGTATTCAAATTCCTCTATTTCGAATGGTGTTATCGGATCGCAATTGCGCCTAAGCCATAGCTCATAATCCTGTCCTCCCCGCTTAGCAGTTGACATCTCAAGATTTGTACCAACAACACTCCAAGTGCCATCTTCCACTCCAAGAACAAGATAACCATAAGATTTATTCTTAAGGCAGGCAGAATTGGAAAGTCCAGAAATATAGTTACCCACACCTTCATATGTGACACTACTGTGAGACTCGCCAATGTTGGTTTTGAATTCTAACCATTCAGTCTCCCCGGCTCCCTTGCGCTCCCTTGCGCTCGACAGGAGATCCTCTAATAGTCTATGTTGTTCTTCTAAAGTTCTCATAAATAAAAACAACGTTAAATGATTATACTTTGTTTAGGGCGATGTCATAGAACTGGAGCAGCACCTCATCTTCCTGGAGTAGGTTCTGGGGAATCTTGTTTGAAACTGTCACAATTGTTTCAAAATCCTTGTCAATGTAGCATTGCTTGAATCCAGCACGCAGAGCTTCGACACGTGCCTCCTTAATCTTAGACTTTGGCTTTTGAGCCGCCTCCACATAGTTGCGGAACTCTCGCAACAAAGCCCTAGTGCGCAAAGCAGTCTTGTCCACATCGTCCTGGATATTTGGCAAGCGCCACTTACCATCGGGCTCCTCTATAAAGTTTTCCTCTAGAATTATACGTAATTCTGGTAAAATATCATTCTTTCGAACACCATTGATAGCCTGCATCCAGTCTGGCTGAATCTCCTGATAGGTCTTGGGGGCATCACGTAACATATTGCGTAGCCATTGAATACCGTTAGCTTCATCACTTACAATTATACCCATCGGAGCAAAACCAGTTGTGTTTTTGCGTTTTTGCTCGTACTCGACGGCTTGAGCTGCTGTAAAAAACATATCATCACGCTCTATATAACGCTCACGCATACCTTCTTGGAACTGATGAGCATCCATAGGCACAGGATAACCGTGCTGTACATAATAAGAAATCAGACGGTCATACAAAATCTTTGGGCTGCGCTCTACCACTGTCGTCGTTTCATTACCTTTCTCGATATGTACAGCCAAGTGTGACAAATGCTCATCAATAAAATCCCAAACGCTATCAATGCTTCCTGCTGATTGGACAAATCTACCAAGCAAAGTAGTTGACGGCTTATAACAAGAGATCACAAGGTCTTGCTTCACTGCTGTTGTAGTTGTAACTGCTTTAAAAGATCCTTTTTTCTTATCCAAAGCTGATACATTGGCGATTACAAATCCTGAATTTTGTATAGCGTTTTGAATGCATGTCCATACTTTGGCACTTGTATTACTAAACTCTACAGACATCCACTTTCCCGGTTTCAATACCCTATAATACTCTTTAAATGCTCCCTGCATTAGAGTTTGATATCCTAAAAACTCTTTATGTTGGTAAGTTGATATAATACATTCATCATCGGAATTAGTACGTACCTTTAACCACATTTCCGATAGATGGTTCATTTCAGAATACATGAAATTTTTCCCAAAAGGAGGATCTGTAAAAATATAGTCTATAGAATCGCTTCTTAAATTTGATACTTTCAATACGCTTTGAGTCATCGAAACGACTTGATTAACATTATCCGATACAGGGATTTTCTTTCTAGAATTAACTAAGTCTTGTAATTGACTAAATATATTTAATTCTTTAAAAAGAGATGGCACATATAACGTACCAGACATAGGGCCTCCACCTGCTCCCCAACAACCATTCATATATGTGTATCTATACATGATTGTCGTTTGAAATGCTAGTTTCGTAATTAGATAGTTTAATATCGGATACTCTTTGGTAAATGACTTGATTTCAGAAAGAACTAACATATTACGCTTAGTATAATACTGATAGAAGAATTCTATACCATCTCTGTAGCACCGTGCCAATTCATCACCAGCATACGTTTCATCCATGGGCACCCATGCCTCTGGCGTTACATCCTTGATGCGATCTAAAAGTTCAAAATCATATTCATCAGGTTCTTTCTCATATCTTTTGCCATTATATGTATAACTAATCAAAGTCGGAACTCTTTTAGTTATAGATAAAGCTCGGGGTGCTATATTATCATATATTGTTTCTTTCATCTTTTCCAAAGATGATTTTGTTAACGCACTCCCACAAATTGGACAAGTAAAAGAATCTAAAATTTTACCATGCTCCTTGTCAACTGCTGTATCCCAATATATTAATTCATGTCCGCAATTTGGGCATAAGTATGAATCACTCCAAAGAACATATTTAATATCCCCGTATTCCCCATTAGAATGCTTTGTCTTAAACATCCATTCTAATTTTTCTTTAACTGTTGCTATTATCTGCGAGGATTGCCGACTAAACCATTCTGCACTAACATCAGAGTTAACACAATATGAAATAAATGAGGCTAGCGGGCTCAAGTCCAAACATATAGCATTACGACTATTGTTACAAAGACGCGATGCGGCTCCAGTCATGCCTGTACCAGCAAAACCATCAAAAACAATGTCTCCTGGTTGTGTATAGTGATTTAGATATCTCATTATTGCACGGTAAGGGACTTTTGTAAGATAAGGGTGATACATATATAAAGGGTCAAATTTCCCCTCGCTTACATCGCTGGCGTAAGGTTCAGAAACCTCAAAATCGGATTTGCGTTTGCCCTCGGCTTCAAGTTGTATCTTCTCTTTTTCCCATTCAGCAATGTAATCGTTGAGCCAGGGGTTGGGACAAGCGGTAAAATAAGGAGGATCACTAAGGTTAATTATGTCCTCATCCTCTCCAATAGGAAATCCCTCTATCTTACGTAACTCAGGCAACTTCTTTCGTAGCTCTTCACGGAAGTGCTGCCTACGCTCCTCATCGTTGTTGAACGTCATACCAAACACCGTGACTGGTCCTGATGACTCAACAACCGATGAATCTAGCTTAGCGCTCTCACCAAAGTCGATGGACATACTTTTAGGCTCTGGCCAAATGCTTTCACCGCTATATTGATCATTCTTCTTACCCATGATTGTTCTCCTTATTTGATGGTGATTCTCACATTCTCTTCATCGTAACCGGCTGTAAGCTCATCAATGTAGTTGTTAAACGCTTTTTTCGCTTCTTTGGGACTAACTGCATGGCCGATGCGCGAGCGCAACTCTTGCATCGGAATTTCAATGCGCTGGATGCCTTTCTGCAGTTTTTGCAGGATATCCATCAACGCTTTTGCATTAACCGTCGATAGCTCTTCGGTTTTTGTAGTGTATCGATTCAACCGTTTACTTTCATCTTGCGATAACGCGTCAAGATTTGCTTTGATTGCAGGATCGTCAAAGGCTGCGGTGAGTGCCATGTCGGCAGCCTCAAACATCTCGTTAATCCGTTCTCGCATGTCACCCAACTTTGGCAGCGACTTGCCCTGATACATGGCAGGGTTAAAGCCGCCAGTGTAAGGGGTACGCAAAATAGCCTCACGGGTGACATAGGTGCTGGCAGGCGTGATTTGCGCCATCTGGTTGCACCATTCAGTAAACTGGTCGCACACGGCGATATAATCGTGAGCATGGTCAGCGCCACACAGGATTTCAAGCGTCTGCTTTTCTTTGCTCTGCATGATACGACTTTTCTCTCCAGCTTCAATGGACGTGATATGCATCTTGTTGTATTGTTCCAGGTACCAATCAGCATACCACTCAATAAGACCTTTCAGCTCCGTCTTATACGCATCCACTGTGGACTTGTTATCGTGCTGTGAAACCACTTGAGGCAGCTTGTCTAGAACAGCATTGAACTTCTCCCGTTGCTCGTCATTCACTAAATACTGCCTTGCTTGTACAACGTAGTTGACAAGAGGCTGCATCTCTTCGCGAAACGCCATCAGGGCATCAATACGCTTGATTTCAGCTTTGTCTCCGAACACACGCTTGAGCTGTTCGGGAGTCCAAGTGTCCTTGAGATTACGCATCTTAGCGGGCGTGTTATACTGTTGCGCCTGGTCACAGCACCTGGCCAAGACTGTCAATCTGTCGCTCAAGGTCTTTGCATCCCCTTCGCTTAGGAGAACTTGCCCCTCAAGGAGAATACCGCCCTTAATCTTATTGGCCACAGTCACAGCTTTGGCTGCAAGTTTCTTGGCATCGAGAACCATTTGTTCATAAATAGCAGGGTTCTCGATCTGGGCCGTCAAGTCACGCCCCATAATGCCCAAGAACAACTCGCGAACAGCTGCCACATTCATGCCGCGCGGACGGCTCACATGAGTGAAGTTAAAGAACATATCAGGAGAGAGGTCAACGATTTCCTTGAGGTTGGTGGCATTGATATTCTTGCCACCGCCCAAATGAATCTCTATTTCGCCCATAGCAACCATCGTGGCGAGCACAAGAAATTCCAAGTCTGCTTCGATGTGGTAATCCTTGGTCAACCACTCTTGCTCATAGAACTGATATAACAGTTCGTTGCGGTTCACTACCTGTCCTTGTCCTTTCTGCTCAAGCATTGACTTCACACTGTGGGCATAGATGCTGCCTTCGGTGGACAATTGATTATCCTTGAGCAATCCAAGTCCAGCAAGAATGGCATCGCTCTCGTGGCTACCGGCGTTCACGCCTGCAATGCGCTGGCGTGCAAGTTTCAGCAGCGTGCTGCGGTTGCCAGAAACCGACTTGGAAAGCGGCTGGTTGAGCATCGAGAAATTAGGATAATCCGGCATTTGTTCGTTGAAGTAATCCTCAAGTAGCATCGAAGTGATATTTGACACGATGTCAATCTTGCTGGCACCGCTCATCATCTGCGGTGAAATGGTCTGAACAGCCCCTTGATAGACCACTTCGCAATTCTGTCGGAACTGTTGGTCAAAGAGGGGAACCAAATCCTTGATATATCGCTGCAAGTAAGTCTTATAAAAACCTTGTTGAGATGAATCAACGCTCTTCATCAGCGCGGTTGCAGCACCATAGAGTGTAATTAACCGCTTGGTCTCATCGCTCATCTTGTCCAGATGGAAGTAAACGCTGTCGGCTTCATCACCGTGATTGCGTCCACCGGCATTGAATATAGGCATAAAGTAAATATAGAAATGCTGCTCAGGGTGAGTCGTGCTTCGTTCCGAAGGCACACCCATAAATATGTATCCGTTGAGCATCGTCTTATGGCTTAACCAATTAATGCTGTGTGCATAGATAGGGAACTCACGACGATATTTCTCCACCTCGATAGGCATATATTCGGTGATGAAGTTGAAGAAATAGCTGTCTTTTACTTCATCACTCATCTGTGTTTGTGCGTAATCTCTAATTTTCTGCTCATAGTTCACACCACCTTCAACACGCAGGTGGTATTCTTGGTTGTTATTGGTATTATTCTTCTCAAAATACTGTCCCACTGTAATCTCCACTATTTGCAACGCAGTTGTATTCACCTCATCAATCAACAACTCACGACTGAAACAAGTACTGTCAATATAGCATAGATCATCAACAAGTGTTTCGGCTGAAGCGCCATTAGTTTTCTCAAGAGAGTCTTGCAAAATCTTGATAGCACATGCATTGACAATTCGATGAGCTAATAATGCCTTGCGCTGACGCTTACCTGTAAAGTTTTCATCAATTTTTGCGTGTAATGTCTTCATAATCTCATTCACGCGGCGTACATCGGGATATATCTGCATCTCGCTGCTCTGCAACTCGCTCCAGTAGCTATCATAGCAAATCAAACCAAGCTCTTTCTCAGGTACATCTTGGTCTAGAATGGCCCCAAACCTCTTAGAGAGCGAGCGCATCACCTGGCGATGAGACTTGCCGATGCTAATTCGCTCAAAATTATTAAAAAACGAGGGATGGACCGGGAACAGTTCAACAAAGGTATCAATATTGGAATGAATTTCAGGAAAGAATTCAACAAACTGTGAGAGATGTTTTTGGATGGTCTGACGCTGATCATCAGTCTTTCTGAGCAAGCGCTTCTTAACGACAAACTGCACGTCCTGTTGAGTGATTTCAATCGGGCGGAAACGATCGTTTACCTTCTTGAGCATGTCGGCTGCAAACTGCAACTCAGGAGCTGTATAGATTTGCTCCTGAACGCCGAATACCATGCGGAAACGGCTATGGTCACTCATCTGGCCCAACGCCTGCAACACGGCAAGGTCTCGGTTGATCTTCGCGCCGTCGCTACGCCCCTTAATGTAGGCAAGCATCTCATCGATAACAAGCATCAAGCCCTTATCGGGGAACTTCGCTTCAAAATGCGCCATCATGCGCTGAAGTTTATTATAATAGGTGTCTTGACTGATGTCAGAGGTAAGCTTATAGTCCACGCCAAATTCCTCAAGACTACGGTCTATCTGGAAACAAATGATTTTCCATAACTCGTCGTCATTGCCTAACTCAAAGCGGATGATCTTGTACTTGCCGGCTATATTGGCAAGAACCTGACGAGCTTTGTCGTCATTCACTAACGGCAAGTAATCAGCATCCTCAGCAATAAGTGAGAATAATGACATCAAGTGAGACTTACCGGTACCATAGTTACCGACAATTTGCAGGCCATAAGTTTCCTGGCTGGATGTATAATCAAGGTTACGGCAAATGTCGGGAATGATGACATTAGCATATGCATTCGAAAAGACGAAGTTTCGCACAAGGGACTGGCGATAATCATCTTCATTCAAGCGAGCAAACTTGATAACTTCGTTAATCGGTTCAAAATGAATTAAATCTCTATATTTCATACCTTTTAAGTTTTTATTCGATAATAATAAACGCCATCCCAGTGAGATCAACGGAGAACAACGAGGATGGCTCGAAAAAATGAAATATGCCGTCAACGACTTGGCCTTCATCGCAGATGAAAAGGGTCTGGTCTTTAGAATAATTATCTAAAATGGAACGCAGGTTCAGCTTCAATTCTGGCTCAAACAAGATACCAATATTATATAAAGCCAGATACCGGCCAATATCCGTATTTTCGGAGGTTCGGCTCAAGGTCCTGTTGACTTCACCCTGCAGGTCATCGAAATCGGACTTGCCGATAATCTGCAGCGATAAATCTCTACCAACATTGACGAAATCAATTCCGTCAATCAGCTTATGGCAGAACACAATCTTATTACGGCTAGCCGATTGAATAAACTGTATGACGTTTGGCGGCAAATACATGATCAACTCTCAGTTGATGAGTGAAGTAATTCTTTCACGTCAACTTCGAGGCATTCGGCAATCTGAAACAGGGTCTCAACTGCCGGCTGGCTCTTATTGGTACACCACTTAGAAACGGTTGCCTCGTCTTTCCCGATTTGCTCGGCAAGCCAACGGTTAGTTCTGCGCTTCTCGGCCAGAACAACCTTGAGGCGATTGTAATAGTTCTTCACTTCCATATTTTTTGTCCTGTTAATGGACTACAAAGATACGCTATTCAAGACTAAATTCCACATTATTTTCAAAATATTTTAGAAATTCCATCAAATGTTTTGCGTTTTACCTCAACTTTTATCATTAAAACACAATCTATCTCACCAAAAATGCTTACATTTGCAATTATCAATAAATTAATTGAAACGACGTACATGATTGAACGTATTATTATAAACAATTTTAAAGGCATTAAACATGCAAACATCTGTTTCAATGAGAAACGGAATATTATTGTTGGTGATAATGGAGTAGGTAAATCTACTGTCATTGAGGCCATGTCTATGGCTCTAGGTTATTTGCCAAAAAACTTTGAACTTTCGCAGTACCATTTTCACTCATCATGTTGGGATAATTATATACAAACACGTGAGTTTCCAACAATAGAGATTGAACTGTATTTTCATCAAGATGAAAATTTTGCTGAGTTTACAGGTAAGAACAACTCTCTACATATCGAAGCGCTTGGAGTAAGATTGAAATTTGAATTTGATAATGACCGAAGCAAATACATCAAACAAGAAGACCAGTATATTCCATGTGAATATTATAAAAAAACTTGGACATGGTTCTCTGATGATCCCGTAAAACAATTCCTATTGCCGTTTTCTGCCCAAATTATTGATTCATCTACTTCATTCTTTAATTCTAGAACCAATCAATTCATAACTCGCCTTATTAATTCAAATTTAACCATTGATGAGGCTCAAACCCTGAAATATAGATTTAGAGAAATGAAGTCAAACTTTGACGCAAAAGATGAGGTTTTATCCATTAACAAAAAACTTACCAAACACATTAAACAGAGTATCAATAAAGGATTATCAATATCAGTTGAGTTATCTTCTAAAGTCGCTTGGGAATCAGTATTAGGGTCATTCCTTGATAATATTCCTTTATCCCAAATAGGACTTGGCGATTTGTGCATAGTTAAAACTTTAATATCTTTATTACAAGACGAGACTGACAAACAAAAAATAATTATTATTGAAGAGCCAGAGACACACCTATCCCACACGAAAATGTACGAATTACTCTCTTTAATCGAGGAAAAATTCAACGGACAACTCTTTATAACAACGCACAATAGCTATGTGGCAAATAGACTTAATCTAAGTAACTTGATAGTACTTAATAAGAAAGGCAATGAGTTAACCTCTACACCAATCAAGAATGATTTGGAAGAGCTAAAAGAAGCTTTTGGTTTTTTCTCAAAGATGACAGATTACCACACATTAAGGCTGGCATTATGCAAGTGCGCAATACTTGTCGAAGGACCTACTGATGAGATGATTGTGAATTATGCCTTTAAGAAAAGAGGTGAGAACCATTTGGCCAAGAGAATTGAAGTCATCAGTGTCGGTGGAACAAAATTCAAGAATTACGTTACACTCGCGGTGCTATTTAACAAGAAAATAGCCATCGTTACAGATAGGGATGAGCATAATCAAACTGAGATCAAATCCCTATATGAGCGACCCGGCATTAATCATATACAGGCTTTTACCCCTGATTCTGATTTGGATTATTCCATTGAGCCAACTTTTGTCCACGCCAACTCAGATATGTTAGAACAACTGATAGCAATAGTACATAAAGGTGCCAGTAAACCAACGACAGAACAGGAACTTATATCATTCATGGAAAGCAACAAGACAGAATGGGCGTACCGCTTGTTGGAATCGGGCGATTCAACATTCACCGTTCCTCAATATATTGAAAACGCAATTAACTGGATTGTAAATAACGATGATGGAGAATAAATGTTACATTGCCTCAGCGGGTTCTGGCAAGACAACCCTTCTTGTCAACCAGGCATTACAGACAGCAGAGCGAACTAGAAAGAGAGTTGCGATTGTTACATACACCTCTCGCAACCAGGAAGAAATAATAAAAAAAATACATGAAAATAGAACGGTCATTCCCTCAAATGTTTTGATTCTTGGTTGGTATGAGTTTTTGATTAAGTACTGGATTCGTCCATATAAAGGCGATGTTCTATCGGAGCTATACGATATACAGATTTCATTGTATTTTGACCCTACAATAACAGATAGCATTGTCACTGGCCGCGGGAAACACATAAGCCGCCATAATGGAAACCAAAGAAAAAAATATTTCTCACTTGGATATAAGCTGTACAGCAATTATGTATCAGACTTTGCATTAAAGTGTCATAAAAAAAATAATCCTGGCCTAATTAACCGTTTATCCCTCATTTTTGAGCATTTGTATTTTGATGAAGCTCAAGATTTTGTGGGTTATGATTTTGATGTAATGAAATTGCTAATAAAGAGTCCCATCGAATGTACCATTGCTTTAGACCCAAGGCAGCATACTTTTTCAACAGCAATTACAAATAAGTATAATGATTACTGTGGCAAGCTGGACGTTTTCATTAAAGAAAAAGTTGACACAAAGAGGAAACAGTACGTTGATTTTGATGATCATTCTTTATTATACTCCCATCGGTGTAATAAATCCATTAGCGAACTTGCATCAATGATTGATGGTGTGTATCAGCCCACTATTCCATGTCAGTGTGATGAATGCAATGAGAGAAGAAACACCTATCCTTTTGAACAAGGGGTGTTTTGGGTGAAGGAGAGCAACGTAAATGAGTTTATTTCTCACTATAAATCAACAACACTTCGTTGGGATGCCAGGGCTAAACTTTCTCAGTATCTGCATTTTTCAATTATGAACTTTGGAGAATGTAAAGGTCTTTCTTTTGACGCATGTATTATTAAGCCAACAGGGCCGTACTTAAGATGCCTTAAAACAGGCATATTCAATCTTTCTGGATCATCTCAAGCTAAGTTTTACGTCGCCGTCACACGGGCGAGGTATGCTGTTGGCATAATTGTCCCAGACAATTGGACATCTAAAATGCAAATTCCTTTTTGGGAACCATCATAGAATATATCTAGTATCTTAGCCATAGAATACAGCGTTCCGAGGCATTATTTATAAACTGCATAGGATGTACCACAATATGGTGAAACATTGCTATAGTTTTTAACAATTGACTTATGAAAATACAATTTGCATCTGATTTACATTTGGAATTTCGAGAGAATTGGCGGGTCTTGAGAGAGGACGGGCCAATGGACGTCGTTGGTGATATCCTCGTATTGGCTGGTGACACAGGTTATTTGGGTGATGATCTGTATCGTACCCATCCTTTCTGGGACTGGGCGTCTGAGAATTATGAGCAAGTTTTAGTCGCATTGGGCAACCACGAGTTTTATAAATACTACGACCTGAAGACGATGCCGGACGGACTGGTGGGCAAAATCCGCCCCAACGTCCACTACTACTATAACAAGGTCGTAACGATCCGGGACGTGGACTTCATCATTTCCACCCTGTGGGCGCATATCGATCTTGACAACGCCTTCGTCACCGAGCGAGGCGTGGCCGACTTCTACCGCATCGTCTATGGCGAAAACTTGTTGACGTATTCCGATTTCAACAATGAACACCAGCGTTGCCTAGACTTCATCAAGAAGTCCGTCAGCGCCAGCCAAGCCAAGCACAAGGTCGTCGTCACCCACCATGTTCCGTCCTATCAACTGGTTGCCCCGGAGTTCCAGAGCAGCCGCATCAACGGTGCCTTCACCGTCGAGCTGGCCGACTACATCGCCGACAGCGGAATCGGCTACTGGATCTACGGCCACTCCCACCGCAACATCGACAAGACCATCGGCACCACTCGCTGCCTCTGCAACCAATTCGGCTACGTCTCCCACAACGAACACCTCACCTTCAACCGCGGGAAGGTAATAGAATTTTAATCCCACAAAAATGGGCATGAGACACCTTCTCTTCTCAGTGGTTTTAGATACTCTTGAGAGTCTTGATTATCGATATTATATCACATTTGCAATCATAACAGATCAACTGACAAGCAAGAAAGTCAATAATAGTTATGATATGCTACAAAAATAATGTATCTTTGCTACCGAGATTTGTTTGTATTGTTGAATTGTTTGTCAAGAAGCATATATGAAACAAAAAACAATCAAGGCTGCACCTCACCGGTCGGTTTACACCGATGTTGTCAAAATCTAATTTTTGTAAATACCTTTCCATTCACTAAAAGTAATAATTATGGACAAGAAGAATATAGAAGAATTGCTGGATAAACAAGATTTTAAAAGTCTGCGTAAAGCTTTATGCCTTATTATAGGTACATATACCAACCCTTCATTTGGCAGTATGTCTAAACATGATGTGGATTTATTGCTATTTGATTCGATGATCTCATTAGGCATTATTAGTAAGCCACTGACCATTTATAACGTCATGAAGGACCTTAAAGTAACGAGAACTAAAGCAAGGAACTTAATCTACGAGCATCAGCTTAGAAAAGTTGAAAACGAGGGTCAGCTAAGTATTCAGTTACGAGAAATACTTAAAACCCCTTTAATGTCAAAATTATCGAAAGATGTATGCTTGGAAATTGATAATCCATATCTAATAGATTATGTTCGAAACGAGTTAAAAAACTTAGGCTTCGTAACAGATGGCTCTTTCCATGCCGAATTAGTTAAAATGAGTACAGATGCCTTTTCGGAATTATATGTAAAAATGATGTCCGAGGATAGCAAGAGAAGTATTAAACAACGATTGGTGGACTTAGGGGTAAAGAGAGATACGTCTATCAATGCCATTCTACCACATCTACTACGTGGTGTCAGCAAAACTGTAGCAAAGGGGGTTTTTGGGAAAATCGGAGAAGATATTGCAGATGATTGCATCTCATTTCTTAGTGATAATCTTAGTGCAATGAGGGATTCATTAAGTAATTTCTTTAATCCAGATAGCCAATAAAAGATAATGTATTATTACAGTTTTGGAATACTTGCGTATACAAGACTATTTGTTGCAGAGTGATTGTACAATCATTAATCTGGAATCTTTATATCATCGGATAATAGAAACGGTCTTTTTTTCAGAAATTGTCAAACTACACAATTGTATGAAAGCACCCATCAAGTGCCACCTACTCAGCACAAGCCTGGCATCCCAAGAAAACATATAGGTACTGTTCGATAGATTCAATATAATCTACTGTTCATGATGGACATTACAATGATCGTTTACAAGATTTGATAAAAAAAACTTGCAACCTTCAATATTTTTGACGAGATTTGCGCACAAGTTGTAGCAGCTGTGATTTGCTTTTTATTGTTCACATTTTTTATTTCCAATAAACAGCGCAATGTGCAACTTTAGTATTTAATTTTCGGATTTTTTAACCTCTTATGGGTTTTTATTATTCTTTGTAAACTTAAGGGAAATAACTTACTATTTATGTCATTCAAAATAGCTGGATTAAAGATTTTGCAAAATTGCGCTCCTTATATTAGGAAGCGCTTGAAAGAAGACGAAGTATATCTACTCTCATCAGAATATCAAGTTGACGAGAGCAATGAACTATTGCTATTTATTGAGCGAGTGCATTTAGATAATTCTTGTACGAGGCATCTTTATGACATAAATAGCGAACATGGTAGTAATATAGAAGTGACAATCAACGCAATTGTGGGCAAAAATGGAGATGGAAAAAGCTCACTGATTGAAGTCATACTTCGTATTCTGAATAATTTTGCTTTTGTGTATGGTTTTTTGGATGATCAGCCTTCACTGAAATATGTGAATGGTGTTGCAGCAATACTCTATTATGAGGTTGATAAGAGCATCTATGCCATTAAGTGTGTTGGTGACGATGTGTCGTGGTATAGAGAAGGTGATGCGATCGTTATGCCGCAAATCTCATCAGACAAGGAAAAGAAGAAATATCTTAAGGAAAACCATGTAGAAGACTTATTTTATACTATGGTCATCAATTATTCACTCTATGCTTATACACCAACATCATTAGGTGGAGCAAAGAATGAAGAGGAGTATTGGATAGATGGACTCTTTCATAAAAACGATTCTTACCAGACGCCAGTGGTTCTAAACCCTATGCGCACGAAAGGAAATATTGACATTATCAAAGAAGAATATCTTTCTAAGCAAAGATTGATGTCAATATTCGTGAAAGGTAAAGAGAATGACAAAACTAGGATGGTGAGTTCTGACGAGGCAGCTGTAGGTTATGCATTCTCATTAGAAAATGAGAGCAAGTTTTTGAAAAAGAGTCTACGAGATTTTTATATTGAGCATTGGCAAGATGAACTTGTTTGGAAGGATTTTTATTTACCTGATAACAAAGATGGGTTAGCCAATGAGAATGTTGTGGGTGCGTTTCATTTGTTCTGGAGTGGCTTCAGATCAGAACTTGCAAAGAATCCAGAACTGGTGCGCTTGTGCAGTAAAGTCTTAAATGAAAGATCACGTGGCAGAAAGTCTGATTTGCGAAGATACCTAACCCAAATAAATGACACTGCATACCCGGTTAATAAAATCACAGGGAGAAGATCCCGATATCCATTCGGAAGAGAGTTTGGGTTGCTTGTAACCTCATCCGGGGAATTATCAAAACTCAATTATCGCCAGTTTTACCGTATACTATTGATACTGTTGATTTGGCGCTGTCTGACTGAAACAGACCAATGTGCAATGAATGGCGTATTGTTAAATGATGTGCTAAAAGACACGAGTAATCCAAGGAATGCTGCCATGTTATATGTGCTCTACAAATTCATCTCAATCGTAGAAACATATAATGGATTCTGTAATGGCTACTATCTGACTGATGATACATATATTACACTACAAAGAGAATGGCCTAACAGGGACGCTCTGGGAACGATAAAAAAGGATTTGGAATTGATTTTGAAAACAGATGATTACCGTACACTCAAAATCAAGCAGGCTATCAACTACTTAATGCAGAATAAAGACTATTATGGGGCGGATCTGTGTAAGTTTCCTGATATAGAATATGACTATTATTTGTCATTTGAACAATTAAATAAGAAGTTGAAAGGTTTGTCATTGAAAAAGATTCAATGGCATTTGCCTTGCCCTGTTTTTGAGGGAGATATTATATTATACGACGAGAAGGATTATTTCCCAATGGGCACTTTAAGTTCTGGAATGATTCAACGCCTGAATTCTGTTGGGTCATTAATCTATCATCTGCGTAATCTTGATGATGAACAAAAAGGAAAGACTTTATTAGAATACGCGAATGTGACTGTTGTGCTTGAAGAGGTGGAACTATATTATCATCCAGAGTACCAGAAGAGCTACCTGAATTATTTACTTGAACAGATAGAAAGAGCAGAATTGAGTAGGCTTAAGAGGTTAAATTTAATCTTTGTCACACACTCTCCATTTATCTTATCGGATGTTGTGCGGAGCGAAATACTCTGTTTAGAAAATGGTAAGCAAGCCACAGTTAAACTTAGATCTTTTGGTGCAAACATTCATGACATGCTTAGACATCCGTTCTTTATGAGAAATGGAACTATTGGTGATTTCGCACAAAAGATTATCAACAGAATTATAGTATGTCTTGCGATACATGATGCGATAAGGAGAAATAGTAATAAACCTTTTAACTGGAAAGAGTTTAAGTTAGCCAATAAGGATCTTGCGGAGTATATGGAGTTTATACCATTAAAAGGCGATGGTTCATTAGATCTTGTATTTTTTGTGAGACAATACTCATTTGATTGGTTATATGAAGTGATTTTACTAATAGATGAGCCTATTATTAAAGACGCTCTTAAAAGAGAACTTTTTAGAATTTTTAGCTATGTGGCACCTTAATCAACTTTCATCTGAAACACTGAAATGGTATAAGGATACATTTTTGGTTTCCATTTCAAAGTCAGTACAGAATTCTTCCATCAAGAAATCTGTGAAGGAAATACTGTTGCCCAAAGGTTCTTCCTATGTGATTGAGCAATTGTTGCTTTCGCCACCCGAAAGGCTTTATCCTTTGAATGTCCGCTTGGAAAAGAAGATAAAAGCAAAGGGAAATGAGGATGTTTCTAGAAAGAAGATACTCAAGGCGTTCAATTATGATGGACGCATTTCACGTAATAAAGCTGTTGCGTACGAATTAGCAGAACGGATTGGAACGAGAACATGCGTATACTGCAATAGAGTATACGCTTTTACAGTTGAATCAGAAGGCGGTATTGAAATATCTAGACCTGATTTTGATCATTGGTTGCCAAAAGATAAGCATCCGCTTTTATCTATGAGTATCTATAACTTGATACCATCTTGCCCTATATGCAATAGAGGCATTAAACTACGGCATGAATTTAAATACGGGAGCCATGTGCATCCATATAACTCTAATGAGGAGATGAAAGCACGGTTCCAATATGCTCCGTTAATTGGTGGGAAATGGAAACTAACGTTTTCTGGTGGAACAAAAGAGGAAAATGCAACGGCTAGCATTTTGAAGATAGAAGAAGTGTATGGACCATTTGCGAACAGTGAGGTTAAGGATATTTTGGATTTCGCATATGCAAACCCGCCAGAATATTTGATTGATTTGAAGGAAAAGGTGATGAAGGCATATAATGGTACTATTTCAAAAGAGCATGCATATCGATTAGTCTTTGGGACTGAAATGAGAGCATCGCTTTTCTCCGATCGACCTTTAAGCAAAATGAAACGAGACATACTGAAACAACTACAAGACGCCTTAAAGATTAATTTGATTGATTTTTAATCAAAGTTATGAAGAGATATAAATAAACAGAGTATCTTGATTCAGTGATTACTATCTATGGTTTTGCCTTATAATATCTTTTAGTAAAGCTATCTATTTAAAATCAAGGTAAGGAGGGAAACGCCCGTGATGGGCGATCCCTCCTTGCTTTGTCTTTGATGTTTCCTCTCTACATGTCGGGAGAGGAATTGATATGGGAAGCTGCCATGATGATTTTTATCTGTGACATTGCACCTGCTGTCGCTGGGTGTATAACTTTTTCCGGCGCAAAGTTAGCAGGCATCGTGATACTGCAAGGCCATGCACAGTTGCCTCGAAATAATCCACAAAATTTTAATAAAATCGGCTGTGCCTTGGCAGAAACCAAACGAGTTTGGCTCTGCTCTCGGCTTGCGCGCTTTTTGACGCTACGCATAAAATTTGGCTTGTCCTGAAGGATGGATTATTTCGGTCAAGCCTTGCAGGCGTATCACTAGCAGCCCTTTTCGAGATTTTTCCTGAAAACGGCTGATTTTTCTTTTGCTATTCCGGCTGATTCCCGTTCAATTCCAGAATTGCAAATGATTATTACGTAATTTCCGCTGCGTAAAATATGAAGTGCCTCCATACTGTTGACTAATAACAAGTTAACACTTCGTCTGTTTAGATGCCGAGCTTTTTCATGCCCTAAAAATCGCAATAAACTGCGATTTTTGTTAGTTTTTCATCTTTGAGGCCTTCAAATCACTCAAGAATCGCAATATGTTGCGATTTTCATTGATCTGAAACCCTTATGATTTCCTGCGTTCCAATCATTGTAACCACTGTTACTGTAACAGCCGTTGCAAAAGAAAAACGGAGCATGCTGTTACACTTATTGCGCCAAAATGACTTGATAATAGAAAAGCTATAATCAGCGGAAACTGGTGTTTTTTTATATGTTTCCGCTGGAAATATCACAAAAAAGTGTCTATAACCAGCGGAAATTAGTGTTTTTCCATATGTTTCCGCTGATTATAGCATCATAACAATGGAAATATTTTTCGCTGTATTGCAACTTTTTGGTGTGCTTAATACGTCTAATGGACAAATAACTCAATTTTGACATATTAATCCAAATAGAACTTCGACAATGAAAAAAGATCGTGTAATCGCCATAACACTTTTATGCGTAATGGTAGCAGCCGGCGGACAGAAGACTGTAGCGCAAACGAAAAAAGAAGTGGTTCCAGCCATTGAACTGAGCAATATGGACATCACAGTCGACCCTGCAGAGGACTTTTACCGCTATTGCAATGGCAATTGGCTGAAGAACAATCCGATTCCCGAAGATGCTTCTTATTATGATGTGTTTTCAGAGGTTGGCAACCGTACGAAGTTGCAGCTCAAAGAGATTATTGAAGAGGTGACTCATGACAAAACCGCCGTGCAAGGAAGCGTGGCACAGAAGATTCGCGATTTCTACAACTCGGGCATGGACTCCGTGGCCATCAACGAGCGCGGATACAGCGAGTTGATTCCCTACTTCGACATGATTGACCGGATGAGCGACAAGTCGCAACTTGCCAAGCTTACCGGACAACTCCACAATGTCGGTTTCAAGCCCTTCTTCGTTTCAGGCAGCTATACCGATTTTAAAAATGCCGACAGGAACATCATGTTGGTTTTCCAAGGCGGCATTAGCCTGCCCGTTCGAGATTTATATCTCGTCGAAGAAATTCAGGAAATTCGCGACAAATATGTAGAGCACATTACTAAAATGTTCCAACTTACTGGCATAGATGCTGCACTTGCAGCCCAAAAAGCCCAGCATGTTCTCGCCTTCGAGACCGAACTTGCAAAATGCTCACTACCCATAGAGGATTGCCAAGATCCCAACAACCTCTATCATATCATGAGCCGTGGGGAGCTGCAGGCCTCCACACCGATCTTCGACTGGGACACCTACTTTGATGCTATTGGGGCTCCTGCATTTGACAGTCTCAATGTCGCATCGCCCGATTTCATCACAGCCCTCGACGGCATTATCAACAACACCGACTTCAACACCATCAAGGACTACTTGAAATGGAAGGTCATCACCAACAGCGCCCCCCAACTTAGCGATGACCTGGTTACCGAAGATTTCAACTTCTTTGACAAATTCCTTTATGGTGTAGAGATACAGGAGCCTCGTTGGCGTCGTGTGCTTGACAAAACCTCTAATCATTTAGGCGAGGCCATCGGACAACTCTATGTGGAGAAGTATTTCCCCGCCGAAGCAAAAGCGCGTGTGATGAACCTTGTCGAAAACTTGCGTATAGCTCTTGGAGAACGCATTAAAAACCTCGATTGGATGAGTGATGAGACCAAGGCTAATGCCCTCCGAAAACTCTATTGTTTCGAAGTGAATATCGGATATCCCGACAAGTGGTTAGACTACAGCAATTTTGAAGTAACTCCTGAATCCTATTTCCAGAACGTACGCCGAGCAAGACGATTCGAGAGGGATTTAGATATCGCTAAGGTCGGCAAGCCCGTTGATAAAGAGGAATGGGACATGGAACCTCAAACCATTAACGCCCGTTATAACCCAGACATGAACAGATTAACGTTCCCGGCTGGTGTCCTGCAACCTCCATTCTTCAACATGGATGCTGATGATGCCGTCAACTACGGTGCCATCGGCCAGGCAATCGCTCATGAGATGACCCACGGGTTCGACAACTCAGGGCGTCTATTCGACGAAAAAGGCAATCTTAACAACTGGTGGACCGACGAGGACGATGCCCAGTTCACCGAACGCGCCAAGCAACTTGTTAAGTTGTTCAATGAATTCGAACTCCGTGGCTACCACATTAACGGAGAGCAAACCCTTGACGAGAATATCGCAGACTTGGGCGGCCTCAATGTGGCTTGGGATGCCTACCAAATGACCGACGAGGCCAAAGCGGGCAAGATCATCGACGGATTTACGCCAGCACAACGCTTCTTCATCAGCTACACCACAGTATGGCGTTGCAATATTCGTGACAAGGCCCTTGAATTACAAATCAAAGAAGACGTGCATTCGCCACACGAAGCCCGCGCCACTCGCGCTCTTGGCTCGATGACGTACTTCTATGAGGCATTCGACATTCCGGAAGGAAGCAAGATGTATATCGCTCCTGATGAACGCGCCGACATTTGGTAACAAACAACACAAACATTGACGAAGAAATAAAGCATCAACGTCTATTAAGAATATTATGCCTCGGAAACGTAGCGTTCCGGGGCTTTTTTCAGTGGTAAGGAGGGAAACGCCAGGCGGCGATCTCTCCTTGCTGTGTGTTGGCTATCGCCGAAATTGGGCGGCGGTTCGGCATAGAAACTATGCGAGCATGGTTCTCTGCTCTCAACTTGCACCAACTTTGACACGCTGGCTCTCTACTTGACGGGAGAGGCATGATACCGTGAAGCCGCATTGATGAAATTAAATGTCATCATTGCCCTTGCCGTGTGTCGCTCATGTATAACTTTTTCCGCTGCAAAGGTAGTGCGGGCCGCTGCCCAGCAAGGCCGTGCGATAGTTGCCCTGAAATAATCCACAATTTTTCCCTGCGATAAAAATGGCCCGCCCTTACAGGGTGGATTTTTTCGTTCAAGCCTTGCCTAAAGGGCGCTTACCCCGCCTACTCGTGTAGCACCGTAAAAAGGTTATACGCGACAACAAGTACAATGATTATTAACATTTAAAAAATTTCATCATTATGACAGCTTCTTACAACATATCATTCCTGGGTTCTCCCGAACAAGCTGAGAGCCGCGTGAGTAAAAAGGGTTACCGCTCATCCAATTACAATAATTACATGGTTGAGGTGGTGGACTTCGACAATGAGAGCCACACCTTCGAGGTGGATGCCCGCAGCGAGAGCGAGGCGAGCGAGTTGGCCGCAGACATGGCGATGTCGGCAGGCGTGCAGGTGAGTTACTGCAATGTTTACCTGTATGTAGATAGTTTTTAATTCCTTATATATTCATTTTCAAAATTTTACGATTATGGCAAATCTGATTTTAGCAAGCAAGCGCGAGGTAAAGAGTGGTGCAATGATGTGGCATGTGTACCGCAGTGAGGACAGTGTGAAGAGTGGCGAGTTCTACTTTTCGGAGCCGCTGAAGGCGTTGAGGTATGCGTTCATCCTGCGCAAGCGCACTGGCGCAGTGATCCCGAAGGCCATCTATAACAAGCTGATGGCCGAGGTGAAGGCGAGCCAGCCGCAGCAGGAGCCGAGCGCAGTACCCGAGCAGGAGAGCCAGCCCACCGCCGAGGTGGTGGGCGAAGCCTCGCCGCTGGCCCGCCAATATGGCGAGATGAAGGCCAAGCACCCCGATGCGATTTTGTTGTTCCGTGTGGGCGATTTTTATTATCCAAACAAATGAATTATCCAAATATAGCACTAGCAACCGAACCAATATTCGCAAAATGGCAGTCACTTAAGTTCTGATATTTTTATTCGACATCCTTGATTCCCCACGAGGCAGCTATTGTTGCCTCTTTTCCTTTCCACATCTTTCTTGTTTTCCGCTGTTCCTTATTCTCTAAAGTTGATAAGGCTTTTGATTCTTGATCTGTAGTAATATCTAGATAGATCATTGTCGCATTTAAATTTGCGTGTCCTAATAAAAGTGATATCTGAAGTAAATTCATGCCAGCATCCAACCAATGTGTTGCCTTTGAATGGCGCAACATATGGCAATGTATGTTACTAGGCACATCTGGACATCTCTGATGCGCAATTGCCGCATACTTCTTTAGCATTTTATTGACGGCTTCTTGTGTCATAGGGGTCTCCTTACCCAATATTCTTGAATAGAACAAAAAGTTTGTTGAAAAGGGATCTCCATCATGGTATTCCTTAATATAAGCTAGCAAGTATGTCTTAAGTTTCGGCGTTATATACAGAGTGCGGACTTTGCTCCTTTTTCCAATAACTCTTACAAATGATTTTGCCCCGTGTAGATTGATGTCGCATACTTTGATAGATAAAACCTCTCCAACTCTTGCAGCGGTATCATACATAAACGCCATAAGCGTGAGATCGCGTAGGCCTATTTTAGTTTTGGTGTTAGGCGTCATCAAAAGAGCTTTGATGCCAGAAAGAGAGATGCTGTCAACCCTTACTGTGGGCTCTTTTGATCGAGGGACCATGCAAGACTCGATATAGAGATAGTTATAAGCATACTCTTTCGATGCCAGATACTGTAAAAAAGCTCGCAAACACGAAAGCCGATGATTGCATGTCTTATTGCTATTCTTGCGCACTGTCTTAAGCCACTTAATCCATGCTTCAACATAGTCTTTTTCAAAGTGTTTTAGAGAGACGCTGTCGGGAGACACCTCAACCTCATCTTCTAAGAACTTCGCATACATAGCTAGGGTGACTTCATAACTGCGGATGGTGTTTTGGCTATTCGCTTTAATTGATGGCGCATAGTCAATGAGCCAGGAGTTGACGAGTTTTGCAATTTTAATTGATTCTTGATTTTTCATGTTCTAATTCGGGGAATAAATCTTGTGCTGTTTTGCTTGTTAATTTGTCTATTATCTCAGCCAGTTCCGGGACAATGCTGTAATAGTAGCGCGTGCTTTCTAAAACACAATGTCCCATGGTGCGGCTCAGATATATGAACTTAGCATAAAAGTCGAGCCCATCCCTTATGCATTTATTGATGTTCATTATAGCATAATGATGTCTTAATGCATAAGGTACAGCATCTGTCTGATTACAGGATTTCCAAATTTTTGAAAAAGAAGATGAGACCCAATTAGTGCTATAGTGCCCTCCACTTGTGCTTTGAAAAAAGTATTCTCGGTTCGGCATTAGTTCATTCATCACAGAGTCGAATACACTCATTAAGTCTCTCATGGAATCATGCATCACAACATAATGCTGCTGATGGCCACCTTTACTTCTCCTGACATTTATAATGCCGTGAATGAGATCCACATCGTCTCGTTTCAATAACCGAGCCTCCGTGGTTCGGAGTCCGGTGCTGTAGAGCAATCTAAAAAACACTGGAATTGTGATTTTTCGATACTTGTTCTTTTCATTGGTGTTACCTTGATAGAGATTATCACAAGCTTGAAAAAATCTCTTTAGTTCATCTTCTGTGAAGAAGTGAGGAATATATGTTCGTGGACGATTTTTAGGTGGTTTCGGTATTTTGACGGCCAATAGATTCTTGTTGTTTGCGTATTTTAAAAAGGCGATGACTGGATATATCCGGCTACGACAAGAGTTGGATTTTTCTGTTGGTCTTTGGGCGCACCATGTGTCTATAAGGGTTTGATTTATGTCTCCCTGTATAGACAGCCATTTATCAAACTGCTTCAGACAGTAAAAGCCGTCCCTGCTCCAGCGCCCAGATGCAATCATATATTTCTGATACATATTCAGATACTCTGATATACAGGATGTGAACGTCATAGGTTAAACACCTCCTTTCCCATAGGAAATTGTTCAATTGTGAGTGCAAATTCCTTTAAATGATCCATGTCTGATGATAGATACCTGTTAGTTGACTCGATGCTGGCATGCCCTAAAGCAGATGCGATAATAGCTGTAGAAATGTTGTTTCTCAAGAGTGATGTTGCCACGCTATGACGAAGTAAATGGAAGCCCATTCGTCCTCCGTTGACACGGATGCCGGCTTGTCGCATCACCCTGCGAGTAATATTGCCAATATTTTTATTTGACATAGGACGAGGTATTTTCTCTGTCAGAAAAATATGAGCATCACAATTTTGCGGACGTTCCTTTGTGATGTAATCAAAAATAGCATTACCAACAACAGGGCGCAACGGCAGCTGCAATTCCTTGGCCGTTTTGGATTGAATGATCCGTATCTTTTCATTTGCCCAGTCAATATCACCGATTTTGAGGTTTGCGACATCGCATCCTCGCATACCAGTATACATGCCAATTGTCATTATTGCTTTATCTCGGAAGCTTATTATTGGAGGGCCTTGTTCCACAATACGTTTTAGGGCGCCAATTTCTTCACCTTTAAGGTAATCTATGTTCTTTCTGTGTTTTCTGAGTTTAGGTAAGTACCCGATGATTTGTTCTACATCTTTAAATTCTCCCTTGCAGTAACCTAAACATCTTTTAACTCCTTGGTAATAATCTGAGGAGTATTTGACTCTCTTGCCATCATGAAAAAAGTCCAATACCATGTTTTCTGTAACCATGCTCAAATCT